>APMI01021815.1_pt1 | contig 45002 bp, 41 predicted proteins | sample 667938 | NCBI WGS metagenome assembly APMI01 (sample SAMN01084076, study PRJNA167559) | wastewater metagenome | biome: Wastewater | place: Denmark: Ejby Moelle, Odense | collected 2011-11-28
AGGACGAGCACCGGCTCGCCGTTCAGGGCAATTCGGCCGTAAAGCGCGTGATCTTTCCAGGCGCGATAAGCGAACCGGCTACCGCCCATAACCAGAATGAGCAGCATCGGATGCAGTACTAGAACCGAACGGGGAACCGCAGGAATGCGGAACATCAGTATCGCGGCCGTAACCCCCATTGCAGCAAGAGAAACCGCCACGATGATTCGACGCAGGTCCATCACACTGGCAAAACGCCAAATGCCGCGGTAAAGGCCCATGAACCAGTAAATAGGGGCATGAACAACGACAAGAAGCGCCAGGATCAGATAGCCGCCACGGAACTGTTCATCCGGAAGTTCGAGGTTGAAGCGAAGCCAGAGGGCGACGTACCAACAGATCATTAGAGCAGCGATGCAGACGCCTTGGAATCAGGTTAGAAACAGTCAAAGCCACGGCAACTACCCGGCATCATGTTGTAATTGCCGCCATTTTACGTCATTGATGCCTAGCAACCCGAGGTTTAGAATGGTCCTTACGAAGGTATTCATTGGGGGTGGTAATGCACTGGTATTTGATTCATACCAAGCCAAGACAGGAAAAGTGCGCGCTGGACAACCTCGAGCAACAAGGGTATCAGTGCCGACCCTCCCCTCAGAAAAGCTCCGTCAGCGCGTCCTTATGGTGACGGACGAGCCGCTGTTTCCGCGTTACCTCTTCATTCGTCTGGGCCAGGGGGATTCGGCCAAAAGTTGGTCCCCGATCCGGTCGACTACAGGCGTCAGCCGGCTGGTGAGCTTTGGGGTTGAGCCTGCCAAAATCGCGGATGGACTGATTGAGCTCCTGCGAGCGCAAGAAGCTGCCGTGCAGGGCGAACCAGAGCCCCTGTTCAAGCCCGGAGAGCGGGTGCGTCTGACCGAAGGGGCGTTTGTCGGCATCGAGGGCATCTATCAGATGTCTGACGGCGAGCGTCGGGTCATGGTGCTCATCGAGATGCTGAGCAAGCCGGTCACTGTGCGCGTGGCACCGACCAGCCTACGAAAAGCGAGCTAAGAAGTACGCCCAGCTTGCTTCTGAAAGTGTGGCTTGAGCCCAGCAAGCCTATTTGTTTGGCAAAAATCATTGCTCAAAGTCGTGACGGTGTGGCAACATTCGTTCGTTCATCGAACGTTCCGCAGCATCGTCAGTTGCGTTGCTATCCTTCGGACTTCCCCGCCATACCCCGCAGACCGCGCTTGCCGATCGTGAAACGGCATGGCGGTAGCGTGCCTAAAGCACCTTGAGCCTCCCGCCCCCAACACAACGACTCGCTGGTTTCCAAGAGGAAATCCAGTTCGAAGTGCTGCGCCGTTTGCACCTGACTCCAGACCTCAGTCAGCGCGCGCTGGCCAAGGAGCTGGGTATCAGTCTGGGCAGCATCAATTACTGCTTCCGGGCCCTAGTGGAAAAAGGTTGGATCAAAATGCAGAACTTCAGCCAGAGCAGACACAAATTTCGGTATGCCTATTTGCTCACGCCAGCGGGCATTTCTGAGAAATCCAAACTGACGGCGCGATTTCTCAATCGCAAGTTGGAGGAGTATGAGGTATTGCGTGAAGAGATTGAAAAGCTCAAAGCAGAGATGTCCGAAGCGCCAAGAGCAATGATTGAGGGGACTGTTCTGGTATGACCGGTCGGGTTGCTCCAGCCACCCTTTGCAGCCGTCCAGGCAGCATGTCGCTGCAAAGAGACCATCACCGGCGGAGCACTGGGTCGTCGACAAGGGAACGGCCGAAATCGCCTGCGGAGATAGAATCATTTTCTTTCGGAACATCAACTCGCCAACGTTCTCCTCGGCGGAATCCACCGCTTGGTGACCCCCGGCACTATTCCGCTCGAAATCATCGAGGTGCAGCTTGGCGGCTTCATGAACGAGGACAGAAATGCTCGGACCGAAGATAGCTATTGTCGATAAGAAAATTTACATCGCCGGCCATCGTGGCATGGTCGGTTCGGCCATCGTTCGCCGCCTGCACGCCGCCGGCTACACCAATCTGGTAACGCGCACTCATCAGGAACTCGATCTCCTCGACCAGCGGGCCGTCTTCGACTTCCTGCAGACCGAAAAGCATGATTACATCTTTGTTGCGGCGGCTAAAGTGGGCGGCATCCAAGCCAACAACACCTACCGTGCCGATTTCATTTACCAGAACTTAACCATCCAGAACAATATCATCTGGGGCGCTCTAAAGGCTGGCATCAAGAATCTTTGCTTTCTCGGCTCCAGCTGCATCTACCCACGCGATTGCCCGCAGCCGATCAATGAAGAGTATCTGCTGACCGGCCCGCTGGAACAGACCAACGAACCCTACGCCATCGCCAAGATCGCTGGCATCAAGCTCTGCGAAAGCATGAATCGGCAATACGGTACGCGCTTCGTCAGCATCATGCCTACCAACCTGTATGGCCCCAATGACAACTACGACCTCGCCAACAGCCATGTGCTGCCGGCTTTGATCTGCAAGGCGCATACGGCCAAGCTGAGAGGCGATGCCGAGTACGTCGTATGGGGTACCGGCAGTCCCCGGCGCGAATTTCTCTTTGTGGATGACTTGGCCGATGCTTGTGTCTTCCTGATGGAGCACGAAATCGGCGATGCTCTCTACAACGTTGGCTGTGGCCATGACGTGACAATCCACGAACTTGCCAAGATAGTGAAGGACGTGGTCGGTTTCAACGGCAAAATCGTCTTCGACAGCAGCAAACCCGACGGCACACCGAGAAAACTGCTCGATGTTTCCCGCATGGCCGAGCTAGGTTGGCAGGCCAGAACCCCTCTGCGAGAGGGCATCGCCAAAGCCTATTCCAGTTTTTTCGAATCCCTGAAGGATTGACACCATGACCGTATCCACCAAGGTTGCTCTGATTACCGGCGTTACCGGCCAGGATGGTGCCTATTTGGCCGAGTTTCTGCTGAACAAGGGCTACGAGGTGCACGGCCTCAAGCGCCGCACCAGCCTTTTCAATACCGACCGCATCGACCATCTGTACCAAGATCCGCACGAGAAGAATCGTCGCTTCGTCCTCCATCATGGCGATATGACCGACAGCTCCAGCCTGGTGCGAATCATCCAGCAAGTCCAGCCCGACGAGATCTACAACCTTGCCGCGCAGAGCCACGTCGCGGTCAGTTTCGAGGAACCCGAGTACACCGCGAACTCCGATGCTCTGGGTGCCCTGCGCATCCTCGAAGCCATTCGCATCCTCGGCCTCGAAAAGAAGGCGAGGTTCTACCAGGCCAGCACCTCGGAACTCTATGGCCTCGTCCAGGAGATCCCCCAGAAGGAAGCCACACCCTTCTACCCACGAAGCCCCTATGCCGTCGCCAAGCTCTACGCCTACTGGATCACCGTCAACTACCGCGAAGCCTACGGTATGTATGCCTGCAACGGCATCCTCTTCAACCACGAGAGCCCTGTTCGCGGCGAAACCTTCGTTACCCGAAAGATCACCCGGGCCCTGGCACGCATCAAGCTCGGACTGCAGGATTGTCTTTATCTGGGCAACATGGATGCCAAGCGCGACTGGGGCCATGCACGAGACTACGTTGAAATGCAATGGCTGATGCTGCAGCAGGAACAGCCCGAAGACTTCGTTATTGCTACCGGTGTGCAGTACAGCGTGCGCAACTTCGTCGATGCCGCTGCCAAAGAACTCGGCATCCAGACCATCTGGAAAGGAGAGGGAATCGACGAAAAGGGCTACGATGCCCAAGGCAAGTGCATCGTACAAGTCGATCCCCGTTACTTTCGTCCTGCCGAGGTCGAAACCCTGCTCGGCGACCCGACGAAGGCCAAGGAGAAGCTTGGCTGGACGCCGAAGACTCCCTTCGCCGAACTCGTCGCCGAGATGGTGCGCGAAGACCTGAAGGCCGCCGAACGCGACGAACTGGTCAAGAAGCATGGCTTCAAGACCATGGACTATCACGAATAAACGAGACTTCAACACCCGCCGGCCGCACCAGTCACTTAATGGAAAAGCTCGCTACTGTTTACTATATCGGCCTACCGCAAGAGAGGCTCGTGGCATGACGTCCGGGTTAGCCACCGGGCAGCTCGCCCCCCGCTTGATGAACCAGCAGGCGGCGGCCCTGTGGATAACTCTGCGCCGCAAGGCTCCCCTTATCGCTGTGGAGAATCTGTCCAAATGAACGGTGCCGGCTCTCCTCCATCGGGTTCCCTGCGCATGACTCCGGCTATGCGTGTTGTCGTGATTACCGAAGGCATCCCGCACCCGACAGTGGGGGCAAGCGCAGTGCTCTTCTACCACTACATTCATGCTCTGGTTGAGGCTGAGCATGACGTTCTCGGTATCGTCATTGCTGCGCACGGTGCCGACACTAAGGCTTTGGCTGAATACCAGCAACCATTGGCCTCAATTGGCCGCTTCCAGCTTCTATGCCTTCAGGGCGATCGATCGCTGATCCCGGAAAAGTGGGGCGTCATCACGAGGTTCGATCAATTCCCGTCGCTTCCGTTCTCTGTCGAACAATTCAAGCCGGATGTGATTCTCGCCTTTGATGTGGCGATGGCCGGACTGGTGGCTCCAATGCATGCTCGATTGAAACTGGTATGGCTCGGGGATCTGCTTTTCGAATCGAACTGGTATAACTATCGCTATTCCATGCGCGAAGATTGGAAGGCGTATCGGTGGCTTCCATATGCGTTGGCGCAGAGCAATGAGTGGAAGAAAATATACAGAAAGGCATTGAAGTCATTTGACCGGATTGTGGTTTCATCGCATTCGTCTGTGGCGACATTGCAGAAATTGGGTTTGCGTTCGACCTTTCTGCCCTATCCTTGGCCCAATCAGGGTGCTGTAGACCGCAATATCGAGCGTAGCCCGGCGAAGAGGCCGACCTTCCTGTTTTTCGGCAACCTGGTTGGATTGGGGTCGCGCTCTTCGTTACATTTCTTGCTCGACAAGGTTTACCCGCGGCTGATCGAGTTGTGGGGGGCGAACGGGTTTAGCGTCATCGTGGGTGGCGCCGCTTCGCCGAGGGGCTGGATGGTGGGCGAGATCGCTGCGCGCCCTGAATTTGCCTTCGAGGGTTTTATCGATGACCTCTTGCAGCGCATGGCTGAATGCCATGCCGTAATCACGCCTCTCGATGTGCCGGTAGGCAATCGAAGCCGAATCATTACGGCCTGGGCCAAGCGGGCCTTGGTGGTATCTCACGCCAACGCCGCCAGAGGCAACCCGGAATTGGTCGATGGGCAGACTGCTTTGTTGGCCAGAGATGCGCTGGAGTTTGTGGACCGCATGCGATTCGCTTACGAGCAACCCGCCGCCTGCGAAGAAATAATCAATCGAGCGGAGCGCGTTTATCTGGAGAATTATTCGCCTGATTGCGCGGCCCAGGCTTTCGTAGACATGATTGCGCTGGCTTCTGGAGCGCAACAGGACAGGTCAGCCTTCGAGCCATCAGCAAAAGCAGGAGTCATGCAATGACAACACATCACGACCTTCCCTTAGGCAAGATCAACTACTGTCAAGTTTGCGGCGGAACGAACCTCCATGAGGTAATTGACTTGGGGCACCAGTCACCCTGCGACAGCCTACTCTGGCCGAAGCACCTTGATCTGGCGGAACAAACCTACCCCCTGCGCTTCCAAGTCTGCCGCGATTGTTCCCTAGCCCAAATCGACTACATCGTCGCACCCGAGGTTCTGTTCTTTGCCGAGTACCCTTATCGTAGCGGGATTACGCCGACTCTGGTTGAGAAACTGAGCACCACGGCGGTATCGACCTTGAAGCGCTTTCCATTTTCACCCGGCACCTTGTGCATGGATATCGGCTCGAACGACGGAACGGTTCTGAAGGCCTTCAAGGAGCGGGGGATGCGCGTGCTGGGCGTCGAGGCAACGAACATCGCCAACATTGCGAACGAAGCGGGGATCGAAACCCTGCAAGCCTTCTTCAATGAAGACTTGGCAGAGCATATCCTCAAAAGCCATGGGCCTGCAGGCGCCATCGCGGCAACCAACGTTTTTGCGCACATTTCAGATCTCGGCAGCATCATACGCGGTGTCAGCAAGCTCCTTCAGGATGGCGGAGTCTTCGTCACCGAATCGCATTACCTGCTGGATCTACTGGAGACCTTCCAGTACGACTCTATCTACCACGAGCACCTCCGCTACTACTCATTGAAATCCTTGGTCCGATTGTTCGATCAATATGGCTTCACCGTTACGGATGTCGAGCGGATCGAAAACTACGGTGGCTCCATCCGAGTCTTCGCCAGCAAGGGCACAAACCTTCCGGTATCGAACAATGTCTCCCAGTTGCTGGCCAAGGAGGCCACTGCCGGGCTATACGGTACTGAAGTCTATGACAAATTTGCGAACCAAGTGCACAAGGTACGGCGCGATCTTCTGGCCTTACTGGTTAATGCTCGTTGCGAAGGCAAGACGGTGGTGGGTATCGGTTGCCCTGGACGAGCCAGCACCCTGCTGAATTACACCGGGGTCAACACCGATCTGATGCCCTACATTGCCGAGCAGTCGACTTCCCTGAAGCTGGGCCTGTTCTTGCCAGGAATGCACATTCCGATTGTCGATGAAAAACGCATGTTTGATGAGCAGCCGGATTATGCCGTGATGCTCTCCTGGCACTATGCCGAACCGATAATCCGCAAGCTGCGCGAAAAGGGGCTCAAGTCGAAGATCGTTCTTCCCTTGCCCGAAGTCCGCATTCATGAAGGTTGAATCGGCGAATTCCGGTTGCGAGCAGCGATGATCCGCGTTGGTATTGCAGGGATGGGCTATGGCGCGAACGTGCACCTTCCTGCCTTCGTGGACCTTCCGGACGTAATCGTCACCGCACTTGCCGACGGGGGGTCGGGGCGCGCCCGGAGAATTTCCGATAACCAAGGATTGAAAGCGAAGGTTTTCGATAGTGGTGACGCCTTGGTCGGGTGGGCCGGCGTGGACGCGGTGAGTATTGCCGTGCCCGCCTTGTATCAGTCGGAGTTGGTTCGTGCGGCCCTCGCGTCAGGCAAGCACGTTCTGTGCGAAAAGCCCTTCGGCAGCGGGTTGGAAGACATATCCGGTCTGGATCGCATCGCCAGGAGAAACGGACTTACGACGGCGCTCGGTTATGAGTTCCGATACGACAATGCCTTGCGGCAGATGATCGATCTGGTTCGTGCCGGCCAGATCGGGTGCGTGTCCCGAATCGACGTGACCTGGCTGGTGGCGACCGGACTGAATCCCGCCCGCACATGGTCGTGGCGCCATGACATTGATTCGGCAGGTGGCGTCTTGGTCGATTGGTGTTGCCATGTCATTGACTATGCTCACGCAGTTGTCGGTGAGTCCATACGCGAACTGTGGTGCTCGACGGCGACCCGAGTGCGTCAGCGGCCGGATGGGCTCGGCGGCTTTAAGCCCGCGACGGCGCCCGACAGTTGCGATATGCACTGTATTTTCGAGAACGGTGCAATGGGTCGCTTTGCTGTTTCGAACGCCGAGCCTGCCGGGATCGGGCACAGGATAGAAGTCTACGGAGACAGGGGTTGCGTCCGCTTTCATCATGCGCCACCCTTCACTTCCGATACCAAACAGCTGACGCTGCAGTTGGCCGGTGACGGTGAAACCGTGTTGACTATCGCCGACAGCATCGATTCTGCAGACCATCGTATTGACGGTTTTCGGCAGCTCGCCGCGGATTTCGTATCGGTGGTCAGCGGGAAGGACCGCTCTCCCATTTTGCCGTCCTTTGCGGATGGCGAAGCGGTATGGCGGGTTCTTGATGCAGCTCGTCTATCTGTCGCAGAACGACGGATGGTCGCGGTGCGAAATTGAGATGAAGATTGTTTCAGTCATCCAGGCCCGCATGTCGTCAAGGCGCTTGCCGGGGAAGATTCTGCGAATGGTGCGTGGAAGGTCGATGCTCACCTACCTGACGGAGCGTCTGCGCCACTGTCGTCAACTCGATGGAATAGTGCTTGCTACCTCGCGCGAGGAAAGTGATGACCCGGTCGTGGCATTCGCCGAGACAACAGGTCTGCCGTGCTATCGCGGGTCGCTGGACGATGTTGCCTCACGTTTGTTGGGTGCAGCCGACGAGGCCGGCGCGCAGGCCTTAGTGCGTATTAGTGGTGATAGCCCGTTGATTGACAGCACTTTGGTTGACAGGTTGGTGTCGGTGTTTCGGGAGTCTGATCGGCCAGACCTTGTCACGAATGTAGCAAGAAGGACCTTCCCGAAGGGACAGTCGATCGAAGTCGTTTCCGTCGAAGCTCTGCGTACCCGAGTTTTAGACGGAATGTCGCCGACCGAAAAGGAGCACGTTACGGAGTCTTTTTACAAGCACCCTGACGGAGGCCGCATCATCAGCATTGAACATACGGAGTTGCTTGGCGACATGCAGTTGTCTGTAGACACGGCGGAAGACATGTCGCGCCTCGAGGCATTGCTCGATCTTTTGGACGAACCTTACTGGCGCCACGGTTTGGCAGAGATTGTCGCGGCGCAAAGGCGTCTGGATGGTGGTCGCGCATGAGGCCGCTCCGCGCCGGAGTTATCGGGCTGGGTGTTGGCGAACAGCATGTCTTGGGCTATCGGGCTGCCGGTGTCGAGGTAGTAGCGCTGTGCGACACCAATCCGGAAAAGCGCGCCACTGCGAGCAGAACGCATCCGGGTTGCCGCATCGCCGAATCGGCTGACGAGCTTCTTGCTGCCGATGATATCGACGTTGTGTCGATCGCGAGCTACGACCATCATCATGCGGCGCAGGTCGTCCGTGCAATTACGGGAGGTAAGCATGTCTTCTCGGAAAAACCTCTATGCATGAATGAGGCGGAACTCGGGGCCATTCGGGATGCTCTCGACCGGAACCCCGGAGTTCGCCTGTCGACCAATACGATTCTTCGCATGAGCGAGCGATTTCGTGATGTCCATGACCGAGTCCGGGCAGGAGAGCTCGGCCAGCTATACTGCGTCGAGGCGGATTACAATTACGGCCGACTGCACAAGGTGCTTACAGGTTGGCGAGGCGATATCCTCGATTATTCCGTAATGCTTGGCGGTGGAATTCACATGATCGACCTGCTGATCTGGATGGTGGATTCCCCAGTGATCGAAGTCAGCGCGGTTGGCAACAAGGTCTGTAGCGCTGGCGCTGCTTTCCAAACCCCGGACATGGTCATGGCGTGGCTGCGCTTCGACGATGGAACAATCGGCAAAGTCGCTGCCAACTTCGGATGTGTCTATCCGCATTTCCACAAGATCGCGCTCTACGGCACCGAGGGAACATTCGAAAATGGCATTGGAGGTGGAGTTTTGATTAGAAGCCGTGACCCGCAAGAGACTCCTCAATCCATAACGTCCGCCTATCCGGGGACGGCCAAGGGTGATTTGATTCCAGGTTTCATTGAAGCGATTCTCGGAAAGGGCAAGGCTGCGGTCGAGGAAGCGGACGTATTCAGGACGATGTCTGCGTGCATCGCAATTGACAAGTCCCTCAGAACCGGGAAACCGGAAGTTGTAGCTACTTATTGATATCGGTAAATACTATGAGAAATATTCCATTCGGTAGGCCAATAATCGGCGACGAGGAGCGAAGTGCTGTCTTGGAAGTGTTGAGCGGCACCCAGTTTGTGCATGGGCCGCTCGCGAAGAAGTTCGAAACCGATTTCTCGGGATTTATTGGCGGCGGCTATGCGCATACCGTCGCGTCCTGCACGGCAGGCCTTCACCTTGCCTACGTGTATCTCGGCATCGGCCCCGGTGATGAGGTGATCGTTCCGGCGCAGACCCACGTCGCGACCGCTCACTCGGTTGAGTACACGGGTGCACGCCCGGTTTTTGTCGATGTGGACGCAACTACCGGAAACATCGACATCGATGGAATCGAGGCTGCGATTTCACCGCGCACCAAGGCGATCAGCGTAGTGCACTATCTTGGCCTGCCCGTCGATATGGACAGGGTAAATGTCCTGGCCAGGAAGCACGATCTGTTCGTCGTGGAAGACGCCGCCCTGGCACTGGGTGCCCGCTACAAGGGTGTGCACGCCGGATTGATCGGTGATGTAGGCTCATTCTCGTTCTACCCGGTGAAACACATCACCACGGCGGAGGGCGGCATGTTCACCACGCGCCACGCGGAAGTGGCAGCAAAAGTCGCCAGACTCAAGGCCTTCGGCTACGACAAGATGGTAGGTGAGCGGGTGGTTCCCGGTTTGTACGATGTCGATCTCCTTGGCTACAACTACCGGATGAATGAAATCGAAGCGGCCATCGGCGTTCAACAATTGAAGCGTGTGGGCGGTTTTCTGACGAAGCGCGCCGAGAACGATGCCGCCCTGCGCAAGGCGCTCGAGGATATCGATGAGGTCAAATGTCTCGCAGCGGGCGGGGGTGATTTCGAACACGCGCACTACTGCCTTGTCGCTGTTCTGGACGATGCCGTTGCCGACAAGCGATACGACATCATCAATGGTCTGCGCGACCTGGGTGTCGGCACGAGCGTCTATTACCCCGGACCCGTACCGCATCTCAAGTATTACCGGGACAAGTATGACTTGGGTCGCGTTCAGTACCCCAATGCTGCGCGGATCAGTAACCATTCCATCGCACTGTCCGTGGGGCCTCACCTGGATGAGGAAGACATGATTTATGTTGGCAGGATGCTTAAACAAGTTCTTGGAGCTATCAAATGATTGACGCGAGCGCATTCAAAGGCAAGGTAATTGCTCTGGTGGGTGGCGCCGGTTTTATCGGCCACAATCTTGCGCTGGAGCTGAAGGCACTTGGCGCCGAGCCGCATGTCATCGACGGACTGCAGGTCAATAACCTCGGTGCCTTCACCAGCGGTCTCAACCCGAGCCCGAACAACAACCTGTACGTCGGGTTCGTCAACTTGCGCCTGGATTTGCTGCGCCAGGCAAGGATCCCGCTGCACGTGATCGATGCGCGCGATTACCATGTGCTCAGTCCCTGCCTGAACGCGATCAAGCCCGATGTCGTTATCCATCTGGCAGCCGTGGCGCACGCCAACCGCTCCAACAAGGATCCCTTCAGCACTTTTGATCACAGCATGCGAACGCTCGAGAACGCGTTGGATTCCGTCAAGGACAGAAAGCCGCACTTTATCTATCTGTCCTCGTCCATGGTTTATGGCAACTTCGAGGGAGATGCGGTTACCGAAGACAGGCATTGCGAGCCGATGGGCATCTACGGCGCCTTGAAGTATGGCGCGGAGAAGCTGGTCGTCGCTTACAACCAGGTGTTCAATTTGCCCTACACGATCATCCGGCCGTCCGCGCTCTATGGCGAGCGCTGTGTCAGCCGCCGCGTCGGACAGGCATTCATCGAGAACGCGATCCGCGGCAAGTCGCTGACGATCAACGGCGATGGCACCGATGCGCTGGACTTTACCTACATAAAGGATTTCTGCCAGGGTGTGTTGCGTTGCATTGCCAGGCCCGAAGCGCGCAATCAGATATTCAACATCACTTATGGCAGTGCCCGGGCCCTGAATGATCTTGCCAATCTGGTAATCGAGCACTTCCCCGGTCTGCAGTTGACTTACAACCCACGCGACGCCTTGATGCCGGAGCGCGGCACGTTAAGCGTCGAGAAGGCTCGCAGCTTGCTCGGCTATGACCCGCAGTACCCGGTAGACCAAGGCTTCGTTCAGTATATCCAGTGGTACAAACAACTGGCAGCCGCTCAACCCGAGTTGTTCCGTGAGGACTGAGATTGGCAACGCCGCAACGAACCATATCCTGAAGCCGGATTCCTGGCTGTCAGGTGTTGTCGGTTGCCCTGCATGGCGGGTCGAGAGTGGGTCAGGCAGCGAGTCTTGGGCAATGCTCCATACGGATGGTCCTGTTTTTGCCTATGCGAAGCTGAAGGCCGGAGATATTGCCGAGGTATCGCAACTGGCTGATGCCGGATTCCGCGTGGTGGATACCGCGCTTACCTTTGACAGGCCCATCTCGGGGCAGCAGTCGAGCCCGCGAAGTCCCGGCATACGCTTGTCCCGGCCGGAAGATCGCGAAGCTGTAGCGGGGATTGCCGGCCGTGCCTTTCGTTTTTCGCGTTTCCATCTGGATCCGCGTTTTCCGAAGCATCTGGCGGACGGCATCAAGTCTTCCTGGGCGGGCAATTACTTCGAGGGCAAGCGCGGCGACGGCATGGTGGTCGCCGAACGCGACGGCGGCGTCGTCGGCTTTCTCCAGCTCCTGTGGGCAGAGACGGGTTGCCTGGTAGTCGACCTGATCGGCCTTGATTCCGCCTGGCAGGGCCAAGGCATCGGCCGCGACATGATTTTGTATGCCGTCCTGCATGGGACGGGTGACGGCCGCGTCCCCACGACAATGAAGGTGGGCACGCAGGCTGCCAATACGCCATCGGTAAGGCTTTACGAGTCATTGGGATTTCGCCTGACGTCCGCACAATATGTCATGCACTTCCACGGCGTTGCCAAGGAACACCAATGAAAATAGGTGACATCGATCTGTCGCGCGAAGTCATGGTTATTGCCGAAATCGGCAATAACCATGAAGGCGACTTCGGGCTTGCCAGGGACATGATCCTCGCCGCCGCCGCCGCCGGTGCTCATGCGGTCAAGTTTCAGACCATTCAGCCTGATCAACTCGTATCGGCAAGCCAGCCGGCACGACTGGAGCAGTTGGGCCGATTCGCGTTCAGTCGCGACGAGTTTGCCGAGTTGGCAACGATCGCCGGCGCGGCCGGAACCGTCTTTCTCTCCACGCCTTTCTCGCCGGAAGTCGTGCCTTGGCTGGATGAACTGGTACCCGCCTTCAAGATTGCCTCCGGCGACAACCTGCTTGCCGCCGTTGCCGCGACGGGGAAGCCGGTCCTGCTCTCCACAGGAATGGCGGGAATGACCGGGATTCGTGAGGCCTGCCGGATCATCGAGACGGCCGCGCAAAAAAGCGGTCATTCTGCCCACATTGCATTGCTGCATTGTGTTTCCGCCTACCCGACGCCGCCCGCGCAAGCCAATCTGCGCGCCATCAGCACTCTTGCCGATGAAATCGGGGGCGTTGTCGGCTATTCCGACCACACCTTGGGAATCGAGGCGGCGGTATTGTCGGTAGCGCTGGGCGCGCGCATCATCGAGAAGCACTTCACGCTTTCCAAGACGCAGTCCGAGTTCAGGGACCACGCCCTTTCTGCCGATCCTGCCGAAATGACGGAACTGGTCCGGCGCGTTCGTCTGGCTCAGGAACTGCTCGGCACCGGGGAAAAATTGCCGCAGGAAGCAGAAGCGCCAGTGATCGCCGCCGCCCGGCGATCAATCGTGGCGCGGCTCGACCTTCCGGCGGGGCATGTCCTGACGGAGCATGACCTTGAATGGCTGCGGCCCGGGGGAGGGCTGATGCCGGGTCAGGAGAGCATCGTTCTCGGTCATCGCCTGCTTCGCCCGGTGGTGCGCGGAGAAATGCTCCTGCCGGATATGGTGGCCTGACCATGTGCGGCATTGCCGGTTACTATGGAACGCGCGAGCTGGCGCCGGAGGCGCTGGCAAAATGTCTCGACCGCATGGGGCGTCGCGGACCGGATGGTCATGGTCAGGTCCGTCGCGTGATAGGCGGCGAGCGCAACGGCTATTTGCTGCACTCGCGTCTGCGCATCCTCGATCTCGACGATCGAGCCAACCAGCCGTTCGCACGGGGCGGCGGGCATCTCAGCTATAACGGCGAGTTGTACAACTACCTCGAGCTTCGGGCGACGCTGCAGCGGCAGGGCGAGGCATTCACCACCGAAAGCGACACCGAAGTGCTTGCCAGCGTGCTGGCGACACAAGGAGTCGCCGGGCTGGACAACTGCGAAGGCATGTGGGCTTTCGCCTGGCTCGCCGACAACGGGCTTCTGCTGTGCCGCGACCGGTTCGGCGAAAAGCCCCTGTATGTATTCGAAGACGATACCGGCGTTTATTTCGGGTCCGAACCCAAGTTCGTTTTTGCCTTGCTCGGGCGCAGTCTTCCGGTCAATCTCGATCATCTGCGTCGCTATCTGGTGAACGGCTACAAGGCTCTCTACAAGACCGGCGACACCTTCTTTTCCGGGCTGAACGAGGTACGTCCCGGCGCCCTGGTGCGTTTCGACAGGCGGGGAGCACGGCAGGATGAGCGGTACTGGCGACCCCGCTTCGATGTCACCGACGAGTCGATGACGTTCGAAGATGCCGTAGCGAGTGCCCGCGACGCACTGGTCGAATCCGTTCGTATCCGCCTGCGCGCGGATGTGCCGATTGCGTTCTGCCTGAGCGGCGGCGTCGACTCGAATGCGCTCATCGCAATCGCCAAGCGCAAGCTGGGCTTCCAGGTTCATGGCTTTACCATCATGAACACCGACGAGCGCTATGAAGAACGGGAGATGGTGGAAACGTCTGTCGCCGAACTCGGCCTGCGGCACACCACGATTCCCGTTGCCCGCCAGGATTTTCTGTCGAATCTGCGCCGCCAGATCAGCTACCACGACTCCCCGGTGTCGACCATCACCTACTACGCCCAATGGCAGTTGATGAAGGCGGTCGCCGAAGAGGGCTACAAGGTTTCCGTTAGTGGCACGGGCGCGGACGAACTGTTCAGCGGCTACTTCGACCACCAGAATTTCTACCTGCAGGCGCTCGCGGCAGACCCGGTTGCCCAGGCGCAAGCCCGTGACAACTGGCAGCGGGTAATTGCGCCCGTCGTGCGCAACCCGTTTCTGCAGGATCCGGATTGCTTCATCAAGAACCCGGCGCTGCGCGACCACATCTACCTGGATGGGGACGCCTTCTCGGGTTTTCTGTCGCCGCGCTGGAGCGAAGCGTTTGCCGAAGAGAATTACAGCCGGGTTGCCCTGCGCAACCGGATGAACAATGAACTTTTCCATGAATCGGTGCCGCCGATCCTGCACGAGGACGATCTGAACGCGATGTACTACTCGATCGAGAACCGTTCGCCGTTTCTCGATCGACGCCTGTTCGATGTCTGCCAGTCGATACCGACGCGCCATCTGATCCGCGACGCCAGGGCGAAGGCCGTGCTGCGTGAAGCCGTCCGCGGTTTGGCGCCCGACGCAGTCATAGACAATCCGCGCAAGGTGGGCTTCAATGTGCCGATCTTCGACTACCTCGATGTCGCCGATCCGCAGGTCCGCGCCCAGATTCTCGATGACGGTCCCATCTTCGAGCATGTCCGCCGTGGCCCCATCGCCGACTTGATCGACAAGCCGGACCTGCCCAACAGCCAGAGCAAGTTTCTGTTCTACTTTCTCAATGCCCGCATGTTCCTTGAGGAGTTTGGCGAAGAGGCTACCGCATGAAGTGGTGCAACAACTGCATCCTGCCGGATACCCGCCCCAACCTTCGCATCGAGGCGGACGGCCGGTGTAACGCGTGTCATGCGCACGCGACCAAGCGCGACATCGGCTGGTCCGCCCGGGAGACGGCGTTCAGCGATGTGGTCGAAACGGCCAAGACTCGCGCCACCGGCTACGATTGCCTGATTCCGGTCAGCGGCGGCAAGGACAGCACATGGCAGACCATCAAGTGCCTGGAATACGGGCTGAAGCCGCTTGCCGTGACATGGAAGACTCCGGGCCGGACCGAGATCGGCCGCCGCAACCTGGAAAACCTGATCTCGCTCGGTGTCGATCACATCGACTACCAGATCAACCCCAAGGTCGAAGCGCGCTTCATGTTGCAGACCTTCGAACGCCTCGGCTCGACCGGAATCCCAATGCATCTGGCCTTGTTCAACATCCCGTTGTCGCTGGCCGTCCGCTTTTCTATACCGCTGGTGGTCTGGGGAGAAAACTCGGCTTTCGAATACGGTTCCGCCGCCGAAGAGCACACCGGTTTCCAGTTGAATGACGCATGGCTGCGCAACTATGGCGTAACCCATGGCACCACCGCTGCCGATTGGGTTGACGCAAAGCTGACGCGCAAGGACCTGACCGCATACTTCGGCCCGTCCGAGGCGGCCTTGAGCCAGGCCGGAGTCAACGCGGTCTTTCTCGGCTACTACTTCCCGTGGGATCCGGACGTCACCAATGCCGTTGCGCGTGCCCACGGCTTTCAGGCCAATGCCGAGGGTGCCCGGGTCGGCTACTACGACTACGCGGATATCGACGATGATTTCATATCCTTGCACCACTGGCTGAAGTGGCACAAGTTCGGCTTTACGCGCACCTTCGACAACCTCTCGCTGGAGATTCGCAATGGCCGCATGACGCGGGACCAGGCGCTGGCGATCGTGCGCGCCGCGGGCGACGAAACGCCGCGCGCGGATATCGCCAGGTTCTGCGTTTTCGCCGGCATCGACGAATCGCGCTTCATGGCGATTGCCGAGACCTTTCGCAATACGGACATCTGGAAGCGCGACAGCCAGGGCCGCTGGAATATTCCGGATTTCCTGATACCGGACTGGAAATGGACATGAAGTTCGAGGAGAAGAATCCACCGCGTACCTTCGCCGTCGGCAATGCCGTCAAGTTTCCGATGAAGGACTGCGGCACCCTCCGCCTGGAACCGGACGAACAGGTGACGTTCGACGTTCGTCACCGAATCCGGCGGCGAATACGACGTCGCCCGCAAGGACTGGGGCTTCTATGCCACGCCATCCCTCAACGGTCGCCTGGAACAGTTCGGCCTGCGCGGGGTTCTGATCCGAAATCGCGGCACCGGGCGCTATTTCGTCCTGCTGGTCGAACGCGGACGTGAAGTCCTGTTCGACGCCTATTGCGAGCAGGAAAACCTCGCCGTGATCGCCTGGCTGGACAGCAGCGCGGCGCTGGATGGGCTAGCGGCGCGCCTGGAGGCCAAGTGAGAGTAAAGCCCACGCTGCAGTGCCCCTGCGAATCCCGGCATCTCGAGCCGGCATTTCAGTACGATGCTCCGCCGGCAGGCGAAACCGCTTTCGAGTGTGCCGAGGGGGCCTACCGGCGCGCCTATTCGCGCTGCGGCCTCTGCGGTCACTGGTTCTCCGAGAACGAGATGGATCTCGGCGGCCTGTATGGCGGCGCCTATGTCGACAATACCTACGGGGACAGGATGCGCCAGACCTTCGAGCGTATTCTGGCGCTTCCTCCCGAGCGCTCCGACAATGCGGGGCGCGTTGCCGCCGTGGTCGACTTCGCCGCCCGACACTTTCCCGTCGGCCTTGCGCCGCGAATGCTGGATGTCGGCTCCGGGCTGGGGGTTTTCCCCTGCCGCATGAAGGAAGCAGGCTGGCGCTGCACCGCTCTCGATCCCGACGAGCGCGCGGCGCGGCATGCGCGCGAAGTAATCGGCATCGAGGCCGTCCAGGGCGATTTCATGAAAATCGACCTGTCGTCGATCGGACCTTTCGACGTGGTGACGTTCAACAAGGTTCTCGAGCACGTCGAAGACCCGGTGGCGATGCTCGCCAGGGCGCAGACACTGCTGGCGCCGGAAGGCTTCGTCTATTTCGAGGTGCCTGACGGCGAGAGTGCATCTGCCGAAGGGCCGGGACGCGAAGAGTTTTTCATCGAGCACCACCATGTATTCAGCACCGCCTCCGCGGCGCTGCTTGCCGGCCGCGCGGGATTCAATCCGCTGCTCACGCAACGCTTGCGCGAGCCGAGCGGCAAATTCACCTTGCGCGTTTTCGCGACCAAATCATGACGCAATGGCACCGACATACCCCCTTCGGCGCGGACCACGGGCGCGAATGGGAGGAGCGCTGGGAGTACACCCACGGCGATGCCGTCCGCCGGATGTTCGACGTCCAGGTGCGCGCCGGCAAGCCGCTCGACGTGCTCAAATTGAAGGGCATCGATCTCGGCGAGGTGCGCGACTATGCGGGCTTCCTTGAGACTACTGCGGCCCGTCTATATGGAGCCGGGGCCAAAGTCCGGCGAATGACGCAGTGTCCACTTTGTCATGCGTCCCTCGACGGTGCAGCCGTCGAACTGGCCGTGTTCGGCGTACCCTATCTGCGCTGTGGTAGCTGCGGCCATGTAGGCGTCGGAGCGCGGCCCCGACCCGAAGTTCTGGACGAGGTTTTCGCCGAATCCGAAGCGCATTCGTCGACCTACATCGATCACAGTGCGATCGAAACCCGCATGACCCAGATCATCGCTCCCAAGCTGGACTGGTGCCTGGAGCATTTCCAGCGGCGGACCGGAAAATCGCCACGGACCGTCTTGGATGTCGGGGCAGGCGGCGGGCATTTTCTGGCCGGGGCGCAGCGCCGCGGCATGGCGGTGGAGGGGTTCGAGAAATCGCGTGCGTCGCGCGTCTTTGCCCAGGATGCCTTCGGCCTGGAGTTGCGCGAAGACGATTTCCTGTCGGCCGGTGGCGCACCGGTTGACCTCATCACCTTTTGGGGCCTGCTTGAATACGTGGCACAACCTCGCGATTTCATTGTCGCCGCGTTACGGCGGCTGAGTCCCGACGGCATGCTGATAGTCGAAGTTCCGCGTGTCGACTCGCTCGGCACGATGGTTCAGGGTATGGAGGGTGCAGTGATCGCGCGTCACATGGATCCCACGACGCACGTCAATGGCTTTACCGATGCTTCGCTATGCACTGCATTGGTCGACGAAGGATTCGTGCCCGTGGCGGCCTGGTATTTCGGCATGGATGCCTACGAAACCTGTGTTCAGGCGGCGCTCAGGGCCGACGATCCGAAGCTGTTCGATGTTCTGGCCGACTTCATCCCGGTCATCCAGCAGGCGCTGGACCGCGGGCGGCAGTGCGACGACATCATCGTCGCGGCCGTGCCGGCGGGCTGACCATATGGCCTGCAAGCCGCTGTTCATATTCGGTCTGGCGCGTTCCGGGACCAACCTGCTGGCCCGGATGCTTGATCGCCATCCGGACGTCACCGTGGCGCTCGACCCCTATCTGCCGCTGTTCCGTTCGCTGCGCAACGCACTCGTGGCATCCCGGGCTGCGAAGGAGGTCCGGCAGCGGTTTTCCTCGTCAGCGCCGTTCCAGGACTACTATTTCGACCCCGATGGAGCGGCGCTGCTCGATTTGATGCTTGCCGGAGAAGCGAACCTCCCTCTTGACCAGGACGAATTGAAGGTGCTGCGCCTGAAGGCAGGGGAACGCGCTAGCCTGGAATCCCCGACCCTCGGTGCACAAATGAGCGGACTGGCAGGCGAGGACTACGGACAACTGTTTCGCAGCGGCCTGGATCTTGTTGCTGGCTTGAAAACCGGTGTGCGCTGGGCAGGCTGCAAGGAAGTCTGGGTGATGGAGTTCGTGCCCCTGCTGGCGAGGCTTTTCCCGGAAGCGCGCTTCTTTGCTCTCGAACGTGATCCGCGGGCCATCGTGGCGTCGTTATTGGCGATGGCCGAGAAGGATCCGACCCAGGCGGCGCACGCGCCTTCCTATCTGCGCCACTGGCGCAAGCAGGTCGCGTTGACTCACCGGTTTGCCACCGATCCCTTGCTGGCCGGGCGATTTCGCAGCGTCTCCTTCGAGCAGCTCGCTACCCACCCTGAACACGAAGCCCGCCAGCTTTGTGACGCCCTCAATATCGATTTTCATCCGGAGATGCTGCGCCTGTCGGCCGATGGCTGGAGGGGAAACAGCAGCTTCGATCATGGCGGAAAGGACGTATACGCAGAAACGGTGGACCGCTGGCGAAAGGTTCTGCCGACCCGCGTCGTTCAGGCGGCAGACTATCTTTGCGGGCCGGACATGGCCCTCACCCCGTACCGCCCCACCACCTCACCCAAAGCGGATGAAGTCCTGACATACCTTGAGGAAGCCGGAATTGAGGCGGGGTCCTGGCGCAGCGACAGCGGTGACTTGCTGGTTGCTTTCGGCGGGGAAATGGTTCGTCGTATGCTGCTCGACACAGGCTGCGAGCCGGAAGAGTCCCTGGTGCGCAGATGCTTTTTGTTCAAAGATATTCTCGGCTCATTGCGCCAATATGCTGCATGAGTCGTTTGTTTTGGGAAGGCAAGAAAATGAGCAATGAATTTTCGTATCAGGACTACGTCACCGACAAGACTTTCCTCGATGAATACAACAGCTATCAGGCGAAATACGCAAAACAGATGCGCGAAAGCGACAAGGTGCTGGTTGGTTTGGTCAGCGAGATCGTTGCCAAGCACGAGCCGGAGAAGAGAAAGCTGAAGCTGCTGGATGTCGGCTGTTCGACGGGAAACCTTCTGTTGCACATGAGAAAGCTCTTCCCCCAGCTGGAACTCACCGGGGGGGACCTGGCGGAGTCTTCGTTGGATGAGTGCCGGGCCAATCCGGAACTCAACGGCGTTGCTTTCAAGATCCTGGATCTCTTGAATCTTCCCGAGAGGAACGAATACGACATCATCACGATCAACGCCGTCCTCTACATGATGGAGGACGCCCAGTTCGAAATGGCAATAAAGAACATCGCGGGTGCATTGAAGCAGGGCGGAACCATGATCGTCTTCGATTTCTTCCATCCCTATCCGCAGGACCTGCACATCACTGAAATGTCGAAAAGCCACCTTGCCGGACTACGTCTCCGATTTCGCCCCATGTCCAAGGTAGAAGCACTGCTGGTAAGTTCAGGGTTCGCTATACCGGTATTTCGTCCATTTACGCTGCCGATCGACCTACCGCCGTCCGGCGGTGAAGGCGACCTCATTACCTATACGGTGCCTGCTGCCGACGGGAAAAAATTGCCGTTTCGCGGTACCTTGTTTCAGCCTTGGTGCCATATGAGTGCTACGCGCGCGTGATGAAACCGAGCTTAGAGCTCTTTTGGCACTCATCAAGAATCGCAGGAGACACAGAATGACGATTAGCGGGAAGGACTACTGGAGCGATAAGACCGCCTCCTATCTGAGCGCGATAGAAGGGCCCTACCATGCGAATCGTCTACAGATGGTTGAGGCGTTATTGTCCGAACTCTCTCTTGCGGGCAAGAATTGCCTGGATTTCGGTTGTGGTGATGGCGTGTTCGTAGAGCGGCTTCTGGAGGATGGCGCAACGGTTTCGGGGGTTGATGTGGATTCAGCGATGATTCACGCCGCTCAGTCCAGACTGCTGGGGCGCTGGAAAGATACCAAGCTAGCGTGTGGCGGTGTCGAACACCTGTCTGAACTTCCCGGCAATTCCTTCGATTGCTTGTTTGCGTTAAACGTCCTTGCGTATCTGAACCCCAAGGAAGAGGCGACGTTTTATCAACAGGCGCAGCGATTGTTAAGGGAAGGAGGCGCGCTCGTTGTCACCCATTCCAACGAATTGTTTGACATGTTCACTCTGAATCGGTACACGGCGAATTTTTTTGGCAAACACTTTTCGATAGCTGCGGAGGAGTGCAACGTTCGGGATCTTCTTGTTCATCCTGATGTGCCGGATCGGTATGTCTTCGGGGTTCGCGAGAACCCCCTCGCTTACAGGTACAAGTTGAAGAGCTATGGCTTCAGCGAGACACGCCAAGAATTTGCAATCCTGCATTCACTCCCACCGCTCCTGACTCCGTCAATCGATTTCGACGATATTGACAGCCGAAAGTACCCGGAGACTGTGGGGTGGCCGGAAGCTCAGCGCTGGAAGCTGATGTTCATGTGCAGCGTATTCGGCTCAATCAGTAGCCGGAAAAATTGAAGTCGAATTGGCGAGAAATGCGATCCAAGAACATTCAATTCACCGAGCACAAGGTATCACTTGAGGACCGGTGGATGGCGCATGGCCATCGCAGTGGAATACTCTGGCTCACTGGTCTGTCTGCGTCTGGAAAGACGACGCTGGCATTCGAGCTGGACCGGCTTCTGTTTCAGAAAGGCTGGCGCACGTTCGTTCTCGACGGAGACAACGTTCGTCACGGACTGTGTGCCGATCTGGGATTTTCGCCCGCGGATCGCGCGGAGAATATCCGCCGTATCGGCGAGGTCGCCAAGCTCTTTGCGCAATCGGGTTGCCTTGTGATTACGGCCTTCATCTCGCCATATCGCGCCGACCGCGACCGTGTGCGCGCGATTGCCGGCGAACTGTTTCACGAAGTCCACGTTGCGACGTCGCTCGAGGTTTGTGAGGCTCGCGATCCCAAAGGGCTCTACGGTAAGGCGAGGCGAGGCGAAATTGAAGCGTTCACCGGAATTAGCGCTCCGTACGAAGCACCCCTCAAGCCTGAACTTGTTCTCGAAACGTCGGCGACAGACATCGAGCGAAGCGTGCAGAGTTTGCTCGGCTACGTGGGTACTCACTTCACCCTCGACCAAAAAGCATAGGCAATGGAATGGCCTTGGCGGGAAGGCGCTTTCCAAGGTATCGGTTGGTGGTACGACAGCAACGTGCTTGAGGAGAGCTAGGTAATGGCTGTATTCGGACGTAGAACGAGCTTGGGTCGAACGATTGGCGAAATCGTTGCAACACCACTTCAGGAGGCGAAAGTGTCGCCTTTGGTGGTCGACGTCGGCGCCCGCAACGGCATGTTCCTTCTTCCATCAGCCTATTCTGCGATGGCCACGCTCGTGGGGTTCGAACCGAATCCGGACGAGTATCGGAAGCTCGCCAAGGGCGAGACCGATATGCATTCGTGGGCAGCGAAGAACAATTGCGATATCCCGAAGTTCCGGGAGCAGCGCTACTTCGACTGCGCAGTATGGGATCGCGAGTGTTCACAGACCCTCTACATCACACAGGGGCCCGGTGCCTGTACCCTGATGGGGCCAACGTTGTCGCTTATGAAAAGCACCTATTTCCTCTATCCATGGGGTGACCCTCGGCGGCGCCAGAGTGTTTATGACCTTCACACCCGCGTTGTCGAAGAAAGTGAAATCCGTTGCAAGCCTCTGGACGCATTGTTTGGAGCCAATGAAAAGATCGACTTCCTGAAGGTTGACGTAGAAGGCGGAGAGCTCAAGGTCTTCAAGGGAGCACAAGCCCTGTTTGAAGGAGGTCAGATTCTGTTTGTCCAGGCAGAGTTCCAAGCTTTTCCCTATTATCAGGATCATGCCGTTTTTGGGGATCAGCATGCGTTCCTTTCAAGAAATGGAATGCGTTTGATCGACCTTAACCTCGAACATTCTCGTTATCGCCGTGGTGACATTGACGTTCCGGACGAGTGCAGTCGTCTGCCGTTGTTCTCAGGCGATGCGCTTTTCGTAATTGATCCCGACAGGAATGATTTGAGTCCCATGGATCGTCAGCGGGTGGCCTTGGTGTTGCTGGCCTTTGGATTCAATTCCCTCGCACTTAGTCTTCTTGTCGAAGCTCGTTTATTAACCGATGGTGAACTGGCCGCAATTAGTAAGGCGATCACGTCGAGTCCGGACAAATCACCAAAGCGTAGATTGTTGGACGCATGGAATCGAGTTCCGGTCGCCGCGTACGAAACATTCACCAAGCTGAAACGCCGGCTGAGATCGCGCGGTTGACTCCGTTGTCGGTTTTGTTCGTATTTACCGCGGAATCCTACCATCGGGAGGCGGCACCGGTGGTCGAGGAGTTCGTTCGTAAGGGGGCTGTCGTAACGGTCCTGCTGGGATTTCACTCCAATCACACTGAACCCATCGTCGAGGCTTGTCGAAGACAAGGCATCACCGTGGAGACGGTTCCGGTAGAGGCTGGGTACGGAGCGCCGGAGACCTCGGTCGTTCCAGCGGCTCCGAATGGGGCAACGAAGCCTACTGCAGGTAAGTCATCGACGAAGTCAACCATTCTTCGGGTTTGGATACGGAAAACAGGGCTCGCACGATTGCTCAGTTTACCCATACATCTCATGAAGTGCCTGACCAAGCGCCGCGTTGCAAAAGCCATTCTCACAAGACACCAGCCTGACGCCGTGATTATGGGGTCCTACCATAGCTCGGGGCAAATCGACAACGCAATGACGCGTGCGTGCATTCGACAATCAGTCCCGATGTATTGCATTCCGAACTCGCCGTATCTCGGGACGCTAGCGCTACGGGTTGCCCGCTTGAACCACCTCGAGCAAGGTATGGCGTCCGAGGTGATCCGCGTCCGATACGACCCGATCAACCGTATTCTCGCGTGGCTTTTTCCGTCGTGGACCAGTGTTATTCCGGACGGTAACAGGGTTTTCTATTGGGATCCCCTGACGATGCTGGCAGCGACCCTGACTGGCTTGCAAATGAACCGTTTGTGGTTGAAGCCATCGCTCGATTTCAGAAAGGTGTTCGTCCATTCCGAGTATTCGCGCGAACTGTTGTTGCGCGACGGCTATCCAGCGGATCGGATTGTGGTTAGTGGTCCGCCGCTCCTTGATGCCGTAGTGGCCAAGATTGGCGATCCAGCGAAAGAGAAACTATTGTTCTCGCATGTCAATCTTCCGGTCGGATCACCATTCATTCTGTTCAATGTTGAACCATCGGCCGAACACAAATATTGCGATTGGAATCGGCACTGGCGACAGTTCCATGAACTTATGGCGTCACTCGTTGAGTACGTGGAATCTGGTTTGCCGGTAGTTTTGTCGCTGCATCCGTTATGTCGCCTGGAAGACTACCGATTCGCGGAAGAGCAATACGGGGTAGTTATCTGTACAGATTTTCGCATCCACGATCTGTATCCTTACTGCTCAATCAGCATTTCATTTCCGTGTTCAACAAATCTGCTCGCACTGACCTTCAAGAAACCTCTCATCATCTATGATCATTTTAGAATATTGAGTCGGGATGAGGAGAGCAAGATTCTCAACAGCATTCCGAGAGCACTTCTCGCTCAGTCTGCATCCGAAATTCCTGGGTACGTCAGGGAGCTGCGCAAGACGTTGACAGCGTCAGGCGTTCGGATGCAAGGGGGTTCGATAGGCCGCCGAGCGACGGAAATAATAGTTTCATCTATTCAGTCCGATGTTCAGGTGCCGATGTGAGGCGAGAATGATCCAGCTAGTTGAGGAGTTGTGCGAATTTGCCACAGGCGTGGTTGCCGATGGAAACGCGCCGCTTTTCGAGCGCATCGGCCGGGAACTGCCCTTGCAGATGTTCCGCTTTGCCTCGGGCGATGCCTATAACGGCTGGCAAGTACCGGACAACTGGCGGGTCAGGCGCGCCAAGCTTTATAGGGATGGCGTAGAGGTTTTCGACGGCATGGCCAACACGCTGGGCGTTGGTTACTACTCGAAATCGTTCTCCGGCGAACTCTCCTGGGATGAACTACGCCCGCGTTTGGTGACCAACCCCAACCAGCCCGAGGCCTACATGTTCCACTGCGTCTGGCAGTACCGGCCGTGGGACGCCGATTGGGTGTTCTCGATGCCATACCGGGTCTTCATGGATCTCGGGCCCGGCCGCTACCGCGTCGATCTGGAAACGGAATACGAGCCGGGCGAAATGCTGGTTGCCCATGCGGAGATCAAGGGGCGCAGCGACAAGATTGTCGTGTTCAATTCCAACACTTGCCATCCGCACATGGCCAACGACGGTTTCGCCGGCACGGCCGTGTTGATCCGGTTGATGCAGTGGCTGGCAACGCGCGACAACCATTACACCTACCGCCTTGTGCTTCCTACCGCCTTGTGCTCGGGCCCGAGCACTTGGGAAGCGTGTTCTATCTTCGCGATCTGCCGGCGGGTGAGGTTGCGCGCATGGTCTGCGGCGTCTTCGAGGAAATGCCTGGCACCGGCGGGGCCGTGAAGGCAACCAGTACGTTCAACGGCGGGCACAAGCTGGACTTCGCTTTCGCCAATGCCCTGAAGCACCATGCGCGGGAACACGCCCTGGTACCTTGGCGCATGGGGGCTGGCAACGATGAGACCGTGTGGGAGGCTCCAGGCTACGAAGTTCCATTTGTCGAAGTGACGCGTTGCGAGGATCAGTTCGCTCCCTATCCCGAGTACCATTCCAGCCTCGACAAGCCGGAACTGATGATTCCCGGGCAGTTGGATGAGATGCTGGAGGTCTTGCGGCAGGTGGTCTTGACGCTGGAAGGCGATGCCACCGTGCAGCGAACCTTCAACGGCCTGATCTGCCTTTCCAATCCGGCTTATGACCTGTACATGGAACGCCCCGATCCGACGGTGACCAAGGATCTCGACGCCGATGCGGAGAAATGGGGTCACTTGCTAGACTGCCTGTTCCGGTACATGGACGGAAAAATGACCATTCTCGACATCGCCGAACGTCATGACCTGCCTTTCGAAAGACTGCTGCGCTACCTGCGCCGCTACGAAGAGAAGGGCTTGGTGCGCCTGACGTTCTCCGAGTGCACCCGAACCGAAGCCGTACGCGTGTGATGAACAAACCGCGGCCCATACTGAGCATCATCGACATCGGAATCAGCAACATCGGGTCCGTGGTCCGGGCTTTCCAGCATCTTGGGGTTCAACCGGACCTCGTTGCCGATGCGGCTGCGGTGGAAGGTGCACGGGCGATCGTCCTGCCGGGCGTCGGCGCATTCGGTGACGGCATGGCTGCACTCAGGGACAAAGGACTGGTGGAACCGCTGCGCGAAGCGGCGCGGGCCGGCAAGCCGATTCTTGGCCTTTGCCTTGGTATGCAATTGCTGGCCGACTCAAGCGAGGAATATGGCAGCCACAAGGGGCTGGGGATCATTCCGGGCGCGGTGGTTAGGCTCAAGCCGGGTGTCGGCGAGCGGGTTCCGAACATCGGCTGGTGCGATGTCGTGCCCCACGACGGCACGCGCCTGTTCCGCGATTTTGCCGCGAGCACGCCGCTCTATTTTGTCCATGGCTACCACATGATCTGCGCGAATCCCGGCCACGTTGCCGCGACCATGTCGTTCGGCGGCGGACAAGCGACGGTTGCGGTGGAACACGGTAATGTGTTCGGCATCCAGTGTCATCCGGAAAAAAGCCAGGACGCCGGGCTGGGCATACTCGACGCCTTTGTATCCATCGCAACGGAACACACCGCATCATGAACCGGCCACGCCTCATACCCTGCCTCCTGCTGAAGAACGGGGTCATCGTGCGCAGCCAGTTGTTCAAAGTGCATCAGGTGATCGGCAACCCGATGAGCACCGTGGAGCGTTACTCGCACTGGAATGTGGACGAGCTTGTCATACTTGATATCAGGGCCGGCGATGCGGGGCATGACCTTCGTCGCGACGACATTCAGCAGCGCTACGAGGGTGATACCGTGCTCGACGTCTTGCGCGAGGTGGCGAAGGTCTGCTTCATGCCCCTGACCTTCGGCGGCGGCATTCGCAGCATCGATGACATCGGCGCCCGGCTCGCGGCAGGCGCCGACAAGGTTACGATCAATACCGCGGTCATCGACGATCCGTCATTCGTTTCGCGCGCGGCGGAGCGTTTCGGCAGTCAGTGCATTGTCGTTTCCATTGATGCCCGCGAGGATGGTAGCGGCGCTTACGAGGAGATGGCCGACGGCGGCAAGCGCCCGACGGGCATGACGCCGGCCGACTGGGCCCGCCGCGTCGAAGAGCTCGGTGCCGGCGAGATCTTTCTCAATTCCATCGACCGCGATGGCTCGGGAATGGGGTACGACCTCGACCTCGTCCGCTCGGTGACTGGCGCGGTGACCATACCGGTCATCGTCTGCGGTGGGGTCGGGCAATACGAGCACTTTGCCCCGGGGGTTCTCGACGGCGGCGCGAGTGCGATTTCGGCGGCGAATATCTTCCACTTCTTCGAGCTCAGCTACCCGCACGCAAAGCAGGCCTGCATCGACGCGGGGGTGGCCCTCCGTCCGGTCGGCCTCGGCAGCCGCTACCTCGTGCGCGTGCCGGAGTACGACATCGAGCGCGAGATCGCCCGCCATAGCGAGCGGCTTCGCCAGGCACGCGATGGCGACTACGTCGCGGCAAGGCCCGAGAGCGCGGGACGTCGTCACCACATCCGCTGGTGCACCAGTTGCGTCTACCCGTCCATCAGCGCTGCGCCGATGGAATTCAACGACGCGGGCGAATGTACCGGTTGCCAGATGGCCAAGGTGAAGGCGACGATCCCCAGCTCCGAATGGGACCGGCGCAGGGAGCTGCTGCGGGAGATCGTCGATCGCTACCGCAGCCGGGATGGTGCGCGCCACGATTGCGTCATCGCCGTGTCCGGCGGCAAGGACAGCTATTTTCAGACCCATGTCCTCAAGCATGAGCTCGGCCTGAACCCGCTGCTGGTGACCTACAACGGCAACAACTGGACGCCGGTCGGATGGCGCAACATGCTGCGCATGAAGGAAGTCTTCGATTGTGACCATCTGATCGTGCAACCTGCAGTAAAGAATCTGGTAAAGCTCAACCGGCTGGCCTTCGAAATCATGGGGGACATGAATTGGCATGCCCATGTGGGGATCATGACTGCACCGGTTCGCGTGGCCGCACAGTATGGCATTCCATTGGTCTTCTATGGCGAGCACGGTTACCTGGACCTGTGCGGCCAGTTCTCGATGGACGACTTCCCCGAGATCAGTTACCGCGATCGGCTCGAACACTTTGCCCGCGGCTACGAGTGGAACTATTTTGTCGGCCGCGAAGGACTGACGAGTGCCGACATGATTCCCTGGAAGTATCCCGGCGACGAGGCACTGTTCGACCTGGGATTGCGCGGAATCTTTCTCGGAAACTATGTTTACTGGGAAGGCAATGAACACACGAAGATGGTGATCGACCGCTACGGCTTTGAGGTGAATAACGAGCCGTTCGATCGCACCTATCGGACAATGTCCAACTTGGACGACATGCACGAGAACGGAGTGCATGACTACCTGAAGTACGTGAAATTCGGGTACGGACGCGCCACCGACCATGCATGCAAGGACATTCGCGCCGAACTCATGACCCGCGGAAAAGCCGTTGAAGTCGTCAACCACTACGATCCCATCAAGCCACGCGACCTGAAGCGATGGCTCGAGTACGTCGGAATGACGGAAGACGAGTTCGACCGGATCGCGGACACCTTCAGGGATCCGCGAGTGTGGCGCATGGAGAACGGTACCTGGAAGCGGGATGTGCTGGATGCAAATTGAATGCTGAATCACATCAAGGGTTCCCTGGCGCTTGCGAACGAACGCGAAAAGTTCTTGCTGCTGGTGTTGTTCGTCGTCAATCTGGCCGGTGCGATCCTCGAGGCCGGCGGTGTCGGCCTCGTCTATGTGTTCCTCAAGGCGGTATTGGAGCCGGAAACCTTGGGTGGCCTGGAACTGTTTCAAAAACTCCACGGCTGGATGGCGATCGAGGAGCGCCACGTGTTCTTCGCTGTCATGACCTTGTTCGTCATGGCGGTTTTTTTGGTACGGATCGCCATTCAGTTCGTCGGCACCTGGATGACGCTCTGGATGCGCAAGAAGCTCCAGACGCGAGTGGCCGGTGTGCTTTTTTCCGGCTACATGCGTGTGCCCTACGTTCGCCACCTTTCATCGAAGTCCTCGCAATTGATGAACAACGTGACGGCCAATGCCGGCGCCGCCGTTGCACAATGCACGATGGGCCTGGTGGAGATCGGGAGTTCGGTGATTCTGGCCGCTGTGTTCGTCGTCACGCTTCTGGCGGTAAAACCCATTGAAACACTGGTTGCGGTGATCGTTATTGCGGCCCTGGCGATCATTTACTGGCACGTGATGCACGAGCGATTGGTCCTCTGGGGCCGGCGCATGATGCGTGCGAACGAGGGGGTCTATGCCGCCGTCGGCGAAACGGCTGCCGCAATCAAGACGATCAAAGTCAACGGGGTCGAAAAGGCATTCGAAGAAAGATTTGGTGCGCTTGTCGAGGAGCAGATGAGCCTGACAATCAAGAACGGCCTTGCGCAACAGACTCCGCGCCTGATCTTGGAGTCGGTGATCGTTGTCGGCGTATTCGGGACCATGTTCAGCGTCTTTGTCGTCGGAGAAACAGTTCAGTCGATCATCCCGACGATGGCCTTATTCGGCATTGCCGCGTTGCGCATGGCGCCGGCTTTTGTCCGCATCATCGCCGCGCTGCAGTTGTATCGAAACTCCACTCCGTGCCTTGAGGCGATACTGCCGGATTATCGTGAATTCGAAACTGAACACCGGAAGAGCCTGGATGACGGCAAGCCGCCTCCGACGAGACGGCTTGCGCTTGAGCGGTCAATCACGCTCGAGAATGTGGTTTTCCGGTACGCGGGCACCGACTCGCCCGCCCTCAATGGGGTCGATATCGAGATTTCCAGCGGGCATCTCGTTGGCTTTGCGGGCTCTTCCGGATCAGGGAAGTCGACAACGGTCGACGTTCTCCTGGGCTTGCTGGAACCCGCGGGGCGGGTGGCCGCGTCCTGATTGACGGGGAGCCCCGCATGCCCGCCGGCAAGCCCGGGCAAGCGGGCTTCTTCGCTTACGTTCCCCAGGAGCCATTGATTCTCGACGACACCATCCGCAGCAACGTCGCTTTCGGGATGAAGCCGGAGTCAATAGATGACGACAAGGTGTATGACGCACTGAAAGGCGCAGCGCTCTACGACAAGGTGATTGGCTTGCCCGGGCGGCTGAATTCAACCATGGGAGAACGGGGTAATGCATTTTCGGGCGGGGAACGCCAGCGCCTGGGCATCGCCCGCGCACTCTATCTCGATGCTCCAGTGATAATTCTCGACGAGCCGACAGCCTCTCTGGACGCAACGACGGAACACGAGGTTACCGAGGCAATCCAGAAACTTCGCGGCAGCAAGACGATTGTCGTCATTGCGCACCGGCTAAGTTCGATCTTTCACTGCGATACAATATATTTCTTTGAGGATGGAAAAGTTGCCGGGCAGGGCAGCTTCAACGAACTGACAAGCGATCTGCCTGCATTTCGCAAGATGGTTGAGCATCTCCGGTGTGGTGACGCGGTCGCCGTGCAATGACATCCAACTCCCCGAGGGCACAGCTATTCTGCCATCTTTGAATACTATCCTTGAACAATGACCGATCAAGTTTCCGTTACCGTGTCCGAGGCTGCGCTCGGCCAGCCGCTGAGTGAGTCTGAGCTCTGTCCGGATGATCTGCTGAAGGAGCAGGAGGCTGCATTCGAGCGGGACATCGCCAGAATGCATGCGCGTGCCGTAGAGTTCGTGGCAGTGCCCTGTCCGGCCTGTAGCGGGACCACGTACGCTCCGGCGTTCGAGAAATACGGCTTCACCTTCTGCCTCTGCCAGTCCTGCCGGACGATCTACATGTCGCCACGCCCGTCTGAGGCGGTCATGGGCGATTACTATGCCAATTCGGAGAATTACGCCTATTGGGCAAAGCATATTTTTCCGGCGTCCGAACAGAGCCGGCGCGAGAAGATCCACAAGCCCTGGCTCAAGAGAGTGCTCGACTACTGCGAGGAATTCCATATTCCGCGCGGCATGCTCCTGGAGGTGGGCCCCGGCTTTGGGACTTTCGCCTCGGTGGCCACGGAATCACGGGCCTTTGCCCGTGTGGTGGCCGTCGAACCCACGCCCGAATTGGTTCAGGCATGCCGGGATCGTGGCGTTGAGGTAATCGAGAAACGGATCGAGGATCTTGGGGGTGATTGCAAGGATGCGGATGTGGTGGTCGCCTTCGAGGTGGTCGAGCATCTGTTCGAGCCGCGTTGTTTCCTGGAGGGCATCAAGCCGATAATGGCCCCCGGCGGACTTCTGGTATTGTCCTGTCCGAATGGCCAGGGTTTTGACATTGCCATGCTCGGAGCCGGCGCCTTGGCCGTTGATGCAGAGCACGTCAATCTGTTCAATCCCGGGTCGCTTGCTCGCCTGTTGACCGACAGTGGTTTCGAGGTTCTCAAGGTACTGACGCCGGGCCGGTTGGACGCGGAATTCGTGCGCGAGGCGGCATTGCAGGGGAAGATCGATCTCGATCCGTTCCTGCACCGTGTGCTTGTTGACCAATGGGATGAGCACGGCTGGCCTTTTCAGCAGTTCCTTGCTCAACAGGGACTGTCCTCACACATGTGGCTGGTGGCCAGGTTGCCGTCCTGACGCCAATGACAGGATCGACTCCGGACATGAACGTGAAACCGACATCGTCTGATCGCGAGCGCGTGGAGCAGGCCGTGCGCAACTGCTATTCGACGTGGGGCGAACGTTACTACGACGAGTACTACAAGTCAGATGCGGCCTATCCGCCTGTCCACACCGATATCGTGCGCACACTGCTGCAGAACGCCGGCGCACGTACCCTGCTCGATGCGGGATGCGGGCCGGCGTCGATGCTGCGTGACCTGGTCGACCTCGGACTGAATCTTTACGGTTTCGATCTCACGCCCGAAATGATTACCGAGGCGCGGCGGGTTCTGTCTGTCCATGGCATTGCTTCGGATCGGATCTGGACGGGTAGTGTGTTGGAACGGAGCTCCTTTCTCGGCGCGCCTGACGGGCAGAAGGACTACGACGCCGGCATTTGCTTCGGCGTCTTGCCCCATGTGCGGGATGGCAGCGATGCCACGGTTATCGGCAACTTCATGACTGTCGTGCGCCCCGGCGGGCTCGTTGCGATCGAGGCACGAAACGAGCTGTTCTCCCTGTTTACCCTCAATCGCTATAGCAGCGGCCTGTTCAAGAACCGTCTGATCGATTCCGATGGACTGCTTGCTGCTGCCGGTGATGAGCGGGACGCGCTCGAACGGGCGCTTGACGATCTCGACAAGCGATTCAGGATGGATCTGCCACCGGTACGCAAAGGCTATGCCGAGGAACCCGGCTACGACGAAGTTCTGTCGCGGACCCACAATCCCTTCGAGATGCGCGCACTTGCCGAGTCTCTGGGGCTGGTCGATGTCCGGGTCCTGTTCTATCATTTTCATGCCCTGCCGCCCATGTTCGAAAGCGCGGTTCCGAAGCTGTTCCGCCGAGCCAGCATTGCCATGGAGGATCCCGAGGACTGGCGCGGCCATTTCCTTGCATCGGCTTTCATCCTGGTAGGTCGGGTACAGTGATGACTCGTTTTGTCGGGGCGGCCGCATGAAGGCGGAGCTCAACAACCGCGGTTTCGAAGGCCACAACATCTGGCGGCACAGCGTCATCGTTCGCGAGCTTTACCGGAAGCGCGCGAGATGCGAGGCCGAGGAGATGACGTGCGCCGCCCAAGCCGCCGAGCTTCTGACGCCGTTTTTCCGTCCGGGCGACAGTGTTCTCGATGCGGGATGTGGTAGTGGCTATTTTTTTCACTCACTCGCGGCGAGGGGTCTTGACGCCGAATATCACGGTTTCGACGCGACAGCCGAATTGATCGAAGTCGGGCAGAACGAGTTGCCGGCTTTCGGTCTTCCAGTCGACCGGCTGCGTGTTTGCCGGCTCGAGGACTTTCAGGGCGCAGCAGACCATGTTCTGTGCATGAATGTCTTGTCGAATATCGACAATTTCCACCGACCGCTGGAACGCCTGCTGCTGGCGGCGCGCAAGACCCTCATATTGCGCGAGTCCATCGCCGATGTTGGGAATTGCCGCTACGTGGTCGATGAATACCTTGATCCCGGGGTGCGGCTAAAGGTTCACGTGAATACCTATGCACGACGGGAGATCATGCCTTTCATAGAAAGCTATGGCTTCGAGGTAGAGGAAGTCGTCGACCGTCGCGCGATGGGGACGACCGAGATGGTGATCGGCTATCCTCATGCCTGGACTTTTCTGCGGGCTGTCCGCGCCGCACCCTCTTTGTAGATATTGCCAAAATGTCCCGAATATCAGGTCTTGTTTCTCCCTTTGACGTGGCCACCGTGCCGGCCAAGGTCAAATCCATGCTGGAGGTTGTTCCAGGATCCATGGTCAGCTGCACGAATGGCGGCAAGGGCGCGCTCGGCTGGAAGGGGTACCGGACGGGTACGGGCGGGGCAGGAACGCACGAGGGCCTGCAAGTTGCGATCGATGGACGAATTCTGAATGCTCGCGAGCTCCGCACGGACATCGGTGACGTGCCGGATGGCGATCTTGCCTTGCTCGCAGCGCTCTACCGTCGCCATGGATTCGAGGGGATGCTCGAGCGGCTCATCGGGGATTTCGCCGTGGCCGTTTACGAGCCCAACGATGGTGTCGTGTCGCTGGGACGCGACCGCTTCGGCGTCAAACCGCTCTATTACTCAGAGCTTTCGGGCGGTGGTTTTGCATTCTCATCTCAGCCGCGCGCGCTATTGGCACTCGGTCTTCGGACTGACATCAACCGCGGTTTCGCTGCCCGTTTCGTTGGCCTGCACTATCGAACCTTCGACAATGCCCCGGAGGAGTCTCCGTACGCAAACATCCGGCAGTTGCCTGCAGCGCATTGGGGTCGCTTGGCGCCTGGAGGCGCTTGGCGGTGCCGGCCATATTGGATGCTGACACCGCAGCCGGACTGGACTGACGGCGAAGAATCCCTGGCCGAGCGCTACCGGGAATTGCTCATGAAGTCGGTTTCCCGCCGAGTGAATGCGGTCGAGCGACCGGCGTTTACTTTGTCCGGCGGCCTGGATTCTTCCTCGGTCCTGTGCTGCAGCAGCGTGGTTCAGAACCGAAGGCAGGTGGCGTTCTCCAGTGTGTATGTGGATCCTACTTACGATGAGCGTGAAGAGATCAAGGATGTGGTAGTCGAACGGGTGTCCGAATGGGTGCCTGTCGAACTCGACGATGAAATAGACATCTTTGCAATCGTGTCCGATATGGTCAGGGTGCATGACGAACCGGTGGCAACGGCGACGTGGTTGTCCCACCATCTCCTGAGCAGGGTCGTTGCGGAACGCGGGTATACGGCGTTGTTCGGTGGGCTCGGTGGCGATGAACTCAATGCCGGCGAGTACGAATATTTTCCGATGTATTTCGCGGACCTCAGGGTGCGCGGGCAGGAGGAACTCCTGGCACGGGAAGTCGATGCATGGGCGCGCCATCACGACCACCCGATTCATCGCAAGAATCGCCAGGTGGCCGAGCAAATGATGGCCGGCATGGTCGATCTTCAGAAGCCTGGCCGGTGCCTGCCGAACCTGGAACGTATGCTGCGCTACGCCGATGCAGTTCGAGAAGACTATTTCGACCTGGGCAAATTCGCTCCGGTTATGGATACTCCGTTTTCCAGCTACCTCAAGAACCGAACCTATCAGGACATGCTGCGCGAGACCCTGCCTTGCTGCCTGCGCGCCGAAGATCGTCAATGCACAGCAGTGGGGCTTGAGCACTTCGACCCGTTTCTCGATCATGAGCTGGTGGAGTTCATGTTCAGGGTGCCTGGCTCGCTGCAGATTCGAGACGGCGTTACGAAACAGCTCCTCCGCACGGCGATGCGCGGCGTATTGCCGGAGCCCACTCGAGCACGGATAAAGAAGACCGGGTGGAATGCGCCGGCACATCGTTGGTTCGGTGGACCGGTGCTGTCGGCGTTGAGGGACATGGTTGCATCCCAGCGATTCAGGAATCACGGCGTGTTTGATCCTGCCCGGGTACTGGCTTTGATCGACGATCATGTCCGCATTGTCGGAAGCGGGACGAATCAGGAAAACCACATGATGTTTCTGTGGCAAGTGTTGAACGTAAGTTTGTGGCTGGATGGTGTGCATGCGACCCCCAAGAGCGTCGAGAGCGCTTGATTATGGTTTTCTTACCCAAGGAAGCAGCTTGCAGCGGGTACAAACCGGATTGCTCGAAAGACTGACCAAGCGATGAAAGCGTTGGCAAATGATGGCCTTGAACAATAACCTCGATACTTGCGCCATCTGCGGCGGGGAGCTTGGCGACACGGTTTTGGCGCACGACCGGCCGGATCGTTTCGAGCGTGCCGCAGGGGTATCCGAAGAAAAATATCGTCGTGCGTGGGTCGGTTGCCTCTCCTGCGGCAGTGCAACGAATCGGCAGAAACCCGAGAATCTGCGCAAGCTGAGGAATATTGCTGCCCAGTATTACGAAGTGGACTTTTCGGGTTCGGATATCGGGGCGAAGTATTCGTTGGTGATGAGCCTGCCACCGCACAAGTCGGATAACGCCGGGCGGGTGGACAGAATCATTGCGGCCTTGACGCGGTGGGAGTCGCTGCGATCGTCCAAAGGCGCCTTGTCGGTATTGGACATCGGCGCGGGGACGGGCGTCTTCCTTTCACGATTTCTTGGCCAGGTTCCCGGCGATTGGACTGGCGTTGCTCTCGAACCAGACCCGCATGCGGCAGACCATCTGCGCTCGCTGGAGCTTTTTGATGTCAAGCAGGAACTGTTTACTGGTCAGCCGGAGTTGCACGGCTTCAAGCTGCTGACTCTTAACAAGGTGCTGGAGCACATTCAGGATCCGAAGGTGCTTCTTGAACAAGTCGCAGCTGCCATCGATCCCGCTCAGGGACTCATCTACGTGGAGGTTCCGGATGTGATGACAATCGGTAGGCGGCCGCCGACGGACAATATCCTGGGTGCGTTGCACTGCCATTTGTACAGTCCCACTGGCTTGGTGCGTTTGCTCGATCGGGCGGGGCTCGTGGTGCTTGATACTGGCCGCGTCTTTGAACCCAGCGGGAAACTGACCGCATTTGCGTTTGCAACGTGTACGGAAGCGGCCGAGCGGCTGGCAACCAGGGAGTGAGTTAGAGTGCCTCAGATAATTGCTGAGATCGGTTCGGTCCACGATGGCTCGTTCGGGAATGCCCGTAAGCTCGTGGAGCTCGCCGCAGATTGTGGTGCAGACGTCGTCAAGTTTCAAACTCACATCGCCGAAGCGGAAACGTTGGCCAACGCTCCAACACCTCCGTACTTTCAAGGTGAGCCGCGGCTGGAGTATTTTCGCCGCATTGCATTCACCGAGGCGCAGTGGAATGAGCTGAGAGCAGTCTGCGCGGACATGGGCGTCACCTTTCTCTCCTCACCATTTTCACTGGAGGCCGTCGACCTGCTGGAACGTGTCGGTGTCGATGCCTACAAGATACCCTCCGGTGAGGTCACCAATCTGCCGCTGTTGGAGAAGATTGCGGCCACGGGCAAGCCGGCTCTTCTTTCATCAGGTATGAGTAACTGGGATGAGCTTGATCGCGCCGTCGCGGCGCTGAAAGTGGGCGGGCCGGTGACCGTGCTGCAATGCACTTCAGCCTATCCGTGCCCGCCGGAAAGAGTCGGCTTGAACGTGATTGATGAGATGAAGGCCCGCTACGGGCTACCGGTCGGATATTCGGACCATACTGAGAGCTGTGCCGCCGCCTTTGCCGCTGCCGCCATGGGGGCGACGGTCATTGAAAAGCATCTGACGTTTTCGCGCCGGATGTATGGCAGCGATGCGGCCAACGCCATGGAGCCGGATGGTTTCACAGCCTATTGCTCGGGTCTGAGGGAAATCTGGGCGATGTGGGCTTCGCCTATCGACAAGGGCGACATTGAGCCATTCCGCGACATGAAGCAGATCTTCGAGAAAAGCATTGTTAGCTCGCGGCCTCTGAAAGCGGGTGAGACCATATGCATGGCCGATCTTTGCTTCAAGAAGCCGGGCGACGGTATTTCTGCAGCCGATTACCGCGAGCTCATCGGTCGTGTTGTCTCAAAGGATCTGCCCCCTGACCACAAGTTCAGTGCTGACGACTTCAGTGTCTTGGCATCCGTATCGAAGTAGGGACCGGCAAAGATGAAAAGAATATGTACCGTGATCGGATCGCGAGCGAACTACAGTTCGATCAAGTCCGCAATGCGCGCAATACAGGGTCACCCCGATCTGGAACTGCAGATCGTCGCCACGGCCTCGGCGGTCCTTGATCGCTATGGCCAGGTGGTTAACCTGATCGAGCGGGATGGCTTTGCGATCGATGAGCGATTGCATATCCTGATCGAGGGCGAAACCCCGGCAACCATGGCCAAATCGACCGGCATCGGCCTGATTGAATTGCCGTCGGTATTCGAGCGGCTAAAACCGGATGTTGTGATTACTGTCGGCGACCGCTTCGAGACCATGGCAACGACTCTGGCCGCCGCCTATATGAACATTCCGGTTGCCCATACCATGGGCGGTGAGGTGTCGGGAACAATTGACGAAAGCATCCGGCACGCCGTGACCAAGTTTGCCCACATCCACTTTCCCGCCAGCCGCGATGCGGCAGAGCGCATCATCAAGCTTGGCGAACGGCCGGAGATGGTTTTCCGCGTCGGCTGTCCGAGAATAGATCTGGTGGCAGAAATCCTACGACAGGATGGCGATGATCTGGATAGCCATATATTCGACCTCGGCGTTGGCGACAGGATTGACCTGAGGACACCCTTTGTGATCGTCAGCCAGCATTCCGTTACGACCGAATATGGCGAAGGTGAGCAGCAAATCACGGAGACCCTGAAAGCGGTGCGTAAACGCGGGATCCAGGCAATCGTGCTTTGGCCGAACGCCGATGCAGGTTCCGAGGATATCGCACGCGGCATGCGCAAATGGCGAGAACACACCCAAGCCGAGAATATGCATTTTTTCAAGAATCTGCCGACGGAGACGTATATCAAACTGATGAAGCGGGCAGCTTGTCTTGTCGGAAACTCGTCGAGCGGCATTCGTGAAGGTGCATTCATCGGGACGCCTGTAGTGAACATCGGCAGTCGCCAGACGGCAAGAGAGCGCGGGAGCAATGTCATGGATGTGGGTTCGAGTGCTGCCGATATCGCCGATGCCCTCGCGACACAGATTTCCCATGGGTGTTATTCCATGCAGGATATCTACGGGGATGGCAAAGCCGGCGAGAGGATCGCTGAAAAGCTGGCGTTTCTGGGGCCGGTGAACGTCCAGAAGCAAATCACCTACTAGTAGAGCCACCGGAGATGCGTATATTGGCCGTGATTCCCGCGCGTGGTGGTTCCAAGGGGATTCCTCGCAAAAACATTTGTCCGCTCGCCGGGCGTCCGTTGATCGCCTACTCTATCCTGGCAGCACATGCCGCAAAATGTCTCGACCGAACTGTCGTGTCAAGCGATGACGACGAAATTCTAGCGGTGAGTCGTGCCCTGGGCGCGGAGGTACTGATGCGCCCCGCAGCTCTTGCCGATGACCAGGCAGATACTCGAGAAGTGCTGCTTCATGTAGTCCGCGAAATGGCGAAGACAAGTTACGTCCCAGACGCTGTAATGACCCTGCAGCCGACGTCTCCGTTGCGCACTGCTGCGCACATTGACGATGCAATAGCGTTATTCGAAGCTGATGCGACTGCAGACAGCCTTGTCAGCTGCATTCCGGTGCCGCACATATTCAATCCCTACTCGGTAATGCGCAAGACCCCGGAAGGTTACCTCGAGTCGTTTCTCGACGCATCACAGCCAACTCGTCGGCAGGACAAGGAGCCGGCCTATGCGCGTAACGGAGCGGCAATCTATATCACTCGCACGGGACGATTGCCGGAGTTCATCTACGGCGGGCGAATCATCCCCTATTTGATGGACGAAGAGTCGTCCATCGACATCGATACCCCGGCAGATCTCGCTGCGGCCGAGCGTCGGCTCCGGGATCGCATTTAGTTGAAGCGGATTCTGCCGCTTCCCCGCCGCGCGTGGCGTCGGGCTTTGCTCGAAATCGACGCCTTGGCCTGGCGGCGAATGCTGTCGGGCTTGCGCGCCGAGGCGCGCCCCGCATTTCGTGGCCGGGTTCTTGTTTGCGATCTGTTCACAATGATAGGTACGGCAAAGGTCGAGTCACTCATCGCCGGCTGTTTGTCGCAGGAGGGTCTTCGTTCGACCGTATTGCTGCCTCGCCGGGAGCCGATCCTGGAGCGTCTTTATCGGGCGGCATGCCCTGACGTCGAGTTCGCCTATTTCAACAAGTACCTGGCAGCGGTTCATCGTCGGCCAGGCGAGGTAGAGGCGGAGCGGCTCATGGGGAATGCCGTGACGACAGCCGACTTGTCTGGAATCGAGCGAGCAGGTGTGCGAATTGGCCGCAATGCGCTTTCCAAGGTGCTTCGCATTCGTCGCGAAGGCCGCCTCGATCTTTCCGACCAGGGCGTCCGTTCGCTCGTACTGGGGGCTCTTGCGGATTCGATCCAGGCAGCGGATGCAGCAACCATGTTGATATCGGAGGTGAAACCTGCCCGGGCTCTGTTCAATGAACGCGGCTATACCCCGGCGGGAGAGGTATTCGATGCTTGCCTGCTTTCGGGCTGCGACTCAATTCAGTGGTTTGGTGCTCCACGCTCCGATTCCCTGATGTACACCCGCTATCGCCTCGCAAACAGGGCGATGCATCCGATGGCCTTGTCTCCCGCGACATGGGCGAAGCTCAAGTCTCTTCCCTGGACGGAAAAGAACGATCAGGCGGTAATTGAAACGATTGAGGCAAATTACCGGGATGGAGGTTGGTACAACCGTCAGAAGCTGCAGGACGGAAAGAAGCGGTTGCCTGCGGATGAGGTTCGCCAACTCCTTTCGCTTGATACCGCCCGCAAGACAGCAGTGATCTTTGCTCACATCCTGTATGACGCAACGTTCTTCTACGGGGAAAGTCTCTATGACGATTATGAGCAATGGCTGGTCGAGACGGTTCGGCTGGCAATCGCCAACCCCCGGGTGAACTGGATCGTCAAGGTTCATCCGGTGAACGTCTGGCGTTCGCAAATGGATGATGCGCCGCTGGAGCAACTTGAAGTGCAGGCGCTGACGCAGGCTTTCGGCAAGTTGCCGGATCACGTCAAGATTATGCCTGCGGATACACCTATCAACACGGCCTCGCTATTCGACGTTGCAGACGTCGGTCTGACGGTAAGAGGGACCATTGGGATGGAACTACCCTGTCTCGGGATCCCCGTAGTTACGGCGGGTACCGGCCGATATACCGGCCTTGGCTTCACCATCGACCCCGGATCCCGTGAAGAGTACGCACAGGTACTTTCTGCGCTGCACTTGCAGCCCAAGCTGGATTCTGAAACGAGGAGTCTTGCGCGTCGGCACTATTATGGGGCGCTCACTCTTCGTCCGCTTCCAATGCGATCGTTTCTCCTCGACTTCAACGCCAATACCTATGGATTGAAAGACTTGGCACAGAATACGCGAACTGTGCCTGTCAGAACATGGCAACCGGGAGAAGACCTGCGAACCCTTGCTGCCTGGATAGCGAAAGATGCAGTGAGCGACTTGTTGCAGGATGAGCAGCGTGCATTACCGGAGAACGATCGATGATATCTGCTTCAAAGCATGAAAACGTTCCGGTGACAGAATCTGTTGAAGGCATGCAGTGCCCGTTATGTCATGGAAATAGTGCAGAGATTCATCGGACGCTGGCTCCGCCTGTCTTGGTGAAGCTTTACCGCGAAACACTCGGTATCGACGTGAGCGATCTCTTTTCGGACGTTACCAAACTGTCGTCGTACCGGTGCAAGGGTTGTGACTTCCGCTTTTTCTACCCCGCTATCACCGGACCAGAGTGCTTTTACCAGGCACTGCGGGACCACGGATGGTATTACATCAAGGAAAAGCAGGAGTTCCTGATTGCGGCACAGGAGATCGGCCAGTCGGATAGCGTGCTTGATATCGGCTGTGGAGACGGCAATTTTTCAAATTACATCAGCACGGAGCATTATGTTGGCTTGGAGCTGTCCGGCGCAGCGGCAGCCGAGGCCCGCGCGCGCCACCTGACTGTCTTCTCACAGACGGTCGAGGAGTATTCGAGGCGGCATCCGGCGTCTGTCGATGTCGTTTGCGCATTCCAAGTCCTGGAGCACGTAGCTGGCCCGAGGAGTTTCCTTGACGCGAGCATTCGGTGTTTGAAACCGGGCGGTCGTCTGATAGTTTCGGTACCAAGTGCAGACTCGTTCCTTCGATTCGCAATCAATAACATTTTGAACTGTCCTCCGCACCACGTTTCATGGTGGAGCGACGAGGCATTGCGCTCAATCGCGCGCCTGTATGGGCTGGAAATCCGAAAGATCTTCAACGACATCTTGGCAGAGGAGCATTTGGAAGGCTATCTGAATGCGCTGGTGATCCGGGGCCTGGACGCGCGACAGCAGAAGATCGGTCTGGTCGACGATTCGTTCCGACTTCGCGTCTACAGTAAGATTGCAGCCATGCTGGTGCCGATGCTACGAAGAGGGATTTTACCTGCGGAAATGCGCCCTCGCGGGCACTCGACCACGGTAGTTTTTACGGTTCGATAGCATGATTGTATACACTACGTTGTTCGACAGCGGCTATTTGGATCGAGCGATAGCCCTGACACGATCCTTTGCTTCGCACAACGCTGACGATGTGCTGCTTCTCGGGTGCATGGATGCAGCTTCCGCCGCAGCTTTGGCAAAGATGGACCTGCCGGGCGCCAAAGTCCTCGGCCCCGACTCATTTATTTTTGGCGAGTTGCTCGCCTTGAAGGATGGGCGCAATGTCGCGGAGTTTTGCTGGACGACCAAGCCGTTCCTACTGTCACATGTTCTGGACGCTTACCCGGATGCCGAGTGGGCCGTTTACCTGGATGCCGACTCGCTGGTCTTCGGTCGGATTTCACCGGCGCTGATGGGTCGGAATGGATTTGACTGCGTGTTTACACCGCACAACTTTGCCCCGACTTTTGCTGAATTCGAAGCAACGGCCGGACGATACAACGCGGGCTTTGCCGCATTCCGGAACAGTAAGGCCGGGAGGGCGGCCCTGGTCACTTGGCGAGGACTCTGTGCCGGAGCGGTCAGCTCTCGTCCGACGGAAGGCGCGTACGGAGACCAGAAGTACCTTGAGCAACTGGTGGAGCAGTTTCATGTGGCGCCGGGAGTCGTACATAAGGGGCTCAACGTTGCGCCCTGGAACGTTGGACGCTACTGCTTTACCCAAAAGGGGACGCAAGTTCTTGTCGATGGCGAGGAATTATTGTTCTTTCATTTTCAGGGATTTCAGCCTATCACATGCCGGCTGTCGCTAATGTACAGGGGTGCCTATCCGCTGCCTGAGGCTGTGAAAAAACTGGTTTACCGCCCTTACTTGGCTGCACTTGGGCAAGCTCGTCGCATGGCCGGGCAACATGGCGTGCAGCATCTGCTGAAATTTCCGGGGTTCCGCAAATCGCTACGTGCGCTATGGGGAGGCCGCAGGAACATTGCATTGATCCTGCGAGACTGAATTGAAGGTTTGCGTTATCGGTGGCGGCGGCTTCATCGGCCAGTGGCTGGTTCGTCAGCTGCTCTCGCGCGAAGACGCCGCAATCGTGATTGGCCGGTCGCCGCGTCCGCTAGGCCTGCCCGCCGAGGTCGAGTACATCAGAACTGCCTACGATGCAAGAGATGCCTTGGTCGAGGTGCTGACCCGCGTTGATGCGATTGTTCATCTGGCATACGCAACGGTCCCGAGCACCAGCTTTTCCGACCCGATCCATGATCTGATTGCAAATGTGTCGCCCACGGTCACGCTTTTTCAACAGGTTGCTGCCGCAGGCGTCGGCCGGTTCGTTCTCGTATCATCTGGCGGCACTGTCTACGGCAATGCCGCCAGTCTGCCGATCCTGGAGGGCGCGCCGACCAACCCTATCTCGCCCTACGGCATCACCAAGTTAACCATTGAGCGGTATGCCCAGATGTATCATGCCCTTCAGGGACTTCCCGTGGTCATCGTGCGGCCGGGCAATGCCTATGGCGCGAGATGCGACGGCGGAATGGGCGGCGGCTTTGTCACGGCTGCAGTAAGGGCCGCAGCTTGCGGGCAGCCGCTGCAGATTTACGGAGATGGCAGTGTGGTGCGTGACTACGTTCATGTAAGCGACGTTGCTGCCGGGATCGTCGCCAGTCTGACAGAAGGAGTTGTCGGCGCTACCTACAATATCGGTACCGGCATCGGGTACTCCAACAATGATATTTTGCGCCTCGCTGGCATCGTGACCGGGCAAGACCAAAGCCATACTGTGGTCCGCTACTTGCCACTCCGCGGCTTTGATGTGGCTGCCAACGTGCTTGACGCCACGCTTCTCAACAAGGCTACCGGGTGGATGCCGAAAATGTCGATCGAAGCCGGAATTGACGAACTGCGCCGGGCATGTGTGTGCCCCGTAGTTTCCTGATTGCAGGTCCAGGCCGAGGGCATTTCGTCGCATGAACGATTATCCACGCGTACTTTTTGTCACCCCCGTCGCCTTCAATCGCATCAGCGGCGGGGGAATTACGTTTTCCAGTCTGTTTCGGGGTTGGCCGAAGGAGGCCTTGGCGACGGTGCACAACGACCCGCAGTCCACCACGGATGACGTGTGCGAACGATACTTTGTCCTCGGTGCCGGGGAACTGGATTTTGCTCCGCCGTTCGACCACCTGCGTCGTCGCTATCGGGCTGCGAGCGCTGTGTCCGCGTCAGCCCCAGAGGCTGCCGCAGGCCGGATCGGGGACGCATCGCGCATGAAGAGCATGGCACTTCGAATCCTCGGCGACAGCTTTCCCGAAAGGGCCTGTCTGACTCCGGAATTGGAACGTTGGATCGCCGACTTCCGCCCCCAAGTGCTGTACACGATTCTCGGCTCCAACGGCATGATGAGCCTGATCGAGCAGATCAGACGCCGGTTCGAGCTTCCCCTGGCGGTGCATGTCATGGACGACTGGGCGGCTGCCAATCATCGCAGGGGCTTGTTGGGACCGTGGCAGCAGCGCCGGATGCAGGGCTGGGTGCGACATTTCATGTCGGTTGCCGATCAGTGCCTAGGCATTTCGCCGGCAATGTGTGACGCCTATCGGAAACGCTACGGGCGCACGTTCCAACCGTTCCAGAACACCGTTGATCTGGCCCGGTGGAGCTCCTTTTCCAAAGCCACGCTCGCAACCGGCTCTCCGGCGGACCTGCTCTACGTCGGCTCGATCTTCCCCAATGCCCAGCTCGAATCGCTGGTCGATTGCTGCCATGCCGTGACCAAGCTCAATGCCGAGGGTGTCGCAGCGACCCTCACTATCGCTACACCAAGCGATCACGGTGCGCGCTACAGGGCCCGTCTCGCAATCGACCCGGCGGTTCGAATCGAACCGCCAATAGAAGACGACGAGGCCTTTTTCCGTCGTATCGCCGCTGCCGATGCGCTGCTCTTGCCGGTCAACTTCGACCAGGAGAGCATGCGATTCATCCGGTATTCCATGCCGACCAAGGTGCCCGCCTACCTTGCCGTTGGCACTCCAGTTCTCGCATACGGTCCGGCAGCTACTGCGCAAATCGCCTATGCGCTGAAAGCCGGTTGGGCCGAAGTGGTCGACCGGCGCGATCTGCGGGATCTTGTCGAAGGCTTGCGCCGGGTGATCATCGATAGAGAGTTGCGCGTACGCTTGTCGGCCGGCGCCCGCGCCACGGCG
>APMI01000109.1_pt1 | contig 44909 bp, 43 predicted proteins | sample 667938 | NCBI WGS metagenome assembly APMI01 (sample SAMN01084076, study PRJNA167559) | wastewater metagenome | biome: Wastewater | place: Denmark: Ejby Moelle, Odense | collected 2011-11-28
GGCTGAAGACGGAACGGCGGTCGGTGAGGTCTGTCGAAAGGCGGGAATCTCTGAGGCGACGTTCTACAACTGGCGCAAGCGCTATGCCGGTCTGATGCCGTCGGAGGTGAAGCGGCTGCGCCAGCTCGAGGAGGAGAACGCCAAGCTGAAGCGGATCGTCGCGGACTTGTCGCTCGACAAGGCCATGCTGCAGGACGTGCTGTCAAAAAAGCTCTGAGGCCTGCCCGTCGTCGTGAGCTTGTCGATCAGGTGCGGGAGGTCTGGAAGGTGTCGGTGCGCAAGGCTTGCGAGGCCCTGCGCATCGACCGCTCCCTCTACACCTACAAGTCCAGGCGCGGCGAGCAGGCCGGATTGAAGCAGCGGATCAAAGAGATCTGCGAGACGCGGGTGCGCTACGGCTACCGGCGCGTGCATGTGCTCCTTGTTCGCGAGGGCTGGACCATCAACATGAAGCGGACACGCAGGCTTTACAACGAGTTAGGGCTTCAGCTCCGGAACAAGACACCGAAGCGGCGCGTGAAGGCGTGAAGGCGAAGCTCAGGGACGATCGAACCGAGGCGACGAGATGCAACCAGACCTGGGCGATGGACTTCGTGCACGATCAGCTGGCGACCGGCAGGAAGCTACGTGTTCTCACCATCGTCGACACCTGGTCGCGCTTCTCGCCGGCGGTCGATCCCCGCTTCAGCTATCGTGGCGAGGACGTGGTCGCCACGCTCGAGCGGGTGTGCCGGGAACACGGCTACCCGCAATCGATCCGCGTCGACCAGGGCTCGGAGTTCGTGTCTCGCGACCTCGATCTGTGGGCCTACCAGAAGGACGTCGTGCTCGACTTCTCGCGGCCAGGCAAGCCGACCGACAACTCGTTCATCGAGTCGTTCAATGGGAAGTTCCGGGCGGAGTGCCTGAACGCCCACTGGTTCCTGACGCTTGACGACGCCCGTCGGAAGATGGAGCATTGGCGTCGAGACTACAACGAGGTCCGTCCTCACAGCGCCATCGGCAACAAGGTGCCACACTTTGGCACAATGCGATGCCGGGCGCGGAGGCCGTCCACCACACCAGGTCACATGAGCGCACGTTCGGAAAGCTCAAGAACTGGAAGCGCATCGCAATACACTACGACGGCCTCGCCACAAACGATCTCGTTGCTCTTGCAACTCAATGGGCTCAAATGAGTCCCTAACCTAGGTCTAGGACTTGATGCTTCCTGCCGACTTCACCAGCCGGAGATTGCCTTGACCTCTAGGAACTCCTCGATCCCCCAGACGCCTCCTTCTCGCGCCCTGCCCGATGCCTTGACGCCGCCGAAAGGCGCCCCGGCGCCGCGGGGGAGGCCATTCATCTCCACCATGCCAGCGCGCAGCCGCCGGGCGAGGCGATGGCGGCGCTCATTGTCAGAGCTCTGAACATAATTGGTCAGGCCGTAGGGCGTGTCATTGGCGATTTTAACCGCCTCTTCTTCGGTATCGAACGGCATGATTGCCAACACGGGGCCGAAGATTTCTTCGCGCTCGATAGTCATGCCCGGCTTCACATCGGAAAATACCGTCGGCTTGACAAAGTAGCCCGAATTGCGTCCGTCAGGACGACCTGTCCCACCTGCAACCAATCGTGCGCCCTCATCGATTCCGGACTGGATGTATTTCTGAACTTGCTTCCACTGGCGTTCGTTCACCACGGGGCCCATGTTAGGACCTTCCTCGGAAGCTGGCGCGACTTTTGTGGCCTCCGCCACCTGCCGCGCAATTTCTACCGCTTCGTCATAATACGGACGCTCGACCAGCATGCGGGTCGGCGCGTTGCACGATTGGCCCGAATTGTTGAAGGCATGCTGCACACCGCGCTTCACCGCATCATTGTCAGCGTCGGCAAAGATGAGGTTGGCACCCTTGCCGCCAAGTTCCAGCGTCACGCGTTTCATCGTCTCAGCAGCCGCCTTGGAGATGGCGCGCCCTGCGCGGGTGGAGCCTGTGAACGAGATCATCTCGACATCGGGATGCTCCGACAGCCGTGCACCGACACCGAGCCCATCGCCATTGACCAGATTGAATACGCCTGCCGGAGCGCCGGCGTCATGGACGAGTTCGGCAAAGAGAAGCGACGACATCGGCGCTTCCTCGGAAGGTTTCAGCACGCAGGTACAGCCGGCGAGCAGCGCCGGGATCACCTTTAGCGTCACTTGGTTCATCGGCCAATTCCACGGCACAATCAGGCCGACAACCCCGATCGGCTCCATGGCGATGCGGTCGTTCGGCGCGTGGGGACCAAGCGGCCTGATCCACTCGATCTGGTCAAAGGCAGTAAGAAAATTCCTCAGATGCCAGGGCAGGCAAGGCGCTTGCGCGTTGCGGGCCAGATCAATCGGCGCGCCCATTTCTTGGCTGATGGCCTGTGCCATTTCTTCCTTGCGCTTTTCATATTGGTCAAGAATGCGCTCCACCAGTTCCCGGCGTTCTGCCGGAGGGGTAATTGCCCAACGCGGAAACGCGGCCTTTGCGGCGGCTACCGCACGGTCGCAGTCATCCTTGGAACCCAGGCTGATCGTTGCAAAGGGCTGTTCGGTCGAGGGGTCAATCACCGCATGATCGAGCGCCTTTAGTGGCGCAACCCATTCGCCATTGATATAGAAGTTCCGTGGGTCAACCATCATCGTCCTCAGCTTCTATTTGGTGCAGTTCAACGCGCTCGACCCCCTCGGACGCGGGCCCAGCATACCTCAACCTTTCAGGCCAGAGCCGACAAGGCCTAGAACGAAGTAGCGGTTCAACAGCAACAGCGCGATCATGAGCGGCAAGACGATTGCAGTGCTCGCAGCCATGGCCACAGCCCAGTTGGCTGTCATGTTGGAGACAACCTGTGCCAGTCCAACCGGGAGCGTCTTGTTGTTGTCGGAGGTGATCAGAATGGAGGCCGCGGTATAGCCGTTCCAGGCAATCAAGAAGGAGAATATGGCTACGGTGGTTAGACCAGGTTTAGCCAAGGGTAGGATGACACGAACAAAGGCTCCGAGCCGCGAGCACCCGTCAATCCTGGCGGCGTCTTCAAGCTCAAAAGGCATGGCCTTGAAGAAGCCCCATAGCATCCAGATGCCGAGGGGTAAGGTGATTGCCAGTTCAGCTATCACAAGCGACATCAGGCTTCCCACAATGCCCATGTGAACGAAGATCACAAAGAGCGGAATTAGAGTGAGCAGCGGCGGAAACATGTAGGAAAACAAAAGCATGATGGTCAGCATACCGCGCCCGCGAAAACGAAAGCGGGCAATCGAATAGGCGACGAAGGTGGAAATGAACATGGTTACCACCATCACGCTACACGCTACGATGATCGAGTTCATATACTGTGCGTTATAGTTGATGAAATCGTTGATCAACTGGTAGTTGCGCAGCGAGGGCTCCTGCGGCCAAATCCAGATATCGGAATAGATGGTTGAAGGGCTGCGCAGGCTGGCGACGACCATCCAATAGATGGGGCCGATCGTGACGATGACAGCAGCTGTCAACACGACGACTCGGGCAATTCTCCATCCCAGATTTGCCTCAGAATTTTCCATGCTCAGGCCTTGTTTACCGAAAGGAACCGATAAGTGCCCATGACGACGACCAGCAGGAACAAGAACGACACCGTCGCAGTGGCCGAGCCCAGGCCGATGTCGTACAGCAAGAAGCTCTGGCGATAGGATAGAATTGGCAATGTCTCCGTCATGCGGACCGGGCCACCGCCTGTCGTCAGATAAATCAATTCGAAATTGTTGAAGGTCCAGATCGAGCGCAGCAGAAGGATGATGCTGATCATGCCCGCCAGATGCGGTAGCGTGATGTGCCAGAATTGCTGGAGCTTACTGGCGCCATCAACACGCCCCGCCTCATAGAGCGAACTCGGAATGGACTGCAGTTCCGCTAGGAGCGACAGCGTCATGAATGGCATCCACAGCCAGACGCCAAGCCCGACGACATGCCACATTGCCATTGCAGGCGTGTTCCAGCCGATCGGCTCAAAACCGAGGGAAACAGCAATGACAGCGAGCACGCCAATTGACTCGTTGGTGATATAGCGATCAATTGTGGCGATCACGACCGCTGGCACCAGCATTGGCAGGATTACCGCCGTACGAACGACGCCGACCAATGGGAAACGTTTGGTCAGGGCAAGCGCAATCATTAGGGCAATTACAAACTGGATTATTACCGATGCAATCGTGAAGAAGATGGTGTTCCAGAAAGCGTTGTGGAAAGCGCTGCTGTAGATTGTCTTTACAAGATTGTCGAAGCCGACAAACCTTGGCGGGGCTGCAACGTTGAAATTGCTGAATTTGTAGAAGCTCATACCAATGCCGGAAATCAGCGGCACGATGATCACAGCGGCGGTAAATAGCGCCGACAGACCGATCAAAGTGATCAGGATCCAATCACTTTTGCTACGTTGCAGGCCTGACTTCTGAGTGGACACGTTTCGCTTCCGGGATGCGTGGGGAAGGAAAGGCGTCCCCCAACCCGAAAGCTGGGGGTGCCCTTGGGAGGAGATCAGGCGATGGCCTCGCGCATGATCTTGGCGCCAATATCAACGCACTGCGCCGCGGGGGTATTTTTCAAGAGGCGCTCCTGCATCATGGTTGCAAAGGCAAAGGACTGGAACACCTTGCCCGCTCTCTCATCGAGGTAGGGCCCTTCGTGGTCGACTGCGCGGAGGATTATGTCGTCGCGCGTGAGAACGCTTTGCAGAAATCTGTCGATGCCTGGATTGGCCTTGATTATCGGCGAATTCTTGTAAGCCTCCATCTCATAGATATCGAGACGTGGCGGCTGATAGGTCAAAGGTCTGTTGAGGATGAAATCGATATAGGAGTTGTCTGCAAACCATTCGAGGAACTTCAGCGCCTCGTCGGTATTGGCGCTTTTGGTCACTGCAATGCCGTCACAGCCGTGGCCAAGGCCTAACTTGTTTCCATCACTTGACGGGAAACCAGTGAGGCCAAATTTGCCGTTGAGTGGCGTATCCTCCATCGTTGCGTTCTCTGCCTGGTACGGCACATATGCGAAGTGGCCGTTATTGCCGGCTTCAAATGCATTTCCTCCTTCCAGCCAACTGATCGACGCTACGTCCTTGGGCATATAGGCGCCCAGTTCGTGAAGGAAATCGAGCACACGCTCGTACCGTGGGCGCTGATCATCATTGTCGATGATCACGTTCCAATTGTCGTCGAATATCCTGCAATCTTCAGCCCAGAAGAAGCCTGTCGTCGCCCAATTGGTAGAGGCGCCGCTTTCCATTGGAAACATCGAGCCAAATTTGCCTCGACCGTCGGACAGCGCCTTGTTGATCTTTAAGAAGTCGGCGTGGGTGCGCGCCGGCTGCCAGTTGTTAGCCGCGTAGGTATCGATATTGTAGTGCAGCGTCGCAAAATTGTAGTCATAAGGTAGCCAATAGGTCTTGCCGTTGATCGGAAAAAGAATCTGAGGACCCCATTTGTATTTGCTGGTGATATCATCCAGCGGCACGATGGCGTCCTGCGCCGCCAGAAGCGCAATGTGACCGACGAAGCTCTCAAAGAAAATGTCGATAGGCTTGCCGGAACGCAGCGAAGCCTGAACATTGATCCAAGTTTGATCAAGCGTTGCGGTATTGATCTCAACTTCGACTCCGGTCTTGGCGGTGTAGGCCTTGGCGCCTTTCATGAGAACCTCAACAGAGCCAGAAGTTGTCTGGTCGTTGGCGAGCGTGATCTTGCGGGATTCGGCCGAGCGCACATGTGGTGCCGCCAGCATTGAAACGCCGAGTGCGGCACCGCCTGCCAGAACCTTTCGTCTACCCACGTTCCTAGTCAAAAGCTTGGTCATATTCCTTCCTCCCCATCAGTCCGATTACCAGTCGGATTGGCTTGACCTCGTATTCCCCGTTTCGGTCAGAATCTCATTCTTCCATCGCTATACGAAGATACGCCAGACAAATCAGGCACATTGGAATACCAATATATATAGCCATATTGGATATACCAATACCGATTACCAAATTGGATACGCCAATTGCGTGGAAGTGTCAACGCGAAGTGGTGGTGTCCATGCACTTCCTCCTCACACCAGTTGGCCGCCTGGAAAGATTCGCATAGGCCCGCCACACCGGACGAGCAATTGCGTCTTGCCCGGTTCATTGGCTTCGGCGCGACCGCGCTCGCCAACACCATGTTCAGGCGTCCAGGCGAAGCGGGTTTCCGGCCTGATTGGTCGGCAGCCGGCTCGGAGTTGGAAGCGCTCGTGAGCAAAGACGACTACGTCTCACTCGCGCGTTCCACGCAATATGCCCATTTCACGCCGGAGACGATCGTTCGCGCCCTATGGGCGGGTCTGCTGCGTCTCGGCTTTCGCGGTGGCCGCGTTCTCGAACCCGGCATCGGTTCGGGCATGTTCCCTGCCTTGCTACCGTCCGAGCTCGACGGCAAGGGGTCGGAACAAGAGCAGTGCCAAATCGTACGCTAAGGCCGAACGGATGGTGAACGTCATGCGGCGCGCAACATCCGGCCGGGAAGCCGCAAGGGCCTGAAGCCCTCGGGCATCTGCTGCTCGGTGTCCCAGGAATAAATGCCGGTGAGATTGATGTGCTCCCAACTGAGCGGCGAGACGTGCTTCAGCAATCCGTCGGGAATATTCCGGCCCCGCTGGCGCAGATGAGCGGCGGCGCGGCTGAGATAGACGGTGTTCCACGACACGATGGCGCTGACGACCAGGTTGAGGCCGGAAGCCCGGAATGCCTGGCTGTCAAAGGAACGATCACGGATTTCGCCGCGCTCATGGAAGAAGACGGCGCGCTTGAGCTTGTGAGCGGCTTCGCCCTTGTTGAGCCCGGCCTGACAACGCCGGCGCAGCGCCGGGCTGGAATACCATTCGATCATGAACAACGTGCGCTCGATGCGGCCGAGCTCGCGCAACGCTTTGGCCAGATCGCTGGATTTCGATGAGGCGGACAACCGCTTCAGGATCGCTGACGGCGCTACGCTGCGCGTCGTGATCGACGCGGCCAGGCGCAGGAGCTCGTCCCAATGTTCCATGATGAGCGCAGTGTTGATCGGCGCGCCGACATGATTTGCCAGCGTCGGATAGACATCGGCCTTCTCGAAGGTATGGAATTTTCTGTCCTTGATATTGCGAAGGCGGGGCGCGAAGCGCTTGCCGATCAGGCAGAACAGCGCAAAGACATGATCGCTCGCGCCGCCGGTATCCGTAAATAGCTCCTCGATCTCCAAAATCGTGTCGTGGTCGAACAGGCCGTCGAGCACATAGACGGCCTCGCTTTCGGTCGGACTGATCGGCAGGATGCTGTAGTAGCCGTATTGGTCGGAAAGACCGCTGTAGAATTTCGATCCCGGCTCGCTGCCATAATGCAGGTTGATGTCGCTGCGCCTGGCTGCCCGGTCGCTGGCGCGGAAGAACTGCCCATCGGATGAAGCGGTCGTTCCGTCGCCCCATATTTGCGAATGCGGATGGCGCGTATGGGCATCGGTGACGCACGCCTGCGCGGCCCGGTAGGTTTCGGAGCGGGCATGAAAGCTGCGCATCCAGCCGATCTGGTGGGCACTGATGCCCTTGGACGCTCCCGCCATGCGTTTTGGGCCGAGATTGGTGCCATCGGCAAGCACGCCGGCCAGCATGGCGGCAATGTTTTGTGGCGCATCTCCTGTCCGGACGTGGGTGAACTGGTCGGCAAATCCGGTCCATTCATGCACCTCCCGCAAGAGATCGGGCACCTCGACCAGGGGATACATGTCCGTGATTTCGGCATTGACGGCTTCCGCCGCGGCGGGAACATCGCTGGTATGAGGCGTCACGATCAACGTGCCGTTTTCCATCCTCACGCCATCAAGCTTGCCGAAACGGGCCCGCCAGGCCAGTTGCTTGAGATTGACGTCCATCATCTCCCGGACGTCCGCGAGCCAGGCAGCGCAGTCTGTCTGGACGCCGAGGCCAAGCTGATCTTGCTCCTTCAGGACGACAAATGCTGGCTTCGACATGAGATCTTCGTCTATCGGGCGGAACGATCGGCTGCCGTCGACCCACACATCGCGCGAATGCAACCGGTCCCGCAAATGGGCGAGCGTGGCAATTTCGTAAAGCCGTCGATCCGGCTTCCCATCTTCGAAGATCAGTTTCCTTTCGGTCGCTCCCAGATGACCGACCGGCACACGATCAGGCAGAACACGGCGTCCCCCCACGTGGAGCATTTTCAGGGTCGCGACCGCTGCAAGCAGCGGATCGTGCCGGCGACGCGAGTGGAACGTGAATGCCTGAAGGAAAGCCCCCGCAAACTTCCGGATGTTCCCATGTTGCTCGGCCGCCATCACCAAAGGCGACACGTCGCCGTTCTCGACCATGGCTTCAAGGCTGGGCTTGATCTGCAGCAGCCGATGCCAGCCGACTTCTCGGTTTACCGCCTCGATTGCATCTTCATCGGCATCATTGGCAGCCTGCAGGGCCAGAATCGTGTCGAGGAACAGTCGCAGCGCCTTGGACGTTTCCATGCGGGCGTTCATGTGACGCTGCTTTTTCCGGTTGTTGACCTGAGAGAACAGGCGTCCCATCAGCTTGATGAACATCATTATCGCATCGTCGGTGAGCTTTTGGCCGAGCTTGATCACCTGCGCCACGATTGTCGCGCGGCGACGGCTGGCATTGAAGTCGCTGGCGAGCCAGGCCGGCGTGGCGTCGCCCTCCCGGATCATCTGGTCCCATCGTCCGGAGGAAATGCGGGCCTGCAAACGAGGATCGATTCCGAGCGAGCGCAGGAACGTAATACGCTCCGTCAAACCGACCAGATTGCCCGCTCCGGGGGCGTCGGGAGCCGAGCGCAGCCAATGAAAGCGCGTCTGTCCGATCGCCGGATCAACGTCCAACAGGGCATCGAGGGTTTCAAGCTTTTCCGGATCGAGATCCGAGATCAGCGCGTGCTCTGCGCGGCGGCGGGCGACAGCGCGCGCTGCCAACCCCATGCGTTCGATCATGTTCACCGCCGGCAGGAGAACCCGGCGCTCCCGGAACGTGGCAATGATTGCCTTTGCGATCACCGCCCCCTTATCTGTTGTTGAGGCTGCGTCGATGGCTGCCATCAGCGCCGCACGACGGTCATCGGCTGTCGGGCTTCTCATTTCCAGATAGCCGAGCAGGTGTGCGATGTGATCGCGGCGAGTTTCCTCACGGCGGGCGTAGAGATCAAATAGTCTGGGATCAGCGTCGATCTGTTCGGCGACATAATTGAGCATCGCGCCCGGAGGAGTCTCGTTCGGCATGAGCGGCCGGCCAGGATGGCGCATCAGACAGAGCTGCACCGCAAAACCGATTTGGTTGTGCTTGCGCCTGCGAAGCTCGATTTCCAGCCGATCGGCCGGCGACAGCGAATAATGGCGGATCAGGCTGTCTTCGTCGGCTGGAATGTCGAAAAGCTCCTGACGATCCTGAACTTTTAGAAGCGTCCGTTTGGCCATCTTTTACTCCTGCAACTCTGTACCGCTGGCCCAAGCCTCTGTTCGGAAACGGACGATTGCGTACAGGGGCAAAATGACCTGTCCACAAACTATCTTGACAGGCTTTTGAACAGGAAGGATATTTCGGACAGCCTATTCGGACGAAATTGACCCCATGCCACGTACCTTCGCCTATGTCCGCGTCTCCACGATCGGGCAGACCACCGAAAACCAGCTTCAGGAAATCGAAGCAGCCGGCTTTCACGTCGAACCGCGCCGCATCGTCACCGAGACGGTTTCCGGCAGCACCGCCATTGCGCAGCGCCGTGGCTTTTCCCGGCTCATGGATAAGCTGGAGTCCGGGGACATTCTCATCGTGACCAAGCTCGACCGGCTCGGCCGTGATGCGATCGACGTCAGCACCACCGTCAGGACGCTGGCCGAAATGGGTGTGAAGGTCTATTGCCTCGCACTCGGCGGTGCCGATCTCGCCAGTTCGGCCGGTACGATGACCATGAACGTGCTCAATGCCGTCGCACAGTTCGAACGGGATTTGCTGATCGAGCGGACACAATCCGGTCTCAAGCGCGCCAAATCGGAAGGAAAGGCCCTCGGCCGCCCTTCGAGGCTCAGTGAAAAGCAGAAGCAGGATGTGCGCGGTGATCTCGCGAAGGGGATGAGCGTTTCAGCGATCGCCAGGAAATTTGCCACCAGCCGACAGACCATTATGCGGGTTCGCGACGAAGGTTCACGATCCGTTCGACCTTAGCGTACGATTTTGCACTGCTCTTGTTCCGACCCCGCAAGGTGCATTTCACCGGCGTCGAGGTCGATCCCGTCGTCCCCGAACAGCGCACCGGCGAGAAGATGCCGAGCCACCGGGTCTTCGTCGGCCGCGCCGAGATCGGCGCCGCCTGGTCGGAACGCTCGGCTGAGGATCGGGCCTACCTCTCGATCAAGCTGGACGACCCGAGCTTCACGCAGCCGATCTACGCCCGGCTCTTCGAGGACGAAGGCGCAGATCTGGCTGACACGTCGCCCTGTGGGCGTCCTCTCGATGAAGATCACCATGTCGACCGCCTCGCCGATCACTTCGGGCATCGGCGTTGTGCTCACTTCCGCGACGAGCTGCTCAAGGCGCGTCAGCGCCGCGTAGGCGCTGTTGGCATGAATTGTGGCGATGCCGCCGGGGTGGCCGGTGTTCCAGGCCTTAAGCAGCGTGAGTGCTGCTCCATCCCTCACCTCGCCAACGATGATGCGGTCTGGCCGAAGACGCATGGTCGACTTGAGCAGCCGGCCCATGTCGATCGTGTCGGAGGTATGCAGATAGACGGCATTGTCAGCCGAATACTGGATTTCTGCGGTGTCTTCGAGAATGACCAGACGATGTTCGGGAGAGATGTCGACGATCTCGCCGATGATTGCGTTGGTCAGGGTTGTCTTGCCAGAGCCAGTGCCGCCGGCGACAACGATGTTGAGGCGGTTTGCAACCGCGTTGCGGATGATCCTGGCCTGCGTCTCGTTCAGAATGTCGTTCGAGATATAGCTGTCGAGTGCAAACAGTCTGGTCGCCCGCTTGCGGATGCAGAACACCGGGGAAGGCACGACCGGCGTCAGCAGGCCCTCGAAGCGATGTCCGCCAATCGGCAATGCCTCGTCGCTCCGCATCCACAGGCAGGGCCATGAGAGCGGTTCTGCTTGCCCTATTGGCTGGCCTTGCGCTCCCGGCTCCGGCCAGCGCCGAATGGAGTTGTGCTGACGCGATTTATGCATCCGAACTTTGCCCGTGGTTCGGTGAGGCTGCCGATGGTTATGCGGCGCCACAGGTGGCGATGCGATGGTCGAGCGACGGCTATCTTCCCGGCAGCGCCGTCGGACGCTGGAACGACGGCATTTATGTCATCGTCAGCCTTCCCTTCACCGGGCCGTCGGACGCCGCCGCGCTATTGCTCGACATCGGATATGAACCGCATTGGCAGCCGGATGAGGCGCGCACGCTCATGCCGGTGGCGGTGGTCGTGCGGCTGGGAGACGAAGAATGGCGTTCCGACACACCGGAGCGTCTGCCGCCCACAGCGACCAAAGTGTCTTGGCACTATCTCGAGCCTTGGCTCTATGTCGAGGAAGACCTCTACCGCTTCACGTTCGGCCCCGATCTTGTCGCCACCATGTTGGCCACGAGCGCCGCCACGCCCCGGAATTATGGAAACCTCTACGACGATGCCGCCCGAGGTGTGCTGCGCTTCGAAATACTCTTCCGCGACGCCGATGGTGGCATGGTTTTATCGGACGACATCATCGAGATCGACAGCGGCATATGCGAGGAGCGTTGTCAGCCGCGCCTGTCTCTTGCCGGCTTTGCCGAGGCATACGAGGAGAACGTGGCGGATGCCAGTAGATGACCATGTGCCGGAAATCGGGCCGTCACCCGCTGTTCCGCCGTCCTGGTTCGACCGCCTGACAGGCGGAGAGATGCCGCCCAGCGTCGCCGCCGCCGCTGCACTCGACGATTTCGCGGTTGATTTGTCCCTGGCGCCGCGCTGGATGCTGGAAACCGGCTCCGGCGGCAGGCTTGCGCTGAACGTCCGCTCCCATCGTCCGGGGGAACATCTCGATGTCCTGGTGGAATACGCCGGGGACCGTGTGCGGGTCTGTGGCGACTTCACCAAACGAGTCTAATTTGCTGTCGGTCCAGTTCTGTCAGCCGTTGAAAGCCGACACGACAGGTAGACCGAAGAGCCGGGCCCAAGCAACTACTGCTGCATGTTGGATGGAAACAATGTTTGTATCCCCAGTCCACCAGCCGTTCCCGGTTGCAACGATGAGATCGGGAGATATCAGCATCGACTGCAGAACAGGCCACATGATCAACTGCTCGTAGCAGATCAACGGTGCGATCGACTTCCCGGAGAAACTGCCAGTTGGATTGTCAAAAAAGTGCGCGACAGCACCACCGGAGGTCCAGGGCCGCCACATTGAAATCGGCACCGGCATGCGCTCACGATAGACGATCTCGCTTCCTCTAGAGGTGAGGGTAACCATCACATTGTCATAACCGTCATCACCGACGACGATCGCGCCGCCGAGGACTGCTACATCGAGTTCGTTCAGGCCGCGCATCCAAAGTCGTTCCGCGCTCGCCGTCCAGATGCCGAGGGCGCTTTCAGGCAAGATGATATGAGTTGCACCGGCCTCAGCCGCTCGACGCACCAAGGCAATCGTTGCGACATGCTGATTGTAATCCGCGAACTCGCCCGCCGCATACTCAAAGTCCGTGTTAATCCCAATCCAACCGCCTGGAACGCTGACTAGCGCCCAGTTCATCACCGACAGCGCCCATGATCCGGCGAGCACTATTGTCGTAACCGTCCACGCCTGCGTCGTCATGGCCAACAGACAAATGAGGACCGCAATAAGCCCAACCCATCCCCATCCTGGAAATAGCACGCCGGCCGCGGTGATCGGGCTGGCCCACCCGACGATCCCGAATGGCGGCACGCTCATCATTATCGCCGCGACCGCGTAACGAACGGCTTTGGGCCATCCGGACCGAGGTGACCACAGTACGGTGTGAACCAAGACGAATGAAAGAGACGCCGCGACCCAAAGCACGAGACCTAGCCACATATCTGTCGCGTAGAAGATTGAAACGCCAACAGGCAAACCACGCGAAGCCGCCATGAAATACGCCATCGAAACCAGACCGGCGACGAGGCGCGACGGCGAGAAAGCCCAAAGCGCAGGAAACAGACACGCGACCGGAAGCAAAAGCACCTCGCCGCTCCATCCAATGGTGCCGACCGCCGCGGCCGCGGCGATGAACATCGCCATGGTGAAGACGCTACGGCTTGAAGGTGAAAACCGGTTCGGCCAGGCCGAGAACACCTTGCGCCGGGATCGGCCCGAAATATCGCGAGTCATAGGACCCCTCATAATCTGAATGAAGAAACAGCATGCCCGTCGGCACCACGCCCCCAGCGAACGGCCGTAGCGATCGCCCTGCTCCGTCGATCGGCTGCAGGTCCGAACTCGGAAGTGGATGCCCGTCTATCGTCACCGATGAGGCGATTTCGATCTCTTGCCCTGGCAGAGCGACGACGGTTTTGATCAGCGGACTGCGCCAACCGGGACAAAGACCTGGGCGGATGTAGCCGCGCTCGGAAGCCAGATTGAAGGTCGCCGTCTGAGGCGGGCAGATGAAGACCAGATCCCCGACACGAACATCACGGTGGAGCGCATGGATGCGCCAGAGACCGAGCGGATAGCTGGGCGATAAATTCACGCGAAGTTCGACGCCATATCCCGCGGCGCATAGCGCGATCGGAAAAGAGGCGAGAGCTGCAACGATTGCGATACGTCGGCGCCGGTTCACTGGTTGAGACCCTGGCTCTGCCGCTGGGATTGGCGAAGGGCCTCGCTCTGTTTCAGTGCCTGTTGCGTTCGCTCGTGCGCGGCGACCTGCTGCCCGGCCCGCATTACCGGCCATGCTGCGGCGACTTTCTGGCGCCCGCCTTGCTGCATCCCCTCCGTGGTCTTTTCGAAGGCAGGACCAGACGCATCTTTGGCGGCATTGCCTAGGAAGGTTCGCTCGCCGAACCGCTCCGAAACCGCCTTGTTGAAGGTGTCGAGCTCAGCCTTCACCATGCGGTCGGCCAGCGCAAATCCGAGCGCGGCAGGAAGGTCGTTCCTGTCGATGGCGTCCCGTACCTTTTCCATTGCGCGCGCCGCCGCCGGCGACAGAGACGGGATATCGATCGAGGTGCGTTTGCGATGTCGTTCCTCTTCCAACCTGTACTTGGCCGTCACCCTCCTCCTCATATCGAGATAGCGTTCGAGGTCCTTGCGCAGTGCTGGCACATTGGCTTCCGCCACACGACGGTCTTCGCGATCCGCGCGACTCGCCAGGAGCCCTTCTCGACCCTTGAGCGCACCGAAGCTCGCCGCATTTCGTTCGATCTCGCCGAGGCGCTGCCAAGCAACATTTGGGTCTTCGACAACGGCCTCCATGCGCATGGCCTTGAAGGCGCCTTCCGGATCCGCATAGACGAGACGAATGCGGTCGGAAAAGTTGTCCCATTGCTTCTGTAATGCCGGATCGGATTGCAGCTTTTCGTCGGCAGCGTCGTTGACCGACATGGTGAAACTGGAAATGCCCTTGACCATCGGCTCGGCCTTTCTGGGTGTTTGAGGAGATTGTTGAAGCGGGCGATCGGCAAGCCCGAGCCGCGCGCCGGCGGCCCGAAGCCGTGCACCAAGATCGACCAGTTTCTGTTTCTGCCGGATCGTCCACTGCACGCGGTCACGCATCAGCGTCCGCGCGACACGCACGAGATGCAGACCGCGGTTGTTGGCGAAGCGTAGCGCCTGGGCGTAGACCCGCCCGCTCGCATAATCGAGCGTGACTTCCTTGGCGTTCTTACGGGACAGAAGCTTCTCGAGTCCGCCGGCGAGATGGAAAGACCGGCTGCCATAATAGAGCGCCGCGTCTTCACGATGCCGCGTCATCGCGACATAGGTCAGATGCCGGTCGAGCGAGAGCGATGCGAGGACCTTCACCCGATCAACGGTCGCGCCCTGGGATTTATGGATTGTGGTGGCGTAGCCATGATCGAGGTTGCGGTAGAAGCGCTGATCCACGGTAACCTGTTGTGCGGCCTCCCCTTCGCCGATGCTCGCAACGAGCCGACCCGAACCGGCTTCCATGACCTTGCCGATCATCCCGTTCTTGACGCCGAGTGAGCCCTCGTTCTTCAGAAAGACGATCTGGTCGCCGGCGGCGAAGTGCCTGGTGCCGTCTTCCGTCTTGAACTCACATCCCTCATCCACCAGGCCGCGTTCGACCAGCTTCGATCGGGCCATCTCATTGAGCTGGCGAACATCGCGGCGCAGATGCGCGAGGATCAATGTCGACTTGTCCGGATCGTATTCGCGGTTCCAATCTTCGATCAGGGTTTCAATGGCATCGGCCTTCAATGCCTTGCCGATGACTTTGTTCTTCGCCTTGTAGGCAGACAGCGCCGCGCCAACGCGCCCGCGGGCCAGGTCGAGCGAGGCGGCACGCATCCAGTCTTCTTTCTGGCGATAGATGGTTTCGAGCTCGGCATAGCCGGTGCGCTCGACGATCGCACGGAAGGCTGCGCCCGCCTCGATGGGCTGCAACTGCTCGGCATCACCGACCAGGATGAGCTTGGCGCCTGATTTCGTGACGGCCTCGATGAATGTGGCCATCTGCTTCGAGGCGACCATGCCCGCCTCATCAAGAACGAACACCGTCTTGTCGTCAAGACGTCGCCTGCCCTGTTGCCAGCTCAATTCCCAGGACGCGAGCGTGTGTGAGGCGATGCCCGCCTCCTTCTCCAGTCCCTCGGCCGCCTTTCCCGAAAGTGCTCCACCGACCACTTTGTAACCGGCCAGTTCCCAGGCCTCGCGAGCGGCTTTCATCATCGTGGTCTTGCCCGCCCCTGCCCGGCCCACCACGGTGGCGATCCTCACAGCACCCGCAACATGCTCGATGGCGATCCGCTGCTCCAGGGACAGCCGGTCGTGACGACCAAACACGGTTTCCAGCACGCGGGATTTGACAGCGAAGCCGCTCTTTCCCGAAAGCCAGGACGCACGGCTGACCATTTCGGCTTCGAGCTTGATCATCGCGCGTGTCGTCAGCCGGGCCGGAACACGCGCCCCTGTAGCGAAATCGACAGTCTCATCGGCGAGCTTCAGGCAATCCGGGCTTTCCATGATCCGCGTAAGCAGTTGCTGGAAGCGCTGAGGATCGTCGATGTAGCGATGCAGCACCTTGGCGATGTCGCGCAGATCGAAAACGCTCTTCTCCGAGGTGAGAATGTCGAGCACAAGCTCGGGGCGGGCCTCGATCCGCTGTGCGTTGTTTCGTCTTTGCGCCTCATGCAGAGCCAGACGCTCGAGATCGGCTGCCTTCCCATCCTTGCCGGCCTTGCGCTGCAGTGCCTTTGCCGCTACCCCGATATGGGTGGTGGGAACGACATCGATTCCACGCTCGGCGTAGGACCGGCCATCGACCCGGATTTCCAACCCGGCCATTGCGAGATGATGGTTTTGCAGATCAAGCCATCTTTGCCGTTGCTCGAGGAACTCGGCTTTTTCACCGGACCAGAGCCGGTATTGGATCTTCCCGGTCTTTGTTCGCAGAGGCTGACCGTCCGGTCCGATCACCGTGACTTTCTTTGGACCGAACCCGTCCTGGGTGAGCGGCCGCAACGTGGTCATCAGGTGGATGTGCGGATTGCCCGGATCATCATGGAAGACCCAGTCGGCGACCTGCCCGCGTGCCAGCACCTGTTCGAGCACGAACTGCCTGACGAGCGCGATGTTCTGCTCGCGGGAGAGCTCCACCGGCAAAGCGATGATGAACTCCTTGGCGAGCTGCGCGTCACTGCGTCTCTCGAAGGCCTCGACCCTGTTCCAGAAGGCTTCGGCGGCTCCCGCCACCGACCGGTCCGCAATCAGTATGCGCGCCCATTCCGGTGCATCGAGCGGGAGCAGGAACTCTTCATGGGCAAGATTCTTCTTGTTGGAATAATCGACCGTGCGTGCTTCCGCCTCGTGCTCCATTTTCGCGCAATGACGGTAGGCGGCCGAAAGAACCGCACTGCGGCCATCACCGCGTGAAATGAGCTGGGGCGTGAAATGCGTGATCGCCACGGGCCATCAAGCTCCTGAGAACAAGTCCAACCTTGTTCCGGGAGGAAGGCCCCTGCCCTCGGCAAGGGCCGCCCGCAGCACGTCGTCCAAGCGACGTATTACTGCGCCCTTGGACGCATTCCTTCGGAACGCTGGGATCATCTCTCAAAGCGTCGGCTTCGCCGACACGGCATTTCTGCCGGGGTGCGCTCAGCGCGCACTCCGGCGATCCTGCTCACGCCTTTCGGCATTCGCACTCAAAGGGAGCAGACGGAATGAAGAAGCCCGCATCGAAAATCCGAGCCGATATCGCCAGGCTACAGGAGCAGCTCAAAGTCGCGGAAACGCGCGAAGCCGAACGGATCGGACGGCTGGCGCTGAAAGCAGGCCTCGGTGAAATCGAGATCGACGATGCAAAGCTCGTCGCGGCCTTCGAGGAGATCGCCAAGCGATTTCGCGGGGGCGGGACCCAGCAAAGAAAGACCACGTCCGCGCCGGACACGACTGGCGCGGCTTCGGGGCAGAGTAGCGAGGCTTGAGCGCATGCGACAGGCAAGCCAGACAGAAGCCCGCAGGAAGGACACCCGCGAGAAAATCCAGCTTGGCGGCCTGATCGCCAAGGCGGGTCTTCGCTATGAAAAGCGCGCGCTCCTGCTCGGACTGCTGATCGACGGCGCGAGCCGGATCAGGTCCGATGACGAAGAACGCAAGCGCCTGATGGCGATCGGCGAAAAGGCGTTTTCCGATGACAGTGAGTAAGCTCCTTGTGCTGATCGCCGCACCGGTTCTGATGGTCGGCACCTGCATCGGCGTCACCGGCATCGAAACCTGGTTGGCCGGGTTCGGAACCAGCTTGCAGGCGCAGCAGACACTCGGCCGGATCGGGCTTGCCCTGCCCTATGTCATTACCGCCGCAATTGGGGTGATCTTCTTGTTCGCGGCGCGCGGCGCCGTTGCGATCCGCGCCGCCGGGCTCGGGGTTCTGACCGGCGCGGTCGGTGTGATCGCGATCGCGGCGATCCGTGAGTTCGGCAGGTTGAATGCTTTTGCCGATTCCATTCCCGAGGGGCACAACATCATCGAATATGTCGATCCCTCTACAGGCATTGGTGCAGCAATCGCCATGATCGCCGGCGTTTTCGCCCTGCGGGTTGCATTGCGCGGCGATGCCGCCTTCGCGACCATGAAGCCGCGCCGGGTAAGCGGCAAGCGGGCGATCCACGGCTCGGCCGACTGGATGGCGATGCCCGAGGCCAAACGCATGTTCGGCGAAGCGGGCGGAATCGTTGTCGGCGAGGGCTATCGCGTCGACAAGGACAGCGTTGCGAGCCGGACGTTTCGCGCTGATGTGAAAGATAGCTGGGGCTCGGGGGGCAAGTCGCCGCTCCTGTGTTTCGATGCGTCTTTCGGATCGACCCATGGCCTCGTCTTCGCAGGATCGGGCGGGTTCAAGACCACCTCGGTGACGATCCCCACGGCGCTCAAATGGGGCAGCGGCCTCGTCGCGCTCGACCCGTCCAACGAGGTCGCGCCGATGGTCATCGATCAGCGGCGGCGGGCCGGGCGCGAGGTCTTCGTGCTCAGCCCGAAGGACTCGTCGGTCGGCTTCAACGTGCTCGACTGGATCGGCCGCTTTGGCGGCACGAAGGAAGAGGATGTCGTTGCCGTCGCGAGCTGGGTCGTCACCGATGTCGGCAAACAGATCTCCATGCGTGATGACTTCTTCCGGGCCTCGGCCCTGCAGCTCATCACCGCGCTGATCGCCGATGTCTGCCTCTCGGGGCACACGGAGAAGGAAAAGCAGACGCTCCGCCAGGTGCGCATGAACCTCTCCGAGCCTGAACCCAAACTGCGCGAACGGTTGCAGACGATCCACGACAAATCCGAGTCCGAATTCGTGCGCGAGAACGTGGCGGCCTTCGTCAACATGACCCCGGAAACATTCTCCGGTGTCTACGCCAATGCGATCAAGGAAACGCATTGGCTAAGCTACCCGAACTATGCGGCCCTCGTTTCGGGGTCGAGCTTCTCCACCGAGGACATCGCAGGCGGCAACACTGACATCTTCGTCAACCTGGACCTTAAGACGCTCGAGGCGCATCCCGGCCTCGCGCGCACGATCATCGGCGCCTTGCTCAACGCGATTTACAATCGGAATGGAGAGACGAAGGGCCGGACGTTGTTCCTTCTCGATGAGGTCGCACGGCTGGGTTACCTGCGCATCCTGGAGACCGCGCGGGACGCCGGTCGCAAATACGGGATCAGCCTGCTTCTCCTCTTCCAGTCGATCGGTCAGATGCGCGAAACCTATGGCGGGCGGGATGCGACATCGAAATGGTTCGAGAGCGCGTCCTGGATGTCGTTCGCGGCGATCAACGATCCGGAAACCGCGGACTACATCTCGCGGCGTTGCGGCAACACGACCGTGGAGGTCGACCAGCTCAGCCGCACATCACAAATGTCTGGCTCGTCGCGAACACGCTCAAAGCAGTTGGCCGCTCGGCCGCTGATTTTGCCTGAGGAAGTGCTGCAGATGCGCGGCGACGAGCAGATCGTTTTCACGGCGGGCAACCGGCCGCTCCGGTGCGGGCGCGCGATCTGGTTCCGGCGGGAGGACATGAACTCGGTCGTTGCGACGAACCGGTTTCATCGGGAAGACCGAAGATGAATGGCGTGAATCGATGACGGGCTATCGATTCACAGAACTGATTGGACATGGGAATCCGTGTCGGCCAGACTCTTCCCATGTCTTCACGCGAAGCCGAGCCAGTCCACCTACGCCGCATCGACCTGGCACAGAACATGCGGCGATTCTACTGCCTCTCCGTTCAGCCGACGCTGTTCGGCGGTGCATCTCTCATTCGCGATAGGGGCAGGATCGGAACGCGCGGCCAGACGATGATGGAGACATTCGATACGGCCGACGATGCCGATCTCGCATTTGACTGTCTGGAGCGAAGCAAGAGGCGCCGCGGTTATCGCGATGCCTTTCTGGTGGAGCAGCACCAATAGGTGCGATCGATGAGCGCTGACACGCGAAAGGCCCCGCCTTGCGGCGAGGCCCTTGTCTTCTGGGGAGATCAGTCGCGCTTGCTGTTCGGGCGCGACCAGATCAGCTGCATGCCGTCTTGACCTTCCACCTCGACCAGGGTGGCGTAGATCGGAGCCGCGAAGCTCGGGTCGTCCAGCTTGACCGATAGGTAGTCGCGTTCGGTCTCCTTGGCCTGCTTCTGCCACCCGGCGCCCAGTTCGACGTTGCCGGAGAAGATGCGGAACTGCGGGCCATTGTCGGAGGGGTTCTCGACGCGCTCGAAGCGGGCCTTGATGTTGAGTGCGAGAGTGTTGATCTGACCGGTGAAACCGTTCTTGGTGGTGGTGAAAGTGCCGATGTTTGCCATTGTCCTATTCCTTTTCAATGTTTCGGGCCGCGTCCATCGCGGCCTCGATGGCTGTCGAAGAGACCGGAAACGATCGGCGCGCATCCCGAAGGGACCGCAATGAAATGGAGGACGGCGGTCCGGGGCTTTCTTGATGATGTGGACACCCCCACTACCCAGCGGCAGGCTGGGGATCTTGGTCCCAATGAAGGATTTGTCAGGAGGTGTGCATGTCTGGATTTACGATTGGCATTGATATCGCGAAGCGGGTTTTTCAGGTCCACGCGATCGATCACGAGACTGGCGAGGTCACGAGCAAGAAACTCACCCGCGGTGAGTTTCTCGCCCATTTCAGGAAACTTCCACCCAGCCATATCGGCCTGGAGTCGTGCGGTTCGGCCCATCATTGGGCGCGGGAGTTGAGCGCTTTGGGGCATGATGTCCGGATGATGAACCCGATGTACGTCAAGCCGTATGTCAAACGGGGAAAGAATGATGCCGTCGACGCAGAGGCGATCTGCGAGGCGCTGACCAGGCCGACCATGCGGTTTGTCCCGTTAAAGACGATCGAGCAGCAATCCGTGCTGATGGTTCACAGGACAAGAGCATTGCTTATCCGGCAACGAACCATGCTCGTCAACGCACTGCGTGGCCATCTCTCGGAGTTTGGGATTGTCGCGCCGTTGGGAATCGAGCGGGTTCCGGAACTCATTGACCGCGTCCTCGGACGCGAGGGCGATGAGTTCGGAACCACGCCACTCGTTCGGTCCATAGTGGTGATGTATGCGGAGCAGATCGAGAAGATCAAAGAACAGATCAGGAAGCTGGAGCGCGAACTGCGCGTCTGGCACCGAACGAGTGAAGCCAGCCAAAGGGTGGCGTCGGTTCCCGGCGTCGGGACAATCACAGCCACTGCACTCGTTGCCGCAATGCCCGATTCGTCAGCCTTCCAATCCGGGCGAGCATTTGCCGCATGGGTGGGCCTGACGCCAAGGTCATCGTCATCGGGAGGGAAAGAACGGAACGGGAGGATTACCAAAGCCGGCGACCGACATCTCCGCGTGTTGCTGGTACTGGGCGCGACATCGGTGTTGCGACGAGTGCGAGCGGGACAACCGACACCGTTATACGGCTGGGTGAAGAAGCTTCTGGATCGAAAGCCTCCCAGGCTCGCGACGGTTGCTCTGGCAAACAAGATGGCGCGGATAGCCTGGGCCGTCATGGCGAGAAAAATGAACTATCGGCCGGAGTTGGCCGCAGCGGTTGGTTGACCTGAAAGGGCAACCAGTTCGGGAAGGCGTGCATCGATAAGTGATGAAAACCGGTTATGAACCGGGGATCAGGAAAACCCGATCGCGTGGCAGCATTTCTGTATGCGCTTTCTTGGTAGGGACCATGATCCGCGGACTTCATCAGGGCCTCGCAGTGTTCCATGCTGCGAATATCAAGGCCGGACACATGTGAGCACTCCACCGGAGTTCATTATTATCAAACAGGCCTTGACCGAAGGGGTGTCCACACATGTTTCGCGAGGAATGGCGGCGCAGCCGCCAGGGGAAGAAAGTTCCGGCCCGCCGTTGCGACAAGCCGGGCGAGGCGAAGCCGTTTGCCGGTCAGACATGCCAAATCGAGACCGCGTTGGGCGAGCTCCGTGAGAGACGACGGAAAAAGGAATAGGCCACGACATGGCGAACATGCTCACCGCCACCCGTCACGGACGCACAATCGGCAGATCGACCTCGGCAGAGTGCAAGGCAGCCCATTTGCCGGATCGGGAACTCCGCACCATTGGCCAGCCATCTGCCAATCTCCGGTGACCGAACGCGCGACCGGAAAAAAGACAACAGGCATCCGTCCGAAAGTGGCGTCCCTCTGCAAGGTGCGCGGATGTTGCGGGGGTTCTCCTCCTGCACGGCATGGTGAGTTTAGGCGAGCGCTGCAGGTGCTCCGTCGTCCCGGACCATCGCACCGAACTCTGATGACGAAAACCCGCCGCCAAAGCGGTCTGACATTAAACGCCGCATATTCCCTCGCACTCGTTCGGCCAGAGATCGAGCTGGCCGTGATCGGCCAGCGTCGAGAGATCGGCCTCCTCGAGAGGAACACCGGACCGGTGCAAGTAGACCTCGCCGCGAATGCCCCGGATGCCGGTTCGGATCGCGCGGTCGACATCAATCGCATCGCGCCAGGCCTCCTCGTCATGATCGCGCATGGCCCGCCATCGGGGATTGTCATGGAATGGACAACCGATGCAGGCCGATTTCGGCGGGTCGGGATAGCCGCACTCGCGCAGCCAGGCGAGGCAATCGCGGCGCGTCATACGCTCTTCGATCAGCGGCCACCGGTTGCGCTGCCAGGCCTCCCGGCTCGGTTTCATGCGGATCACCTCGTCAAAGGAAATTCCGATCCATTGCTCGACAACCGCGAAGGTTGGCGAGCGTTTCCGGGTGAGCTGGACCAGTTCGCGGACCTTGCGGCGGATCGGCTCGATCTTGTAATCGCCGGTGCATTGGCGACGGATCATGCCGACGGAGACATTGCCGCGACGATCGACCGACCGCGCGAAGGCCGGGATCGATGCCCATCTTTCGCCGCGACCGGCGGCAAGCAGATTGTCCCGTATGTTGGCCGGCCCGACGATGAAGACCGGAAACGGCAACACGTTCGGCGACATGAGCCAGTCGAGATGCTCGTAGACGGCTCTCGGCTCCCAGCCGGTATCGGCGAAGATCGCGCAATCGGGCATGGGCCCAACCGCGCCATGCGCCGCCATCAGGGCGAGCGTCGTCGACTGGACGCCGGCTCCGAGCGACAGCGCGCGCAGTCGGATGGCGGAGGGCTGGCCCTCCGCATTCGTATTCGGGAGGGGAAACATCAGGCCGCCTCCCGCTCTTCGATTGCTGCGGCCGGTTGGAGCCCATGGAGGTAGGCGACCGCCCGCTGTGCATGCGCTGCTGCCTGGAAGATCGCGCGTTTGTCGTCCTTGAGTACGTGCAACCACGATTGAAGGTAGCTTGCGTGATCGGGTCGGGGCTCGAGTTCCGGCACGATTCCAATATCCGCGCACAGGAAGCAGCTCCCGAGCTCGGCAATGAGTTCTTCGCGGGCGCGTTCGGTGCGATCCTTGTGATAGCGCGACAGATCGCGCCCGACGCGGTGGGCTGGCGCCGTCCAGTGGGTGGCCTCATGGCTGAGAACGGCGACGTAGGATTCCGCATCCCGGAAGCTCTCGAATGGCGGCATCTGGATGTGGTCGCTGGCGGAAGCAAAGAAGGCTTTGGTCCCGCCATGGCGGATCACTGCACCGGTGTTTTCGAAGAATCGGTCGGCATGCTCGATCCGCGACACCGGATCGATGATCCTGTCCGGGCGATGGTAATAGTGCTCGGGAAGGCCGTCGATCTGATCGCAATTGAAGACGGTATAGGTCTTGAGAAACGGGATATCGCGCTCGATCTCGTCGCCACGGGAATCCGTTTCGGTCTTGGTGAAGCGGCTGGCATAGACGACGGTCGCGCCGGTTTCGCCCTTGCGGACCTGCGCTCCGATCTGGCTGGCCTGACGATACGTCATCCAGAGTGGCGCTTCAAAGCCGCGGGCGAGACTTTCCGACCAGAGAAGGAGGACGTTGATTCCTGTGTATGGCTCGCCGGAATGCCGGAGGGGCCGCGTGATCCGGCCCTCCAGCCCGCTTACGCTCCATGGCTTCATCCAGGGGCGGACACCGTTTTCCAGATCGGCGACGATCGTCTCGGTGATCCGCGCATAGATATCGATACGCGGGCTCTTCTCTTTCCTTTTCATTTTCAGACCTCCTGATTTTCAGGACCGCGCCGATCGCGGTCCGTCACGAGGTCCGCCAATGGCGGGGCTTAAGGCCGTAGCGGCACCCGAGCCGGGGCCCCGGTGCGCGTAGCGTGGCCGGGTGGCGAAGGGCCGGAACGAAGAGGAGGACGGCGAAGCCGTTGCCGGTGCTGCCGGCGCCGCCCGGACCTTACCCGGGACGGACCACGGTTGGCGCTGCCGAGCAGCCAAGGGCGCCGCCTCGCGCCGCCCTTGAGGAGTGGGAGGATTGGTGGTTAGTGGACCGATTGACCGCCCGTGTAGGGGTCGTATTCGAAGAGGATGACGATCTCGGCATCTTCGACTTCGTCGGCGGGGAGAACGCCGTATTCGTCGTCGGACCTGAAGAGGACGATCGGGGTCATGAGGGTGCGGGCGAGGTTCCAGGCGTGTTTCTGGGCGAGAGAAAGATCGTGCTGCATCTGAGGGCTCCATCGTTGGAGCGGGCCAATCCCGCTCTTGATGGCTCCGTCAGTGTGCGGCATAGCGGACGCGATCACCGCGCAGGCCAAAGCCAAGCGGCCGCCGCTTGCGAGCGGACCCTTTATGGGTTGATCGTGGAAGTCCGCGCCGCACCAGGAATGCCATCCCTCAAAGAGCGGGATTGGACTGCGTCCGAGATAGAGGACCGGCCATGTACGATATGATTTTCACGAAGAGGCCGTGAACCGATCTGCACTCGCACCGGCAGTGACGTCTTTGCGTCTGGCTGAGCGAACCGGTAGGCGGCGGGCCAGTCAGGCCTGGAAAGGCGTTCGGAGAAGTTGGAGACGCGTATCCGAGGTCGGCGCAATTCCTTCCATGGATATCGCAAACTCGTCCCAGATCCGGCCGATAAATTGCCTTGCATCGCAGTCTTCGAGGAGAACCGGCATCTCGGGATCAACCTGGGGACAGAGCAAAACGCCAAACTGGCCGTGCGGGAAGTGAATCGCGACGGCATGCCTCATTGTCGACAGCGACCGAAAGTAGCTGGTGCCAAACGCGCCAAATGCTGCCTCGCCGAGCGGAAGGGCAGTCCAAGTTTTTGCCGGAACGTGGATGACCTGGCTGCCGGTGTCGAGCTCACTCTTCAATTCGTAGAGAAAAACGCTGTCATTGTTGGCGTCGCAGATCCGATGATCGAGATACGCCTCTATGTGGAAGTGACGATCTCGGGCAAGTCCGGGTTTTCGATGACTGTCTTGAACGCTGAGCGCATTCTCTCTTGTGTCGTGCCGTCCGCCATCTGGTGAAACGCTGCTTGATACGCTTCAAACCCATGCTGGCTACCGATCCACGCATTAGGCGCATCGGCGTTGATCGCCCCATCCTTGATCGACACGATCACTGGCTTGCGGTCCTCGGACACGCAAAGAACGAACTCGCAGCCCTGGTCTGATTGCCGGTGGATGTCGAAAAGGGCAGCAACCAGTTTTGGGGTGTTCCACTCCGAAAGGTTCGTCGCAATGAAGTCCTTGAGGAACTTCGTTGCGAAGGCGGATTGCCCAGCAAAAGAGAGGCAAACATGAGGATGCAAGAATACCGTTTTCAGCAGTCCGGCGAGTGGCAAATTCTGGCGGAAGTGTCTTTCGGTCGACGCTCCAAACTCGTCGGTGACCTTCGAGTCTGACTGGATAAAGACGTCATCTCCTTCTTTTCGGCATACGACAAGTGTCACGATCAGTTCCTCGGTCCGACATAGCCTTTATACTTCGGAGTCGTGGAAAAATCTCATCATGGTGCCTTATTCTGCAAGGTCGGGTTGGAAGCGCTCGAGATGATTGTCGATAACTCGGGTCATAGCCACGCCACCGAGAACGTGGCACCTGTTGCCAGGATCGAGGCTTGGTAGCCGGGCGGAGCCGAAGCTCCGCCCGAGCGGCTCAGCCCAGAGCCGCCATCTGGAGTTCGGCCGCCCTGCGGTCGACGGTCTGGCCGGGATTTTCGACCTGGCGCTGGAAGGGCTTCCAGGTTTCGCCAACGATCTCTTCGTAAGCCGTTACAGTGCCCTCGGCCGCGCAGCGGAGCGCATGGGCCTGAATGCCCATATCGGCCGCGAACTCTCGCTTGCGTTGGGCATTGCTGTCGAAACCGACTGGTCCGCCGAGATCCTCGTCGCGGGTATCGTTGGCCGACTTCGCAGTCGCGTCCCGAGCTTCTGAGACCGCGCGGGAGTAGAATTGACCGGCACCGTGGGCGGAGCCGACATAGGAGCCGACGATGCGCTGCAAGTGGATCTGCATGGCCCGGTCACCGAGGCCTTCGTTCAGGGATTCGGCCGTGTCGACGATAATCTTGTGATGGAGATCGCGAATGCCGTCGCTGTCGATGACGGGAAGGCCGAAACTTTCGGAGATGAGGGAGGCCTGGGCGCTGTCGGGGCAGGCGAGCCGGACCATTTCAAGGGATGCGCCCTTGCGGAGCTGGACGATCTTGCCGGATTGACGGGAGGGACGAGCGTTGCTGGTCATGTGAGGTCCTTTCCTTCACGATTTGACCGAAGGCTCGAGCCGGCCCCTGCCGGCCCTCCCTTCGGGCGCGGGCAAAAGAAACCGGCGGAAAGACGGGGGCTTCAGGGTCCGCACGGACCGGGACGAGCGAACCTGTCCTGCGGGCCAGCAGGGCTTATCAAGCCCTCGCGCAGTCCCGCGGGGCCGGTTTGGCGAGGATGGTGCGTGCGGCCGCATCGCGGCGCGTCAGCGGCCTTGAAGGCTCCGGCCGCCGGTTTACGACCGCGACCAGAACCGAAGGGAGGCCGGAAGGGGTGGCATTCCACCGGCATTCAATGTGAAGGAAATGACCGTGGCCGGTTGGCATATGCTCCTGCCGTCATAATACGGCTTGCGCATCCGCTTTGGTGGTCGGCCCGTTGCTGATGGTCTTTGCCCTGACGGCGAGGATCGCCCACTCCTGTCGTGAGAGCTTTCGGTTGAGGGCATCGATTTCGCTGCGCCGCTCGAAGCTGAGCTCATCGACATAGGCTCGGAATGTGGCCTCATCGCCCCGGGTCCATCGCGATCCCCCGCGCGTCCGCGATCTTGCCTTCGTCCTGGCGGTCGTGGTCATGCGTTCCGCCCTGGCCGAAATCTGCCGTTCGATCCGTTCAAGGTGCGCCCTCGTCTGCCGGTGCGCCAATTCCATCCGACGCAGCAGTTTCGCTCGCTTGGCGGCCATCATGATGCGGCCCTTTTCGGCACGACTCGGGGCCATTGCGGGAATTGCGTGGTCCCGGGCCTGTAGTCGGACGGAATGGTAACCGGAGCCATGGACGCAGCCAGGTCTTCGCCGGCGACGGCCCAGTCGAGGATGCCGCCTGTAGCCGGCACACGTGCTGCGGGCTGGTCGAGTTGTGCCTCGAGAGCGGCAATGATTTCTGCACGCGGATTTGGGCCGTTCGTATCGACGACAAGGTGGATGGCAACGATGAAGGTGCTCATGAAGAGGGTCTCCCTTTTGGATGGACGAATTCGGGGGCGCGGATCGAGATGAGAACGGCGCGTTTCCATGCGTCGGCGCCGACTAGCCGAGCGCTGTGGCGCCTGTGATGGATGACGAGCCGGGGATGGGCGCCCTCGAGCCTGAAGCCGGCGCGCCAGCCAAAGGCTGAGGCGATGAGTTTCCAGGGAACCGGCATCACCGCCCCCATCCGACAAAGCTCGACGGACCTTCGTAGACTTCGTGCCGATCGGGATCGACGACGAAACCGAAACGACCGATCTCGTATTCGCCGGACGGAACGAGGAACCGGCGTTGCTCGGCCTCTCGGTCCCGGTGGCCGCCGAGGGTCGCGACAACCTCCACATGACGGTCGTGATGTTCGGACCTGATGGCGGAGATCACGATCCAGTCGCCGGCGTGCCGCGCATGAAAGGCACGCCGATCCTTTTCATGAGACTGGCCGGGCGCGAGCACGGTTACGAAGATCGCTTCCCAGGCATCGGGCCAGCTGTCTTTCACGGTCTGCTCGGCGCAACGCCGTTCGAAGCTCGTGAAGAGATGCGGAAAGCTTAGCGCGACGATCGCCCATTCCGCGTCTTCCTCATACCAGCCGCTGGGCCGGCGAAGTCGCCGGTCGACCTTCGCATTGCGGTCGGCGGCAAGATGAAAACCGCCATGGCCAGCGGTCGAATGGCAGACGACACCCTCGGCAAACACCGTCGCGCCCTGCGACGGTCCCCACGGCGTGTTTGCGTGGGAGCGGATTTCTTGCCGTCCGAGCGCATGCTTCTCACAGGCGTGCCCGGCCTGTTCGAGCACCTTGGCGCGGAACGCCTCTTGATCGGCGAGCACACCGCCATGCCCGTAGAAGTCCTTGCGGAGCAGCTCCTCGAGCGGGCGGCGTAATCGCCAGGCATGCCCAAGAAAGTACGTGTCGGCGCGACCGGGCAGCATGGCGAAAGCGGTGTCGCCGAACTGTGCGACCGGAAACCCTTCGACGCTGGTGGCGAAACGAACCTTCGGCCGCGACGTCAAATCTGGCCCTTTTTGATCGGAGGTCATGCCGCCCTCCCCTCACCGCCATCGGTGGCGGTTTCGTCGGCGGTCACTTCCTGCAGCTCGGCTTCGGGATAGCCGTGACGCGACAGCCACTCGTCGGCGGCCTGCCGGTTCTGGGCGACATGGACCAGTTCGCCGGCGTCACCGGGACGATCGAGCACGAGGATCGCGCCGGCCGTCGGCCGCTCGACGACCGAGAACGCGAGCCCGCTATCGACCGAGAAGGTTCTGAAGACCCGGAGTACGATGACGGCCTTGCTGCCGAAGTCCCCCTCGTGAAGCGTGAAGCTGGCCGGTATGGTGGTCTGGCCAACGACGGTGGCGGCCTGTTTCTTGACGAGCCGGCCCGAATTGTTCTTGCGCTCCCAGGCCTGGAGCTTGCGGCGGTGCCGTTCGGGCGGGCGCGGCGTGCCGTCGGAATAGCGAATGATCGCGCCGAGCGGCGCGGTGTCGGAGATCAGTTGCGCGGACATGGGTGATGTCCTCCTGTTTTTCGGGATTGGAAACCGAAACGCCGCCGGACGATGCCGGCGGCGTGATGTGCATTCGGAAGGAAGAAGACCGCTATTCGGCGGCTTCGCGAAAACCCTCAGAGACAGCATCCGGGTCGATGTCGCCCTCGTCCGGTTCGTCGACGGAGCCGTCAACGTCGGCGGCGTCTTCGTCCTCGACGATTTCGTTACTGGCCTTCCAGTCTGCCAGCTCGTTCGCTTCGGGTGCGAACAGCGCGGACGCGTGAACGAAGCGTTCCTCCTGAAAATGCTCGACGAGTGCCGCTCGGGTGTCGCGGACCTTGTTGCGCGGCAGCACCGACGTGTCCGCGCATGCGGCCTCAAGCGCCTGCCGGGACAGGCACAGAAGAAAGTCCTCCGTCCCCATATTGGGCAGGAAGCTGTCGGCTCCGACAACCGCGCCGGCGATGCGCGAGACGATGCCGCTGTTGGACATGCTGCGGCGGCACGACAGCACCTCGATCAGCACCGAGCGCACGGCGACGCGGAGCGTGTCCTGGTCGAAGGCGAGACTACCGGTCTCGTCGACCAGCTTGGCGGCATGGGGTGCGATCTGGCTGCGGAACGAACCGCTATTGCCCGAGCCGGAATCGACGCGAACGTTCTGACCGGCAAAGGCGATGACGAGCAGTGCCATCAGCGTGTCGTCCTCGATCGGCGCGCGTTGAAGCGCCTCGTGAAGCGCGTCGGTGCGGAAATCGCCGATCATGTCCTGGCCCTTCTGGGTGACATCGGGACGCTGCGCCGGCGCGATGGCGCCGCCCTCCCCCACCTTTCCCTTGGTCGCTTTGGGCTCGGGCATCCGGTAGACGACCGACTGCACCTTGCCCTCACGGTCGAGATACATCGCCGTGCAATCGGACTTCTTCGTCTTGCCGTAGACGCGCTCGGCCTTCTTCGGCAGTTCCGGCTGGCCCCAATTGTTGGACTCGGTGATGATGCCGTTCTTCGGCAGGTTGTTGGTCATCCACTCCTGCTGGGCACCGAGGAAGGCCTCGACATCGGTCGTATAGCGGCTGTCTTCGTCGGCAGGCGCAAAGAGATCGTCGACCCAGGCGATGCCGTAGGCTTGCGCCAGCTCGTCGTCGAAACTGGCGTCACGGGCATACATGCGCGTCTTGGAGAGGCCGTTGGCGACCGACCACCAAGAGGTGGTCTCGCTCTTCTTCGGCTTGTGGGCCTTCCAGACCTCCTTCTGCTCGGCAATCGACGCGGCCGCAATGGTCCGGAGCTGCCGCTCGTCGGGCATGTCGCCCTTGGCCATTTGGTCCAGCATGGCGGGAAGCACATTGGCGAGCAGCCGGAGCTTCTTGATCTGGCGCACCGAAAGCGACAGCGCCGCGGCGATCCCTTCCTCGGTCCAGCCAAGCGCGACAAGCCGCTCGATGGCCCGCCACTGATCGACCGGGTTGAGCGGTTCGCGGGCGATGTTCTCGACCATGGAGCGCATGGCGCCGCCATCCTCGGCCGCATCGGTCACGATGACCTCGATCTCCTCGAGCTCGGCGGCGATCGCACCCCTGGTGCGGCGATGGCCGGCCTGGATGATGAAGCCGTTGCCGCCATCGGCTTCGGGAGAGACGACTGGCGGCTGGATGATGCCGACGGCCATGATGGTCGCGGCGAGCAGCGCATCGCCCTGCGGCGTGGATTTGGACTTGCGGGCATCGTCGGGATTGTCCTTGAGCGCGCGCGGGTCGATCTTGATGATATGCATGGGAAGCTCCTTGTTGGGTTTGAGAACCCGGCATGCCGCCGGTTCCCTTTCTCGTCTTCTTCTCGAAGACACTCACGGGACCGCGGAGCGGGCGGGCCGGTGCAACTGCGGCCGAGCGTCCCTGCCCGGCCGGACAAGCGGGGCTGACAAGCCCTGCGAAGGATGACGGGCCGGGATGGCGCAGGCGGCGGTTGAGCGCCAGCGTCTCCGGTCCAACCGGTCTGCGACCGGTCCCTGCTTTTCCGCCTTTTTCTTCTTTCTGACTTTTCCGGCGTCACAGGCATTGCTGCGCGATGAGCGACCGGTGATCGGCGGGCGTTACCACTCATAAATATCCAGACCGTCGACGGTGTCGCCGTCGCGGTCGAGAAGGAGGTAGTGGCACCCTTGCGACCGCGCCCATTCCATGACGGCCATCAGATCGTCGGGAATAGCGTCGGCACCGGCACCGCGATTCTCGTCGTGGGCGTAGAGAAACCAACCATAGGTTCCGTAGGGTCCACCAGCCCAGGGCCGGTCCTCGACATGGCCTGTTTCGAGGCATCTTGGCGTCGCCTCGGATACGTGTGCAGTCGATATGACGACGAAAGAACGGATATCAAGCTGCGGCATTGCGGGCCTCCTCGATCACTTCGTCCGCCAGATCGGCCTCGATGGCATCGAGCTGCCGGCGCTTGTCGGCAAGCTCTTTCTCGAAACCAAATTCTCCACCCTGGCGGGACTGGTAGGAGGCCAGCCGGCGCTTCGCGTCATCGAGCCTGAAACGGTATTGCGACCGCTCGTCCTCGAAACTTGAAAGCACATGTTCGATGCGCGAGATCGCGCCGAGCGGCGTGACCGTCAGGGCGAGATCGATGTCGGTCTCCGCACCGGTCCGCGCGAGCGCGACATCATATTGGAATTCGTCGTTGCCGAAGCGGTGGCCGGAGAAGACGAGATCGAAGTCGCCGATATTGGCGATGGTCTTTTCGTCTTCCTCCCGCAGATGTACCAGCGTCATGATTTCCTTCATCAGCGCGCGGCCCGCGGGCTTGCGCTCGGCGAAGGATTGCCCGGCAATAGTCATGGCGAAGGCGTCGCCTGTCGTTGGAATCCGGCGCTCGATATCCTTGCCGATCTCAGCGATCCGCCGCGTATCGTGCGCGATGTCGCGCTCGGCATTGCGGATTTGCCGGCGGACGGCGAAGAGATCGTCGCGATGCGCGGCCCTCAAACGTTCCAGCCTCGCAATATCGGCTTCAAGTCCCGCTTTCTGCATCAGGCGCTGATCGCCGGAGGCAATGGCCTTGGCCATGGCGAACTGGTTGGCCTGGCCTTCGCCCAGGTCTTCAAGCCGGCGCACTGATGTGTCGCCGGAGAGCGCTGCGGCGATGAAGCGGGCCTTGCGCTCGTTGTTCTGCCACATCTGGGCATCCATCGAGCCTTCGGTGGCGTAGGCGAAGATATCGATCTCCCCATGCTGATTGCCCTGCCGCTCGATGCGGCCTTCGCGCTGTTCGATCTGCGAGGGCAGCCAGGGCACGTCGAGATGGTGGAGCGCCTTGAGGCGAAGCTGCGCGTTGACGCCGGTGCCCATGGTTTCCGACGAGCCGATCAGGAAGCGGATTTTTCCCGCATTGACGTCGGCAAAGAGCCGGTGCTTGGCCTCGGTCTTCTTGTAGTCCTGCATGAAGGCGATTTCAGAGGCCGGGACACCGAGGCGGACGAGCTCGTCGCGGATCCAGCGATAAGCGGAAAAGCCACGGGATTTCTCGACACTGATCGTGCCGAGATCGGAGAAGATCATCTGTGCCGCGCCCGGCAGATCGAAAGGCTTGCCGTCCTTGGTGAGATAGGTGTTTGCGGCGGTGTCGGACCAGATGCGATAGGCGTTGGCGACCAGCTTGTTGAGCTTGTTGTCTGGCTCATTGTCATTGTCGGGGTCGACCAGCCGAAGATCGATCGCTGCATGGCGCCCGTCGGTGATGACGGAAAGCAGGATGTCGTCGCCGGGTTGCGCCGGTCCCTCGCGCTTTTCGATGGCCTTGATGCGCGCCTCGAGCACCTGTTGATAGAGCTTGAAGTCATTGGTCGGCTTGGCGGTGACGATCTGACGCTTGCCGGTCGAGACGGCCGGGATTTTCACATATTGCTTCAGATCCTCCGGCAGCACGACATCGGCGAAGGAGCGGAACATGGCGATAAGTTCCGGCACGTTGACGAAGGTCGCGAAGCGCGAGACGGGCTTGTATTTGCCCGATGGCTGCAATTCGAGCTCGGTCGCCACATCGCCGAAGGTCGAGGCCCAGGCGTCGAACTCGTGCAGCCCGCGCTCTTTCAGGGCTTCGAATCCGAGGAAGCGCTGTACCGAGAACATCTCGCCAAGCGTGTTGGTGATCGGCGTTCCGGAGGCCAGCACCAGTGCGCGGCCGGGGTTCTTCGTCTCGATGAACCGCGACTTCACATAGAGGTCCCAGGCCCGCTGCGATCCGTTCGGATCGACGCCCTTGAGCGTCGACATGTTGGTGGCAAAGGAGAGTTTGCGGAACTCCTGCGCCTCGTCGACGATGATCTGATCGACGCCAATCTCCGAAATCGTCAGCAAGTCGTCCTTGACGGAGCCGAGCGCATCCAGCCGGTCACGCAATCCCTCCTTCAGTCGTTCAAGACGCTTGCGCGACACCCGGTCGTCGCTTTCGACCCGGGTGAGCAGTTCTTCGTAGAGCGCCAGCTCATCCTCGATCATCTGCTTCTCGAATTCGGCCGGGACCGCGATGAACTTGAAGGCGGAATGCGTGATGATGATCGCATCCCAATTGGCCGTCGCGGCGCGCGACAGGAAGCGATGACGCTTGTCCTTAGTGAAGTTGGTTTCATCCGCAACCAGGATCCGCGCCGTCGGACAAAGCGCCAGGAATTCTCGGGCGGCCTGCGCCAGGCAGTGGCCGGGCACGACCAGCATGGCTTTCGAGATCAGGCCGAGCCGGCGCTGCTCCATGATGGCGGCCGCCATCGTCATGGTCTTGCCGGCGCCGACGGCGTGCGCGAGATAGGTCGCGCCCGCTGAGATGATCCGCCAGATGCCGCGTTTCTGGTGGCCATAAAGAACAAAGGCGCCTGAGGCGCCCGGGAGTTGCAGATGGTCCCCGTCGAAGGATCGGGGCGCGATATTATTGAAGGTGTCATTGTAGACCCGCACCAGCCGGTCGGTCCGGTCCGGATCGGACCAGACCCATGTCTGGAAGGCGGTCTTGATCTTGGTCAGCTTCTCCTTGGCTGCCTCGGTGTCGACGACATTGAGGACACGCCGTTCGCTGTCGCCGTCCTTCACCGTATCGAAGATCTGCGGGATCCGGCTGTTGAGCGCATCGGCGAGCAGTTCGCCGGCATGCCGGCGTTTGGTGCCCCATTCCGACGTACCCTCGGCGCGGTAGGCGAGCATGCGGGCGTCGACCGTCCAGGAGGCGAGTTCAGGCATGTGACGGATTCGGATGTCGGTCCCCATCGTCTCCTTGACGAAGTCGACGACATCGGAGGCGGGAACCCATGGCGCGCCAAGCCGCGCGGTGATCTCGGACGGGGTGAGGTCGGCCGGCTGCACTCCTTCGAGCGCCTCGACATTGCGTCTGTAGGCCGGGTCGAGCTCGGCGGCGGCTTCGGCGATCGCCAGCTTGTCGCGCACGGGACCGGAAAGATAGGCGTCGGACGTCTGCCAGGAGCCGTCCGCCGGATCGCGATAGATCGCGCTGCCGAGTTCCTCGATGACCGTCTCGCGGTCTTCATGCAAGAGCTCGGCGATATGGTCGGGATCGACATGACCGCGTTCGTTCAGGACGACGGCGAGCGCATCGGCGGCACTGGTGATCACGGGCGGCGATGGCGGGGCGATGACCCGTTCGGAAAAGATCGGGCCGGGCTTTGCCGTGTCGGTGTCGAGATCGTAGGCCTCGATAGAGGCGACCAGCCAGCAGTCCGGATCATCGAGGAAGGGCTGCAGGTTCGGGCGGCGATGCGTTTCGCGGGTCTCCCCCGTCGCAGCGTTCTCCGTGATCGACACCTTGGTGTGATTGATCGGCCCGAAGTCGCGGACGAAGCTCGACCAGGCGATGCGCAGCTTCACCTGCAGGTCGCGCCATGGCTGATCGGTCTCCTGGGCCTTCAGGACCGCGCGCACGGCGTCGCGCACGGGGATCAGCTTCCTGACGATGTTGATCTGCTTCTCCGAAAACCCTTCGCCGGACCGGCCCATGCGGACGGGAACCGGAAGGGGTTTGCCGTCGAGCACCTGCATCAGGCCCCTCGACGCATCGAAGACAAAACTGCCCTCGCGGACATGCGCATCCTCGGTTCTGACGATATCCGTCAGGCTGGCCCCAAGTTCGAGATCGACATCGATCACGTCAGGTTCGCCGTCATAAAGGGCTTCCGGAAGGGAAAGGATGGCAGCGTCGAGGTCGGCTTCGAGGTCGCCGGCGCCGGCGAGGCAGGTGTAGGTCTCGCCGAAGGGACCGGATGTGGTCGCGTGGCGGCCGAGCACATGGTCTGAATGCTCTGCGAACCAGCGATTGACGCGGATCGCTTCGCTGTTTTCGGTCGCTGAGATGACCTCGGCAAGATCGAGCCAGCTTGCGTCGCCCTGCGGCTCGCCCGGCTTGCGCTTGCGGAAGAACAGGATGTCGACGACGACGTCGGTGCCTGCATCCTGCCGAAAGCTGCCTTCGGGCAGACGGACCGCGGCAATCAGATCGGCCGAGTTGGCGATGTGCTCGCGGGCCCCGGCATCCGCCTTGTCCATCGTCCCCGACGAAGTGACGAAGGCTGCGAGCGCGCCGGGTTTCAAAAGATCGATCGAGCGGGCGATGAAATAATCATGCAGCCGCAGACCCATCGAACGGTAGGCGCGATCCGAGCGAACGATCCGGTCGGAAAACGGCGGATTGCCAATGGCCAGATCGAAATGCGCCGGTATATCGACGCGCGCGAAATCGCCCTCGATGATGCGGGCGACCGGCTGCAGGAGCCGGGCGATCCGCGCGGTGACCGGATCGAGCTCGACACCGGTGACAATGGACGCATCGTGGAATGCCTCCGGCATCAGGGCTGGAAACAGTCCCGTCCCGATGCCCGGTTCGAGCACGCGGCCGCCGCGCCAGCCGAGCCGTTCGAGACCCTTCCAGATCGCCCGGACGATAAACTCGGGCGTAAAATGGGCATATTGCGTGCAGCGGGCGAGCGAAGCGTAGTCGGCCTCGTTCACGGACGCCTGCAGCCCTTCGCCGAGGTCTTCCCATCCCTTGCGGAACCCCTCCTCGCCGGGCCGGGTGAAGATGGTGTTGGCGAGATCGGACGCACCGAAGCCGGTGAACCGGATGAGACGAGCCTGCTCGTCGTGCGTCGCGGGCCGGTCCTCGGCCGCGATCGCCGCGGCAAGGGCAATGGCGTCGAGATTGTCCCGTGCCCGGGCCTTCCAGCCCTTGGCCAAGCCCCGGCTTCCGGAAAGATGGAAGTTGCTGCCGCGTTCGGCTGCTTCGCTGACATGCTGATCAGCTGATCTCTCGAATGCTGAGGGTCTGGAACCATCCGCCACCTTTGGAGGATCGGCCTCGACCGTCTTGGTCATCGGGGTTTCGGCGAAGGCGGTAACGCCAAGGCCGAGTCCGGATGACAAGGCATTCTGCGAACTGCCGAACATGTCGAGGGTGAAGGGATCGTGGTCTGACATTGATGGTTTCTCCTGTGATGCGGGCGCACGAAGCCGCGCCGCCGGGAGACCCGGCAGCGTCAATGACGTGCGGATTTGAGAAAGGGGTTAGCGGGTGATCAGCGAGAACGAGATGTCGTTCTCGGTGAGCTGGATGCCGAGATGGGTGATCCCGAAGCTGCGGTTGAAGCTCGGAACCAGCAGATCGGCATCGATGAACTCGATGCCATCATCGCCGCCGAAGTGCCGGCGCTTGTAGTCCCACCAGTCGGTATCGCCCTTCGGATGGCATTCGGTCGAGTAAACGACGAGTGGTTTCTGACCCTCGGCGAGCTTGCCGTTGGAGATGATGTAGACGCCCTCGTCGCCAACGAGCCAGAAGCCGGGCTTCTCGCCCTCTCCCGGACGGGTGCCATAATAGGGATTGCGGAAGCCGCCATTGGCGGCCGCATCCTCTTCGCCGCGCGCGATGACCTTGCGCACCGCAAGAATGGGAAATGTGAACATGAGGGACCTCACGCGGCTTCGGGCAGCGGCAGGTGGCGCAGATGAACCGGCAGCTTTTCGGAAATCTGCTGATCAGTCAGGCTCTCGAGCAGTTCGAACCGCGTGCCCGGCTTGCCGTAGACGATGACAGTCCGATTGCCGCGATGTTCGGGCCGGAAATCCGCGCCGGCATAGCCGCGATAGCCGTCATGTGTGGCGCTCCAGATATGCTCGATCCGCTCGTCGCGGGTCATCGCCTTGACCGGCCGGCGCTCGCGCTCGACGATGGCGTCGCGCATCTCATAGGGCGAGCGCGGGTCGGACAGATCGCAATAGGCGTGGAAGTATCGCGTCACGCCGTTGATGCTGAGCGTGTAGAAGACGCTGGTGATGCTGCCGGTCAGGAATTCGCGCATGGCGAACATCTCGCCGCGCATCCAGAGCGGCGGCAGGATTTCGAGCATGTAGTCATGCTCGGTTTGCGCGATCTCGAACCATTCGCCGGTGTAAAGAGCGCTGCCGTCGGTCTGCCAGCGATCGGGCCGCTGCGCATGGCGGTCGAAGAGTCTGAACATCTGGTAGCGGTCGGCGATTCCGAACTGGATCTTGCGGATGGGAGAGGTCATTGCGGGCTCCTTTGAGGCCTGTCCCGGGGCTGAAGCGCGGCGCACCTTTCCAGCGTCACCATCTTCTTCAGCCCTTCCGGACCGCTCCCCGCGGCCGCCTCTCCGTGCGGCCGGGTCAAGGGCCGGCGTCAGCCGGGCGGAGCTTCACCCTTGACGCGGCCGGCGGGCATGCGGCAACCGTCCCTCTCCTCCTCCCTTCCATCCTTCTTTCTTCTTTTTGCCTTCAGATCCTCGTTCCAGTCCTCCAGCTCCGGCCGCAGCCGCACGAACCCGCAACCGGCATCGGCGGCGAGCGTCTCAAGCCTCGCGGCAAAGCTCTCCCCTTGCGCATTGTTGTCGGTGGCCGCGACCAGAAGGGCGTCTGCCCGAACGGCGAGGTCGAGCAGGGCTTCGGAACTCGCCGGCGACCAACCGCCCCCGGTGCTGAGATAGAGCGTGTCGGGGCGCTGTTCTTCGAGCGCGGCGAGGCTCATGGCATCGATCGCGGCCTCGGTGACGCAAAGGCGCAGCCCGTCGACGGTCCCGAACCGGAAGAGGACCTTCGCGCCGCCGGTTGCAAAACCACGCCAGTCCGGCCCGCGCTCCTCCCAGCCGGTCACGGCGCCGGAGCCAGAACAATGGGCAGCCCACATGCTCCCGTGGGGGCCTTCCCGCAGGATGTCCTGGGCAATCGCGGCTCTCAATATGGCTTCGGGGATGTGACGCTCGTCGCGCAGATAGCGCCATGTCAGAGAACCGCGCCACGGCTTGCGCCGCGCTTTCCAGCGTTCGGGGATGGTGAGGTCGGCCGCGGGCGCGCGTGACGGCCGCTTCCATTCAGGCTCCGTGGGCACGAAACCGATGAGATCGGCAACGACATAGAGCGCGGCCGCAAAGGGAAGGCCGTCGAGATGTTCGACCAGTCGGAAGACGTCCCCCTTGGCGTCGGACAGCGGATCGAACCAGCCCTTGCCCTCGTGAATGACGATGATGATGTCGTCGCCGCGGCGGTATTTGACCGCCTTGCGGGTGCTTTCCTTCAGATCGACGGCAAAGCCGGCGGTCTCCAGGACCGCGCCGCAATTCACCTTGTCTCTCAGCTCTTCGAGCTCGGCTTTTTCCATTTTTTTTCCGCGTCTTGCGCGGTCCTCTATCCGGTTTCCGCTCCCCTTTTCTGTAGGGGCGGGATCCGGACGCCACGAAGAGCAAGGCAGGCCAGGGCGCGGCTGGCAAGCCGGCAATTGTGCCGGGGTGGATTTATTCGCAGCCAGGCGCGGCACAGCTTCCCTTGCCTGCCGCCGCACGCAAGCGGCAGGCCCAACCTCACATCCTCTTGGTTTCCTCCTCGACCGCGATCCGCCGGACGACTTCGATGTTCATTTCGGCGCGGGGACTGAGGCGCGCAACCTCGGCCGCAACTTTGGCCCAGTGATAAAATTCGTCCCGGTCCTCGTGATAACGGGCACGCGCGGCGCGGCGTTGCGCCTCGTAATAGGCGTTGACCTCATCAGTAGCGACCAATTGACGGGCGTCAGATCGCCACCTGCGCCGGATCGCTCTACGATGCTGAACCCATCGGTGAATGGCCGGAAACAACGATACCTCCGTCCCTAATGTTTAAACATGGGCCCACATGCTGTTTTGGTGTGAGACGCTTTCAGCAAGCCCGTCAATGAGCAATGCGGTTGCCATGCTGCACCATAGAGCGATGCGCGCGCATCTGGCAGAGTGATCGTTACCCGAAGGGGCCGAAACCGGTGCAAGCGGGTTCGGTTGGAAGCCGGCGCGCCGGCTGGAAATAGAGCACGGTCGCGCGCCAAGCGCGGCTGCCACAACAATTTCTCCGGAGCCGGACGATCAATCGGATCGCTCCGAACGCATGATTTTTGCACTCGCCCATACGATCGAGACTGGCAGCACGAATTCGACGATCATCATGGTCACATAGAATGGATGCGGTAGCCCCACAATCGCGATAGACACTAATCGAGCCAATCCGCCGACGAACAGGATGGCCGCAAGGACGCGGATTTCGCGGAGTTTGGAACGCCAGTCCTTGAGACACCAGAGGACTGCGCCGCCGTAGCATAGAAACAGGGCGGCAAAGAAGCGATCCTGATTGTCCATGGTCGCGTTGCCAGGAACAGAGCCGGGTATCACCTCCGGTCCCAGTGCAATATGGCCAAGAGAAATCACGACAGAAGCTGCACCGAGAATGAGGAGCAAGCCCCGCAAGAAAGTTTCCATCTTTGCCATCCGTTGTCCGCAACAATGATGCCAGCTTAGCGTCTGGAATGGCGCCTTGAAATAGATGACCTTTTGCGACGGGCTCGACGGACCTCGTCTCTGATCGCACAAACCTGCTTTGACATTTTTGCTCTGAGTACAGGAAGGGTGGCCGTCCGCATGGTGTAAGAACTTTACGCGGGACTCCCGACCCAGCTATTGTTGCCGCATTGGCGCATGAACCACTTCTGGTCGAGGATGATGAGCATCAGCTGGAATGAAATCGTTGCGATCTACCAAAGCCAACCCTGGTGGGTCTGGCCGTTGGGGATGTTGGCGATCTGGTTTGCGGCGAAGTGGCTGCGTCAGAGATGTATCAGCTATGTCGAGAGGCCGGTCATAACCGCAGATGGTTTCAGGCAATGTGGCGTGCAGGTGGATTTTGCTGCGGGCACGATCACGCTTCCAAGGGGCGACAGCTATCCGGTTTCGTATGTCCGGGGATTGCGCTGGGAAGATTATTCGACTGCCGGAAAGTACCGCGCCTATATCGATGTCGATGATCTGGAGCGACCGCTCCACCCAGTCTTCTTCTCGACCGCTGATGCGCCGGAAGCGTTTGTGGCTCGGCTGCGAAGCACCATCGAGAAGGCTGGCGGACCGCGATTTGCTGCAAGTGGCGCGGACAGGTTCGATATCATCGAGCGCGATCTCAGCGATCCGGTGACCGCCGCCGTCGCAACGCGGGTTGCCGGACAGGGCCGGCGGGTGTCCTACGCGCGGGTGGGTTGAACCCGGAACAACGTGTGGTTCGCGCGATGAATGAAGCGGTCAGATGCCTCAATCTTGATGGAATCCCGTCGGAGGCGCCGCGCGGCGATGGCCTGCCCTATTTCAGGTTCGACCCTCAGGGGGCCTGGCGGGTCTCTGCAGGCAGCCGGCTGCATGACATCGAGGATCGCTGTGTTCGTCTGCACGAAGCGTTCAAACGGGCGATCATGAAAGGGATAGATTATTCGGGAATGCTCCGCGCAGTGCCCGAATTCGTCAGCGTTGCGGGCCACAATTCGGAGGCTAGTCTGACGCGCGAGCTGTTTGAGCAGTCTCTCGCAAAGACGGCTGGTTTTCCTGAAATCAACAGGTTCCTCTATCTTTATGACTGCCAGCACTTGGTCGCCTCGATCCAGGAATGCACGAAGGAAATCGAGCAGGTTCTTGGCGAATTCTATTTCACACTGAATACGGAAAGCCTCTTCTTTCCCCCTATGAAACATGAGGACGGGCTTCGGTATTCGTCATCGCCGGTGACGACAAAGCTTTTTGCCTATCTGGGCTTCATATTCATTCGGATGCACAGCCTGCTCGACTACACGGTCAAGGTTGCATTTGAGGCCGAGCACCTTCGTCAGGACTTCAAGCGTTATCCGAAGCTCTCCAGCGGGAACATGCAATTTGGCGACCGCAAGCGCGTAAGCTTCGACAAGGCGGCGGGGACCCTGTTTGAATCCTGCGAATTCATGACCACGGTGGAAACGCTGCGCAATCACGTCATCCATGACGGGCTGCTGGACGATATGCCGAAGGCCTATGAGCATATCCGGGACGGCGTTGCGATCGAGAAGTTCGTGCTCTTCCCGGACATGACGAATGGGCGCTTCGATCGGTTCGTGAACCGCAACCTGTTCTTCGGCCGGGAGGACAAGATCAATCTGCGCCTGCCTGCAATTGTTGCCGAGTTCCAGGCTCGACAGGTCACCACATTTGAGCGTGTCCTCGCCCCGCTCCTTGCACTCGGCTAGGGGCACCGCCTCACCGAAAATCCCGCGTCTTCACCTTGATCTCGTCGATGTGGCCATAGGGATCGGCCATGTCGCGTGGCCTGGCGATCCCGCGCGGATCTGGCGCCGGCGACCCATGATGAAACCCGTCGCCGCGCCCATGCGGCAGCGGAAACTCCCCAACCCGACTGCCGACGCTCGCAAGCTCTGAAGACAGGTCGATCAGCTCCCGGGCGACGATATGGACCACCTCCCCTTCCCGCTGAACCCGCCCTTTGACGCCGAGCATGCCCGAGCCGAGTACCGTACGCCGATATTTCTCGAAGACTTTTGACCAGACGACGAGATTGGCGACCGAGGTTTCGTCCTCGAGCGTGATGAACATGACGCCCTTGGCCGAGCCGGGACGCTGGCGCACCAGGACGAGCCCAGCGACATTGACCCAACGGCCGTCGCGCAAGGCGACGGCTTCCGCGCAGGTCACGAAACGCTGGCGGGCCAGGTCCGACCGGAGGAAGGAAACCGGGTGGCGGCGCAGGCTCAGGCCGACATGCCCATAGTCCTCGACCACCTCGCGGCCCGCCTCCATGGGTTTGAGGTAGACCTCCGGTTCGGACTGCTCGGGAACGACGCCGGCCTCGCGATTGGCCGCGGCGGCGAAGAGCGGCAGGGGCTCGTCGCGCAGCGCCTTGATTGCCCAGAGCGCCTCGCGGCGCGCAAGACCGAGCGAGGGCCTAAAGGCATCGGCTTCGGCGAGTTCGACAAGAGCAGCGGCCGGGATGCCGGCGCGGCGCCAGAGATCGTCAACCGAGACGAGTGGGTCCTCCTCCCGGCAGGAGACAAGCCGGGCCGCTTCGGCTTTGCCGAGGCCTTTGACAAGGCGTAAACCGAGCCGAACAGCAAAACGGTTGTCATCACCGTCGATCGGCTCCAGCGTGCAGTCCCATCGGCTCGCATTGATGCAGACGGGACGGACCTCGACACCATGGTCGCGGGCATCACGCACGATCTGGGCGGGCGCGTAAAAGCCCATCGGCTGGGCATTCAGAAGCGCGCAGCAAAAGGCGTCCGGATGCCAGCATTTCATCCAGGACGAGGCGTAGGCGATCAGGGCGAAGCTCGCAGCGTGGCTTTCGGGAAACCCGTAGGACCCAAAACCCTCGAGCTGCCTGAAGGTGCGCTCGGCGAACTCGCGGTCATAGCCATTGCTCACCATGCCCTCGATCAGCTTGGTGCCGAATTTCGAGACCCCGCCGGTGTGTTTGAACGTCGCCATGGCGCGGCGGAGCTGGTCGGCCTCGCCGGCGGTGAACCCGGCGCATTCGATGGCGACGCGCATGGCCTGTTCCTGAAACAGGGGCACGCCAAGCGTCTTGCCGAGTACGACCTCGAGCTCCGGTTTCGGAAAGGTCACCTCTTCCTTACCCTCTCGCCGGCGCAGATAGGGATGGACCATGTCGCCCTGGATCGGGCCGGGCCGGACGATGGCGACCTCGATGACGAGATCGTAGAAGGTCCGCGGCTTGATGCGCGGCAGCATCGCCATCTGGGCGCGGCTCTCGATCTGGAAAGTGCCGAGCGTGTCGGCCTTGCGGATCATCGCATAGGTGCGCGGATCCTCGGCCGGGATCGTCGCGAGGTCGAGCCGAATATCCTTGTGCGCGGCCAGAAGGTCGAAGGCGCGGCGCATGCAGGAGAGCATGCCGAGCGCGAGCACATCGACCTTCATGAATTTCAGGACATCGATGTCGTCCTTGTCCCATTCGATGGCCTGCCGGTCTTCCATGGCCGCTGGTTCGATCGGCACCAGCTCGTCGAGCCGGTCATGGGTCAGGACAAATCCGCCCGGATGCTGGGAGAGATGGCGCGGCGTGCCGACGAGCCGATGGGCGAGTTCCATGGCGAGCCGGAGCCGCCGATCGCCCATGTTGAGGTTCAGTTCCTCGGCGTGTTTCTGCTCGACGCCCTCCGACCAGCCCCAGACCTGTGACGACAGCGTCTTGGTTAGATCCTCGGTCAGACCGAGCGCCTTGCCGACATCGCGCAGCGCACCTTTGGAGCGGTAGCGGATGACGGTGGAACAGAGCGCAGCCCGTTCGCGGCCATAGGTCCGATAGACCCACTGGATCACTTCCTCGCGCCGTTCGTGCTCAAAATCGACATCGATGTCTGGCGGCTCCCGCCGTTCCTCCGACACGAAGCGTTCGAAGAGAAGGTCGTTGCGATCCGGATCGACCGAGGTGACGCCGAGGACATAGCAGACGGCCGAATTTGCGGCCGATCCCCTGCCCTGACAGAGAATGTCTTTTGAGCGGGCGAAGCGCACGATCGCGTTCACCGTCAGGAAATACGGCGCGTAGTCCAGCTTCTCGATCAGCGCCAGCTCGTGATCGAGATTGGCCCGCACCTTGTCGGGCAGGCCTTCGGGGTAACGCTCGGCGGCCCCTTCCCAGGTGAGCTTTTCGAGCGCCTGTTGCGGCGAGAGGTCCGGAAAGAGCTTCTCCTCCGGGTATTGATAAGCGAGCTCCTCGAGCGCAAACCGGCAGCGGTCCATGATCTCGGTCGTGCGGGCGAGCGCTTCGGGGTAGCGATCGAACAGCCGGTGCATCTCCTCCGGCGGTTTGAGAAAGCGATCGGCGAACCGCTCGCGGCGATGGCCGAGCTCGTCGATGGTGACATTGTGCCGGATGGCTGTGACGACATCCTGCATGAGCTGTCGGCCCACCTCATGGAAGAGCACGTCATTGGTGACGACGGTCGGAACCCGCGCCGCGGCGGCCAGGTTCGAGAGCTGCCAGAGGCGGAGCTGATCGTTGGGCCGTCGGCGCAGCGTCAGCGCCAGATAGGCGCGGTCGCCGAAGGCTTCCCGCAACCGTCTCAGATGCAGCGCGCAGTCATCATTTGCGCGGTTCGGCACGAGGACCGCGATCAAGCCCTCCCCGTATGCCACCAGATCGGCCCATTCGAGATGACATTTTCCCTTGCCCGCGCGGCCTTTGCCGAGCGACAGCAAACGGCAAAGTCGGGCATAGGCCGGCCGGTCGGTCGGATAGACCAGGACCGGCAGGGTGTCGGCGAGGTCGAGGCGGCAGCCGT
>APMI01009573.1_pt1 | contig 44891 bp, 43 predicted proteins | sample 667938 | NCBI WGS metagenome assembly APMI01 (sample SAMN01084076, study PRJNA167559) | wastewater metagenome | biome: Wastewater | place: Denmark: Ejby Moelle, Odense | collected 2011-11-28
GGCATTTCAGGAACGGGCTCTTCAACTTTTAATAGCGGCTCTTCAACAATCGGTGGCATTTCTGGAACGGGCTCTTCAACAATCGGGGGAAGTTCTCCAACTATTTCAGGAATTTCAACGATTGGAGGCATCGCAGGAATTGGGTCATCAACGATTAGTGGTTCTTCAACCGATTCGAGTTCTGGTATTCAAGGCCCTTTTATGAATGATAAAGGAGAAACATACTATACTATAAATGGAGTAGTTTACAACATAGGTCCATCATCTACAACGACTGTAACTCCAGGAATGACAACTACGACTACAACTTCAACTACAGTAATCAATGGAAACACAATATCAGGCAGTTCTGGTAGTGGGACAGGTTCAGGAATAATTTCAGGCACAGGTACAGGGAGTGGTACAAATATTAATACAGGGACAGTAATAGGCACAAACACAGGCGTAACAGGAAATGGTGGGCAAGTTGTTGTAATTCCCCCTATCGTGATGCCACCCTTCACTTCGAACACATCATCGACGAGCACAACAACGACTATAAACCCAATAGGCGGCACGACCATTTTACAGCCGGGCATAAACTCAGGAACTGTAACGAACACAACAACCACAGTGATCAGCACTACAACAAACTCAAGCACAACAAACAGCACGGTCGTAAACCCAGGCATCATCGTGCCTACTACAGTTATCAACCACAACTGTGGACTTGCGCAGTACGATGACCTGCAGCTGGGGTGCCTACCCTGCAACCCCAAGTGCACCACCTGCATCAACACCGCAGACCAGTGTCTCTCATGCGCATAAGGCAAAACTAAACTTGGCTGGAAGTGTGTTGCCAATTAGTGTGTTGCCTATAACATGTCCTTGAAAGTGCCTCAAGGTAGAGAAGCCTATGCAGTCGGCTAAGGCATCAATGAAATCAAACGAAACTTTATCTCATATTTATTACCTAATGCCTACGCGGGAGCTCGACTTGATACCTTGACTCTTACTTCAGCTGTATACGACTCCGTTAATCGTCTACTAAATCTCAGTGGAGTCGTGGACAAACTTCCAGGTGTAAATGTTCCAGATTTAAGCAAAAATATCGCAACAAGCTTGAACTCGACTAAAGCTTTGGGTGCCTTTGAAATTGCGCAATCCGATGTAAAACCTTGCGGATCAGCTGCAGACGCTAATGCGACTGTGCCTTTAGCTACGGACACTAACACTCAAAGCGAAGTGAGTGGGCCAAACTTAGCTGCTATCTTAATCCCAAGTATACTGGGCGGCTTACTTCTACTCGGGTTGCTGTCAGCTTTAATATGTTGGCGATGCAAATTGTGTTGCTTCAAATAAAAAGGATATGCTAAACCGTCAACATAAGTAGATCCCACTCCAAGACCAATAAATGAAGGGCGATACAGTTCACCAGATCAAAGATACGTGGCACCAGCTACAACCTATACAGCTGCATCTGTTCCATCACTAATCCCAATTCCACCTTCGATTATCCCGATTAACCAAAGTCCTGCCGATAAGAGTGCTCGCATAATACAGAAGAACAATACTTTGGATACAGTTTCTGTGGTGAATCGAACTGAAGAAATACCTGAGACTGTGCATGAAAAACAAACCATCATCACTTTAGAACCTGCACGAAAATAGACTCTGATATAAACCAGAGCTGGGAATAACGCAAATTACAATATAAGTTCGCGATCTTTTGTCGAACCACCCCAACCTGATGTAGTATCGATAAAAAGTGTTCCTATAGTAAATCCGGCCACTGTGCAAATCTCATCAACCGGTCAAAACTATGATCAGACGAAGAGAATGCTGAACATGAATTCAATGAGAAACGAGAACTTCCAAAGCAGCAGCAGTAGAGTAATAGAATAGAAAATAATTACGCCCACTGTGGTGCCTAACATGACTTATCATCTTCCAGCCCAGTAGATCCGTCAGCAGTATGTGACTAATGTGATCCAGCCAGTCCAAACTGTCCGACAGTAATTCACCACAAGTAATGTGCAGCCATTGTCCAGCAGTCGAGCATATGGCATCAGCACTACGAACCCACTTATTTATAGTACTGTCGGAGGACCCAAATAAGTCACCAAAGTGACAAAAGAGGAAAAGGAAGAGAGGTAAACTTTCGGCAATAACGAAACTAGAGTCACTAAGAACACTAAAATTATTGAAGAGACCAAGCCAGTAAGACCTAGTCAAGGATTGGTTGACACATCGCTTTTGATTTCAGGTACTGGTAACGCAAACTTGACAAACCAGGATAGTAAGTTCTACTATTATCAGGACAATAAGAGAGTCAGCATAAATTCCCCAAATCAAGTCCACACAGTAAAGGTGCTTGATACATACAGCCCAACTTCGAATGTAATAATAAATGAGACAATTTCAAGCCCAGGATCTAGACCTTTACTTGAGCGTAGAGTGGAATCATCAAAGCTTACTCCTACAAGTTCCAAAATTATAGGTGAGAACTCATATCTAACTGGCAACATCACAAAGCACTCATTCAGAAATGGGAAATTAGTCACTGAACATATTAGATCCGATGAACTTATACCCAGCAACGAGTTTGCTTCAGTCAAGAGTGTACGCTATGAATATGCAGATGAGCCTCAATTGGCAAATAATTATGTCAGAAGAGAAGAAGACTTGCAAAACTTAGGTATTAAATAGCTCGCCAACAGGGCTGACTTCATCACAACCAGCAACAACCAGTGGGTCTATGAGACCAAATAGGTTACCAGAAGGTGATCATTGCTATATTTATTTAATACATATTACAATTATATTGTAAAATCTAGTAAAAATCAAAATTATTACCAGTTTTTAAATATTTACTTCTTGCTCAGATTTAGCTTTTCTCGCTTAAGTGCTTTGACTAAAGGTTCATGAATAGCTTTTTCATTCTGGCGAGACTTAATTTTAAACGGTGTTTGAATTTTTTTCTTTTATAAAGATTCCCATTCGAAATTTTAGAAATAAGCATGATTTTTTATTTTTCCAAACTCTTCTCCAAATCTTTCACTAGGATTTTTAGAGAGTAATTTCATAATTACCTGTTTTCCATTCTCGTCATCATACGATTGTGGCACTTCTACATCCTTTAAGTCCACTTCTTTAAAAATCTAATAAGGATCATTAGACTGGTTTCCAAAAGGTAGCTTTCCACACACCATCTAATAGAAAACAACTCCTAAGGACCACAAATCGCTTGAGAAAGAGTACCCTTAGACTGAGATAGTTTCAGGAGCCATATAGTGGGGTGTGCCTACAACTGTAAAAGTTCGATAACCAGCTTACTCAGTAAGAGTCTTCGCTATACCAAAATCCACAAGGTTCAGAAAGCCCGACTCATCAACTAAGATATTCTCAGGCTTAAGGTCTCGATAGATAATATTCTTCTCATGTAGATATTAAAGCGCAAGGACAAGACAGCCCATGAAAAATTGTGCCTTTCTTTTATTGCAAGACCCTATTTGCAGCAGAACATCGAGAAAATTAGCGCCTTCGATGTAGTTAGTCAGAAAATATACGAAATATTCGTCTTGAAACGTCTTGTACAGCTTGGACAGGAAGCAGCAATCGAGTGTACTCATAATTTCTCTCTCCTTGACAATAAACTAGCTCATTTGCTTCTAAGCCGCTTATCCCTTGCTGATGCACTTAATGGTGTAGAGTCTGTGTAGATTGTCCGTCACGCTGTACACTTTGCTTACTTGTCCTTCCCCCAGCTTCTCCACAATGGTTAAATCTGAGAGCTCCAGCTTGTCAACATATTACTGTCTCTTCTTATGAAGCTATTTGATGGGCAGATTACTTGTTATTTTGTGGAAACTTTTGCCCAAGATCGAATAGATCGAGTTAAATTTAATAGCTGCTACAAAACCGCTTCCTACTTTAACAAGTCTTTTGGACATTTTTAAATCATTTTCAGTTTCTGAGAACAGGTACTCAGTATTAAAGATAGAGCCGACTCCTTCGCCACTAATAGTTCCTTGAAGCACAATTAATACACAGTCTGCTCTTTCTCCTTCTACGCTAATAAGCTATTGACTTTTATATTATCTTAGTTCAGTCGCTTCAATCAACTTTTCTCTTTGAAGATTAGTAGTTAGATTAAAAATCTAATGTCGTGTAAATGCCCATTTAATAATATTGTAGAAAGAAATTTCTTACAACTGATTTCCAAGGCATTTCTTAAGAGACTAGCGACTAATTGAAAGCAAAGATGTCAGCTCAAGTGCAACTGCGTTTCCTGATCGCTTCTGATTTTAGGTAAACGAATTTTCGCCAAATGAGTCTCCTTGCTTCATTTAAAGACTAGCCTTACCAGGAATTTGAAGTTCTACTTTGCCCGATGTCACAATGTAAAAACAATTAGCATCATCATGCTCGTGAAAGATATGCTGATTTTTCTAATATCTAAGGAAAAGGGTGTTGTAGGCTACTATATTCTTTTCACGTTTCGATAAATAATTAAAAACTGGAGCCTTCTCAATAAACGCCTTGGACAAGTCGTAGTTCTTTTTTGCTATCTCTTGAATTGTCTTCCTAAACACGCTATTCGAAACACAAAGAAATGTGCATTGACTTAAAGATTTGACGGATGCAGATCTATTAGCGGTGTACAATAAGGCAAGATCACCAAAAAAGTGACCCCTGCCAAGAAAAATCCTCTCTTGCTTATTTGAGTTTATTTCATCTTAAACCAAAATTTATACTTCACCAGACCGCACAACAAAGAATAATGTGGCCATACTATTTTTCTTAAAGATATATGCGTCTTCAGAGCACTCGTAAATTTCCATACATTCGATAAGCTTACTCCTCTCACTTTTAGGGAGACGATAAAATAAGAAATGCGTTGATAAAACTTTATTCAAAATTTATCGATCTTCTTCAGTGAGCTCCAAGGATGTGTGTGTGACATTTTCTACAATTTTACAATCCCCTTCGTGACAATGCTGTTGCTTAAACTTATGGGCTTTGGACTTTGTGGCGCGTGTTGCACCCGAAGCGGAGTAGACTTGACAGTTGGCTGGCATGAAGCAACCCATTCTAACAATATGATTATTTCGGTTGTATTCTATACCTTTTGCATTCTTCTCATACCCTTGATCGTAGTTTATAATTTTTATAACAATACATGCAAAACACCTTTTAGCTAGACGGAAACATTTTACTAGAAGCAGTTGATCACGAAGACTGGCAAAATGTGGATACAAAACTCCCTGAGGTTCCGTCTGGAGTATACACTTTCACGCCAAGTAAAGAGAGTATGCATTAATGAACTCAGCTTAAATATATTACCGCAGACTCCTATTTTGCCTAAACGCTGAATAAATTTCCATGAGAGCGTTTAAGTTGACTGCTTACCTTCTGTTTCTGAATACCAGCAATTACTATGCGATGATGCTGCACACCGAGACCTAAAAACAGATATGGATCAATATCGAGACTAATGAGGCTAGGGAAAACCATCTACTTTCATAATTACTTCTACTAAATGGCTTACTTGTGAAAAATTCAAAGGAGTATCAAATATGGAATTTGAAGAAAGACCTTTTCTCTAAGCCTGAAATCACAAAGTTTGGTTTGGACTTGGCGAAACTCAAAACAGTCGAAGATGACTTTATGTTCTATCTGATGTTGAAGGATGATTAGAAAAACTATCATGCTTGGGATTTCAAAACCTGGATGGCACGCCAATTCAATTGCTTAGAGAAATAGATAAAGCAAAGTGAATCCATGATTTTCACAGAAGCTCATCAAAATGATATGAAGTGCGAAAGTCTATGGGTTAACTGCTATTCATGCTGGTCTTATCGCTTCAATCTCATTATTGATCTACCTATGTCATTAAGGGTAGTACACCTTCACGCTGATCTTGATAAAGTTATGAACTTCCTCAGATCTCATAACCAGAACGAGTGTTCTTGGAATTATCTGACAGGACTTTTATAAAGAGAATAACTTTAAGAATATTTAAAATTGAAAACTATTAACGAAATCTATACATTGGCAAAGGATGTCTTAACAACAAATGTATTGGCTTGGGGATTTTTATTACAGAAGGGCTCATAACCAATCAAAAATTAGGCCTTGAACCAATTGTTAAAGATTGACAGCATGAGGAAACTATATTATGAATATTTAAAATCTGAAATATTATGATTTTAATGTAGTGCAAAATTATGAGATATTTAAATATAACTGAGTCAAGCAGTAAAGTTTGACAGTTTACAAAGTGCCATAAAGAGCTGTTCTTCTATCCTTAATTTTTGAACTCCATAGTTTTAAAAAGCCAGTGAGTAGTGAAATTTTTTAATGATTTAATTGGCTTTAAGGATAGCTCCTTCATCTCTTGCAACTATCGTATTGAGATCATCTGTTCCAGAAAAGAAAATAATCATAGATTTATTTTCTAGTTCAAGGCTCTCGAAGTCGGCAATATTTTCAAGCTCTTTTATTTTTTCATAATGATTGCAAATCACTTTGATATCGTATTTTTGAGTATTCAACATTTCCTTGAAATTATTTGCGATTCTCACTTCATAGCCCCAATACAAATTTTGCTCAATGCGAGGAGTTCTTTTTGATACTGCTTCGGCTTCATAAAATGTGGTATCTGGATCTTCATAGTTTTGTAAACGTAACGTAACTCTGGTACCTGGTAATACCATGCAGTTCATCCTTGCTTGCTGCTTAAGGCCAATATCGACCCAGCTGCCTGCTCCATGTTTTGTTGGGCGATCGAGGGAAACTCCTTCTCGGAATTAACAGACATCATTTGTTTTTAGGTGATGATGACATTCTATGGGGTTCATAATACCCGCATTTTTTAAATCAGGGTGGATCTTAAACAAATGCTTCCGCAAATATTGAGGTGTCTACAGATATTGAAGATTTCTTGCGATGTATTAAGAGGGATTAAAATTTTAGCTCTTAGCGTTGTATCCGTGATCTTTTAATATCACTATTTCGTCAACTTTAAAAATAGAAGAAATTCGGGCCACTTCGCTTATGAAATATGAGCGTAGAGTGGATGTTTGTGGAATCTATAGGATAGAGTCAGGAAAGCAAATAGCCAGGTGTCTAAGTTTACATTTGGATTTAGAATCACCTTTGCTAACATGTTCTTCATTACCAATTTATTATTAGTATTGAGGTTAAGAATGCTCACTATCTGCGAGCTGTTAGAGTGTTGATTTCTTACTTGTTTAATTCTTATGACTTTTCTTTAACTTACGCTTCTTTTGAACCTAACTACTATTATTCTGTTGTTTTCCTTAGTTTTATTACTAATGCTAATCTTAATTAGTGACGATTATCTTGCCTTTGCCCATCAACTTTGCGAATATAGATTATAATAGCTTAGTAAGATTTATAATAATTGACAATGGCTGAAGAGACCAACGATGTGGATCATTCCCCAGTATAAGATTCTGACAGCAATACAAAAAAAACACTGCAATATATCCGCATCTTTAACATCGTGACAGCGTATATTGACTAATATTTAGACTTATCGTGATCGGCCTTTCCGTCTTCTCTCTCATCATGGTTATTATCGACGCCATCACCTCTCTAAGAGTATTTCTGATATTCTCTCCCCTCTTCATGGTGTACTCCTCTGCTTATCTAGCGTGTTTGGATTGTGCTTACTGGCTGCGGAGTTCAAGGTGCGATACATTCTGAAGAGAATCCCAGCCTTAAAGTCTCCTCTTGGACGTGGGCTTTTTTACCTTTAGTATACTTCAATTAATGCAGTCTTTCGTCAGTAATGTACTACTACTTCGCGATTCTGGGCAACACTTTCATGGCATGGGCAGGAGCCATCGCTCTTTTCGTGTCCGGTATCATCTACCTAGGCATTTATTTCGGATGCTCAAAATCAATCAGAAGAGAAGACCTTGAAGAAGACTATTAATAAACTTACAAATAAAGACTCGTTTGAGTTTAACTTTAACTAGGAATGATTTATCTCAGTACTCAAATGTATTCAATGTCCGCTATAATCATTGTATTGGATCAACAAGCATATATTATTTGATTCCTGTGATCAGAGTTGACGGAAGAGGAGGAAATAACTGGCAATAATAATAAGCCTGCTTAGCTTAGTTGGTAGAGCATTTGCCTCGTAAGCAAAAGGTCAAGGGTTCGACTCCCTTAACAGGCTTTTTTTCACTCGCCCAGCCTCTCTGTCTCCAGTTTCAGCAATTTAAGATGTGAAAATAATCATATCATATTTTAATCAGAGTTCTTAGGTCATTTTTTCCATTAATTTGTCTCTCCGCTTCTTCTTCTGCTCTGATACTTTGGAGGCGTATTTGGCCACTAGCTAATCTACCTTTGATGACATATCATGTGTGATCTCCCTTTTTATTATTTTACGGTAACAGCATATCCCTGCCACGATGAAGACTAGAGATGAAATGATAACCGCCGCAATTATAGGTCCTTTGTTGTTAGTTGGCATTGACCCATCTTAGTTGCAGCCATCGGGTGAGTTCTTCAAGCTCGAGCATATCATATCGAAGGCACTTTCGGCATCTAGATTTTCAACGTGCCTGTTGCCATTGACGGCAATATCAGGCAGGCTGATTATACCTGTTTTTGTTTATAGTCTCCTCCATTCCATCATAGTGTCGAACTAGCTCATCGCAGGCAACTCTTTAACTCCTAACTATTTCAGGATACTGTCACTGCAATATTGGCTATTAGCCCAGTCATAGTCGCACTTCTTGTCGAACTGGTCCATGTACTCGAACCACTGGTCCACTTTACCTTGATTTTGGAAGTACTTGAACACTTTGAACTGTCGAAACTGTTCGTAAATGATGTATCGGCCCATGTCTGACTTGTAATTATCCAGGTCAAAAGTGCAACAGGTATTTTGAAGTACACATTCTGTTTCTGAACATCCTTTGCATTCAATTGTATGGTAAACTACGTTTAACGTTACTTTTTTATTCAGTTTATTGTAGTATTGTCTAAAATTTCTGAGAAACACGTAATTCTGTCGCCCTGATGCCGACAGAAAAATGTCTACAGCGCTCGTTTCTCGTGAATCGATTTCGTAATTTACTTTGATCTTTGGATTGTTTAAGTTAGCTATTTTGTCAACGTCTTCTAGTTTAATAAACAGGGCTGTGATTCTAACTTTCCGTCCTGTACCGTCATCTGAAATTACAACATTTCCTTAAGCGTACTATACATCTTTTGAGCCAAATATGACACCCTGAGCTCCAATTTTTTAAGCTTAAATGGCCTTTCTAGGGAACGAACAACCACCTTCCTTAATCACAACGTAGGTTGGAACGGTTAACTGTTTAATACTATCTTGATCTGAACCTCCGCACAAGTTAGAATTCAGAACTACTAAGGAAAAACTCATGGGTTTGTTGTAATGGATGACTCCGAAGTTTGCGAACCAGTACGACAGCTAATTTTTGGGGAAATTTGTGACAGCAGGTTGTGTCAAAAGAACAGTGCAATTTATTGCCACTATCAAAGATAGCATCAACCATAGAGCCATTTGCTTCATGATCTTCTGGAGATTATTATTAATTATACCAAACTTATTAGCTTGAAATCGGTAACTAAAATAGTGCGACTCTTGATATTGATATAAGAGTGCAATAAGCTAAACTGGCGATATATTTGAATAAAAAATATTGTATCAGTCTATGAAAATCAACACCTTCGTCATAGCTTTAGTCATCCTGCTGCTGAGTTGTTGCATTGCACAGTAAATTGTTGACTTCACGCTGGTGGAATACGACCAGAGGCAAGGCAAACCTTCCCGCCCAAGAGAAATCATCAATATTAAGCCAAATCCTGATGTCATACGTGGATTCACATTCCCTGAGGCTTGCTACTTGGCTAAGAAGCTCGAGGAGGAGAAAACTGTCAATGATCAAGAGGTCGCCAACTACGATATGGACATCATGATTGATGGACTAAAGAACGATTTCGTGGATCTGCTCAAAGTTAGCTAAAGAATCAAGAAAAAGCGTAGAAACATCCAAGGTACTTTTATATGAAATTTAGAACTTTCATAAATGTCAGGTCGAACCACCAATGTGACAGTTGTCGGAACAAAGGATCTCGACAATCTTAAAAACCAGTAGAAAAGACTTAACGACCTAAATGATCAAATACAGACCCGAAGCGAAGAGCTAGAGAGGCTTGTTAAGGACTCAATGAAGAATTCAGGAGGAAACTAATTCGCGCTTTCTTCAGTAAATTTTGAAATTTAATCTCTCACACTTAAGCTAGACTACCTAAGGAGATTACGTAAAACTTCCAACGATGCTGACCTTGCCAAAGCAAAAGATCAATATGATAAATATTTTAATGACTTGAGGGTAAAATTTGACGAAGAAAATGGACTTATTGACGACTTAAATACAATATTGAAAAACTTCAATGAAATTGGTGTATTGAGAGCAAAAATTTTAAATTTAAAAAGTAAAATTGACATTGCTGATTTGATGATTGAAGAAAAATAAGCATGTGCAAATGAAAAAAATTAAATAAAGCGATTCCAAAAATATGATCATTAAATTAAATCTCATATGGCTATTTTAAGAGAGAAAAAGAAGGACGTAAACAATATTAAGAACAAGTATTGTGAAGGAGTGGCGAAAAAGCTATAAGATAGAATTAAAAAAGTACTACTTAGTTACGATTACACTTTTGAATGCGCTGAAGGATTGGATGACCTGAAAAGGCAACGCGATGAGGACAAAATTGAGCTTGACAAGGCAGAGTCAAGATTAAGAGAGTTGTAAAATAATGCTGGCATCGACGACTACAAAAGAAAATTTTAATCAAATAGACAGTTTATAAAGTCAAAACAAGATGAACTAGCTAGATTCGCTATACGTAATATTTTAATAACTTAGCTGATTATTATCACGACACCAATGAACTTGATAGATTAATCCAAAAGGCTGACAAAGATCTTCAAAACGCTATGGATAAAAAAAGATAGCTTGGAAACCCAAGTTCGACTAAGGACGTGGACTACAGGAAAATTCACGATTTAGTGAGTCAAATAAAAAGATTGAAGGGAGTTTATTGTCAGGAGTCCGAAAAATATGACAATAACGGGCAAAGACTTTGGAAGCAAGTGCAAAAGTATGAAGCCGAGGTTGAGTACACAAGCAAGATCCGAAATATTTACCAGGATGAAATAAATGAGCTTAGAGATCTTGAAACAAACTTCGAGCGCCTAAGATCCTCAATACTAAAGAAAATTGATTGATTTTAGATTGTCATTTCTAGCATTTGTCTATTTAAGTACATTTTATACTCAGATTAGGTGGTCAATTTTAACCCTATATAATATATTTAGATTGAAAGGGAGCACAATGTTTGCCCATCATGTCGACGAAAAAACTATTTATTTGAAAAATTAACCGGTTTAAAGTACTGAGATAAAGGTCGAGAACATTTAAGCACTGCCAAAATAAGAAACTGAGCCCCCTGTCATTAAAGTCGAATTGGGCAACGAAGTATAAACTCTTTTATTTAGATTGTTTTTACTTGCTTGGGCAACTTCAAAACTCGTGATTAATTTTTCTCATGGCTGTGGAAAAACAATAGCATAGAGCTCGTCCGTTCAAACGAGGAGATAATTCGTGCTATGGGCTCAGACTTGCTGAAAGAAAGAAATAGTTATGATGCTGCACATAAGCAATAAAACAAAAATAAAAAAATTCGGGCACAGCTACAGGACAAAAAATAAGAAGAGGAATAGGTACTTTACAGTGAAGGTAAATTTTTTGTAAGATAGATTAAGTGGGGTTGCTTAAAAAGAAGCTAGAATTTCAGTATCGAGGTCTCTTGTCAAAGTCAACTGATACAGACACCACATTGGGAATTCCGGTACTTTATCGATTTCGATGCAAGAACATTTATGGAGTCAACCCATGTCAATTTCTACACATCCTCGAATATTGCAAAGAGGAAGAGGGCAAGATTTTTTACAAGCATCGTGCTCTATGCAGCAACCACACAACCGAATGCATCTTAGACTAATAAAATATTCAGTACAATGTGATTATGCGGAAAATCGACGAGTCAATGCCTATCCTAGAACAGATAATAAAACAAGATCCGCAAATAAAACCTAAGGTTCACTTTTGCTAATGTAGGAAATTTTGCAAGTATTCTCCTTGAAAATTAAAGAGCACAGCGAAGATTTCCTGTATGAGGGACTATAAACTAAAACTATCAGAAGGTCAATTAAAAAATATTTTGATAATGCAGTGGCAAAAGTTAAAGCCAAGCTTCGTCAGCAATGATTCTGTTTTCCTTTAATAATTTAAGAATTAGCAGAGCAAAAAGTTTACATTTTGAAAGCAAGTAAATTTTATCACTTTCTGCTCGTAACAGATATTAATTATCTCATTAATGAGCAACTAAAATGTAATGAGTGAAGCAGGATGCTTAATTATCGGGTATTATCCTTTAAGAGGCAAAGCTCAGCTCTGCAGACTCCTGTGTTAATATCTACACCTACCTTATAAGGACCTCATGTTTACCCCAAAAACATGGGAGCAATATAAAACAGACATGAAGCTAAACTGGACTTTCGAAGATTTACCATTTTTGAAAGATGGAGATTTAATAGTGACCTAAACATACCCAATATGCCTATACTTATTATACAAAGCCAATAGAAGAGATCTATTAGGATCTACATTGTTATAGTAAATAAAAATTGACACTGAAATATGGAAAATCGAGCCCGCAAGCTATTTGTTCACATCCTTGGTCAATCATAGGGACTATACTGCTTAAGTAAAGGCTGATGCTCTTTCGAAACTATGGAATAAATTCTTAAATAAGAAGTTAAGCAAGCTTTAACATGAAGCATCAAGCTCTAATTTCTTTTTCTCTAATCTTACTCTTATTGACTTTTATATTTACGAAACATTCTACTTTGTTGGTTCTCTTTCACCTGATAGAATTAAAAATTTTCCTAAACTTTTGCGTATCTGTTAAAAGTTTCAGTCGATTCCCGAAATAGAGGCGTATGAAAATTCAAAAAGATGCGTAAAATAAGTTTGCCCAATCAAGTTCTGCATTAACTGGAGAGAGCGATGTGGTAAATAAAGTCAATGATAGTGTATATATAATCTAGAATTCGTAATCCTAAATAATCCAATTTAAATACAGTCAATACAAGAATATTGATAAATATATTTATAAACCCTCAATGTGAAGATGACTTCTTTAGTTCACCCACTTCACTCTCTTGCATACCGTGCCTCAAAGCTCGCACACTCCTTGACACCTTTCTTCTTCGTGCAGAACCACTCCGAAAACGCACTGCTGAAAACTCCACAGTTGACGATCAAAATTAAGTACATTTTTACTAAATCTCAGCCGAGAAATGAGTCCCTTGCTCAACAAACTGCCTGAACACGTTAGACTCGGCCTTTGGAATACTCAGCCCCTATCTTAAAGCCTGATTCAGCCTCAAAAAATTTCGAATTCCTTTTTGATGAATCCGTTCAAAACGGAGAGAATCGTAAACGAGGCGCTTCGCAAAGGAGTCAGCAAAATGTTAGTCTCCGACATTGAAGAGCTTACTAAAATCCAAGAGTATTTCTATTGTTAACTTAGAGCATATTTCAGGTTACGTAAATAAGGACTAAAAATTAAAGAGCCCTAATTTATTTGGAGTGTTGAAAACTTAGAGTGCGACACAGAAAAAATTTCTATGCTTCTAAAATGCGACTTGCCTCTGAGCGGGTTGTGCTTCTCTAAAGAAATGGATATGCATCAAATTAAAAGGTTCATGTCCAACAAAAAAGTGAGTTTAGGCTCATATTTGAAACTTAGGGAAATCTCAGTGTAAAAGTTTTCCAGAGAAATTATAGATTTAGAGAACCTTGGCATTTAACCTCTTGTGACAAACTACTCAGAAATAGGCAATTATAGCATGGTATGCAGAGTGATAGGCAATGACAAGAGCGGCAACCCAATTTTGGATCAGTCTTGCTTAGATTTCATTTGCCGCAACTAATCCTGCAGCTGTTAAGCTCCCCCTTTAAAGCATAGTAATAGATTTTCTGCGGGAGGATTTGACTGGATTGTAATCCAGCCCAAGAGACTCGATCGTCTCAGACGTTAGTTTATTGTTGATATTTGATTCTTCAATATATGCTATATTCAATAAATAATAGACAAACTGACTCTCAAACTTTGAAACTATCATTTTTTGCTCATTTTCCCATCAACTTAATTCTTTATTGCTTTAGTGTCGATAATAAGTGGCTTATCATCAAGTTGTAGCTCTTGATTCTATAGATAAGCTTCGTATTCTTAAATATTCATATTTTTCTTAAAAGCTCTTATCTCCAAAAGCTTGCGTTTATTATCTTCAATTCTTTTGACCTCTTCAGCTGCGAATTTGGCCAGATCTTGATTACTTGACTATTGAAACTGGTAATTAACTGTGATTTATTTAATGCGCCCAATGTCTGAGTCTTCATTAATTTAGGGTTCTAGGTAAAAAAATAAAGGCAAAAGTAGTTCTTCGTGTGGGTTAATCATTTGCTGATTAAAGCAAAAACATTGAATTTTAGAGAAGTATAAATTTACTTCTTACGGCGCTAGGTTGTAAGTTGAAAATCCGACAATGGGCCTATCTTCTTTGTTGCGCAGCCGATAGAATACAATAGCAGTTTATGAGGCTCCCACAATAACTTCTTTTTCCACAGGTTCAAACTCCCAGTTGATACCTGGTTGAGCTTGACCTTCGAATTTAACAATAAATTTTTTAAGGTTGACAACTGCGTCAGAAATAAGCTACTTTGTTTGTCTTTAAAGTCATACGCCTTTTTATCTGTGTTGCCCACAAGCCCAACGTGTTCACAGAAGGTACGGTAAAGAGGAATGGCTGCGAAACAACATGCAACAACGAACCCATAAAGACCGATTTGCAAATGACTTTGCTGCTTTCTTTTCTATATTGTTTCTGGAGTTAAATTTTCTCTCATCCGTTGCTTAAGAGTTTTCTTAGGCCCAAACTGATACTTACTTTTAGTCAGCAATGTTGAACATCTTGAAATCAGCTTTGAGAACATTACTATTAAATATAAGTATTTGCAGGCGTCAAATATATAAACAAATTATTTGGACTGTACTATAAAATCAACAGAAAATTTTTAACTACATCAAAAATGTGATATCAATTATCATCAGAATTTTAATCAATATCTTAATCTGATTCCTTTTGATTGTTGGCTTTTTTATTTGATCGCGAGGGAAGCATATCGCCTCTTGTCTATTTTAATTGATCTTTATTTTTAGCTCTTCTTTATTTTCTTCTTCTCTTTTCTTTCAGCTCATCTTATGCTTTGTTTTGTAAAATTGTAGTTGAAAAATCTCTGTCACCATCCATATTTTTTTCATTTTGAATTCGATACTGCATTTTTAAGTACTATTAATCTGTTATTGGATTCAAGTCATCATCAAAATGAATTTTATTTTTTCCATCAAACAAACCTTCGTTTCTTACTCGTTTCATCCTGTTCTTGGAAACAGTTAAAATTGGTTTTGAGTTTTTATCTAATAAGTGTTTACTTTTAACTTTTAAAATATCATCTTCATCTTCACTTTGTTGTTTCAGTACATGTTTTTGATTTTTATTTTAAATAAAACTTGTGCCTTCTTCAGCTTTGACTTTGTTGTTCTTATTATTTTATTGTTCTTGTTCAGATTCAGATTACTACAGCGTTTTAATTTGCTTTTACTTCTTCAATTATTTGACATCCCCCTTTTTCATTTTCGATTTTTGTCTAAGTTTTTAAATTTTAGACATTTTGGGTTTCACTTCCTCCTATTATTATCCATCATCGTTTGAATCTGCTTCATTTCCTCTCATTGAAATAACAGGTGCATTTTGTAGTCCATAGCTTTATGCGAGCTTAGCTGTGTTTATTTTCTTAATATTGTAAATTGTCTTATTCGACGATTTGTACACAAATTTCAAGTATGAAACTATTGCTTTTTGTGCCAAGTATTTCACGTCTTGGTGCTAACTACAAATTGATTGAAGAGAAGATTAGATTGTCAAATATTTCTCAGGGTTTTGCTTTATTTTATGAACATTAATTTTTTTCTCTTTTAATTCATCCACAAAAGTCTTTTAACTTTCGCTAATAAAGGTTAAAGATTTTCCTTCATATTTAAATCTAGCAGTTCGACCTACTCTGTGAACATAAGTTTCAGTGTTTTCAGGAATATCGAATTGAATAACCCAATCTATCATAGGAAAGTCGAGACCCCGGGAAGCAATGTTAGTGGATATTAGTAAACCATATTTTTTCTCACAGAAGGTAAAGTAGATCGCCATTCTCTTTTTCTGTTTTTGATGACCTTGCAGTTCATACATTGGAAGGCCAAGCCTAAACTTTTTAAAAGATTAGTAAATAAATCTGACTTGTTTACAAGTTGAAACAAAAACGATTATTTTCTATCTCTGGTGTGTTTTCAAAAATGAATATAATGTATTGATTTTTTACTCTGGCTCAACCATCATGTAATATTGCATCAACTTTGCAGGGGTTTCATATATACCTCCTTGACCAGTAGCTTGTTAACTATTTTATAATTGCTCCCGTGAGTGCAGGAATATCTTTTCAGGGTTGGTCAAGCTGACATTCGTTAGCAGTCTGATTTGGTTGGTTAGCGTGGCCGAAAACAACAGTGTTTGACACTTAGGCAAATGTTCCATGATAGCTTTAAGTGTGGTCTCGAATCCCATTTCCATCATCACATCAGCTTCATCCAATACGATCATCTGCAGGTTACTTGTTTAAAAGCCGTATGTCTCCTAAAGGTGTTGTAAGAGTCTACCAGGAGTGCAGACCAAAATATTCATATTTGCGATTCTTTACTTTTCAAAGTCAACATTTTTACCGCCGATAATAAGTCCTACGCTGATCTCTATGTTCGCAGTAAAGGAGTTGAGAACTTAAAAAACTTGCATGGCAAGCTCACGGACAGGGACAATAATAATGGCTCCCAAGCCGTCCATTGGGATGAACTTGTGCCTGTAAAGTTTCTCAATAACTGGAATGAGATAGCAAAGTGTTTTTCCTGATCCTGTTCGTGAAGCAGCCATCACGTCGCGATCAGCAAGGGCATGAGGAATCACACATCGCTGAATTTATGTCATTTTGGTGAAATTTCGATTAGCGAGTCCCTTAATACAAGCCTGAGAAATAGGCAAGTCTGCAAAGTTGATTTTAAACTTACGATGAAATTACTCAGTAGTGATTAGACTTTCTTATTTCTTAGCTTGCTCCAGTTTATAGTCGTAGAAGTACTCGCCTGACTTAGGTGCTTCTTATTGCACTCGGGTGGAGAGCTACTCAACATCATTGAACCTTCCATGTGTTTTGTTATTTCGTTTGTGCATGAGACTACCTTCTAATTGTGTATTGTTGATTACAATAATTACTTATAATATACTAATTGAAAATATTTTAATCTTCATATTCAGCATTAAAATGTTCTATTTAGGTAAAGATTTGAGGATAATTTTATTTATTGCAGAGTAGTCTTAAGCTAATTAAACTTATCGTTATATTTGGAATGAATATTCACTTGGAAGACCTCTCTTTCAACTCGCAGTACAAGGAAGAGTATGCGATCACGATCGAATTTGAACTGCAGCGTGAGAGAGAGAGAAACAAGATACTCGAGGAACGACTTCGTAATAAGGAAATTTTCATTGTCGAAATGAAAAAGATGCAAAGCTAAATGGAACTACTCACTGAAAATTGTCGAGCATAACTACAAGAGGAGAGGGAGAGACGTAATATTCTTGAAAATGTAACATTGAGGTAATACGCGGAGACGATTGCAGAATTGGAGCATACAGTGAACTTACTTTCCAACAACAACGGTAGAAGTGCAAATAACAGTAAACCCAAACCCAAGCGTAAGCTAGAAAAGAGTGTATAAAAGGAAACAAAATAGCAAAAATAGAATAAGGAAGCAAGTGAACTTTTGACCAACTTCGCCAACAGGTTCATCGATATGTATGGAGTATATAACGCGGAAGAACTCGGTAGTCTCAAGAAGAAACTGAAGCTTGGATGGAAGTGGATCAAGTAAGTGGTAAAGGAATGGGAGTAAAGATAAACTGCTCTCAAATAAATAATAAAATACGCATAACAATGCTAAAACAATAGTGAACACTGCGACGCTAGCTTAATCGTTGAACTTGCAAGTACTAAATTAAATTAAAACAGTAGCAGCGATGCTTGAAATATAAATAATCAGTAGTATGATGTTTATGTAACAGCAATTTGAACTTATTTGTCTTGAATATATTATTATTTAATTAAAGTTTATTATTAAATGCCGGCTACATCCATACACCATAAACCTATGCGATAGCGCGTGTGGTATAATCGAAATTTAAAATCGTTTCCACTTTATGCGGCAATGAGAGTTAGTCTGTTATTTGTATTCCTAATTTATATTGTTGATGTTGGCGGGGTCTGCTGTTAATTTGAAGATTTTTAATTTACTGGGTATTTTTGAAGTGCTCATCAACATACAAAATTCATTTTTTAGCATAAGACAGTCAAACTAGAGTTCGTGAGATCTACACTTTATATGGATTTGTCCTACTAAAAATATAACTTTTTTTTGAATTGAATGTCCAAGTAAACTTGCAAGAAGTACTTATGGATGCAGAGCTGCATGATGGACTCCTTCGGGCTGAACAATGTGAGCGTCGACGTAATTTTCCTCTTATTCAGGAGGGCATTTTTGGGAATTAGGCTAACAAGGAAAAGATTTATCATTTCCTCGATTGCTAAGGGCCTCCGAAAATTCTTGTCTACTATCAGACGCCAGACACTGGCTCAGATAATGAACAAAGCGTAGTCGACTCAAGGATACTGGTGACCTACGGAGACACTGAGAAGATCAAATAAAAAGCCGTATGGTTTATGCGTAACCTACCCGAGAACAAAAAGAAAATGGATCTCTCTAACGGAAGTAACGAGGATGTCCTCTACGGCTAGATTACACCCAACCCAGTCAGAGTGCTGAACTTCATGATGGAAAAAGTGTACGATCCTCTTATTAACGGATAAAACAATCAGGATTGGGGTGAGACTGAGGGCTAAGCTAAAAAGTAATTCACTGGCCAGATCTAAAAGTTTAAAAAAGAAGTAGTATAAGCTATGAAGTTGATGGAGCCCGGCATGGAACACTTCTAAATAAAACCAGAATAACTCAACAAACTTATGAGTATGAGTGAGAGCTAACGAATTCAAAAATTTTAAGAAAAATTTGATATGTGGATCAAATCAATTGAAGCTTTCCTCAACACTGAAGTTAAACCAAAGAAAGAATAATCAGAGCCTGGACCAAAAAGTGAGCTTTAGTTCTGGAAGGAAAAGATTCAAACTATTACAAATTGGTCTGAAAAATTAAAAAGCAAAGATTTCAACATGGTGAAGGCTAACTTGATTAAATACAAGCAAAACTAGGGAAAAAAATAAGGGCAATAGAATATTAACAAATTGATGTTAAGCTTCCAAAGATTGGAGCTTGCTTTAACTGATAGACTCAATGAGGCAAAGGATAATGTTAAGTATCTTTCTACTCTCTAAAAATTTATTGAACCTCTGTACACTGGAACTCCTCAGCAAATTATTGAAACTCTTCCCGCTCTGATGAATGCTATTAAAATGATTCACACTATTGCTAGGTTCTATAACACAAGCGACAAAATGACTGGTCTTTTTATTAAAATCACAAATCAAATGATAAAAAATTGCAAAGATAAAATTTTGCCTAACAAAAAAGTGGAAGACGTGTGGAAAAGAGACCCTGCAGAAGTTATTGAAGTTCTTGGCAGCTGCATCAAGCTCAATAGAGAATATAAATAAGCTTATAAAGCAACCAAAGAGAAAATGGTAGACATGCCTAAAGGAAAAACTTTTGATTTCAGTGAGACTCAAATTTTTAGTAAATTTGATCAATTTGTCAAAAGATTGCAAAAATTAATTGAAGTGTTCTCTAATATTCAACAATTTGATGCTTTGGCAAAACTAAACCTTGAAAAAATGGATGTTATTATTAACGAATTTAACATTATCAGAGACAGATTCAAAGCTAATAGAAAGCTAGACTTACTTTAAATTATTAATAGCACCTTCGATAAGGAATATGTTTCATTCAACATTTCAATATCTAAACTTGACACTGAGCTGCAAAATTTCATTGATTAGAATTTCAAAAAATCTAAAAGCATCGAGCACAGCATTAACTTATTAAAAAAATTTGAAAGTACAATTAAGAGGGATGCATTAAAACACAACTTGATTTCAAAGTACACAAACATACTCACAAATTACGCTAGTCAGCTTTAAGCTATTCAAAGAGTGTTCAATGATCAGAAATCAGACCCTCCAATTGTGAGAAATATGCCATAAAATGCCGGTAAGATAATATGGTCAAAGCACTTGTATCAAAAAATAGCAGGACCGATCACCAAGTTCCCTCAAAATGTTATCCACTCACCTGAGATCAAGAAATATTACGGCAACTATAACACATTAGGCAAAATGCTTACCATTAATGAGATGTGGTACTATGACCTTTGGGTAAAGGAAATTGAAAGATCCAAAGCCGCACTTCAGGCCACTCTTATCATGAGACACGAGACTCAAAAGAAACTCTATGTTAATTTCGATCTAGACATTATGCAACTTATCAGATAAGCAAAGTGCCTCGACCGTCAGGGAATACCCATTCCTGAGAATGCAAGGATTATCTTACTACAAGAGGAAAAATTCAAAATGTACTATAATTAACTATTATACGTACTGAAATAGTACGAACGCATCGTTGGAAAGATCAAACCAATCTGTAAGAACATTTTAGCCCCTCATATTGCCGACATGGAACTAAAGCTATATCCTGGCATGTCCACCCTGACCTGGACCTCTATGAATATTGACTCTTATTTGAACCATATACATCAGGGATTGGGTAAACTGGAGCAGCTCATCATCAACGTGAATGACATCATTGAAAATCGAGTGGAAAACAACCTTAAGAGTATCAGCAAGGTCTCCCTGGTTTCACTTCCACATGACAATGTAACTTTCACACTGGAGACCTTCGTGAGCAAACAGGAAGAGTACATAAACGAGAAGAGAAACTTCCTTACCAGCAAGAATCTCTAAATCGAACGAGCAATTGACGATTTGTTGCTAACCATTCTGAATTACCCCTTGGACCCTCGTATCGATCCTGTCAAGTCTGATGAGACCAAGAAAGTCAAAAGATACTACTTTTGGTATCTCTATAATGCTTTGCTGCATGCGACTCAAAATTCCCTCAACTCTATGAAATACAGAGTTTGCGGAAGTAACAAATCAGGCTCAAATGCTAAACTGAATCCATTTTTCGAAGTTGATGTCCAACTTTCTGGATCTGATGTCAGACTGAACCCTTCTTTAGAGTAAATTCAAAAGGCTATCAACAAGGCCGCTACTGCTGTGCTTAGATGCAGTAAGACTCTATATAACTGGGATCATCAATCTGGGGACGCTGACAAAAAGCAAAGTTTATATGAAATGATCGCTCAAGATAAAGAAATTGTCAAGGTTATCTTGCTCTTGACTGGTTCAATCCAAGGAACTAAAAATAAAATAAATGATTTCTTGTCGAAATTCAACAAGTTTGAATGGTTGTGGAAAAAGTCAATCACAAAATCAATTAAATAATTCTCAAAAGGAAACGAAAGACCTCAACTTGCTGATTACGAGAGCGAACTTAAGAAATTTTCTCAAACTGAGGAAGAAATTGACAAAATTGAACCCTCTTTTATTATCGGAGCTATGCAATTGAAGACTCAAAGTCTAATTTTAGGACTGAAACAATACACTAAACAATGGAAGAGTGAGTATGCCGAAGACTTGCATGTGAAGGCTCGAGCCGAGTTGTACAAATTCAATGATCATATTTTGGAGCTGACAGAAAAGCTGAACAAAACAGTGGTAAAAGATATAGACAGTTTGGGCATAGTTATGGAAAAGCTGTAATAAATTCGAGTATTCCAAGCTGTTATTGACATCAGTTTGAACCCTATCCAGGACATGTACACTTTGCTTGAGAACTACTTACCAGGCGGTATTACTGATAAGGATTAGATGGATGCGAGAAGCTACTTGCGATCAAATTGGAACAATTTAGTTGAAATGTCATAGAAGATTGGCAAGAATTTGAGTATCAAGCAGACTGAGTATCTTAAAAAACTCAAGACCAGTGTTAAATAGTTGGTGAAAGATGTTGGAGATTTTAGAGCTGATTACGAAGAAAATGGACCTATGGTCGTTGGTATTACACCTAAAGAGGCTATTGAAAGACTCAAGAGATTTGATGAGCAATATGAAGTGAGAGAGCAACAATATAAAATCAACAAGAAAGGATAGTAACTATTCGGATTACAGTGTCAAAAATATCCAGCACTACTTCAAACTAAGGACGAGTTAGAAAACTTGAAAAAGCTTTATGATTTGTACTCAGAAGTCATCAAGTAAATAACCTCTTTCCAAGAAACTCTATGGAGTGAAGTAACACCGGAAAAATTAATAGCAATGGAAGAAGCAGGTAAAAAATACAGTGCAAAATGCACCAATCTCCCAAAGAACTTGAAAGAGTGGCAAGCCTACAAAGAACTCAGACTATCAATTTAAAACTTGACCAAACTGCTTCCCATTATTGGTATATTAAAGAAAGAGAGCATTAAGCCACGCCATTGGGATTCTCTTAATGATAAGACTCATTACAAAATCCCATACGACCAGATTGATATATTTGTTGTTGAGGATCTCATCAAGGCCAAAGTTCTAGACTTAAACGATGAAATTTAAGAAATAGGTTAATCAGCTGAAAAACAAAAGAAAATTGAAAACTCACTCGGTTAAATCGATTAATGGTGGGCTGAAAGAGAGTTTGATTTCGTGCCTTGGGGAAGAAGATAAAATGCTGCTCTCGGAGGTCTTAAAGTTCAGTAAATCTCATAAAGACTTTAATAAGATCAAATGACACTGAGCTCAATCAATGCTCAGAGACACGTCTTACCCTTTAAGAAAAGAGTCGAGGGATTAATCGGTATGTTCTCTGATACAGCTGAAACACTTGACTCCTGGATCAAAGTACAGAAGCTGTGGACAAGCTTAGAGCCTGTATTTACAGGAGGCGATATTGCTAAACAGATGCCAATTCAAGCCAAACAGTTCGCAGGTATCGATAAGACATGGATGAAATGCATGTAAAAATCCTTCGAAACTAAAAGAGTACTTCCATGCTGCGAACTAGATTTATTAAAAGACAATCTTCCTGATATGATGAAGAAATTAGAATAGTGTCAAAAAATGTTAGAGGCTTATTTATAAGGAAAAAGAAAATTATTCCCTCGTTTTTATTTCGTTTCTAACCCAGCTCTACTTAAAATATTGTCTCAAGGTTCAGATCCAGCAACAATTCAATAAGATTTTGAAAAATTGTTCGATGCTATTACTAAGGTTGAGTTTGGAAAGTCATAGAAAAAAGGAAGCAACTAAAAAACAATTACTGTCATCATGCAAGAATCAGGAGGTGTTTAAAAAGTGACTCTTATGACACCAGTTAAGTGCGAAGGTTTGATTGAAAACTGGCTTAAAAGTCTGTAAAAGGAAATGCAATAAACTATGAGAGAACACTGTAGAAATGCAGCAGTCAATGTGATGACTAAGCCACTCCACTAATTTGTCAAAGATTCTCTATCTCAAGTAGCATTGATGGGAATCCAAATCATTTGGACTCACAAATTGACAGAAGCCCTAGAAAAAGGACAAAAGGAGAATAAAGGTGCTTTGGAGGCAAAAAAGAAGGAGATCGATAAAATGTTACAGGAGTTGACAGTTATGTGCTTACAGCCTATTGAAACTTCACTTTTAAGAACTAAAATCGAGACTTTGGTCACAGTTCATGTCCATCAGAGAGATATCGCTCAAGAAATTAAATGTCAAAGTGTCAACGATTTCGATTGGCAGAAACAAACAAGGTTGTATTGGAAGCAAGAAGAGGATACATGCATTATTAGTATTACTGATTGGGATCAAAGTTACTGCTATGAGTTCTTGGGAGCAAAAGAAAGACTTTGCATTACTCCACTGACTGATCGTTGTTACATTACACTGGCTCAGGCGATGAGCATGTTCTACGGAGGTGCTCCAGCTGGCCCTGCTGGTACTGGTAAAACTGAAACAGTCAAGGATCTCGGTAGAGGTCTAGGAATATTCGTGGTTGTCACAAACTGTTCAGATCAGCACAGGTATAGAGACATGGCTAAAATTTTCAAAGGTCTTGTCCAGAGTGGTCTATGGGGATGTTTCGATGAGTTCAACAGAATTTTGTTGTAGGTGCTTTCTGTGGTGGCTATGCAAGTGTAGTGTATCGGTCTAGCTAAGAAGCAAAAAGTAGCTATGTTCAATTTCCCAGAAGAGCAATATCCCATCAACATCGTTCACTCGGTTGGCTATTTTATTACTATGAACCCAGGTTATGCGGGTAGACAAGAACTTCCTGAGAATCTTAAAGTATTGTTCAGAGGTGTGACAATGATGGTGCCTGATCGAGAGATCATTATTAAGGTCAAGCTTGCATCAGTGGGCTACGAGTTCATCAATGGATTAAGTAGAAAATTCAACATCCTATACAGACTCTGTGAGGAACAATTATCAAAGCAACGGCATTACGATTTTGGTCTGAGAAACATTCTCTCAGTTCTGAGAACCGCAGGTAACACAAAGAGAAAGTAATCCAAGCCAGACAAAATCTTTGCAGGTGCTTAAAAATAAAACTTTGAGTAGTTTTTATTGATGAGATCTCTTAGAGATATGAACATGTCCAAGCTTGTCTTTGATGATATTTAACTTTTCGAAGGACTTCTTAAGGATATCTTCCCCAGACAATAAACTAAAGGTGGTAAAGTAGATCACAAGTAAGTTTAAAGCAAGATACCAATGGTCATTAAGAAAAAATTAGAGTTGTTGAATACTGCCAGCTTTACTAAAAAAATCATTCAGGTATATGAGACATCAGAGGTCAGACACGGATTCATGTTACTGGGCTTATCAGCAACTGGAAAAACACAAATTTTGAATATTTTGACTGAAACTTTATCCGAGATTCCTTAAAGACTTCAATATCGTATTATCAAGATGAATCCAAAGGCCATCACAGACAAAGAAATGTATGGTGTTAAGAGTTAAATATCAGATGATTGGATCCCCGGAGTCTTCTCTACCCTTTGGCAGAAATGTAACGATAGAAAATCTAAGTTCAATATTTGGCTGACATGCGATGGACCAGTCGATACACTTTGGATTGAGAGTTTGAACACTGTGCTAGACGATAACAAAATTCTTACTCTTGCCAACGGTGAAAGAATTCCTATGACTGATCAATGTAAACTGGTTTTCGAAGTTGAAAATTTGAACAATGCCTCGCCTGCAACAGTATCTCGATGCGGTCAAATTTATATTTCGCCTAATGACTTGGGACATAAAGCAATTTATGAAGGTTGGTGTCAGCTTAGAGCTCTTGAAAGATCAACTTAAGAAGCTAACATCATTAAAAAGTTCATTTCGAGGTTCTTTGATGAGTGGAAAATTATCGAAACTTTGGAAAAGACAATTAAGAATCAGCCTGTGATGGATGTCACATTACCTCTTAAAGTTATCAACAGTTTGAACCTTATAAACGGTCTGCTCCGAGTACTCCCTGTTGGCGGCAAGCTATCTGATACCGATTATGAAAAAGTGATTACATATAGTGTGGCTTGGGCTATTGGTGGTCTCTATGAAGCACAAGAACGATTCCAGTTCCATGAATATTTACAATCAAAGAACTGTCAATTGCCTCAGAAGAAGTAAGGCGAGTCGATATTTGACTATTATGTTAATATTGAAGACGGTAAAGCTGAATGGAAACTCATCACTCCTGATAAATGGCAGCCTTCTCCCGACAAAGGTTTTAAGTTCTCTCAATTGCTCTTGCCCACAGTCGACTCATGGAGAACCGAATATTTGGTCAATGCTATTTTGGATCAACCTAAACCTGTTCATTCCAGCACTGCCTTCCAACAGAATGCTGTTTTGCTAGTCGGAGGCTCAGGAACAGCAAAAACTTCATCAGTTTTAATGTGGGGAAACACCTTTGATACTACTGTTAAGCTATTCAAGAGAGTGAACTTCTCATCTGCTACATCTCCTGGTTTGTTCCAGGCTTCGATTGAGCAAGAGTGCGACAACAAGATGGGTAAAGATTATGGACCTCCCCAAAATAAAAAGTTAGCTGTCTTCATTGACGATATGTCTATGCCATTCATCAACACTTGGGGCGATCAAGTCACTCTTTAAATTGTCAGACAGTTAATTGAGCAAGGTGGATTCTATTGGTTGGATAAAGCTCAAAGAGGTAACTTCAAAAATATTAAAAACTTGTCATTTGTTGGCGCCATGAATCATCCAGGAGGTGGTCGAAATGACATTCCGAACAGATTGAAGAGACAGTTCTTTATTTTTAACATGATTCTGCCATTGTCGATTGAAGCTATTTATGGTCCAATTGTGAAATTCCAGCTCAAATTCGATAGTAAGAGATCCGGTCTTTCAGATTAAGTCAAGAAAGTTATCGAAAATTTGACATCGGCAACAATCAAGTTATGGTAGTTTGTGAAAAAGTATATGTTGCCCACTCCAGCTAAATTCCATTATCTGTTCAACATGCGTTAGTTGGCTCGTACTTTCAAAGGAGTGCTTCAAGTTAAAATCGAAACAATTATGACCTGTAAAGATGTTCAAGGATTCAGACCTGAACTATTCATGGTGGGATTATGGCGACACGAGTGTGAGAGAGTCTTCTGTGACAAGCTTGTCAACAATAAAGACAAGGATACTGTTTTAGATGCTATTCATAAAATTTCAATTGAGAGCTTTGGTATGGAAAATGAAATAAATTAAAAATTCTCAAAAGACAAAGAATTCTTATTTAGTGACTTCCTGATTCCCGATGAGTATGAAGAAGGTGTTATCACAAAGAGGTCACCAATGAATTATGAAGCATGTACTGACATTGAATACTTAAAGAGGAGAGGTGAACAGTAAATGAATAACTATAATTAGTATTCTAAGAGTCCAAAGAAACTCAAACTTGTCTTGTTCAACGATGCTTTGAAACATTTACTCAAATTGACTAGAATATTGAAACAGCCTCGTTCTTCTGCGCTACTTGTCGGTGTCGGAGGTAGTGGAAAGCAATCAGTGACAAGGTTGGCCGCATTTATTGAGAAGATGGAGTTTAAGCAAATCGAACTTGTTAAAAATTATGGTGAAAAAGATCTCAAGTAAGACATTAAGAAATACTTTGAAATCACTGGTAGATTTGGAAAACCTTGCTGCTTTATTCTCACAGACTCTGAAATTAAGAAAGAAGATTTCCTTGAGTTCATCAGCATGATTCTATCTACAGGTTAAATTCCTGGTCTGCTTGCAAAGGATGAGAAAGAAACATTTTTAGGTGATGCTCGAAATGATTATGCTAAAGAGTTTAAGGGAGTTGACCCAACAGCAAGTGAACTTTATAACTATTTCGTCGATAGAGTCAGAGATAATCTGCACGTTTGCTTATGCTTTTCACCCGTCGGTCAGAAGTTCAGAGATCGTTTCAGAAAGTTCCCAGCCCTATTCAACGAGTGCACAATAGATTGGTTCTTACCCTGGCCATAAGAGGCTTTAGTTTCAGTCGCTAACTCATTCTTGTCTTCCTTTAAAGAACTCGATGCATCAAACGAAATTAAGCAACAGTTGATGAAGCACATGGGTAATGTTCATTTGATGGTAACTCAAATTTGCGATGTCTATTATAACAAAATGAGAAGACAAGTCTATTTCACTCCTAAGTCATATCTCAGCTATCTGGAAGCCTATAAGAAACTTTATCTCATCAAGTACAAAGAACTCGATCAGCAAGAGTCTAACTTCAGAATCGGTGTCAGTAAAATTAACGAAGCATCTGAGACTATTAATAAGATGAAGATTTAACTAGGCGAATAAGAGAAGAAGCTAAAAGAAGCAACTTAGAAAACAGAAGCACTGCTTAGAGTTCTTGAGATTGAGCAAAGAGATGCGACTTAAAAAGAACAGGAAGTTAACGCAATCAAAGTCAAGTGTTAAAAAGAGGCAAAGGATATCTCGACACAAAAGGCAGAAGCTGAAAGATAACTTGCTGCAGCTTTGCCTGCCCAGTAAAGAGCCCAAGCTGCAGTTGATTCATTGGATGCTGCCAGTGTGAATTAGATGAAGTCAAATAAAAAACCTCAAGAAATTCTTAAAATTACACTGGATGCCATCGCTATTTACTTCAATCTTAAATTAGTTCCAATTCAATTAATCCCCGACCTGCCGATTACCAAGGATATTGTTATTCCTTTCTGGAAAAACAGCTTCGAAGAGAGTGGTAAATTTATTCTCGGTCCAGGTTTCGACTTCTTGAAGAACTTGAAAAATTACGATAAGGATGGAATTAACAACGAAACAATTGAACTGCTCGAACCTCTCTTAGGCCCTGAAGGTTCAACTTGGTACAACGAGAAGAACACTGAAAAGGTCTCCAAAGCTATAGCTGCAATCAGTAAATGGTTGTTCTCAGTGCGATAATATCATGAGAAATCACAAATCGTCAGACCAAAAAGAATCGCTCTTGCACAAGCTGAAGCAAACCTTGAAATAGCTTTGATTGAACTCGAAAAAGCTAAGGAAAATTTGAGACAAATTCAATAAAAAGTAGCAAAGTTAAATGCTGATTCTCAAAAAGAGCTTGATAACAAAAATAGACTTGAACAACAAGCTATTAAGACAAAAAAGAAAATTAACACAGCCGAGACTTTGATCAACTCTCTTTCCGATGAAAAAATAAGATGGTCAAAAGGTGCTTCTGAAATTGCCGCATAAAAGAAGAGACTAATTGGTAATTCATCATTAGCTACTGCATTTATCAGTTATTGCGGACCATTCAACGCTGAGTTCAGGTAGATTTTAGCAGTTTAAAAATTCACTGCTGATATGAAATAAAAAGAAATTCCAAATTTGCCTTCACTTGCTTATGAGTTAACGAATTTCCTTGTTGATGATGCCACAGTTGGTTAATGGAATCTTCAAGGTCTTCCAAAAGATACACTTTCAGTTCAAAATGCTATTATGGTTACAAATTCTGATCGTTACCCACTTCTTATCGATCCTCAAGGTCAAGGTCAGTCTTGGATTTCCAGAAAATATGCTGATGAAATGGAGAAAGGTCGATCAGTAACAAACTTAAACAATCCTAAATTCAAGGACTGGTTCTTGAAGTTTTGCCTTGAAAATGGTCACACATTGATTGTTGAAGGTATTGAAAATGAAGTCGATCCTGTGTTAGATCCTGTTCTTGACAAAGATATTACCTGGAAGAGAAATAGAGGTTCTATTAAGGTTGCAGGCCAAGATATGGACTTCGATAAAAAATTCAAAATGTTCTTAACATGCAGGTTACCAAATCCTTCATTCTCTCCTGAGTTAAGTGCAAAAACCACAGTCATTGATTTCACAGTTACTCAAGGTGGTCTTGAACAGCAGTTATTGGGTCGAGTTATTTCGCACGAGCAGAAAGCACTTGAAGATAGTTTGAATACACTCCTTAATGATGTGAATGCAAACAAAAAGGCCTTGCAAAAACTTGATAGAGACTTGCTTCAGAGACTTACTGAATCAAAAGGTAACTTACTCGATGACACTGAGCTCATGGAGGTGCTCAACAACACTAAAACACAAGCTAAAGAAGTTGCTATTAAGATTGAAGATGCATAGGTAAAAACAAAATAAATCAATGAAAAAAGAGAGCAGTACAGACCTGTTGCGATTAGAGGCTCAGCTCTTTATTTCACTTTGATAGAATTGTTTTTGGTCAACTGGATGTATAACAGCTCTCTCGAACAGTTTTTGGAATTGTTTAACTGGTCTCTTGCTCAAAAATCACCGTAGGCCAATTCACCACAAAAAAGAGTCGACTTCATCATTAAAGTGATGACTAAGCATGTTCACAGATATGTCAATCGAGGTTTGTTTGAAAAAGATAAAATCACATTCTTGCTTATGATCTGCTTCAAGATTTTACTCACCGCCAAAAAATTAACAAGTAACGATGTTGGCGCTTTCTTAAAGGCAGGTGCAGGATAAGATATTAAAGCAAGACCAAAACCTTCAGGAAATGCATACAACTTCTTTGATGAGAAAGCTTGGCTTAACGTGATTGCTTTCTCCAAGCACTCATTCGGATAGTCACAAGGTGCAAACTTTAGAGACTTGCCTGATCTACTTCTCAAAAATACTAATTTGTCTTGGTCAACTTTCTTTGAAAAGACAGACCCTGAAAACAGCACGATTCCTGATCTTTCTGAAAGAATGGCTCAAGAGAAGTAATAAATGAGAGCATTTATGTAAATGACTCTAATTCGATCGGTGCGAGAGGATCGTACTTTAGTCGCAGCTTCTAAATTTATCGCTCAAATTTTGGGACAATAATACGTTGATCCAATTTCTTACCCTATTCCAGATATTTGGGCCGAGTCAAAACACTATATTCCTATTCTGTTCTTGTTGTCTCCAGGTGCCGATCCCACTTCATCAATCGACGAGTTCGCAAGAAAGAAGAAGAAGACAACTGAAAAAGTCTCCATGGGTGAGGGACAGTAAGAGCCAGCCAAAAAAGCAATAAAGCAGCGAATGGAAGATGGAGGTTGGGTCATTCTCCAAAACTGTCAACTGGGTTTGAAGTTCATGGAGTAGATTGAGCAATAGATTACTAAAATGCAAGGTGCTGAAGCAACTGTTAAACCTAATGAAGATTTCAGACTCTGGATTACATGCTAGCCTCACAAGCAGTTCCCACTCGCATTGTTGCAAAAGGTCATCAAAGTTACGAACGAACCTCCTAAAGGTTTGAAAGCTGGTCTGTATAAGACATTCACGACTTTGATCAATCAAGAATTTTTGGAAAAGGTTGACAACTCGAACTGGAAAAACCTAATATTCACAATCTGCTATTTGCACTCGATTGTCATTGAGAGAAGAAAATACGGACCTCTCGGATGGTGTGTGCCCTATGAGTTCAACAACTCCGACCTCGAGGCTTCACTGTGCTTCGTATAAAAATATTTGAACAATCTCGCCAATCTAGCACCGGCTCAAAACCAAATTCAAACAATCAGTGTAACAGTGTTGAAGTACATGGTGTGCGAGGTGCTGTACGGCGGCAGAATTACTGACGACTTAGATAGATAGTTGTTTGCTACATTCGGTGAAGAGTACATCAAATAAAGCATACTGAATGTCAATTAGCACACCTTCTTTAGTGGAGACCCCAAAGATAAGTATGCCTTTAAGTATAAAATGCCTGCTAATCCCGCGCTTGAAATTTCAAAGTATCATGAATACATTGCCACGATCCCCGGAACTGACTCTCCGTAGATCTTCGGCCTCGATCTTAACGCTGACTTAACATTCAGAATGAATTAATCGATGGATATGATCAACACCATTATGGAAACCAGGCCAAAGGAAGCCTCAAGCGGTACTGGCAAGACTAGAGAATAAATGGTTAAATAAAAAGTGGAGGAATTACTTTCGAAAATGCCCATAGACTACAATTAATCAGAAGTGAAATAACTTATTAGAAAGCTACCTGGGCCAAAATTACTGACTGGTGTGTCTGGTACAAGTGTGCCTTTGAACATCTTTTTAGATCAAGAAATTGCCAGAATGCAAAAAGTTTTCACAATTGTCAGAAATACTTTGTTTGATGTCCGCGATGCTATTGATGGTCAGATTATCATGACATCTGACATTTTAGACTCTATTAACGCTATTTTCGATGCTCGTGTGCCCTACAGATGGGTGTACGATCCAACAGGTGCTGAAATTTCTTGGGTCATACCTACTCTTGCTAAATGGTTCAATGACCTTATTGAGAGAAATAAACAATTGAATGAGTGGTTAAGGACTAATAGACCTTACACTTTCTGGCTGGGAGGTTTCTTCAATCCTCAGGGCTTCTTGACTGCAATGAAACAGGAAGTGACCAGAATGCACAAAAATCCAAAGCAAATGGCAGGAGGACAGACCTAACAGGCATGGTCACTCGATGATGTAGTTTACTCAACTACAGTAAAGGAAAAAGACCAAGATCAAATCAGAGAAGGTAGAGATAAAGACGTGGAAGGTGTTTACATTCGTGAGCTTTATCTTGAAGGTGCAAGATGGCACAAGAACTCGCTATAGTCTTCAAGACCAAGATAAATATTCTCTCCTCTGCCTCTGCTTCACGTATCGGCAATAAATAAGAAGAAACCAGGTGATGATAAATCAGTGTACAGTTGCCCAGTTTACAAGTACGCAAAAAGAACAGACAAGTACTTAATTTTCAGAGTAAACTTGAACTCCGAGACTGAATCACCTTCTAAGTGGAAGCTGAAGGGTGTCACATTACTTTGCGCAAAAGAGTGATACTTTATAACTTATATATATATATATATTTACTTAGGACTGATTTGCATTATAAGATCAATATAATTAAAATGAGCTCAGCAAAATCCTGGGTAAATGTTGTCACCGAGGTCGAGAACTCTGGATTGTTGAAACAGAGGCAAATGATCAATGACAACTTTGAGAGGTAATTAGCTGTACAACAAGAACTAGATTATCAAATTCAATAAGCGAGAAGACGAAGAGCAGAATAGTTAAATAACAAAACATTCGAGAGAAAACAGGCAGAAATGATAGACAGAACAAACATGGATCGCTAAATTATTAATAGAAAAATTAACAAATAGCATGAGCAGTAGTTTAGAGCTGAGAATTTAAGATTAATCCAAAACAAATACGAGATTAGTCTGAGAAAACAGAAGGACTAACAATTATTAATCAAGTCATAAAATCCTATAACAGCTAAACTCCTTGAAAATTGCGAAGAGCGTAGGCGACTGCTTCGATAAAATAATAAGGAATACGACAAAATAAACCTTGAACTTGACCAAATTAAAGCTAAAGACCAATAAATTACTAGAGAAATGGCGAATCAGCAAGGTCGAACATTTAGTAACTATGTGGAATCTACATTCAATAAAATTGAACAAGAAAGGTACCGATTTAAAAAATTTTGTCTTTAAGGAAAACAACTCTCAAAGACCAATCTCGAGGGAACCCCTGATAGTCTAGAGAAGTAGTACTCGACTTATTTAAAAAGGCAAATGCAAGAGAAGGACAAAGGATATCGAGTTTATAAATCGAGAGTTAATAATTAATTCGAGAGCAACAATATTTTCAAAATTAATCAAAATCCAGAGATTCAGTCGTCGTCACCAGCTTATTTAGGACGAATACCTTACAGTCACGACCGATAAAGACAGCTGTCATACGTTAATAAAGTTGTCAGCAAGCACTATCGAACGAAGACAGAGGGCGATGTAGTCGATCAAAATTAGAAAGCCAAAATTTCAGAAACATCAAAAGTTCAACTAGCAAACAATTAAAAGCTAAATGAAATGACCAAGGATAAAAGTCTGAAATTCTTGCCACAGATATCTTAACCCACTTCTGTTAGCATAGCCCATAAAAAATTGCCCCATGCTGACAGAAGAGACTTCAAGGTTTTCAACATCATCACTGGGAGCATGATGAAAATATAGCTGCCTGATTCTTCTTCTTTTTGACTTTTTGATTGAGGGATTGATTGCTCATATTAAATTAAATATAAAATATTTACATTCAGAGTATAAATGAGGGAGTAAAAATACATTGATAAAACGAGCCATAAAGTTAATTATACTAATAAGTGGAACAATGTGTTTGTGCATGAGGGAGAGAAAATAATATACGTTCCAGCATATTTAAGACTGATCGTTAAAAGAATCAAAGACATTGATTTCGAGAAGCTTTAATCTTAAATGAATGTAACAATGGTACTAAACACCCATACTTTTGGACTGCCGGACAACATCCGTAAACACATTTCTCAAAATATTTAAATGGAAGTTGGTCGTAACTAATCACTAAATCTCCACACAATGGAAGATATTAACCCTGAGCCATACGTTGTAAAGTCAGAGAAACTTACAAAATCTCTTTAACACTCGAAGAACTAATTAACTGAGACTATTTTGCTATAAAAGCAATCATCGTATGTATTAGGAGATAAATTTACAATCAGATACTCTTTCAAGGCCGCAATTGATCCCTATGTTTTCTTTACACCGATTGAAGTTGTTAATGTTGTCTTGAGCATCAAACTTAGACCAATTAGGTATAAAAATTGGACAATCTGCTTCAACTTAATGAGTCGGCAGGAAGATGTTAATTAACTCACTGTCAAACATATTCTCGATTATTCGGTCAGCGCTATGAATATTGGAGATTCATACTGTTTGGCAAATAAAAAGTTAGCATATGAAATCACGCATTAGCCCATTCACACCACTTTGACGAAACTTAATAAAAATATATACAATTTTTTAGATGTGAAAAGAGAGAAAAAATAGGGTTAAATTAAGAGAGAAGCCTATTAGAGTGCTTGTTATGCTCATTTTCATGTGCCGATTTATAAGAATTTCGCTAATGTCATGAAATTTCTATACACAATATTCATTCCCCTCTTTGTGCTAAGCTTCATAACTCACGGTATATTTTCGGCTACGCCTTAATTGGATGGTAGGATAGCTATCATTGCAACAATATTAATTGCCTTCATAGCGATGGTGCCTTCAATCCGAAGCTCGATTCCTCCTAACCCGTATATTACTGTGGCTGAGTTGCTGATTTACTTCCAGACATTGATTCAAATTATTTGTCTCACCCAGAGTATCAGCATAAGTAAACAGTATAAGAACGTCGAAGATAGAGCTCAGTTTGTTCGGAGCTATATTCCAGCTCAGGACCCTCTCTACAAGGCATCCAATTCTATATTCTGGATAGGAACAGGCCTTGAGCTTCTCTTAATTGCTATGTCAGGCTTGGTGATTAGAACGTGCGCTTCAAACTCTTTAATTCAATTAAAGGAAAGTATTAAAATTGAAAAAAAAGTCTTCCTTGATTGGAGTCGCACATCCTTCAGTGACATATAAAAAGATTAAAATTATTCATCTTCAAGTTATAAATTTTATGGGGAGTAGCAATTTAAAAAAATTGTGAATTTAATAAATTGATTTTTACTACTGTGTATGCTAACTATACTCTTTCTAGTATATAAATTTTAAGAATAAAATGATTTCTGAATACCTGATGAAGGGGATCGACTCACTTTTCTCAAAAGGCTTATCATCTTCGAGCGATAATAACAGCAAGCCGTTCAGCAAAGAAATCATAAAGTCGAACTTGAAGTTCGTCGTGAAGGAGGGCAATAGAGATAAATGCAGTAGTGACAATGATATAAATGGAACATCCTTGAATAAGTCTCGACTTAGGACGATTCTGGAAAAAAACAAATAGGCTCAAATTAAATCTGTTATCAAAAGGGACAACTCACGCAGTTTGAGTCCATATCAGCGCATTAGTCCCAAGGAAGGGGCTAGTCCCCTTAAAGAGCAAGCGATTGGGGATAAGATAATGTACTACAGAGAGCAGAGGAAGACTATATAGAAATCGAGAGTGCTGTAAAAATCAAGGCTAGGTGGATCCGGTTCTAGGATATTTCGAGTCGGCTCACAGTTAAAAGTGTGTTAGAATACCACAGCCTCGCCTTGTGGAGCTAACAAGCCACAAATTAAAGTGTGATTTAATATACGGTTCGACATCAGCAAATCAACCTTTCTATCTATTTATTGCTTATTTTATGTAAAATATAGCGAACGGGAAATGTTTTAATAATATTGGCTGATAATTATCACTATAAAAATAGGAAATCTATTTTATAAAAATAAATCATCATCGAACCATGAACCTGAAAGTGCTTGTGATGTCTGTTTTAGTTTGGACTTCATTCCAAAGTCAATATGTTCCATTCACAAAGAAACTAGTGGGTATTCCATTTGGTAACCCCTCCGGTCAGATCTACATTGAACTTATTTACGACCCTGTTTGTAATCAGTATTTAACTCAGGTTACGATACGAGAGACTTCGATGTCAACATAATTCGAGCACTCGAGGCTCAATTACCTAAATAAGTTTGGAATAATCTGTCCTTCAGAATTATTGGGCAAGCCAAACCTTGGCATTTAACAGCTCATAAAATTATGCAGGGCATTAACTACGTTCGCGATCATAAAGGTAACGAGAATGCTTTGAAGATGTTCAGATACTTTTTGGATAATATTCCTGCTTGGGACAACACAATTTTACAAACCAAAACAATCACTGAATTCATCAATTTGTTAGCTGAACAAATAGAGCGAATGACTGGAATTACTAAAGCTGAACTTGTGCCCGAACTAGCCCACTTGTCTACTTACAACTCTAGGGCTCGCGAGGAATTCAAGCACTCAGTCGGTACTAAACTTTCGGGATTTAACCCCACCATATATATTAACGATGCGAAAGCAGACAATGCTATGAACTGGAGCTTGGACTAGTGGAAGAAACTGATCACCTAACTACTTAAATGATGATATAGATAAAACATTTATTAAAATAGCTACACTCGTATCATAGTAGAGGTCTAATTTGAGCCACTAGATCATTGATCACTAATATTATATCTTCAATGCTTTATTCGATACTGCAATTTCTGCCCTACAGGAATGAGCAGTTCTGAGAGAAAAGCACCAATAACTAGCTTATTTGTCTGCTTTGATCCGTTTGGCAGAACTCATTTTGGTCAGACTATGAGTTTTAGTTTGCCTCGTGATTAGTTTTTGGAGTCATTTGAGTCATTTCAGGTGTCATCGTTTTGTCAGAATTTATGCTATTGTTCTTTGTCAATTTTATACTGCTTGTTGCTCCCAAATCTTATAATCTCTACACCCTTAACTATAGTTATTTGATATCTGTTTCTTTTATTTTTCTTATTTATAAAGTCAATTTCTATTACAACTCACTTAAAGGCTTATTTTGTTAAACAGAAGATTTAAATTGTTGCCAATCTTATTTCCATTTTTAAATCTGAATCTCAAGTGGCTTGATTAACCGAAGTTTATTTTGTAAATTTTACATAGTTTTCTCTAACTCCTGATAGAATTACTCGTTGGTATCCTCTAATTCATTAATTCTTTTTCTTTAAGTTTCCAACGACAATTCCACCTTAGACAGATCTTCTTTTCTGTCTTTGAGTATTTGATCAACGAGGCTATCCTTGAAAAAATTGAACTTGCTTTGAACAATATCATTAACTACGAGTACTTTGCATTATAGCTTATCCTCAACTGCTTTTATTTACTTCCCCAAACATGTATTAATGTTTTCAATTTTATCGTGAATTTATTGCAGCTCTGCATTCAAACTTTTGTCCTTGAAATTAGGAGCAGTACATCTCATTCTCTATTAAAGTTTTAGCGAGATGATATCCTAGATATCTTTGTAGAGGGATTTTTTGTCAATTTCTACGCATTTTTTTACTGAAGCGATTCCATCTCTGACGTATTTCTGAATCTATTGAGGAATTTCGTAGCCTTTGGTAGTTGTTTCTCTGCTTCTCGACATTGCGAGTCGGAGCGATAAAATTTATTCCTGTATTCGACTAATATTGCGGTTGTTAAACTCGGCATCTCGCTGAATGTTCAGCATCAGCATCTCGATAGACCGAAGAGGCAGCTCCTACACAGGGGTCGGGTAGTAGTCGTGTCTATCTACAAACTTATTTTTTGATTTTGGCACTGTCTCTATTATTGGGGTGTACGTTGCATAACTATTCTATCTCGATCTGCTGTCTTACTTGTTACCAGCTCGTGGAGTCATAGGGAATTCGTACTCGTCATATGAGAACTAAGGCTGTTTGTTGCGATTCCTATCTTTTTTTATGGAATGGATCATCTTGTAAAGCTCGCTAAATTAAGTTTGACGCTTCTATTTTTCGTCTCTTAGCAACAGAGACAAGTTGCTTATTTTACCTTCGGCTTATTCAAGGCTTTCTGTAGTTTGGGGACTTACTTACTCACTGCGAGCATAGTGAACCTCGTTGGAAAAATTATCATTTTTTGAGGGCTTGGGTGATTCATAGTTCTTATTTATTCTAGGGCTTCTGGTTCTTTGAAATCTGTGGGCGGGTGAGCTGTTTTGCATAGTGTTAAACCTATTCTATAATTTCTTATTGATTTATAAATTGCCTAAATCTAAAACAAAGCTTAATGTGCAATATCCGTACACTTTTACAAATTAGATTATTAGCAATTTAACTTATCAATATTCGTATTTAAGGTACTCATTCTGATTGAATCAAGCTAAACAAATACACTCATATAATAAAATGACAATTAATTGTTTTTATGCTTATCAGAGTAGAAGTTTTAGCGAAAATGTTGATTAATTAAAGGAATTATGAGCAGAGTAAGGTTAATAATGTTTTCGTTAATTGAGTATATTTTATTAAATTTAATAATCAATGTTTACTCCAAATAAAAGGAAATCTAAGAATTGTAAACAGCTTTACGACTGTTTCTAGCCAGTCGAATTTATGTATGATTCCGATCACACACATTGTCTAATTAACCAAGCAGTTTAGTAGAAGCACGACAAGTAGAACGTAGCCAAAGATTTTCTAATTGAGCTAGGTAAGACATAATATTTGATGTAAAAAAATGTTATCAAAAACATTCCACTGGTAATCGATTGTTGGGCAGCAAACTCGCCCTTTACTAGAGTTGATAACCGGCCCAATCGAATGGTGCAGAATAATTTTGTCTTTGCTAGGAATGCCAGATCAGTTGCTTCGGTTGCCAAAAACAAGTAAGAAAGCGAAGAAAGTAACGTGCGAAAGTTAAAGTAAGCACTGAAGAAGCTGGAGAGCCCTGAAAAATAGAAGAATAAGAGCACAAAAATTAGCGCAAACAAGAACTAAATTTTATAATCGTTATTAAGCAAGCGAAAAATATAAACTAGGGTAGGAGACTTAATTAGGTTAAAATAATGTGAAAATTTGAAAGCCGATCGCAGTTCCACATGTTTCACAGCTAGAAAAATATCGACAAGCCTAGATCACCAATCACGAAGGGACCGATTGAACAATCATCACGAACCATCTGGGGAGCATGCGAAGCTTCTACATAACTAGCTTTTCAATTTTCAGTACCGAGAGGCTAGAAAAAATCGAACCTTGAAGGGTTTACTTAGTTGATTACTTATTATTATCTTAAGTCCTAGCTCTGGATATGCGAATATAATTTATTGAATTGGACAGCCTGTTAAATTAATGAATGCAAAAGCCAAGCTTAAATGGCAAGACGTAAGTCCGAATCAATAAAGTATAGTGACTTTAAGAAGCAACATCCAATAAAAACAAATATGAATTATTTGTTGTTTGAATCAAGCACTTATATTAATATTATAGGTGTGGAATGGGGAAGCAAATATAGAATTACTCCCTGCAAGTAGAACTGGGACAGGGAGTCTACTCACGAGTCTTCAAGGCCATTAATACCATAACTAAACAAGAAGTAGCCATAAAGATGGTCAAAGCTGACAAATTCAAGTAGATGCCGAAGCTAGAAGAAGGCACCATCAACTAGATCAACACGCTAACTTCGCTGAAGCCTTGTCCCAATATTATCCGCTATTATGATATGCTGAAGACTGTCAACAACTTCTACTTTGTCTACTAGTTCTGCAATGGGGGTACTTTAGAAAAAGTTTTAAAAAAAAGCAGTTCACTGGGCGAAAAACAGAGCCTGCTTTATTTCAAGCAGCTCACCACTGCCTTCAAGGTCCTAGCCTAAAACAACATTATGCACCGAGATATCAAACCCGAGAACATACTCATTCACAACGGAATCCTCAAGGTTGCCGACTTCGGCTTCTGTAAACCCCTAGAGCACCAGGACGGCATGGCTGAGACTATGCTTGGTTCCCCCATCTATATGGCTCCATAAGTGCTCAAAGGTGAGGCATATACTATGAAAGCAGATGTCTGGTCTCTAGGAGTAGTCCTATATCGCATGATCTTTGGGTTCTGCCCTTTCTAGTCGAATAACATTGGAAAACTTATTCTGATGCTCAATGAGAACTAACTTAAAATCCCCTAGAATCCCAAGATAACTCCTGTACTAGAATAATTAATCCGAAGAATGCTTACCAAAGATCATAAAAAACGAGCAGATTGGAATGAAGTGTTTACTTATTAAATCACATAGAATGGATAAATGATCGATCCGAAACTTAAAAACAGTTGCTCGCTTAAGGCATCAACTGCGGTATCATCTCAGTCAATCAAGCCTCCTTCTTTAACTCGAGAGGAGCATTAATAAAACATCCGCAGAATAAAAAGAGTTGAGTCCCCCAAGCATAACGAAAGCACAAGTGGTCTTAAGGGATAGAAGAACTTTAATAAACCAAGTATGACATTGATGCCCGACACATCGCTAAGAGATACATTCAAGTCGAAGAGTCCATATCGTGGAAATGGTAACATGGCAACTAACCGTTACTCGAAGAAGGACGTGCACGTAAAGAACCATCGAAAGTGCATCTAGTTGACATCGATGGCAATTGAAGTCACTAACTACTAGTGCCAGGAGTCGACCCCAGTCGCATACTTCCTGTGCAAAGTGATTGAAAAATAATTCTTGATGCTAAAAGACTCGATTCGCAAGGAAACAATGCCAATATCGTATAATTCAAGCGTAGTCAAGGATACAGACGATGGCTTCATTTTAGATCTCGATAACATTATAAATGAGGAGTTGCGCAATTTAGGACAATTGATGTTTATGTTCGAAAGCTTACTCAACGAAGTGGGAGTTCGACCTGCGGAGGTGTTTGATAATAGGAAACGATACTTGAAGAAATTCATTGAGTCAATTAGTAACTTGTCGAATAAGGAATAACTATCTCTTTGCCACCAGCTTTTAGATTTTGTGCTGGAGGACATACTCATAAACAAGAAAACATACTAAAAATTAAAGTAATAGCAGATGCACCGTAAAATAATAGAGAAGTTACAATAGATAAACTGAACATTAATGATTTGCCTATTTTTATTCTATACTCATCATGCTCATCATATCTTAATTAACAGCAAATACATCAAAATGAAATAGTGCATTCATTAATATCTTTTGAATATTAAATATGTAATATTCAAATTTTAGTCGTATAAAATTTTATGATCGACAGCAGTCCGTTAACATAAAAATCTTAAGTTTTAATATATTTCTCATCGCTTCAATGGTTATTTTTAAACTGACACTTTGATTTAGAGGATCGTTTCGTGTCTATAAATGTAGAAATGGGCAGTTTCTATACAATTATTCCAAGATATGCAAAAAAAATAGTCTAACACTGTAGTCAATAAATAGATCAAGCAAAACAGCCCTCAACCATCACAGGCCACTACCGAAACTATAAAGTAGCCCCTAGTTGATCAGTCTAAGAAGGAGCAGCCAAAAATCTATGTGTAAGTGTCGTAGCATACATCTGTAAAGGTACCTCGGGCGAGTGCAGAAAACATTGTGTGCGTTATCATCTTGTTGATGATCATCCCGGCCGCTATTATCTACCGCAACTCAGATTGGACTCCCCACGCCACTTACTCGGCCCAAGAGTTCGACTTTCAGGTGTTCTGCCCTGTCTACTATGATCTGCACTCTAAAGTACGCGAGGAAAGAGACAAAACACTTTCTGGGTTCTTCATGCAGCACTTATTCGGACTAGCCGATAAGCTGTCCATCTACTCCCAACTCTACGGCAAGGAACAGAAAAGTATTTATGTTGTTGAGGTTTTGGACGGTGATAATCAAACAAATAGTACTGACTATGGCATGAGGTACTGTGGTCTAGCTCGCCCTAGGCTCGGGTCTTGCGAAAAAGACGCTCGGCTTATCTGTACTAACCCAGGTCCTTCCTTTGATGTAGCAAAATAAGAACAAATAGTTGTAATTTGGGTGAACGGAATCAACAAATTGCCCGAGAAGTACCAGAAGTACGTGGGTCGAAATCTTTCGTCTTGTTATGAGATTTACGCCAATGAATCAGACAGACCTAGATTTTGTAGCTTAATGTCGAAACTTCCTGCTTACAAATATTTCGCATACGAGGACCCTACAATTGCTCCACCAGAGAATCACTATAAAAACTTTACAATTAACAACCTTAGTACTCCTATTTCTCCATATGTACATGGACTAAGCGTAAGACCTACTTTTAACGGAGGCCCTCTCTCTTGGTACACTAGCAAGGGCGAAGTCGGTGTGGGCTATTCTACTGCTGAGAAATAAAACATCGATGTCATGAAAAGTGTAATGAGGCGCAACGGTTAGCTCAACCCCATTTTATCAGCTCGTTACAACATCACCGATAACAACTACAGAATTGACATTTACATGAATCGACAGCAGCCTGCCAACTTGCTCTACTACGACTCTGCCATGAGCGTAACAAAGAAGAACCTTATGTCGGGTCTCAGTGGATTATATTTCGTGCGAGACCAAGAGTTATAGAAGGTTCTACCCAATCAAAAGTATGAGCACTATATTTTGATCCATCCGAAAACTGCCAATACTCGCAGGTGGGCTAAGCAAAACAATTGCAGTTCTTTGAGCCCTGTAGCCATATCGACTGCTGAATAGTTCGTTTTCTTCCGAGACAACGTATATAGGATAAGAATCGCCAATGCTGACTTTACCAAAATTTACAAAAATATCAAATTTGTCGGCATCGATAGCTCAAACAGTACTACTCCCATTGAGTTCTGGATAGTCGGAACGGACAGCTCCATTAATAGTCATCCATATGGTCCCCTGCATAAGATCGATTATCTGGCTCCTGCTGAAAGATATGATTTGTTGATCAAATTTGACAAATCGCTCCAAAGACAAATCAGAGTTGTATATGGAGAGAACGAACTAATGACTCTACTGCATCTAGATTAAAAATCTGTCGCTTAAGGAAGCATCCCTACAGAAACTCCAAACAACCCAACAGCAAATTTGAGTCTTCTTGATGCTCGAGTGGAGAGAAGAAGAATGAGACCCTTCGTTAAAACTTTCGATAATCACACAGCAATAAATGGGCACCTTACTATTTTCGAGGGCAAAAGTGAGAACCCTATGTTGGGCTCAGTTGAAGATTGGTTCTTCATTAACAGTGTCGACACTGCTCAATCTATCCATGTAGATCTTGTACAGTCGCAAGCCTTGGATCAGTACAAACTCAATGAAGTGCCTAATACAAACATGTGCACCTTCTACAGCGTTGACTTTTTTATGAAGTACGCTTGTTCGTGCAAGTTTTAAATTACAGTTGGAAATAGAACTCTCAAGCCTTAGTAATTTAAAAATTTTGTTCTTGAAACAATTGAAGATTATCAAAGCGTATGCAAAACAATTCAATCACTGAACAAGACTGAATACTCAGAGTGTTATGAAGCTTTTGGCAACGAGCATGACAGTGAAGGCAGTCGATTGCTATCCGGTATTGATGTGGAGGAAGTTTGCGATAAAAATGATAAATCAGCTGCTTGCACGTTCAGGTATGTTCCAGAAGACAAAAACAACGAGGCAATCTACAAATATAGAGGATAACAAATTCCCCTACCTGACTACCGCAAAGGATTTAAAGACACTCACATAATTCCGAAAATGGCTTATACCAGAACTAGAATTAGATGGACAAGAACTGATTTCCCAGAAGAGGCAACTAAGCAAAATGAGAGAGAACGAGAGTTGTTTTTCTATGCTGCGGAGGAGCAGCTAGGCGAATATCCTGGATATTTTTATAGATCAACGCTCGTAACAGGAGAGTAAAGTCACATGATCCGCCCCATCATGTTACAGCCACACTCAAGCGGTAAGGCAAGACCATGGAAAGAAATCTATGATAAGTTAAATAGCCAGCAACTAGACAGTCACAGAACCCGTATTTATACAGCTTGGCACGATGACGACCTTTGATATACTTGTCTTTGACTAATACTATCTTTAAATTTTTATTATAAACATTAGATATATTAGTGTTATATCATGAAAAAAACATCCGCAGTCAAAGTCACGAAGGCAACTGCCTTTAACTCTAAAAGCTTCGAAAGACCTGGTATCTCATAAGACGATGTGATGGAAATCAAAGAGGCATTTGATTTATTTGACATTGAATCAACCGGATCCATCGATCCCAAATGTAAAATGTATTAGATTTAGAACTCAAGACCGCCATGAGCGGACAGGGCTTCGAAACTAAGAGCCAAACATTATATCAAGCTATTGCAGAACTATAAGCTGATGGAGTCAAAGCCATCACTTTTGACGAATTCTTTAGCATCCTGACAGCAAGAGCGAGTGACAAATCATCGAGGGAAAATTGCAAGAAAGTTTTCCAGTTCTTTGATGATGAAAAGACTGGGTTCGTCTCGGCCAAAAATCTGCGAAGACTCGTCAAGGAGTTAGGGCTTAACATTGATGAACAAGAGCTTCAGTAAATGATCGATAAGGCTGACCTTGACAATGATGGACTTGTCTCTGAGGAAGAGTTTTACCAAATAATGATTAAGAAAAATAAATGATTTGCAATCAATCATGAAAATAACTTTATATTATAATTGAATTGACTATAAAGTAAATGATTTCAAAAAATCTGTTCGTAGTATTGCTTCTCTTGGGAGTGAGTCT
>APMI01002250.1_pt1 | contig 44872 bp, 44 predicted proteins | sample 667938 | NCBI WGS metagenome assembly APMI01 (sample SAMN01084076, study PRJNA167559) | wastewater metagenome | biome: Wastewater | place: Denmark: Ejby Moelle, Odense | collected 2011-11-28
CTTATTCTTGCCAGTGCTTCGCCGCGCCGTTCCGAACTTTTAAAACGCATTGGCATTATTCCCGATAAAATCATTCCTGCCGATATTGATGAAGGGGTTTTAAAAGACGAAACCCCTTTTAATTATGCGCGCCGTGTTGCGATTGAAAAGGCATTGAAAATTGCCGAAACCCACCCCAATGATTTTGTCCTTAGTGCCGATACTGTTGTCTCGGTTGGGCGCAGAATTTTACCCAAAGCCGAAAATATTGACCAAGCACGCGAATGCCTTGGGCTTTTAAGTGGGCGTAATCATATTGTTACCACTGCGGTCGCCATTGCCTATAAGGGAAAAATTGCGCAAAAAACTGTTCCTACCCGCCTAAAATTCAAATCTTTTAGCAATGCAGAAATTGAAAACTATATTGCGTCAAACGAATGGCATGGCAAAGCAGGTGGATATGGTATTCAGGGGCTTGCTGGATCATTTGTTATTAATCTTAATGGTTCGTGGGAAGCGGTGATGGGCTTGCCATTGTATCAAACCAAAAGCCTGCTTGAAGGCATGGGCTATAAAAATGCCTGAAACCATTATTTATCCGCGTATTGGCGAAAATATTTATGCCTCTCTTGAAGATGGCAAAATAACCGAAATTCGCATTGCGATTCAAAACATCTCCAAAACCCGCATTGGGCAACAATATTATGCGCGCGTTAAAACCATCGATTTACGTCTTTCTGCGGCCTTTATTGATTTGGGCGATGAACAGGCACTTTTGCAATTTAAAGGCAAAAGACCAAGCTATTTAATCGAAGGCAAGGCAATTTTGGTTGAAATAACCCGCGAAGCCTTTGAAGAAAAACTTGCCGCAGCCACATATATTGGTGACGCAAAATCAAGCGTCCCCTGCCCGTCTTTAATCAAAGATATTCCTGAATATGGCGACTGGGGCGAACCAAAACCTGCAACTGCCGAACAATCTGAAAAAATAGAAAATATAATCGAACTTGCAGGGCAGAAAATCTACCCACTTAAAAATGGTGGCAATATCGCGATTGAACGCACCCGCGCCCTAACCACGATTGATATTGATGCCAGTGGGCGCAATGCTGGCGGCACAAACCAAATAAATTTCAATCACAAACTTAATAAAGAAGCCGCCTTTGAAATTGCGCGCCTTATCAGGCTTTATAATTTATCGGGCCTGATTGTGGTTGATTTTGTCGGCGCGCCATATGGTGACAGTGCAAAAGAATTGGTAGAGATTTTGCAAAGCACCCTTAAAAGCAATATTAAATGCGAAATATTACCAATTTCAAAATTCGGCATTTGTGAAATTAATCGCGCCCGCAAAGGTATTTCAATAAATGAAATTTGCAATACACCGGCGCAGATTGCGATAAATGCTATTAACACCCTCGCCCAAAGACTTGAAACCGCAAAAAGAAAAATATTAGAGGTTAGAATTAATTCATCCGCACATCATTTCCTGCAAAATTGGGGCTTCAACTGGCAAAAATATCTTGAAGAAAAGATTGGTGGGCGCTTTAATCTTGTGGCTACTAATATTGAACATTATGAGATTTACTAATGGCATGCCCAATTTGTAATAAAGAAGCTGTTCCCGAATATCGCCCGTTTTGCTCAAAAGGGTGTTCAGATGTTGATTTGCACCGCTGGCTTACCGGTAGCTATACTATTGATGAAAAAGGTGAAATCTCTCATAATACCGATATTCATGATGAAAATGTCGTATTAGATGAAGACTAAAACCAATCTGCATCAATTACCAAGATAACAATACTTAGTTAAATTACTTATATAAATTAATAATTACAATTAACATAAATTGGCAAAACCTTTGCCCATCTTGTTGTGTGAAAATTTAATGCACAAGAATAATATATTGTATTTATTACTATTTTACTCAGAGATAAAGTTTGCAAGTTTTGCATTTCTGCATGCAATTAAATGCAAAAATCCACGGCACCCAATTTTCAAGAAATTAATAATTATTAAATTTTTGTATAGATACGCCGTTAAAAGGGTGATATATGAAGGCAAAATGCAAGCTAAAATTTTAATATAATATATAAATACAAACAGAAGATAGAAAAGACAAAATGCAAAAATACACGAGGGCAGATAATAAAAATGATCATGGGACGAATCGTATTTTCTTTGCGTGGCGTAGCCTTCGCTACGGCAGCTTTAATTGCATGTGTTGAACACACAGAAGCAACCGCACAACAATTAGTTTACCGCCCTGTTAACCCTAGCTTTGGCGGAAACCCATTTAATTCATCACATTTATTGGGCATTGCCGCTGCAATAAATGATTTTAAAGACCCAAACTCAAGCTCTAGCCTCACACAGGGGCAGCAATTTGCAAATCAGCTTCAGTCGCGCTTACTTTCGGCTTTATCATCACAAATTACTGATGCAATTTTTGGCCCCAATGCGCAAGAAAATGGAACCGTCCAATTTGGAAGCCAAACCATATCATGGGTCAGAGGTCTATCAGATGTTACTGTTACAATTTTCGATTCATCTGATGGCAGTTCAACAACAATAATAGTTCCCTTTTTAAACCTTGGGGGAAATTAAAATGAACAAGGTCAGTATAATATTATTAACGATGGTTTTGGCAGGATGTGCCAGAAGCATTGAACCCGGTACAATGGCAACACCTGCGCAATATGGCAAAGTTACCAGTACCGAAATGGCATTACGGGATTTACCAACACCAACCCGCCCCATCCCAATTGCTGTTTATTCAATCACAGATCAAACTGGGCAGTTCAAACCATCTGACACAGGGCAAACCCTTTCACGCGCAGTTTCACAAGGCGCAACGCCAATATTGATTAAATCATTACAAGACGCGGGCAAACATAAATGGTTTATGGTTGTCGAACGTGAAGGCCTTAAGAACCTTTTAAACGAAAGGTCAATAATCCGTGAAATGCGGCAACGTTATATGGGTGAACAGGATATTGACCCCAATGTCCTTCCGGCGATGCTTTTTGCTGGGGTCATCATCGAAGGCGGAATTATTGGTTATGATACCAACACCGTAACCGGCGGCCTTGGCGCGCGCTATCTTGGGATTGGCGGACAAATGGATTACCGCCAAGATACAGTTACCGTTAGCCTGCGCGCCGTATCAGTTAGGACTGGTGAAGTTTTAATGAGCGTTGAAACCACAAAAACCATCGCCAGTCGGGGACAAAGTATCGGGGTTTTCAAATATGTTGCCTATAAGGACTTATTAGAAATTGAAACAGGTTATACAACCAATGAACCGGCCCAATTAGCATTACAACAAGCAATCGAAAAAGCTGTATATGGGCTTATAATGGAAGGCGTTGAAATGAATCTTTGGGGCTTTGCCGACAAAGATGCGGGAATGCCTTATTACAACCGATATACGCAGGAAAGAGACGGCAAAATAACCGCCGCCGAATTTGAAAAAATGAATGCAGACGACCGAAAAAATGCAAATGCAAAAGCGCAAGCAAAAAAACTAATTAAATTAAATGCGCCGGTTGCCAATATGGAATAATGGAATATGCCGAGTTCAAACAAACCAAAAGTAGCCTTAATTGATGCTAATCACAAAGATAGACAATTAATTTTACGCTATTCGCAATGCTATTTTAATCTTGAGGAATTTTCATCCATAGGGGAATTTATAAGTTCTAAATCCATTAGTTCATTTAAGGGAATAATTTACGATCCCAATGATATTAGCGGGCGTCCACAAACAAATATAATACCATTGGTAAATAAAAATATGTTTATCAATACGCTTATTGTTTCACGTTATGACGATGCGAGGTTTGCCGTTTGCTGTCTCAAAAGTGGGGCGGTGGATTATGTATTCAAACCATTTAGTGAGAAACATCTGGTGGATGGTCTTGATACCCTGCAAGAGAAGATTAATTCGCAAATCCGTGAAAATGTTTTTGATCGCCTGACGGCGCGCGAAAAAGATGTTTGCGAATTAATATCTAGCGGGCTTTCAACCAAAGAAATTGCAAGGGTTTTGGATATCTCTCCACGTACAGTTGACGTACACCGCGCCAAAATTCTTGCCAAAGTTGGGGTTAGTAACTCCCCCCAACTTATAATAAAAAGAAATGTTGCAACATATTAAAGCAACATCATTGCAATAAAATCAAAGCATAAATCGCCAATAAATAGCAATTATTGGCAGAATTCACTGTATCTATATTGTAGTTTTTATTAATTTTACGCAATTTTACCTAGTCTTTAAGCTACGCAATAAAACACAATTGCTATTTTTACTTTACTATACTTAAGTCTATACATCGCACCGTTAAATAAGGCGGCTGGGATATAGTGAAGCCTTTGTTACATGCGGACGGGTATAAACATTGGCGATAACAATAATAAGGAGAAGACTATGCGTAGATTATTACTGGCAACACTTGCCATCTCGGCGATTTCTACTGCTGCAATGGCACAAGGAATGACAAATGATAATGATTTGTCAGGAAACAATTTCGGAAATTACGATAACGGCGGCAATGGCAACGTTACCCCCACCGCAGTTGGTAGACCGGGCTATATTCCCGTTAATGCAAACAACACATCCGTTGTAAATCAATCAGGCACTGGCGGACATTTGACCAATGTTAATCAGGCTTTGGGTAACAGCGGAACCGCAATCGTTAATCAGGGCGGATCATTGAAAAACACTGCAAATGTTAGCCAACAAGATGACACCGCATCCTATAACCCTGGCGTACAAAATATTGCGTATATTGATCAATTATCAGGAAGTGCATCAGGACAAAGCGCAAACATTTTCCAAAACAACAATCGCTCTAACGCTATGCCTTGGAATGCTGATGTTAAAAATAACGAAGCACGAATTGGTCAAGGTGGTGGCGCAGGCGATAGTGGCGGCAACTCTGCATCAATTAACCAAGGTGATTCAGGCACTGCAACCGTTGGTAACCGTTCGGTAATTATGCAAAATACTGGAACCCCAGCAATATTCGCACCTCCAGGTGGCAATAATATTGCGTCAAACTCACAAATGGGTGATTACAACCTGTCTTCAATTGTTCAAGCAGGTGGCAATAATGAGGCACATGTAAATCAGCTTGGCGACAGCAACTCAAGTGATATTACCCAAGCCGCAGAATATGCAAGCGCAATTGTTAATCAAAGTGGAACCTTCAACGCAAGTGTGGTTCATCAATCAAGCAATTTGACTGGTGCATACCCTGATGCTTATGTTGATCAATCCGGCCACGATAATTACAGCGAAGTAAATCAAGTTGGCGGTGTTCTACTTGGTAAAACAATTGTTGCAACAGTCAATCAATCAGGCGATTTCAACGAATCTTTGATTGATCAAGATGGCTCTGGCCTAATGAATGGCGATCAATTTGCACATGTTACACAAACTGGTGACCGTAATGACAGCCGCCTAAAACAACGTGGCTTTAACCAGCTTGCAAATGTTTTCCAAGATGGCAACGGAAATGATTCTGAAGTTGACCAATCTGGAAGCGATCAAGTTGCCAACGTAACCCAACTTGCAGACATGGGTTATTCTAGTGTCTTGCAATCTGGCAATGGCAATACAGCAAATGTGACACAAACCACCGATTATTCATATTCATGGGTAAATCAATCTGGTTCTGGTCATACCGCCAATATCAACCAATAAAATACACATACTACATTCCCCGGCCCCCAATGCCCCAACGCCGGGGAATGATTTCTTTTTATAGAAAGCAAAGATCATGAAAAACAAAACCAAAATAATATGTTCGTATATTTCCTTGCTTTGCCTTTTTACGGGGCCTTGTTTTTCAACAAGCGCAAATGCCCAATCAATTGCTTATATTCCACAAGTTTCCAATCAGGCCGTAATTAATCAAAGTGGCACAGGTTCCGTGGCAAAAGTAAAACAATCAGGGGATAAAAATATTTCCATTATCAATCAGTCTGGCGGCAAAAATAAAAGCATAATCACGCAAACAGGGAATGATAATATCGCCAACGTTTCACAGACCGGCGCAAATTATGGCGACTTAAGCAATATTGCTGAAATCGCGCAAAACGGTGAGTTTAATATTGCAAACCTTAACCAAGCGGGAGGTAGTATAATGCCAAACATTGCCAAAATCACCCAAAGCGGCGATAATAATCTCTCTAACGTAAACCAAAATGGCGATGATAACAAAATCGACATTAAACAAGATGGCAATGATAATCAGGCAAATTTAAACCAAGACGGTAATCACAATGCCATAAGTGCAGAGCAATCTGGCGGTATAAACACCCTTAACTGGCAACAAAATGGCGATGCAAACCCTGACTTATTCATTAAACAAACCGGTGGTGCAAGCGCAACAATAATTCAAAGCGGTAGCTAAAGGCTATGAAATGATAAAATATTTATCGCTAAAATTAATTTTCACGTTAGGCATAGTTTTCGCAATGCCCATTGATGCAATTGCACAAACCAAAAGCCCCGATATAACTCAGATTGAAAACAAACAAACCAGTAACAATGTTATTTTTGAACAGCCTGGGCTTAATGTCGCAAAAACCGCAGAACCCATAATAATCGCCGTTCCCAAAGAAACCCAAAACGAAATTATCGCAAAACAGGTTTCAAAATCGACATCTAAAAAACTTGTTGAACCAAACCCAGCAATAATCCCGAAAGATCCTAATAATGTTATGTTAAAACAGCCATCAGGCAAAGACGCATGTGATGACGAAAAAATTCGCAACTCAACAGTTGCATGCAAAAACCCAATTGAAAAACGCGCTAGTGAATTTGAAAATGCAATGCGCCCAGAAATCAATCTTGAAAATCAAGAATTAAGCCAAACAAAAGAAAACAATATCTCACTTTCAAAAGATGCGAACAAAACCGCGCAAAAAGCATTTTCTGCAAATGAAATTGAGGCGCTTGCCGCAGCAGCCGTTGCACAAACCTATATTGCAGGTCAAAATCAGCCTAATGAAACGCCACAAACAGATAAAACCACCCTACCCGATAATGTTGTTGACCTAATTAACAACAATACACAGCCCAAAAACTAATATGATTGTGAAGAAATTGCAGGTTTTTCCATTCAATGCTGAAAGTGCGGGTTTACATAATTAATTCTATCGTCTATTCAGCACCCCTCTTAATACCAACACGCATTTTGCGGATTGTGCCTGGATAGCTCAGTTGGTAGAGCAGCGGATTGAAAATCCGCGTGTCGCTGGTTCGATTCCGGCTCCAGGCACCATTTACCCCTTCCCCCACCTTCGCCAAAGACTAGACATTTCGCCAAAACCCCTGTATTATAAGGCTTTTCGGTTCGCCGACATTCGCCTTCATTCGTGAGAAGAAAATTAATCTGGGGGCTTTTTTCGGGGACTAAAATTACGGAAAAAATACGCGAGGCCCCCAATGACTTTATATGACACTACGGTTAAGAATGCCAAACCCAAAGAAAAGCCTTATAAATTATCTGATTCACAAGGATTATATATTCTAGTTAACCCAAATGGCAGTAAACTTTGGAGGTTAAAATACCGAATTCACGGGAAAGAAAAGAAATTAGCACTTGGTGCCTATCCAATAATTTCCATTTCAGCCGCTCGTAAGGCAAGAGACAGAGCACAAGAACAACTTAGAAACGACGTTGACCCGAACGGTGCGAAACGACAAGCCAAGATTGATGCGCAAATAGCTGCATCAAACACTTTTGAAAAAGCCGCTGAAGAATTTATCGAATTTAAAATTAAAGAAGGCAAGGCCCCCGCCACTATTGAAAAATTACGTTGGTTCGTAACTCTATTCGACAATAATTTTAGAAATTCACCTATTTCAAAAATCACTATGCAAGAAGTTTTCGAACAACTAAAGCGGCATCAAGATCGCGGCAGGCACGAAACAACAAATTTACTTCGTACTTTCGTAAGCAATGTTTTCCGTCGTGCGGCACTTACTGGCAAATGCACGTCAGACCCCGCCGAAATGCTAAAAGGAGCCTTTATAACTCCAAAAGTTACTCACTTTGCCGCAATTGTCGATAAAAAAGAGTTTGGCGCGCTTTTGCGGGCAATTGATGACTTCGTAGGCGACACATCTGTAATGTATGCTTTGAGGATAACTCCGCACATCTTCCAAAGACCGGGTGAAATTCGTCAAATGGAATGGAGTGAGGTTGACTTATCAGAAGCAATTTGGACTTTGCCAGCCGAAAAGATGAAAATGCGGCAACCCCATCTTGTTACATTATCTAAACAATCCATTGAAATTTTAGAAGCAGCAAAGAAAATTTCAGGAAGAGGAAAATATGTATTCCCTTCTATCAGAACCTCACAACGCCCTATAAGCGATAATACAATAAATGCAGCCTTGAGACGAATCGGTTATAGTAAAGACCAAATGACTGCACATGGCTTCAGAACCTCTGCTTCTTCTTTACTTAATGAATCGGGAAAATGGAATCCCGATGCAATTGAACGCGCACTTGCGCACGAAGTTGATGGAAAAATACGCAAAATATACAATCGTTCTGCTTATTGGGAAGAACGAGTTGCGATGGCGCAATGGTGGAGTGATTATATTGACCAATTGCGAAATGAAGGACAAGCCCATGGAACACCAACAAAAATCTAATTATGAACCAACTCTTAGAGTAAAATTTGCAGATAACATATCGGAAAACCAAAATTTCGAAAATGTATTTGACTATATTAATTCGGCAATATTTAGAATTAACGCCCCAGGTTTTTATTTATTGGTTTTATTATATTCGATTGCATTAATATCTGGGCTAATTTCGCTTGTTCTGTCTGCATTTTCACTTAATTCCAACAACTCAGAACAAAGCATGTTTATATCAATGATTTACATATTTGTCGGCATTGGTTTAGCAATATTTGCTTATGGATATCAAAACCATATTGGGCTACACAATAAAGCAATGTCTACCGAAGATTTATTTGAATCTAAGCCGGCATATTACGACTTATTTAGAAAAATTAAATGGCTTAAACGTTTTCGTGCTTTGCCTGACCAAATACAAAATTTAAAAGCGAAAAGACTTTTTAAAAGGTACAGCGGAAAAATTGAAGAATCTTTCAATGAAATGAGAAATGAACGTAACCCAAGGGCCTACTTTAAAACCGGAAATGACTCTTGTAAGGTGGTTAGTCCTAATTTCTATTATGGGAAGTTTCGTATTTTGATGCTTTCAAACAAATTATTAATAAGGTTCATGATTTTAAAACAACCGTTTTCTCATGGATTTCAGGAACTTTTCATAAGAAACGCTCATATAAATAATAACACAAATTCAAATGCTTTAAATCAACAAGATGCGCTTTCCATTACTGAGGCAAATCATTCTCTTTCGCAAGCCGAGTCTCTTTTCCAAGAAGTAAGAATTTTGAATGAGCAGTCGAAAATTCAACTTTCAGAAGCTAAAAACATAGTTGAAGAAAGTAGAAATTTATTAAAGAAAAATCCCGGAGCAAAAGTTAAAATAGATTACTTGGAAATAACTATGCGACTTATTTGTTCGCCATTTTTAAATACAATAACTGGTAAACACGGTGACATAACTAAACTAAACTCATTTATAACTGAACTTAATAACAACCAAGAGAAACGCTTAAAAATTCCAGAAAGGTCGCAACTTTCCGAGTTTTCAAAGAAAATCATAAAAGCAATTAAAAAAAATCGGAAATTACCGAGTTAATTTACATTACCGGTAATTCATTGATATATATAAGCCACTAAACCAAGCAATAGCCCCTTCCCGCAATATTAATATATATATCAATGAGTTACGCAGGAATAATTATCGGTGTTATTAAAAAACTATATAATATAAATGGATTGCCTCTTCGCCAAAGTTCGGCGAGCTATGGAGGTAACATTATGAACACAAACTCAAAAACAGAGTATATTTCCAACGATATATTCAAAAGCTATGAACCGCTTGTCATATCAGTTAAAGAAGCGTGCCATCTTCTTGGTATAGGCAATACGACTTTATACGCATTAATAAAATCAAAGAATTTAAGCGTTGTTAGAATTGGCAGGCGAACATTGGTTACAGTGGCTTCGATTAAAAGCCTGATTGAAACAAGTAATGTCATTATCAATGGCAGCGAGACCAAAGTAAATAATCGCTAATTTAGAACCGTTTGCGCCAAATTGATAGGCGCAAAATCCCTAACCCCAAAATTCAACCAATTTAAAACAGCCTTTATGGCTGGGAGCGAAGCTATGTCTTTTTTACGAAAATTATTAAACAAAATTTCACAGCGGAAAATTACTTTAACGTTCAAAACTAATGCAAGAACGGCACAATTTGTAAAGCCAATAATCGAAAAGTTATTACTAAATGATAGCGTGGGGGAAACTTATCGCACTTCTTTGGTGCATTGGTTTCACTCTCCAAGGCCACCAATTAATAATTACCATGGAACTGAATCTTTGGTCAGAATCGAAGGTCCTTTGCAATGGACTTCGTTCTGGAAGGCGTTTCCTATCGGGGGAATAATTCTAGCCCCAGGTGTAACCGCGCATCTCAATCCAATTGAAGCTGATGAACTAGATAAGCGTCTTAAAACGTCGATTGAAAGAGAAGTTATTTCTTGGATTGCCGAACATGGCCTTTATGACCTTCCACCAGTTTCTGAAGAAATAGATCTCGCTATGGCAAATCGAGAAGCAATGGAAATTATTGCACAATGGGAAGCACAAGAGTGCCAAAAAAATCCATCGAACCTTGTCGATATGAAAGGGGCAAACGATGCTTAATATTAAGCCTGTTTCAAGCTCAAAAATCAGCTCCAAGCCTTTGGCTTGGAGTGGGGATTATAGAACACACCTCAGGCACTGGCCTGCGGCTTGCTTAAAGGGGTTGGCGAGAGTGCGATTAGATTGCGCTCGATATATAAGGGCGCAATTTGTTGATTTTACAATGATTTTTGAGGGTGCGTTTTGGAACCGCCAAGGAGCGGCGCAATGAAACATATTCAGCATTCAATCAGGCTCGAATTAGCTTTAGATGAGGCTTTAAAACGTCATGCAAAGGCTAAAAATATTTCCGCTTATTCCCTACTTCAGCAATCCGTTAAAGTTGGGCTTTCAACAATTTTGGGCGGCGAAGACCTTTTGAAAACTACCAATCAAATAGCTACTCAAATTGGCGCGCTAAATGCGCGGATAGTTCACTTGGAAAAGCTAATTGAGCGCACGCTTTATGTAGCTTGCGCGGCCTATTCATATTCACGAATTGCAACTTCATCACACAAAATTGATGAAGCAAAAATCAACCATGAAATTCAACAGGCGTTCAACCGCCAAATCAACCTTACAGGAGGTTTTGATGAACAATAATTTGTATTCAGCCCATGCCGAAGCACTCAAAAAGAAGAACCTAAATGATAGCGCGATAAAATCCAGATTTATCGCATCCACCTTACTTGCCAGTGCATTGGCGGGTGCGGCGGTTACAGGATATTTATTCACCCCTAAAAACTACCTTGAAGCCTCAAGCAAATATGCCCTCTCAAATGTTCTTAATTTTGCCTTCCATGAAAGCAACATAAACCCAATTATCAAAATCACATGGTCGGGCAAATCTTTCCGCAAAGGTGCAAAGCTATGGGCAAGAAATTCATTTCTTAAAAAGGTTAGCCATTATACGGCAAAACGCCTTGCTTTAGGTGGAATGATTGGATTTGCTCTAGGGCTTACAGGCTTAGTGTCGACTGCAAACTATCGTCGCAAGAGCGAACAAAAGCTTTTAGCTGACAGGGTTATTGCTGGTTCTACTCTGGTAAATGAGAACGAGCTTGCAAAGCTAACTTATGAAAAAGAAAACACTTATCAATTGACCATAGGCAAAGTGTCAATTCCAACCTCGCTTGAAACACGACATTTAGCAATGATTGGCACAACGGGTTCAGGAAAAACAACCGCGCTTCGGCAAATGCTTGATGGCATTGAAGCGCGTGGTCAGGCGGCGATTGTATATGATACTTCAGGCGAATTTATCGCCAATTATTACAATCCAATGCGCGGGGACATAATTTTTAACCCATTTGACGAACGTGGTGCTTATTGGAATCCATTTGATGAAATTAATCATCCTGCCAACGCAGATATGATTGCCAGATATTTGATAAACGAGACCCATGATAGGGATAGAGATATATGGTTGGAGGCTGCAAGGGGCATGGTCGCGAATATAATTCGTAAATTATGGGAAAGTGGCAAATGCACGCCGCTGGAATTATTGAATACTTTGCAATTTATGAAGCGCGAGGAATTGGAAGTTTGGCTATCCAATACATCGTCAGCACGTATTTTTGCGGATGATGCAGATAAGGCGACTGGTTCAGTTTTATTCATGCTCAGTAAGGCGTGTAACTTGCTAATGTTCTTGCGTGCAAATCCAAACGAAAATGAAAAGCCATTTTCATTCTCTGAATATTTTAAAAATCTTGATAATCTATCGGGGCAAAAGCCTTGGATATTCATTCCACGCAAAGAAGATTATTTTGATGCCATAAAGCCTTTAATGGCTTTGTGGCTTGAATGCGCGTCATCGGCTTGCCTTGGACTTAATCCATCACATGATAAGCGTGTATGGTTCATTCTCGATGAAATTGCAGATTTGCCAAGGGTCGATAATTTAACTCGCTTGCTTCCCGAAGGTCGCAAGTTTGGTGCAGCAGTTATTCTAACCTTCCAAGCCATTGGGCAAATGCGCAATCGCTATGGCAAAGAGATTGCCGAAGCTATGCTTGGTAATTGCAATACAAAGCTGTTCATGCAGCTTGTGGATGAAGAAAGCCGTTCTTGGGCATCAGACACAATTGGCAAAGTTGAAGTTGAAATTTCTACCCTTTCCGAAACCATTGATCCCAATACTGGCAAATTCAACAAAACATTATCGACATCCCGCCAAATTCGTGCGGCGGTTTTGGAAAGTGAATTACGCCTTGAGAAGCATCAAGCCTATTTGCTTTTCCCTGATGGCCTGCCTTGCGCCAAGATAAAGCTAACCAATGCGCATATTGCGGCACGTGGAAGCGCACGGAATGAACGCTTTATCCCAATTGATATATCGCTGACCCTATGGGGGCAGATGAATAGTGAAAATCAGCAAAATAGCATTATCTCACTTTCAGGAGGGCCAGTATAATGGTTGCAACTATTTCAGCTCTTACTAATTCCGCACAGGCCGCAAGCTATTATGAACTTGATGATTATTATTCTGAAAATGACACAGCCTATTCCAAATGGCTTGGTAAAGGTGCCGAAGAATTAGGTCTATCGGGTGAAGTCGATGGTGATACATTCAAAGCCTTGCTTGAAGGCAAGGTTGCTGGTCAACAGCTTGGCACTATGCGTGATGGTGAGCTTGAACACCACCCGGGTTGGGACTTAACCTTCAGTGCGCCAAAATCTGTTTCCGTCCTTGCCGAGGTTGCAGGTGATAGAAGATTGATTGATGTTCATGAAAAGGCTGTGCAAACCGCCCTTTCAATGGTGGAAGAACATCTGGCGGTTACGCGCATTCGTGAAGATGGCAGCATAAGGCGTGAAAATACCGAAAATCTTGTTATCGCAAGTTTCAGGCATGGCACAAGCCGCGATGTTGATCCGCAACTTCATTCGCATAATGTTATCTTAAACATGACCCTAGACGCGGAAGGAAAACGGCGCAGCCTTGAACCGCGCGCCTTTTACCAACTTCAAAAGTCGCTTGGCGCAATCTATCGGCAGGAGCTTGCAGAGGGTGCAAAATCCCTTGGCTATGAAATCACTTGGGGTAAGGATAGCACGTTTGAGATTGCAGGCATTGATGAGAATATCCTAACCGCCTTTAGCAACAGAAGTGCGGCAATCGAAGCAAGGCTTGCGGAACGTGGCAAAACCCGAAAAGACGCAAGTGCCGCAGAAAAACAAATTGCCGCCCTCGATACACGCCAAAAGAAGCAAAAGGTCACCCATTCAGAGCTTATCCATGAATGGCGACGCATTGCCGATGAATTGGGTTGGAATGAAGTCGCAAGGATACAAATCATTGCGGAAGCAAAAGAAAATGCCAAACAAATTGAGATAGGCAATAATCTTAATTTAGCGCATATCTTTGAAAAAGAAGTTGAGGCAGACAAAGCCCTAAATCAAGCCATTGCAACATTATCAGAACGCCAATCAGTATTCTCAACCATTGCCCTACATGAGGCGGCAGGTAAGTTTGCCAATGGCGGCATTGCCCACAATGATATTACCAAGGCAATTAACCGCGCCAAAAAAATCGCCGACCTTGAAACCCGTGATTATATCGACAAGCGTGGCGCAAGTTTCAAAGGATATACTTCAAGAATAAGTATTGAAACCGAAGCCAAAATGCTTGCGCTTGAAAATAATGCGAGGTCACAGGCGCAACCGATTTTATCACCTTTTGAAGCAGGTGCGGCAATTGCCAATGCGGAAATCAAAAGTGGACATAATGGGCATGAATGGAATGATGAACAACGCCAAGCAACCGCACAGATATTAACTTCCAAAAATAATATTATTGCGCTTCAAGGGAGTGCCGGAACCGCAAAGACCTCTACCGTTCTTGCCACGATTGCCAAAGAAGCCAATGATAAAGGAATTAAAGTCACCGCCCTTGCGCCAACTGCATCGGCGGCACAGGTGTTGGGCGAAGCACTTGGCACAAATGCGGATACATTGGCAGGGCATTTATTATCATCAGGCGCAAGCAATGATAATGATAGATTATGGATAGTTGACGAAGCATCCTTAATCTCAACCAAAAACATGGCGCAATTATTTGAACAAGCGGAAAAATATAAAGCGCGGGTTTTATTGGTTGGTGATACCGCGCAACTTGGTTCCATTGAGGCAGGCGCAGCTTTTAACCAACTTCAAGATATCGGCATTGAAACCGCCAAGCTAACCAATATCTTGCGCCAAACCAATGAACAGGCAAAGGCAGCTGTTATGGCAAGCCTTGAAGGTGATGCAAAGAAAGCACTAGCAGCCATTGATAATGGTGGAGGCAAAATCATTGAATATGCAACACGCGAAGAACGCTTTGCGCAAATTGCGCACGATTATGCAAATCTTGATGAAGCCCAGAGGCGCAAAACCCTTATCATTGAACCATCACGCGAAGGCAGGAATGAGCTTACAAGGCAAATTCGTGAACGCCTTGCCGAAAAGGGAATATTAAGTGGCGATAAAGCCCAATCTCAACGCCTCATCTCGCGCGACCTTACAAAGGTCGAAGCCAAGGATATTTATTCTTATGAAATTGGCAACACTATCATCTTCACAAAAGACTACGAGCATAAAGGAATTGCCAAAGACCAGGCCTATGAAATCAAGGCCATTGACGCAAAGAAAAATGCAATCATGCTTGGAAGCAAAGACGGGCAAGAAATCGACTGGCGAATTAAACAATGGGGCGCAAGCAAATCCCAAAGCTATACCGCCGAAACCATCGACTTCCAAAAAGGCGATAAAATCCAATTCACTAAAAATGACCGCGCATTAGAACGTATAAATGGGCAACAAGCCGAAGTAGTTAATGTGGACGCGGAAAAGCGCGAAATCATTCTAAAATCCACAAATAATCGAAAAATCACGCTCAATCTCGACAACGCCAAAGACCAACACATCACCCATAATTACGTCCTAACTGCCTTCGCCGCACAAGGGCGCACCGCGCAAAACGTAATCCTAAACGCCGAAAGCACTGCAACCAACCTAATCGACCAAAAGAGTTTCTATGTCGCCATCTCCCGCGCCAAAGAAACCACCACAATCTACACCGACAATCGCGAAAAACTCGTCCGCGCAATTCAGGAAAGAAGTGGCGAGAAGCAGGTGGCGATTGAAATCAATAATAACAAAATTGGGATAGCTTCTGGAAGTGGCCTAATTTTATAGCGCAAATGGTTAACTCTTCATCGCGAAGAAATAATTTGCGCTTCCACGTCAAATTTATAATGTATGATTTCACCATTTATAATCAACTCAATCGACTTTTCAATGACACCAAAAGGCGCAACAAACCATTCCCTCGGCACAAATCTTTTTCCATTTGCATCATAAACGTCAATATTTAGGCACGAAGATCCAAAAAAATTATGCAATAATTGTTCTAATTTTTGAGGGTTCATATTGAAGCATCGATAGGCTGAAACAATCAAAACTGGTGCCATGAGGTATGTTGGCTCTCTCTCAGCATTTTTAATCCGTTGCTCAACAGGAACACTTGAAAAGCCGATTTTGTATAAATTCTTTATCGAACTAATCTCAGGGCTTTCGCTCAAAGATTTCACGACATATATATAACCAGTTTCTTCGTCTTCATCGGTGAGGTCAGAAATTTCATCTAAAAGACGTTCTTTATGTTCAGTGACTATCCTGCCATCTTGATAAAGTGCCTTTGCCAAAGACCTATATAACATATCAGATTCGGTGCCATTTTCGAAAATACATCTTGTTCTGCCGTCTTTTCTATAACGCTTGCCATTAACTGTCTTCTCTTCGGACGTTATATCGACTTGTTCCAAATACAAGAGCATTCCCGATAAAACGTAGAAATGTCCTTCTTGAAGGTTTTCGCCTTTATCATTGAATTTTCTAATTGTTCGATAACCCTGCCTCAATTCTTCGTGAACCTTAGGGAACAGGTGCTCATATTTGTCAAAATCAGCACATTTTTTGCGTTTTGATATATACTCTGCGGCTTCCCTTGAACTTGGCTTAACATGCTTAAGCATAAAAATGCTTTCGGGAATATCATCAAGTATTCCTAAATCATCATCTTCGAAAATATCAGAAATTGAGTTTATTTCCTTCACCTCACAATCAAGTAGATTATGAACGTCAAATTGTTTTAACGCCAACATTTTATCTTGGCTTTCGCGAATGCCCTTTAACCTAGAATACAATTGATGCTCTTGTATGCCAGAACCAGCTTTTGGCTCTCGGCTATTTTCAGCGATAAATTTATTGATTTCTTCAAAAGAGCTAATTAAACGTTCGTCGGCACTTGCAACAGAAGACACCCTTGGCTTGACCTTTAGTAGCCCAAGGTCATCATCTTCAATAAGTTTTAATAAGTCTTCGCGCTCCACATCAAACCCCCTGAGTTCTACGCTGAGCCTTAATATATACCAATGCTTCCGCCAAACGCCGCTCTAGCGGGTCTATGGAAGAAATATTTGGTTCATTGCCACCGCTATTTTGAACAAAGCTCTTAATTTTTGGCCACAAAATTAGTGCCTCATCGTCGGTCATTTGAATTCGTGTCGCTTCAATAGCCTCTTGAATAACCCTGAATACACGCGCTGTCACAGATTTAGACAAAATCTCAAATGCTTTTTGAAATGGGTTAATGCTATCAATAAGGTCAATATGCAAGTCATCAATATTGACGAATTTACCAGCCATACGAATAAATTTTTGATCGCCAGTTTCTTTTATTTCGCCGTTCTTAACAACTGAATCAACGATAACATGTTGGCGCACTTCTTCTACTTCTTCGTCAGAAAGTTCGGGGTATTTGATTCTAATAATTTTTGGAATCATAACTTTATTTATAACTTCGGGGTCAACATTGCCCGGCAATGCCTTAATGATTTTATCGTCTTGAAGTATTGACGCTTTAAGGTCATTCAAGTCGGATTCAATAATATCGCGCACTCGTTTTGACGAAGGTTCTTTGAAGCCGCGAATCTTGATTTCGCCAGCTTTGGCTTCATCATCATCTGAAACTTTTGTTTTGAACTTAAAATTCGGCGCAAGAACTTGCTCCATCAAAAGTGAACAAGTTATCGCCTTAAGCATATTATTGACCGACAATGTAACCAAATCATCAGCGGCATCTGGCTGGGCAATAAGATTTGTAAATTGTGCATGGGTCTTGTTTGCACTATCGCGCGTGCAGCGACCAATAATTTGAATAACTTCGGTTAATGAGCCGCGATAACCAACAGTAAGTGCGTGTTCACAATAGGGCCAATCAAACCCTTCCTTCGCCATTCCAAGCGCGATAATTAAATCCATATCATCCTCAGATTTGACATTGCGCAAATATTCTACAACACACTCACGACCGCTTTCTTCAACCAAGTTTGCCACTTTAAGAATTTTTCCGTCCAAATGCCGCTTTAATGAAATTATTCCAGTATTTGAATCTTGGCTAACGACATCACCAATTTTGTCCAAAATAGTATCAACTTCTTGATATTTGTCTTTTGTCGACTCGCCAGCATTAACATTTGGAATGTGCAAAATTGTTTTCTTGTTTGTATCAAGAATTTCATTAATTGCGCTTGTATATCGCCCTTGATAAAAATGATAACCGATACCGAGTGATTTCAGATAAGTATAACCATTCAGTTGCTCATAATAATTATAGGTTATTTTGGTGAATTTTTCTTCGTCTTCTGGAAGCAAAACTGGCACGCCGTCACCACGGAAATAAGAACCAGTCATAGCAACGATATGGACATTAGACTTAGATGTTAAGGAATGTAGCAAATTGCCCAAACGACTATTGTCTTTATCCGCAGACACATGATGGAATTCATCGATTGCCAAAAGTGTGTCGTTAAATTTTTCGTCTTCCAATTCCTCAAAGGCAAAGCGCAATGTTGCATGGGTGCATATCAAAATGCGTTCATCACTATCTAAAAATCGTTTGAACGCTTTAACTTTGCTATTATCGCCACCAGCGGTGCATAGGTTATATTCTTCATTTGGCTCCCAGTTCGCAAAAAAACCATGGGATTTTAGGTCTGTTTTTCCAAACGACCCACCAATTGATTTTTCGGGAACCGCAACAATAACTTTTGTAATGCCTTGTTTGTATAATTTATCCAAAGCAATAAACATTAATGCGCGTGATTTGCCTGAGGCGGGAGGGGCTTTAAGTAATAGATATTGCGCATCGCGGGCCGAATAGGCACGTTCTTGCATTTCACGCATACCCATTTGATTGATACTCGTGCTTTCGCCAGTTTGGGCGTATGTAACATCAACTAAATTTGGCATCAATTTGTAGCTTTCATTTTTATCCATTTCTCATATTGACTTTTGGATGGTGTTGGAATGCTTTCGGGTTTCAAAAGCGCAACTAAATCAATAAATTTATTCTTGCACCTCTGATAACCTTTTATTCTCATTGATAAAACATTTTGGTAGTCTGGTAGTTCAAGCATAATTTGGATCTCACGAGGTGAGAAGCCTTGAATCAAGTTATCATAATGAGCTTCGGCAGATTGCGCAGTTCCATATCGGTTTCCTACTGCGCAAAGTAATACCGATTCTACAAATTCGTGCTGTGCTGTAAAAGGAACCGCTTGGTTAGCAACTATTATTTGCAAGCGCTCGGCAAATGGCTGTTCATTATAAAAATTGTCGTAACTATTATGAACCGACACCAACTTTTTGCATGCATTTGATATTATGGAGTGTCGCTCAACTTCTGAAAGCAGGCCAAGTATTCCAATTTGCTCAAAAAATGACTGTGATGCTTTATGGCGATCAACCTCGCCCTTGGCCTGATAATCTTGATGTCGATTTATTAAAATTGAATAGATACTCGGAGTGAATTTTTGTTTTACTCTCAGGCAAATTGTGATTGCGTTGACCCTAGTTTCCTGACTTTTACTGGGGTCGCAATAAATGCCATGCAACATTCCGACTATAGTTTCGCGCTGTGCTTCAAAGGTCTTGTCAATCCGTTCGCACCAAACTCGATATTGATCTTCATTGAATCCCCCAACATTTATGGAAGAAGCTAGACCTTGAATATCAACTGCCTCTAAATTTTGTTCATTGTTGAGGGCGTAGCGTGCAACACGATTCACAAAATTTACAAATTCATCTTCATCTAAATTGCCTATCGCTGGATGCGCTGATGAAAAATTATTTCGTATATCTCTGCACTGATCCAGCATAAAGAATCCGTGTTCTGAAACTAGATTTAGTCGCAAACACAAATCCAACAATTCACTATCTTTAAGATCCAATAGCTTTTTTTCATCAAAATCTCGGCTGATGATTTGTGGAATAATGTTTATCCCGAAGCGCCTAACTTTTTGCCTGAGCTCAATAACTGCTGCATTCCAAGCATAGTTTATTCCGCTATCAAAAAGGCCGCTGGCAACTGCGACGCACATTCTTATCAAACCCTCGTCCCTTAGCTCTGGTGGAATCCTTGAAAGGAGGCGTGGTAAGTTACCCCAAGCATGAGAAATTTGGTCACTACTAGGAAGTAAGTTTCTATTCACACCTAGAGCAGCTGTGATTGTTTCCAGCATCGGAGAAGTATGTGGAACAATGTCTGGCAAATTCACGTCGCTTTTGCTTACAAGGTTATTTCCAGTCATAGCAATAAATCTCCTTGAATATCTTGTCCTGAAATCATAGCTTCGTAAAGTTTGAATAGGTATTCCAAGCGTTCTTCGTCACTTGAGAATGGGCGGGAACGATAACAACGCTCTACCGCAATATCTAAATTATGGTGTGCCTCACGCAATCCATATGGCATTTTGTCTGGGTCATAGAGTTCAGCCATGGTTTTTTGGGAATGCCTTTCACGCTCTTCTAAAACATTAAAAACATGCTGTGAAATAGTGTCTTTTTGCTTCAACGTGAGATTTGGAACGGGAAAAGTATTATAGCAAAGTTCGGCGGAATATCGGATTCGCGTCTCGAGTTTTCCCCCGATGGCAATTACCCAAACCATGTGCAACTTTGAAGTTATGACTCCAAACACCCATGAATCAGCGTCATAAACAGCTTGTGCAGAATTAGAAATCACAACATCAGAATTTAAAAAGCCAATTGGAATATATTCGCGTCTTTCAGAGGAAACGCTAGGAACAATAATTGAATGGGTCTTGGATTCGTTGGTATCTCTAAATTGATGACTCCTTGTCGCTAATTTATTTGTCCCCAAATCCTTGCTTTCAAGTCTATGTTTTTCAGTGACTTTAATTCTCTTCTGAATGAACGGAATATTTTTTGCTTCAGTTAAATCTTTGTCTTTAATCCACAGACAATATCTCTTTTCGCCTCTGATATATTCTTGAGAGCCTAATAACAACCTTATGAATTTTTTTGATTTAGGGTTTTCTGCAAGGAGTTCTTGTTTATCTTCAGGACTTAAAATCAAACCGCCACCGTCGTTTGGCATATTTCCAAAATTCATTCTAGGCAATTTCGAAATTGCTTTCTTGGATTGGGCTATAATCGTCATGGTCTCGCCAGCGAGATAAGGGTTTATAGATTTTAATTTTCGCTCAAAACCTTCGTTATAAATAGTTTTTTGTTCTTTATTTGGGTTACTTATTCCGATAATTACACACGTCACTCCAGCGTTGGATTTAGCGTTATTTTCCCATTTAAACGATTGGTGTGCGAACTGAATTTCTAAGCCTAGATTAAATATTGCAGGCCATAACAATGACACTTGTTGACCTTGGCATATTGAGTTTGTAGTGACGAACGCAAATTCTGAATCGTGATTTTTTATATACTTCGCTGCCTTGTAAAACCAACATGAAATATAGTCCAAATCCTTATATTTGCCTAAGCTCCTTAGGACAATATCCATGTCCGATTTCTGTAGCTCGCTCTGTCTTCTTGCGCCCTGATATGGCGGGTTTCCTAGAATGTATATTATATGTTCTTTTGTCTTTGGACAAACTGATTCCCATTCAACACGCAGAGCATTTTTGCAAACAATATTCCCGCCTTCTTTAAGTGGCAATGGCGGCTTTGTTTTACCAAATATTTCCTTAAATTTCTCGTTCATTTGGTGTTCGGCAAGCCATAGCGAAAGAATTGCAACTTCATGTGCAAAGTCATCCAATTCTATGCCGCAGAATTGAGATAGTTTAATTCTAGAAAACAAAAATTCTGGCGACTTACTAAGTTCGTTTATTCGCTTCAAAATTTCCATTTCAAGCGTTCGAAGCTCTTTGTAAGCAATAATTAAAAAATTTCCCGATCCGCATGCTGGGTCAAAGATTTTAATTTTCTCTAGTCGTGTTAATAGCTTTTCTAACTTTGCTTTATTGTCAAAATGTTCTTCAAATTCTTCTTTTAATTCGTTCAAAAATAAAGGTTCTATAACCTTCATGATATTTGGCACAGAGGTGTAGTGCATACCCATGCCACCACGTTGGTCAGGGTGAACAACTGCCTGTATCATTGAGCCGAAAATATCAGGATTAATTGCGGCCCAGTCAAGCGCACCGCAATCTATTATCATCTTACGTGATTTGGCGGAAAACTTTGGCGCAAAGTATTCTTGCCCGAATAGTCCACCATTCACATAGGGGAAATCTTTAATATATTTAGGTTCATCCTTTCGATGTTCGGTGTTCATAATTCTGAACACGCGATTTAGATAATCGTCTAAATCACTTCCGTCGGGTTGAGTGTTTGTTGCAATAGAATTCGTGAACAGACCTTTGGCAAATATTTCAGTATCTTCAGCGAAGAAGCAAAATAATAAACGCGATAGGAATACATTTAAGGAATGGAGTTCATTTTTGTTCTTAAATGGATTGTCTTTTAGAATTTCATCATAAAGTTTCGCCATTTTTTCGGCAGCTTTTACATCAGCTTCGGTCTCTTTTGGAGCATTATATGTTGATAGTCCTGCCAATTCACCAAAAAAATCTGGATGCTTATTTATTTCCAAAATTGGAATATCAAGCGAATTTTTTGTCTTTGTATTTATCGCCAATAGCGTTTTATAATCAGTGACGATTATGAATTTTGGATCATGCTTTAATGAAGTTTCATCTTTGCTAATTTCATCAATTCGGGCATGAAGGTCTACGTCTTTTACTACTTCAAAAAACACTTTCTTTTTGAGAATTAATTGCCCATCTTTTTTACCAAGATTGCGATTTCCTTTTTTTAACAACGTAACCGTCGTTTTAGGAACGCCGTATGCAAGCAATAGGTCAAAAATAAATTCTTCTTCTGAGAAATTTTCAACTAAGTTTTTTAGGTTTTCTTCAATTTGCGCGATTTTCATTTTCTAGCCCAATTTCCTTTGCGCACTTTGCTCTTCAATCCAATTATTAATATCGCTTTGACGACAACGCCAAGCTCCGCCAACTTTAAATGCAGGAATTTTACCATTAGCAACCATACGATATGTGGTTTTCTCATATAACTTGAGGTATTCGGCAACATCTTTGATTGTAAGAATATCATTCGACATACAATTTCCCCACCTAGCATCGAATCTATACTTTAAGTGAGAAAATAGTGGAAAAGTGCAGAATTCTCAAGTTAAATAGCCTTGATTAATCTATCTTAAGTAAATACCATGCTTTTACAAGTCAAAATTTAGGCTTACCGAATAAAAAAATATTTATGTAGTATATTTTAATCTACCTAACTTCTTATGGAGCCTAAGATTATGAGCAATGCAAATATGACATTAGTATTTGATGGTTCGGCAGTTGAAAATGGTGAAATAGATGTTCAAGATTTGGCCCCAGCACTTTTGGCAATGGGCAATTTAATTCAATCTGCAAATTCGACAATAAATGGGGATAAAGCTCACATACAAGTTAAAGTTAAAGCTACTTCAGAGGGGTCTTTTGAAGTTGACCTTGCATTGGCGCAGTCTATTTTGGAGACTACAAAAGGCTTTTTTGATTTTGCAGCCGCTAACAAAGACGGGATTACAGCTGCAAACGACTTGGTTGATTTAATTTTCAAAGTAATTGGTGGAAGCGGAATAGGCGGTGGGCTTCTTTTCCTAATTAAATGGCTTAAAGGGCGAGCACCAGACAAAATAGAAACAAGTGGAAACCAAACTTTGGTTCACATAGGAGACACTTACTTTATAACCTCACCAGATACCATAAAATTAGCGGAGTCTGTTGAAGTGCGGGAGAACGCTAAGAGAGCCATTTCTTGCTTGGAAAAAGACGGCATAAGTAAATTCAAAGTCAAGCGCGATGGTGAAGAAACACTTATCATCGAAAAGAACGATACTTCCTATTTTGAAATTCCGTCGATTACTGATACCGAACTACAGGATGAAACCAGAAACGTTACGCTTCAAATTATTTCTTTGAGCTTCAAAGAAGAAAATAAATGGCGCGTAACGGATGGCTCTGAGCCATTTAACGTTGATATTTTAGATGAAGAATTTTTGACAAAAATTGCCAATAACGAAATTTCATTTTCTAAAAATGATTATCTTATGTGCCAAGTTAGAGAAAAGCAATTTCAAACTAGTAAAGGACTGCGAAAGGAACGTTCAATAATAAAAGTCTTAGAACACAGGCCTGCTTTGAAACAAATGAAATTACTATAACCTATTATGGCTTACGCCATTTATCTGGCCCACCTTTTTCAGTATGTCTTATACGTTCAACCAAAGGCGTTGCGTTTGGATTTAGTTCCTTTGCACGTTCAATTGCAGCCTTTTGTGTCGGCAAAACATCACTAGCGCGTTCTGAATTTGGTTTACGGACCGCATAATCACCCTGTTTTCGCCTTTCGACAAATAGCTGATTTTTATCCATTATTTTCACCTCATAATATGCAAACAAATTGCATAAACTATATGGGGATAGAGTTATTTATTTCAACCCTTAGTAAAACGGCGGTGCCCATTTAATTATAATTATTGATTTCCGAATTTATAAAATTTAATCAACTTTTGTTTTAGTAAAACAATTATTTCCCTAGGGGTTTTACCCCACGCGCGTGCAAGGGTCGAGATGAACTTCAAAGCCCCCCTCCCCAACCTTCCTTCGTAAACTTCGTGCAGGTTGGGTGATACCCCTTTGGGCTTTGAAGCCCTTGCACTTGCTACCCCCAGTCTCGCCGACGGGCAAGGTTTGTATTCGCAAACCCCTTACCAAGGAAAGACTAGAAAATGACAACTAACTTATACGCACAGCCTTATGATATTTCGGCTACTGGCTTTTATTTTAAAAGCGCGGAAGAATACACCGAGAAAGCAAGAAAACTATATAACCCATACGGCGAACACGTCGAAGAATTTGAAATCCAATTCATTGACGGGGACGGCATAGATTGCCAATTATTTGAAGCACTAAGCATCAACCAATCCAATATTGAATCCTATTTCAAAGCCGTCGGAGATTGGGAAGAATATCAGAAAATTAATGCCATAATTGCAATTGGCGAAGTTGGCTATAAATTCGACCTTGCCAATGATGACCCAGATGATTTAAATGTTGATTTATACCAATTCGATACCATGAAAGAGCTTGCAGAACATTTTGTCGAAGAAGGCCTCTATGGCACTATTCCAGAGAATATAAAATTCTATCTTGATTACGATTTAATAGCCCGTGACTTATCAATGGATTATTCCGAAGTCCGAATTGATGGCACAAACTATATTTATCGGTGCGATTAGAATAGGCAACGCAAATTTATTGGCTGCCTTAATCGGCAGCCAAAATTTTTGTTTTCTTTTGTCCTTCGGCGCAAAAGAAAACAATTTTACCTATCACAAACAATAGTTATTGTGTTAGGTAAGTAAAAAAGAATCTTGGTAATTTCTAAAAATGAACAATCTTGTCCCTACAAATTTGTTAAATGATATTAGGCAGTTGATTGCACAATCACGCCAAAGCGTTAGATATGCTGTTAATTCTGCAATGGTGCAGACCTATTGGAATATCGGGCGATTAATCGTTGAAGATGAACAAAATGGGCAAGAGCGTGCGGAATATGGCGCACAACAATTACTATTTCTATCTTCAAAACTTACGGCAGAATTTGGTAAAGGTTTTGATGAGCGCAATTTACGCAATATGCGCCAATTTTTTATAGTTTTTCCAATTTGGAACGCACTGCGTACCGAATTGAGTTGGACGCATTATCGCACACTTATGCGCATAGAAAACCAATCCGCGCGTGAATGGTATATGAAAGAAACAATTGCCAATCATTGGAGCGCAAGGGCCTTAGACCGACAAATAAGCAAATTATATTATGAAAGGCTTTTGGCAAGCCCGGATAAAACGATTGTCGAACAAGAAGCGGAAAACCATACAAGCGAACTCGATGAGAACCCGAAAGATATTTTGCGGGATCCATATATATTGGATTTCCTAAACTTACCCAATCAATCATTTTTGGAAAAAGACATTGAACAGGGCATAATCAATAATATCACCGAATTTTTGCTTGAATTAGGTAAAGGCTTTGCCTTTGTTGAACGGCAACAACACCTAAACCTCGATGACCAAGACTTTTATATTGACTTAGTATTCTACAATTTCAAATTAAAGTGCTTTTTGCTTATCGACATAAAACTTGGCAAATTAACACACCAAGATGTGGGCCAAATGGATTCCTATGTCCGTATGTATGACGAACAATATAAAGGCAAAGATGATAACCCAACAATAGGTTTGCTATTATGCTCTGAAAAATCAAAGGCGATTGTTAAATATTCAGTCCTTGCCGATAGCAACCAACTTTTTGCTTCAAAATACCTCCCTTACCTACCAAGCGAAGAAGAATTGCGCCGCGAACTTGAACGAGAGAGAAATTTGATAGAAAATAAATAAAAGGACTGGAATTTAATTTTATTGGTGATAAGATTCCAAAACACGGAATCGAATTCAGGTTTTTCAGTTGTATTCTTATTAATTTCTACTTACTGTAATTGCTCAAAAAAAATACAGTGTTGATTCTAGAAATGAATTTTGCTGGGGGCTTTTTTAGGGGCCCTCTGAAAGTTTTTGAACTGGATTTTTTCACTAAATACAAAAAGTTAGCTCAATTTTTCGATTCCGGCTCCAGCACCATTTTATATCTCACGCCAGTTTCGCTTCGCTCAACGCTCCTATGGGGTGGGGCGTTCAAGATGTGCTGGAAAAAGTGGCATCATTTTGATTACAGCAAATATATATCATGTGTCATTAAGCCACCTTTAAATATTCAATGAATAGAGCTAAACGAAATTAGTATTTAGAATTTGAAAAAGGCAAATATGTTTAAATATCCCATTAAACAGGCACAAAAACATTGGGCGCTTTTTGCGGCGTTAATTTCGGCATCGATGCTTGCTGCGGCGCATGCTTTTGAAACCTTTGGCGGCTTGGCACCATGTGCCCTTTGCCTTCATCAGCGCGAAGTTTACTGGGTTGCATTATTTGTTGGTTTAATTGGTTTTGCCCTAAGCCATTATATAAAGGCATCGTCATTGGTTCGCGCAATTGATGCGGTTTTGGGTGTAGTATTCCTTGCCAGTGCGGCAATTGCATTTTTCCATTCTGGGGTAGAACTTCATTGGTGGCAGGGGCTTCCAGAATGTGCTGGCGGCGGCAGCAAAGAAATTTCTGGTGACCTATTGGGCGCACTTTCAAAACCCGTTGCCCAACCAAGCTGCGACAGCATCCCTTGGAGTTTTATTGGTCTTTCAATGGCCAATTGGAATGTTATTATTTCATTGTGTCTTGCAGTTTTTTCATTAATATGCGCATTCAAAGGTGATACAGGTTCTTCGGAATTTGAATAGGCATTTTATAAATGAGCAGAAATAGACGCCCTGCCCCGCCATCTGATTATAGTGCGGGCAATAGATTTGACGAAATATCGCAAATGTTGCGGGTAGATCATGCCGGTGAAATGGCGGCGGTTGAAATTTACCGTGCCCAGCGCAAAGTTTTTGCCAACACCAATAATCTTTCTGGCATCGATATGATTCTCGCAAAACAAGAAGCCGAGGAAATTGCCCATAAAAAGACATTTGACCAAATCCTAGTTGAACGCGGCATAAGGCCAACAATTTTGGAACCTATTTGGAAGCCTGCGGCCCAATTGCTTGGCTATACAACTGCTTTTATGGGTGAAAAGGCGGCCCATGCCTGTACTGCTGCGGTCGAAGAAGTTATCGAGGAACATTACCTTGAGCAAGAAGATAGGCTTGCGGATGATGATTCCTTAAAGCCAATAATAACAAAATTCCGCCTCGAAGAATCAGAGCATCGGGACGATGCCATTGAAAATGGCGCCGAAGATGCTTTTGGCTATCCAATATTATCGGCAATAATTAAAACTGGCTGTAAAATTGCCATTTTCCTAAGCCATAAAATCTAATTTACGTTTTTTTGATTTATTGCGAAGCTTTAAAAATTGAATAACAATATTTTCATCTGCTATTCATGTTTAGGATAATAAGCTAACAAAATGAATTGATTTGATTTTTCAAAATTAATTATGGAGCAGGAAATGAACAACAAAATTAAAATGACTATTGGCGCAATGGCTCTTGTCTCTATGCTTGGGGCTTGTACAACAATTGACCCAAACACCGGCGAAAAAGTTCGCGATAATTCAAAAACTGGTGCATTAATTGGCGCGGTTGTTGGTGCGGCTGCGGGATATGCATCAAATGACAAATCTTCGGTTGGTCGTAAAAATGCTGTAATTGGTGCAGGTATTGGCGCATTGGGCGGCTATGCAATTGGCGATTATATGGACAAACAACAAGCCGAACTTCGCAAAAAACTTGATGGCACTGGCGTAACCGTAACCCGTAATGGCGATGAAATTGTTCTTAACATGCCTGGCGATATTACGTTTGAATATAATCAAGATACTTTGCAGCCGCAATTTTATTCGGTGTTAAATGACGTTTCAAAAGTATTAACGGATTATCCATCAACCTATGTTGACGTTGTTGGTTATGCGGATTCAACAGGTTCAGACGCATATAACCTTGATTTATCACAGCGCCGCGCAAACTCCGCTGCAAACTATTTAAGCTCGCATGGTGTTGCATCGCAAAGGCTTTATGTAACTGGTATGGGTGAAAGCAATCCAATTGCCGATAACTCAACACCTGAAGGTAGAGCCAAAAACCGCCGTGTTGAAATCAAACTTCGTCCGGTTACTGCGTAATTCACGAAATTTAGACAATAAAAAAAGCCCCCGAAATTCGGGGGCTTTTGTTTATAATCCAGCGAAAAGATCCCGCAACAAGTACGGGATGACAGCAAGTATTAGCCTACGATTTCGTTACCTGCAAAGAATTGCGCGATTTCGATAGCCGCATTTTCAACGCTGTCTGAACCGTGTGCAGAGTTTTCGCCCATAGAAAGTGCGAAAGTTTTGCGGATTGTGCCTTCGGCAGCATTTTCAGGGTTGGTTGCGCCCATAACTTCGCGATATTTTGCAACAGCGTCTTCGCCTTCAAGAACTTGAACAACAACTGGCGCAGATGTCATAAATTCAACCAATTCACCAAAGAAAGGACGCGCGCTATGCACTGCATAGAAAGTTTCGGCTTGTTCGGTGGTCATTTTAATGCGTTTTTGCGCAACAATACGAAGGCCCGCTGCTTCGATAAGTGCGTTTACAGCACCAGTAAGGTTACGGTTGGTTGCATCTGGTTTAATGATTGAAAAAGTACGCTCTAAAGCCATTTTGAAAACTCCAAATTAAATATGGCGGCTCTTTAGCTTCTTTAGACGGAATGAGCAATATTAGCGGGTGCAAACAACGTCACTAATAGCAATAAACTTTGGCAATCTTGCCATTTTTTCATCATTAGACACTTCTTCCCCCGCCTCGCGTCTATTTACACAAAATCTCCCTTATAATTCCGTCATTATCTTTTTTAACTATGATAATAGCTTTGTAGGAATTACTATCATAAAGATATTTTTCCCTTGATGGATCAATAAAAACCACTCCATGGTAATTTTCCAGAATATAAGGCGCATCAGCCTTCATACCGACAAGCGAACGATAAAATTGGGCATCACATTCATTGGTTAAATATACTGGCTCAATCGGGTCTATAACAACATTATATACAGGTCGGGAAAATAAAGTATCTAATTCAAAGCCAATAAAAACAAAAGAAGAAGCAGAGACCATTATCGCCAAAACAAAGCTTGACATTTTTATAAGATATTTGCCTGTTTTTACCCCTTCATCTCCCATTTACCACCTTCGCTTTGTTGCCAATAGGATAGTTCAAACCCTGCATCTTTGGCGGCTTTATAGGTTTTGCGGGCTGCGGTGACTTTTTCCGAATCTTGCCCATCAATTAAATAAAATGCGCGTTCTATTCCATCTATATCACCACTATCTATATCACCGAGCGGCGCATCTTCAAGTAGAAAAACGGCTTGGGCAAAATTATTATTTTCAAGGCTTGTGGTCAAAAGAATTGGTTGTTCGGATGGTTCAACCCCTTCCGCCCCCTCAATCGCGTGCGGCAGCCATGAGCGTTCTTGAAAAGTCCATAATTCTTTATCAAGTGCGACAAGCGTTTCAGGGTTTTGGGCGCGAATAAGACACGTCCAATCGTTTTTCAAACACCGCTCCAGCAGCGGCACAAGTGCCGCCACTGTTGAGGTTTTTTCAAGATGATAAAACCAATATTGCATGGATTATTTCTCAAATGATTCCCGAACCAATGTATCAAGCAGACGAACACCAAAGCCAGTTGCCCATGACGGTTCGCGTGGATCTTCATTGCCATTTTTCCATGCGGTTCCGGCAATATCAATATGCGCCCATTGTGTGCCTTCTTCAATAAATCTTTGAAGGAATTGTGCCGCAGTGATTGAACCCGCAGGAGAACCAGGGCCAGAACGATTGACGTTTTTCACATCCGCAATTTTGGAATCAAGCAATTTGTCATAAGACGCACCAAGCGGCAAACGCCATACTTTTTCACCACAATTTTCACCCGCAGCAGTGATTTTGCCAGATAAATCATCGCTATTTGAGAATAGACCCGCATAATCATGACCAAGCGCAATCAAAATCGCACCAGTCAAAGTCGCCAAATCAATCACATATTTTGGTTTAAAGGTTTGCTGTGCATAGGTTAGAACATCGCATAAAACAAGGCGACCTTCTGCATCGGTATTTAAAACCTCAATGGTTTTACCAGACATTGATTTAACAATATCACCCGGACGCTGTGCATTACCATCCGGCATATTTTCGGCAAGACCAACAAGACCAACCACATTCGCCTTGGCTTTGCGCCCCGCGATTGCCTTCATTGCACCCGATACAGCAGCCGCACCGCCCATATCACCTTTCATTTCTTCCATGCCACCAGATGGCTTGATAGAAATACCACCGGAATCAAAGCAAAGACCTTTGCCAACCAATGCCAATGGTGCGTCATCACCACCGCCTTTGTAATTCATAACCACAACACGGCTTTCAGAAGTTGACCCCTGCCCCACGCCAAGGAATGAGCCCATGCCAAGTGCTTCCATTTCTTTTTCACCAAGCACGGTAACTTCAACCCCAAGAGACTTTAATTCAACAAGGCGTTTAGCAAATTCGGCGGTGTTTAGAACATTTGGCGGTTCGTTCATTAAATCACGGCCAAAGGCGATACCGTCATAAAGCGCTTTTAATTCGGTAAAATTTGCTTGCCCGTCACCATCGACAAAAATTTCTGATAATTCAGTTTTGGTTTTTGGTGCAGTTTTATAGGTGTCAAATTTATAAGATGCCATAAGTGCCGCAAGACCAGCATGGGCAGAATATTGTGCGTCACCAGCAATTGAGCTTACGAGAATTTGCGCACTGGCTTGTCCAAGTGAAGAAGCCGCCTTTACACCGGTTGCAACTGCTTTTTCAAATGTTTCAAGGCTAAGGCTGTCTTTTTCGCCTACGCCAACAACGATATTTAGTTTCCCGTCAATTGTTTCGGTTGCGGTTTGTGACGCTGAGCCATCAAAACCCTGCAAAGCAAGAATTGGCGAGATAGCGTCATTTTTAAAGGCGAATTTGATAATTAATTTGCAATCGTCATTCTTTTTAAAATTAATATTCACGATTTTCTCCAGTATTTTGAATCATTGCCCAATAAATTTAAATCATTAAAAGTCATATATTTGGTTAGTAATAATTTAGAGCAATGGTTTTTTGGTCACATTAGCCCGCTTTTGTCTGATACGCCACCATCTTATCCCTTGCGTTACACCTCAATCACACATATTAGGAAATTTGCGTACTTGTTTTTAGAGAGTTATTTATAAGCAAATGCTAAAAATACAAAAATATATATTAGGTTTGCTTATAGGCCCATTTTTGGCGATAACCATTGGTTTATCGCTGCTTGCGTTGATAACACAATCATTGACACAATTGGATTTGATTGTTGAACGTGGGCAAAGCCCGTTTACGATTCTTTCAATATCTATTCTTTCGACACCGCAATTTATGGCGGTTGTTGCACCAGTTGCATTATTTGCGTCGGCAATCTTGGTTTATGGTCGCCTTTATTCAGAAAATGAACTTGTGGTCGCCTTTGCCAGCGGAATGAGCGTTTGGAAAATTGCCGAACCACTGGTTAGGCTTGCATCAGTTGTCGCATTATTTGTCCTTATGATTGGGGTCTATGTCCAGCCCTATACATACCGCCTTATGCGTGAAAAGCTTTTTGCAATTCGTTCCGATATTGCCACCACGCTTGTCAAAGAAGGGCAATTTCGTGAAAGCGTTAAAGGCGTCACCATTTATACCAGAAAAATTGATCAAGATGGTGCTTTGCGCGGGATTTTGATTGCCGATACACGCAATAAAGACAAATCTGTTACTTATTCGGCAAATTCTGGCGGGATTGTTAAAATTAATGGCACGCCAGCAATGTCATTAAATAATGGTTCAATCCATGCCCGCGATGAAAGTGGTGCACCAATTCTTTATGGCTTTTCACAATATGTAATTACGCTTGATGGCTTTAATTCAGACGAAAAAGATTTGTTTTATAAACCATCCGACCGCTTCACAACCGATTTGTTCACGCCAGACATGACCCACAATTGGGACAGGGCTCACAAAGGTGCATTATTGGTAGAGGCACATCACCGTTTCTCGGCACCGTTTTATTCTATTGCTACCGCACTTTTAGGGTTTTTTGCAATTTTTGGGACTGGCTTCTCACGCCGTGGGCAAAGTATCCATATCGCCAAAACTTCGGCGGCAGCATTAGCAATGCTTTTGACACAATCTGGTCTTGAGGGAATAATAGAAAAACAATCTTCTTTGAACATTATCCAATATATAATCCCAATTGGCGTATCTTTATTCATAATGTTTAAACTTGGGATATTTAAAAATTGGAATTACCTATTAATTTCCGGCGGCGGCATTAATAGTGGCAAAAGCAAAAACCAAAAATCATCCGATTTGATGGAATTAGTGTGATTACATGCTGCACCGTTTAAATAAATATATTTTCCTAAAATCACTTTCCGGAATGATAATTGCCTTTCTTGGCGTCTCGGCAAGTGTGATAATGGTTGATTTGGTGGAACAATCGCGCGCCGTTGCCGGCATACAGAATGCGAATTTTTTCACCGCCCTGAAATTCACTCTTATGCGCCTTCCCGGTCTTACGGAACAATCAATCCCAATCACGGCATTGGTTGGAACTTTGCTTAGCTTTACTGGCTTGTCACGCCGCTCAGAAATTACGGCGATGCGGGCTGCGGGCGTTTCGGCATGGCGCTTTCTTGCCCCATTGGGTTGGCTTGCAGTTTTTATTGGGGTTGCGGTAACATTTTTTATTGACCCAATTTCTGCCAAACTAAATGATCAATATGAAGCGGAAAAAGACAGGCTTTCATCAATTGTCCAAATCGCTGATGCTTCAAAGTCAACGCAATCATTATGGGTCACACTTCCCTCATCCGAAGGGCAATTAATTATTTATGGTGACAGTAAAGATGCAGTCACCCAAAATAGCTTTGCCATAAGCAATGCAACAATTTATGTTTATGATAAAACTGGTCTTGATTTGCAAAAGACAATTGATGCAAAATTGGCAATAAGAAAAAACAAACAATTAAGTATAAGTGATGCCTATGTTACCTCTACTGGCGCACAATCTGAATTTAAACCAATAATTCAAATGGGGCTTTCGGATACTTCATCAATAGAGGGCACACGTGAACCACGCATCGTTCCGCTTTGGGAACTTCCAGCAGAGGCTCATCTGGCAAAGCAAAATGGTGGTTCGCCAGAGAAATATTGGCTACGCTTTTATCGCTTGTTGATGTTACCCATTAATATTTTGGCGATGGTTTTATTTGCCGCTATCATGAGTATTGGCCTTGATCGTTCTGGCGGTAAAATCAGAAGTGTTATGATTGCAATCGCGGTCGGCATTTCAATGTATTTCTTTAACGAAGTTGCGGGACTAATGGCAAGCTCTGGGAATATTCCTGGTTTAATTGCCGCAATATGCCCGCCGCTATTTGCGTTGACGCTTACGCTTGCACTAATTTCTTACCGTGAAGACGGTCAGGTTTCCTAGATTTAATATTCCGACAATAGGCTTTGACATTATTGAACAAAAAATCCAAAACATTATTTAGAAAAATAGGCGGTCAATCGATTCTGTTATGAAATTTGATTATCATCATTCACAGCCTGCATTCATTATTGCCTCGTTTGCCGTATTAGCAAGCGCCGGACAAGCACGGGCGCATGAAAATTATAGTGCCAATGACGCCATTCTTAGCCGAATTCAATTTTTCATTCAGGATCAGGATGTCGGGCAAAGTGGCGGCATAAGTTTTTCAAAAGACCAACAACAAAAAAACCAAAAGCCAAGCAATAATGCACCAATTGCCACCACCCATCCCAATCAACCAAGCGCCGCATCAAACCTTGATGATAAGGTTTTATTGGTTGCCGATGAGGTTGTTTCCGGTGATACACAAAATGAAATCATTGCCACCGGCCATGTTGAAGCAAGAAATAAAGGCAGACGCCTATTATCCGATAAATTAGTTTATAATCGTGACACTGGCATCGTTACCGCGATTGGCAATGTAACAATTATCGAAGCCGATGGCACCGTTAGCTTTGCCGACGAAATCACCGTTGACGATCAACTTAATAGTGGTTTGGTAAATAATTTTGCCGCCCGCTTCCCCAATGACGGGATAGTTGCCGCAACAACAGCAGTAAAAGAAGATGGTGGCCGAAATTCTCTTTCACGTGTCAAATATACTGCCTGCCCTGTATGCGCAGCAAAACCAGAACCAACATGGAATATTCGTGCGCGCAAGGCAATTCAAGACACGCAAAGGAAAGAAATTTCTTATCAAGACGTCGTTTTTGAAGTTAAAGGCGTTCCGGTTTTCTACACCCCATATTTCAAACATGGTGATCCAACAGCAGGGCGACAATCAGGGTTTTTGCAATCAAAACCTGGTCGTTCATCACGACTTGGCTATAATGTTGAGCAGCCGTATCTCTACGTCATCGATGATTATTCTGACATCACGATTTCGCCGCAAATATCGCAATATGTTAACCCAGTAATATATGGTGATTACCGCCGCAAATTCTATTCTGGCGATCTTCATATTGCTGGCTCTGTTACCAATGAAAAATTCTTTGGCCGTGAAGGCGATAAATTTGGCAATACCGATTGGCGTGGTCATATTTTTGCGGACGGAAAATTCAATATTAATGACGTATGGGACTGGGGTTTTGGTGTTGAAAATGCGTCGGATGATTTATACCTTGCCCGTTATTCAATCCGTGGTCAGGGTTTGGTTCGTGGCCCAGTACGTATAACCAGTAATAGCCTTATAAATCAGCTTTATCTCGAAGGTAAAGAAAGTGATTTTTACGCCCGCATTATGGGGATTGGCTTCCAAAATCTTCAAGGGTTTGCATTTCGTAAAAACACGCCAAAAGTATTACCAGATATGGAACTTCATAAGGCTTGGCAAACGGATTTCCTTAATGGAACAATTGGCGCCAATGCCAGTGGTGTTTATTTAGCGCGTAATGATGACAAGCTTGATAGTGGTCGCTTATCGTCATCGATCAATTGGCGTGGTCAGAAAATAATCGGTAATGGCTTTTTATTAAAGCCAAGTGCAGAAATCAAAGGGGATTATTTTTATTATAATCACTTCCGCGATTCATTGGGTAACGATGTTGGAACCAGTAATTTCAGCCGCTTTAACGCCAATGTCGCCACTGATTTTAGCATTCCTTTACAGCGTTATACCCAAAATTACAAAATTATTCTTGAACCAAAATTAAATTTAAGAATCGCCACCACAAATGATAAAAGTGATAAAGTAATTATTGAAGATGCCTATAATTACGAAAACTCATATTCATCATATTTCTATAATGATGCCTCGGCGATCAATGATATTTATGACAGTGGAGCAAGCGCCACATTAGGGGTTAATCTAGCGGTTTATGATAATAGCAATAATTCAATAAACTGGTTTGTTGGCAAACAATATCGCAACAAAAACAACCCGTTATATACCCCCCTAAGCAATCTTGATTCTAAAAATGGGGATTATGTTTCAAATCTTGAAATAGATTTCAAGAAATTCATAACCCTTAGCGGGAATGTACGTATTGATGGCGATACTGGCGAATTAATTCGTACCGAAGTTTCGGCAAGCATGAAATATAAAAATTTAAGCGTGCAAACCCGTTACCACGAATTACCACAGAAATATTCTGTTACTGCGGCGAACCGCGAACTTGTAACCAGCGCACAATATAAATTGGGTGATTACACAATATTTGCCGATAATTGGCACGATTTCAAAAATGACACCAATCTGAAATTACGCTTTGGTGTTTCTTTTGGTGACGCATGTACTGATGTCCGCATTTATTACGAAGAAATCAATACAACAAACCGTTTTGTAACCCCATCTAAAAACTTTAAAATTCAGATTGCGTTCAAGACACTTGGTGTAATTGATGATGACCCTTTTGAATGATTAAATTAAAAATCAGCAATTGCCAGTTAAAGCCAGTTGAAGCATGGGCAATTGCGCACTATTAATAGGCGGATTTGGAAGAAAAAATGAAGCAAAAATTAAACAAAACCATTTTTAAAGGTGTACTTGCGGCAATTTTAATTGCTGGCTGTGCAAATATTTCCTTTAAAAACGCCTATGCACAAGACGTAACCCTTAATGAAGGGGTTGCAGCCATCGTAAATGATGAGCCGATTACAAGTTTTGACCTGCGCCAAAGAACACGTTTTATTCTTATTACTGCGGGTGTTGCCAGTCCTTCACAGGATGCAATCATTGCCGCATCGCAACAGGCGCTTAACTCTTTGATAAATGAAAAACTACAAATTCAAGAGGCGAAAAAATTTAAACTTACTATGTCTGATGCCGAGGTTGACCATATCCTTACCAATCAGGCAAAGCAGAATGGCGCAACGCTTGAACAATTTTTCAACGAACTTAGACAAGCTGGCATTTCAATCCAAAGCTATCGTGATAAGACACGTGCCGAAGTTTTGTGGCAACGTATTGTTTCCGGTCGTTATTCTTCACGCGTAAAAATCACTAAAGAGCAGCTTGATGACGCTTTGGCACGCATTCAGGCATCGGCATATAAACCGCAATATCAAGTTTCAGAAATCTTCATCGAAGTGGCAAGCCCTGATGAAGATGAGCGTGCGCGTCTTGGCTCCAAAACTTTGGTTGATCAAATCCGCAATGGTGCAAGTTTTGGCCGCGTTGCGCAACAATTCTCATTCTCGCCTTCTGCTGCTACTGGCGGTGATTTGGGCTGGGTTGTTCAAGGTGAGCTTCGTCCCGAAGTTGCCAAAATTGTTGATACAATCCCCGTTGGTCAAGTTTCCGACCCTATTCCGGTACAAGGTGGCTATATGATTGTTGCAGTTCGCAATAAACGTAGTGGTGGCAATGTTGCCCTAAACCTTGATTTACGCCAACTTGTTATTGCCGATAACAATAAAAAAGGCGCCAAAGCCATTGATGAAGTAAGAAACCAATTCAAAGGCTGTGATAGCCTTAAAAAACTTGCCGATAAAAATGGTGTTACTGTAAATGAATTGGGCAAAGTTGCGCTTAATGACCTAAGCGATGAATATAAAAATTTGGTTGAAAACCTTCCAGAAGGCAAAGTTTCAAATAGCGTTGAAAATGGCACAAATGTTGAGGCCTTGGTTGTTTGTAATCGCGAAGTTACAGGTGAAGATATCCCAACCGCGCAACAACTTGAAGATTCAATGTTTGATCAGGAACTAAGCCTGATTGCACGCCGTTATTTACGCGACCTTCGCCGTGAAGCGGCAATCGTAACAAGGTAATAATATGCCCGAAATAATGCTTTTGGCGGTCTCAATGGGCGATCCATCAGGGGTTGGTATTGAAATCGCCATAAAAGCATGGCTTGAACGGCGGCCTGATTTACCGACTTTTTTTATAATTGGCAAAGCAGAAGTTTTTGAACGTACGGCAAAAAACCTTGGGCTTGAAATCAAGATTGCCAACATTACAAACCCCAATCAGGCGCATGATACGTTTACCAATGCCCTCCCGATTTTGGATATTGCGGGCAAGGTTTATGATTTTAAGGCAGGCATACCCAATTCAGATAATGCCGAAATCATCGTAAATTCGATTAAAAAGGCCACAGAACTGGCAATTTCTGGTGATGTGTCGGGCATTGTAACCCTGCCAATTGCCAAATCGGTTTTGTATGCGGCGGGTTTTAAATTCCCGGGGCATACCGAATATATTTCCCATTTATGTAGTGAACATTATAATAAAAACCACGAAGCCATCATGATGCTTTCAGTTGATGGTTTACGCGTGGCGCTTGTAACCATTCATGTGCCGATTACCAAAGTTCCCGAACTTATTACCAAAGATAAAATCATAACCCTTGCCCGCAATGTAAATCAGGCAATGCAGAATGATTTTGGCATTAAACGCCCGAAAATCGCGCTTTTGGGGCTTAACCCACATGCGGGCGAAGATGGGGCAATTGGACGTGAAGAAGTTGAAATTATCAACCCCGCCGCAGCGGAATTACGCGCAGAAGGCATAGATATTACCAATGCCCTGCCCGCCGATACCGCCTTTGCCGATTTTAACCGTGCGCAATATGATATTTACCTTGCGATGTATCATGACCAAGGCTTGATACCGGTCAAGGCACTTGATTTTCATGGTGGGGTTAATACCAGCATTAATTTACCAATCATCCGCACCTCGCCCGATCATGGCACGGGCTTTGGCATTGCGGGAAAAGGTATTGCGCGCTTTGACAGCTTTGAAAACGCATTAAAAATGGCGCAAACAATCGCGCAAAATCGGGGAAAAACCAATGCGTCCTAAATTGGGTGAATATATACGCGAAAATGAATTATTCGCCAAAAAATCCTTGGGGCAGCATTTCCTTTTGGATATTAATCTTACGTCAAAAATTGCGGGTCTTTTGCAAATTGATGAAGACACGGTTATTTTTGAAATTGGCCCGGGCCCTGGCGGCCTTACACAGGCATTATTAAACACCAAGGCCAAGAAAATCATCGCCATTGAAAAAGATGAACGCTTTGTGGAGCATTTGAAGACTTATTTTCATGATGATTTGGGACGGCTTGAAATTATTTCGGGTGATGCGTTAAAAATCTCACCGGCCACATATTTGCGCGAACATAATATTGAGTGCAAATCGGCAAAAATCATTGCCAATCTTCCATATAATGTCGGCACGCAATTATTCCTTAATTGGGTGACTGGCGAGGAAAAAGACTGGGAAATGGCATTAATGTTCCAAATGGAAGTTGCCAAACGGATTTGTGCGCAAACTGGCGATAATCATTATGGTCGCCTTGCTATCCTTACAAATGCGGTATGTTATGCGAATATTGGGATGCACGTCCCCCGCCTTGCCTTTAGCCCGCCGCCAAAGGTCGAGAGCGCGGTTGCGGTTATAACGCCCAAAAAGAAAAATCGCTATGATGATTTGGAAACATTGGGCAAAGTTACCCAAGCCGCCTTTTCCCAACGCCGCAAAATGCTGCGGTCTTCATTGGCGTCATTAGGCAATGCCGAGGCGCTTTGCGAGGCCGCAGGGGTCAAACCCACCCTACGCCCCGAACAACTAAGCCCAGAAGGGTTCTATGCGCTTTGTGAAGCGGTGAAGAATACTTCAAATTAAGTAATGCGCTTTGTCCTCCACCGTGAAACGGGGGAGGTGTCAGCGAAGCTGACGGAGGGGGCATAATACCTTTTTAATGCGGTAGATAACTTTTATTTCCACTGCCATTAATGCAATAATGACCACCGCGTGGGCCGATGCAAACCTTCCCCTCCGAACATGAACATCCACTTGAACTTGTAGAAGGCTTTTTATTACCCTTTTTATTTTGCTTTTTGGCGGAATTATTTTCCAAATTAATTGATTGGGAACGGTGGCAATGATACTCACCAGTTTTGCGATTATTATGGCAACCATTCGCATCAAGCCCACCCGGATGCGCCAAAATTGGCGATGGGACTATCAAAAAAGCCAAAATGGATAAATAAATCTTCCTCAAAATATTTCTTAAAATATATGCCCAAACCTAAGGGTAACATACATCATATTAGAATATTTTCAATTGGTGGTTTTAGTTTTTAAAATTAAAAACTAAATAATTTGGTTTGTTATTGTATTTTAAGCTCGTTTTGATTGCTTTTGCCTAGGCTCTATATTATTATTCATGACCCTGCCTTTATATACCGCAAAAACCTCGCCTTTATCATTAAGGCTAACGGAACTGTTACCAGCTCCCCCATATTGTGAACCAACCGGATAGGTCTCCTTATTAATCTCAACAGATTTAATTATTGTCATGGCCATCCTCAATTATATTTGTTCTTATAAAAATGTTTGCGTTTAATCCATTTAAATCCCTGATGCTTCGTAATAACAGCAACATCAGTTTCACCACCAATTGATGAATGGCCTGCGCAAATTCTACTCCAGCCTTTTGCAACATCAACAAAATACTCTGCACGCTCAATTGCATCACCAATTGGCATCTTTGCATCAAGAAAAGAATTATTAATACAACTGCCGATTCTAGCATTTATTTCGTTAATTTTTAGTTGTTCTATACCACTTTCAATAAGTATTCCATCAAAATTAATCGGCTTACCTAAAATTAATTGGTATAACGAAGTAATTTCTCCGTCCCAATTAATATTACTACCATTCGTATTACCAATATTTAAATTTAATATAGGGTTTCCATTCGTTTCAATTGTAATAGTATTTACATGCCCAAACGCATTCAAGGAAGTAATGATGTTTTCGTACCCAGCAATATATATTTTTGTGCCACCACATGAAAAACCTTCAGTTTTTGTAACATATTCATTTATTGCTCTGATATAAATTTTGGTCACCGTATCAATAGATAAATCTTCACGGGCAATATAATAAACACCACCCTCAATTGATATTTCGTTTCTAAGCCAACGAATAAATTCAGCCAATGGTACTTCGCCTAAATATGCATCTCCAGTAATCATAGCCATAAATGGAGCATCTTTAACAATTTGGAATAATTTTTCGCCATTGGAATATACATTCTGTATGCCATTTTGATAAGTTACAGTAGTTGCACTATCAGCAGCAAAAACTATTCCAGCATTGCAAGTTAAAGATACTAGAATAGTCATTTAAAAACACCTCTTCAATCATTATATACTGAATTAATACCCAGTAATGATTTACTTATATTCTATAATTTATGCTTATTACTAGCTTCATATTCCTCACGAGCAGGCAAGTCATCAAAGAACGGAAGATAGCCATTATTTTCATATCGCTCTCTCGGAATTGGGATTTCGTTATGCCCATCAGTTATTTGGGCATCATTACCGTCTTTATAAAGTCCTCTAGTCTCGCTACGCATGGCAATCACCTAATTCAAAGTTTAAATACACCAATAGTGGTAACATAAACATGAGCTTTGACTTATTCAAATAAGTCAACATGATTCTGTTGCAAATAATAAATGCAATAATAATGATTATGTAAGTTTACAACTAAATCAATTACAAATTACATTATATAAAATTTCTCTTACAAAACGGCAGCAAGTTTATCTAAGTATCTTCGCCCAATAACCCCTGCACAAACCCATGCACCCATGGTTGGCGGTAGCGGGATAGGCGTTCGGCTTTGATTATGTCTTTTAGTTTTTCATAGGTTTCGTCAAGGTCATCATTGACAAGGATATAATCATAAGTCTCGGCACGGGCGATTTCGCCATAGGCGTTATTCATACGCTTTTTAATGGTTTCAAGGCTGTCTTGGGCGCGGTCGGTAAGGCGGCGGCGCAGTTCGTTCATAGATGGCGGAAGGATAAAGACTGACACCACATCTTTTGGGGCATTAATTTCAAGTTGCTGCGCACCCTGCCAGTCGATGTCAAAAATAATATCGCGCCCAGCATCCAATGCCGCCATAATCGGCTCTTTTGGTGAACCGTAATAATTATCATGCACTTCCGCCCATTCCAAGAAGCCATCTTTGGCGCGGATTTCGCGGAATTCATCTTTGGAAATGAAATGGTAATGCTCACCATCCCCCTCACCCACACGTGGGCTACGGGTGGTGCATGAAACCGACAATGACAAATCATCATCTTCGGCAACAAGGCGGCGCGAAAGCGTGGTTTTACCAGTGCCAGAAGGGCTAGAAAGCACCAACATTAATCCACGTCTTTTTACCATTGTCCCATTTTCCATTTATTTGCCACCCGCAAGGTTGGGGTCGGCAATTGCTTCCATTGATTCTTTTTGCGCCCGAATTTGCCGCCATTTTTCAACATTTTTGGTATGTTCTTCATAGGTGGCAGAGAATACATGCCCGCCAGATCCATCGGCAACAAAGAATAGATTTTTTGAATTTGGCGGGTTTAAAACCGCCTTGATAGCATCTTTTCCTGGGTTGCAAATCGGGGTTGGTGGCAAACCTTGAATAACATAGGTATTCCACGGGGTGTTTTGCGTAATCTCACTCTTTAGGATTTTACGCCCCAAAGGCAGCCCCTTGGTAATGCCATAAATAATTGTTGGATCGGATTGAAGCTTCATCCCCTGGCGTAAACGGTTTAGGAACACCGCCGCAATCTGTGGGCGCTCACTGGCGATGCCGGTTTCTTTTTCCACGATTGAGGCAAGGATTAATGCCTCTTCCTTTGAACGAATTGGTAGATTTGCCGAACGTTCAAGCCATAAATCATCAAGAATTTTATTTTGCCTATCAACCATTTGTTGAATAATCATGGCGCGGGTTTCGCCACGTTTAATAGGATAGGTATCAGGCGCCATATATCCCTCTTGGGGGATAATCGGTAAGTCACCCGTCAAAACCTGATTTTCGGCAATGCGTTTATACGCCATATTCACCGTCCAACCTTCGGGGATGGTGATTTTACGCTTTAAAGCGTCGCCATTGGCAAGGATATTCAAAACCTTTAAAGGCGTTGCCCCTGATGGGATTTCAAATTCGCCGGGGATGAATTTTTTGCCAGAATTGGTAAGTAGCGCATATACTTTGAAAACGAAGGGAGCACGCAGCAAATGCGCCTTGCCAAGATTATCGGCAATTTTGCCCGCACCTTCACCGCTTTCGATAATGAAAACAGTCTTATTACCCTCATGCGCCTTTGGCCCGGGGGCAAGGAATATGAAAGCCAGTAATAAAACAGATAAAACACCAAGCGCGATGGCGGCATAAGCCCCCATACGCTCGGCACCTTTTAAAAGGTTTTGTTTCTTTTGTTTTTGCTTTTTACGAAAATCTTTCGCAGCGTCTGCCATCTTATATTTTTGCGAATACCAATGCCGCGTTTGTGCCACCAAAGCCGAACGAATTCGACATAGCAGCCTTTATTTCCATTGGTTTTGCCACCTTTGGAACCAAATCAATCTTTGTATCAACACTAGGATTTTCAAGATTCAAAGTTGGCGGTGCAATGGAATTTTGCATCGCAAGCAAGGTAAATATCGCCTCCACTGCACCCGCAGCACCAAGCAAATGCCCAATTGCCGATTTGGTCGAAGAAACGGTCAAACCGTCACAATATTCGCCAAACAAACGCTCAATCGCGCGGAGCTCAATCTCATCACCCAATGGGGTCGAAGTGCCGTGCGAATTGACATATTGAATATCCTGTGGCGTAAGATTTGCATCTTTTAACGCCGCACGCATTGCGCGGAAACCACCCTCACCACTCTCGGCAGGGGCAGTAATGTGATAGGCATCGCCAGAAAGGCCATAGCCCACAACTTCACCATAGATTTTTGCACCACGTGCTTTTGCGTGTTCATATTCTTCAAGAACGACCACGCCCGAACCTTCACCCAAAACAAAGCCATCACGGTCTTTGTCATATGGGCGTGATGCCTTTAATGGGTCATCATTATATCCGGTTGATAATGCGCGCGCAGCGGCAAAGCCAACCACGCCGATTTTACAAACCGCAGCCTCGGCACCACCGGCAACCATAACATCAGCATCGCCATATTTAATAAGGCGTGTCGCGTCACCAATCGCATGCGCACCAGTCGCACAAGCAGTAACCACAGAATGGTTTGGCCCCTTGAATTGGTGGCGAATTGAAACGTGACCCGAAATAAGGTTGATAAGTGCAGAAGGAACGAAAAACGGGCTTATGCGACGCGCGCCTTCGTTTTCAAGCTGAATTGCGGTTTTGGCAATTGTTTCCAAGCCACCGATACCCGCACCAAGCATAACGCCGGTACGTTCTTTTTGCTCATCAGTTTCGGCGACCCAACCCGAATCTTTAATCGCCTCATCAGCAGCAGCCACACCATAAAGGATGAAATCATCCACGCGCTTTTGATCACGGATTGGCATGGTTTGGTCGGGGTCAAAACTCCCCTCAACGTCTGGGCCACCGCCACCGATTCCATTAACGCGCGGAACTTCGCACGCATAGCGAACATTAAGTTCGCCCGCATCGAAACGGGTGATTGT
>APMI01010058.1_pt1 | contig 44828 bp, 43 predicted proteins | sample 667938 | NCBI WGS metagenome assembly APMI01 (sample SAMN01084076, study PRJNA167559) | wastewater metagenome | biome: Wastewater | place: Denmark: Ejby Moelle, Odense | collected 2011-11-28
CCCGTCTTCGCCGTCCTCATCTTCATGGTGGCCGGATACATGCTCTGGAAAAGCGCCTCGGCGCTCTGACTATGGGCGACGTCCTCGCGCTTGACGTCCAACGGACGCCAGCCGTGACCCTCGGTCTCGACCGGCTGCCAGAGCCGCCCAACGTCCCGAACATACAAGAGCTGGTAGCTGAGGCGCGAGCGCATACTGCTGGATTGGCCAAGGCGCGGTGATGATGACACGTCGATTGCTTCGCAAGGAATGGGTTCAGCTTTGCCTCGTCGCCCTGATCGGATGGGGCCTGAGTCAGTTTCTCCATCAAACCGCGCCGATGGGGCGCGATGTCAGCACCAACCAGACCGCGCAGGCCTTGATCAACGATCGCTCGTCCCCCGCGCTCAACGTACCGGCTCCAACGCTCACGCTGGTGGTCTTCGCCGACTACCAATGTCCAGCCTGCAAGTTTGCGAACCCGGCGATGGAAGCTGCCGTAGCCAAGGACGGTCATGTGCGGGTCGTGTTCCGCGATTGGCCGATGTTTGGAACGCTGTCCGAAAGAGCGGCCCGCGTTGCGATCGCATCGGATCGCCAGGGTATTTATACCAAGGTTCACGGCATATTGATGAACGGGCGCCGCGCTCCGAACGACGACGTCCTGCGGGCGGCTGTCGAGCATACCGGGGGAAACTGGGGACTGATCCAGCAGGACCTGCGGGCGCATGCCGGTGAGATCGAGCGGCAGCTCAATCGTAACAAGGCAGATGCCTATGCCTTGGGAATCACAGGCACACCTGCTTATCTCGTCGGCCCGCTTCTTGTCACCGGTGCGATCACAGAAGCCCAGTTCACGAAAACCTTCGCGCAGGCGCGCGCCAAATGAAGCCTTGGCGCGTTATCCTCGCAAACTTTGTCGATCATCCAGAATTGTCACTGTGGAGACCGTCATGCCGCAACTGACCTTTTTGCAGATCAACGATCTGCACGGCTATGTCCTCCCCCATTGCGAGATGGTGCGTGAGGAGCGCGGTGACTGGACTTTCACCGAGCTCGGCGGATTGGCCCGTATTGCCGGGTTATTCGAGACTGTAAGACGCGAGCGGCCTGGCGCCGTTATCGCGCTGGACAATGGCGATACCTTTCACGGCACTCATCTGGCAGTCGCAAGCAAGGGAAAGGCGCTGGTGCCCATGCTCAATGCGCTGTCGCTCGATGCCATGGCTGTCCATTGGGAGTTTGCCTACGGTCCCGACGGGGTCTGCGACCTTGCCATGCTGCTCGATTATCCCGTGCTGGCGATCAATTGCCACCGTCAGGTTGACGACCAGCTGCTGTTTCCACCCTATCGGATAATCGAGCGGTCAGGCCTGCGCGTCGCTATCATCGGCCTGGCCTGCCCGATCGTCGACAAGACGATGCCGGCCTCGTTCAGCACGGGTGTCTATTTTACGATGGGAAATCGGGAACTGCCGCGCTGGATCAAGCGCGTCCGAAAGGACGAGAAAGCGGATCTCGTCGTCGTGCTGTCGCATCTGGGATTCCCCCAGGACGTGAAGCTCGCTGGCGAGATCGATGGCATCGACATTCTCGTCAGCGGCCACACCCATAACCGCATGGACGAGGCGATTGTCGTCAACGGCACCGTGATCTTTCAGTCAGGATGCCACGGCTCTTTTGTCGGGCGCCTCGATATCGAGGTCGAGGAAGGCAAGGTTGCTGGCCACCGCCACCAACTGATCCCGGTCGATGCGAGCATAGCCGAGCAGCCAGACGTGGCAGGGCTCGTCGCTTGCGCGCTCGAGACTGAGCCGTCCGCACTGGGCGAGACGGTCGGCCAGGTAACCGTCGCGCTGCACCGTTACGCGATGCTGAGCTCGCCCATGGACGACGTGCTGCTCGAGGCGATCGCCGAGGCGGCGGGTACGCAGATCGCCTTCTCAAACGGATGGCGATACGGCGCACCCATCCCGCCCGGGCCGGTGACCCTCAACGATTTGTGGAACATCATTCCCACCAATCCACCCGTCTCCATCGTCGACATCACTGGCGCCGAGATTCTTGAGATGCTGGAAGCCAATCTAGAACGGACTTTCGCGGCCGATCCATATGAGCAGATGGGCGGCTACGTGAAACGAATGCGGGGCCTTACCATGTACTTCAAGGCCGAGAATCCGGCAGGGCATCGCATCGATCGCCTGTTTGCCGAACGCAAGCGGGTGGACCGGGCCAAGACCTACACGGTGGCCTTCGTCACCGCACAGGGCGTGCCCCAAAAATTCGGCCGTAACCGTCGCAATCTTGATCTGCACGCGATCGACGCGATGCGCGCCCTGTTCGAACGCAAGGGAACGGTGACGCCTGAGCCCGCGCAGACGGTGTTTGAAATCTGATGGCCGTGTTCAGACAGCGGCTCGAAAGGAAGATACTATGCGCGCACCTACACTCGCGTTCCTGAGCGCGATCGGCCTCGCCAGCACGGCACACGCCGGCCCGGTCCATGTTTACGGACCCGGCGGTCCTGCGCCAGCGATGAAGGAGGCGGCCGCAGCCTATTCCCGTGCATATGGCGTACCGGTTGAAGTCGTCGCGGGTCCGACCCCGCAATGGATCGACCAGGCGCGCAACGGCGCCGATATCATCTTCAGCGGGTCAGAGACGATGATGACCGACCTGCAGGTGGCGATGGGCGATCGGATCGATGCCAATACCGTCACACCCTTGTATCTGCGTGTGTCGAACATCCTGGTGCGTCCGGGCAATCCCAAGCGAATCCGCGGGCTCGCCGACCTGTTCAAACCGGGTCACCGTATTTTGGTAGTCAATGGCGCAGGCCAGAATGGTCTCTGGGAGGACATGGCCGGGCGAACCGGTGACTTGGCCAAGGTCGCCGCCCTGCGATCCAACATCGTCTCCTTCGCGAAAAATAGCGCCGATGCAAAGTCGGCATGGACCGACGATCCAACGATCGATGCGTGGATCATCTGGGGTATCTGGCAGCGTGCCAATCCGACCCTTGCCGACGCGGTCGATGTAGAACGTGAATATCGCATCTATCGCGATATGGGCGTTGGCATGACGCGTATTGGAAATGCGAACAGTGATGCACGCTGCTTTGCAAAGTGGCTGTCGACGCCAGCCGCGGCTCGCATCTTTATTAGATGGGGTTGGACCGCGCCTTCCAAGCTGGTCAACGAGGAACAACTCCAATGTCTCGGTTTATCAGTGTTGGTCCGATGACGCTGCGCGCAGGCGAGCCCTCTAGCGAGCAGTCGTTCCGAGATGGGCGTCCATGATTTTCGTTCACGAGGACTTTTTCTGAACCCAAGAGCAGTCCAGTTTCGCCACACGCGGAGCGTACCCGCCTATCCGAGAAAGTTGCTCAGCACGTCGGGATGAAACGCCCAACCCGCAAAACCGGAGACACCCATGAAAACGCCGGCCGCGCCAAAGGCCCAGCTGGCGGCGAGCAACAGCCCCATTTCGGACAGGGCGGCAACGGCCGCGAGGGAAATGGCGGTTGAGATCAGCGCGTCGCTCGCGTCGAACTGGTCGTCATGGACGTTCAGCGCATCGTAGCGGTCGGACAGGCTCTGTGCCTCCCTGGCAAGGCGCGGCGCTTCGGCCCGGTACTTGGCGATATCGGCATCGAGTGCGGCGAGGGCGGTCGCGGCGTGTGGCGACGCCGATAGGACGCCGATCGTCGTTCGCGCGGTTTCGGCGATATGGGTTTTCGTCTTTGTCGCCTGATACTCGCTCCAGCGGTCGACCGAATCGGCTTTGGCCAGCGTCATGTTCTGAACGATATTTCCGTCCTTGATGTTGCAGACACCCATGAACACCGAAAGGATGACGACCGTGATCGCGACAAGGCGATTGAGCCGTTTGTCCTTCGCTTCTGCCGATACCTCGACTTCCATCCGTCATGCCTCGCGCATTGGTCGTTTCATCGTCGTCTTGGCCATTCGCGCCGCCATCGACAAGACACGGCTTTTTCAGGCTTCGTCCACCTAGAGCCGCGCGGCGAGGCAGATGACCAGAACCGCTGCGACCGGAAGCGCGGCGAACACCAATCTCGGGCCAGTCCGGCATTGGGCGGTTCCTGCGGCGAGGACGATGGCGATCAGCGCCGCAATGCCGGTCCAGAGGTGGTAGCGGAGTTCGGCGGCGACGCCGAAGACCAGATATCCGCCGCCATAGGCGATCGACGACATCGCGATCGGAACGGCGAGCCCGGCAATTTCGGTGCGCCAGCTTGCGATCAGCGCGCTTGCGGCGAGCGCGATCCAGACAATCGGCCAGCCGAACGGCGTCTGGGCGAGGACGAGGTTGAGCGCATCGAAAGCGCGCGACAGGGCGTTCGGCGCCGTCCGATAGCCCCATGGATTGGGCGCCGTCTCGCGCGGGATCGGGCGTTCGATCGCCTGGGAGACGGGAAGAACGCGTGTCGCCAACGCGAAGTGCGTGATGCGGTGGAAGGCATAGGCAAAGGGATGCGCAGCGATTGCGGACGTCCAGCGCGCGATCGGGTGCATGTCCGGCGGATCGATGTTGTCGTCCCAGGCCGTGAAGCCGAGCGGGCATTCGGGATCGACCCAGTCCGAATAGCTGTCCCAGCGCACCGGGTTGTAACAGCCGTGATTAACCCGCACCGCATCGCTAACCTCGAGCTCCTCCGGAAAGACGCTCGTGCCGCTGTACTCGGTGATGCCGCCGAGATCGAAGATGACGAGCGAGCGTTCGACGCCGGTTGGGCTTGCGCCGACCAGCCGGTTGACCAGGGGCATCACGGCCATCGATGCGGCCAGGGCGAGCGTTGTCGCGATCCCGAGCCGCAGGTGCCCATCGCGAAGCCGATGCGGTAGTAGAGCGACCAGAAGCGGCGCCGTGGCCAGGAACGCATTGAAGCGCAGCGACGCAGCCAGACCCAGCGCCACCAACCCGGCAGCCAGGATGAGCGCTTTGGCGACCGGGCGAGCGCCGACATCGTGGCTGCGCGCGGCGATTGCGCCGCAGGCGGTGAGCAGCGCGCCAGTCATCAGCGCGTCCTTGAGCACCATGCCGGTAAGCGCCATGCCCAGCGGGCATAGCCCGCATGCCAGCAGCGCCATCCCAAGCCGTGGGCGGCCCCGCGACACGAACGACGTGGCGAGCCACAACAGGCTCCCCCAATAGAGCGCAAGCTGGAGCAGCATCATCGGCGCCGGGCCCGGCAAGAGGCCGGAAAACTGGTGCCAGATCCATTGCATGAGCGGCGGATGCCAATCCTCATACTGGCCACTGAGCGCCTCGCCATATTGGCGGACGGCATCCCAGCTCATCAGGCCGGGCCAATAGGCGGCGGCGGTGATGCCCGCTGCGCAGGCTGCCAGGACTGCGACCAGACGGGGGGTGAACGAGGTTTGCGTCCAACGGATCTGCGCAGGCGGCCGTTCGCCGGCTATGGCCAGCTCACTCACGGCGCATTGGTGTGTTGGCTAGCGCTGGTCATTGTCGACGCGATCATATTCCGCCTTGATATTGGCGGGCGGATCCTGGTCGCCACGCACGGGGAGATCCTTGCGCGCGGCGAGCGCCCAGCGTTCGAGCCAGTTTATGCCATCCTTGCCCGCATAGGTGTCCGGCGTGCGGTAGGCGGGGTCTTCGAGCGCGCGCTCCAGACTAACCGGTCGCAATCCGGATGATTTCAGAAGCCTGGCAAGATCGTCCAGCGTGTCGGCGTTGAGGCGCGTGCAATGCAGCAGCATGACCTGCGCGATATCGCGCCCGAACAGGATGCGGGCGCTTTTCATGGACCATTCGATCCGCATCGCCGTGTAGGCGAGATATTCCCGCCGGATGCGCTGCTGGCGCGGAACGTCGCGACGTGCGATCGCGTCGTCATAGGGTTCGGCGAATTCCCAGTCGTCGGCGTCGATCGTTACTGGCGCGATCCGGTAGTTATGGCCGGAAAGCCAGCGGTCGATCTCGCGCTTGACCGCGACCGGCGAACCGGTTTCCAGATAGGGATGACGGAACCAGCGAAGCCGTTGGCTGCGCTCGCGCAGAAGCGCGCCGGTCACGGCCTCGCCACGTTCGATATCCGCAATATATCTGACAGGGCCGACCGTGTTCGGTGAATCGTGCGAGAAGGTGTGATTGCCGAGGTCCATGCCGGCATTCAGCCAGCGCTGAAGATTGGCGATCTGCCGCACGCGCTGAAGCTCGTCGAGCTTTCCTTCGTTGACGAACCCGGTCGCGGGGATGTGGTGGCGCTTGAGTCCGCGCAGGATCATGACGTTCAGATAGTCGACATAGGCCTGGTCGGACAGCACCGTTAACGCCGGCAGGTCATCGAACGTGAGCGCGATCGGAACGGGTTTCGCCTGCGCTACGCCGAAACTCGCGATAAGGGTCAAGGCGGCAACAAGACATCGCATTCTTTGCTTCAAACTCGATGGTGGGGGCAGGGGCACAAGCGTACCGCCTGGGCTTCGCCACGACAATTCTCGCAGAATTGCGATTTGCGGCATTCGCTAACGGAGCGTCTTACGCCCGCACTGCTGCCATTCAGTGGTGCGATCAGCGAAGCAGAAAGTTGCCGGTTAGGTTCCGCGGTCGTGTCCAAAATTGGGTGGTTTGCGGACGTGCAGGTCTCAAGTCGTCGGGAACGATGGCGGACAATCATCGTCGCACACGCACCTGCGTCAGCTTGCGGCTCCCGGCGGCGTCGGTTCATTTGCAAAATGCGGTGCCGCAGCGCAGTCTGGGTGCGGTCGTCAGGGGGAACGTTCGATGAAGTCATCTTTTATAGTGCTCGCGGCCGCGGGCTGCCTGGCGGGCCCGGTATCAGCGCGCGATCGTGCGGTTGAGGCGCCGATCCAGATGATGATGGATGGCTTCAACAAGGGTGATATTGCGTCGGTGAAGGCCGCTCATGTCGCCTCGCCAACGATCGTTGATAATGTCGCGCCGTTCGTCTGGTCCGGGCCGGGCGCCTTCGATCAATGGGTCGCCGATCTCGGCAGGGCCGAGGCTGCGGAGGGCAAGACCGATGGCGTTGTGACGTTCGCACCGATCGTCGATGAAGTCGTCAGCGGCGACCGAGCCTATGTCGTCACCCGCAGCATTTATGCCTATAAGCAGAAAGGCAAGAGCATGCGGGAAGTCGGCTACACCAGTTTCGTGCTGGCGAAGGTCGGATCGGAATGGAAGGTCGCATCGTGGAGCTGGGCAAGCCCGAGCGCAGTAGTGGCAAAACAATAAGGTAGCGGTCTAACGACTAAGTCGAAGCGAGGCCGGCCGAGGTCACGTGTCACGCGCTGGACGGCGGTATCGGGTGGGAAGCGGTCGTTCGCGAACTCTCCGCGAATGGCCGTTTTTTGGACCGTTGCCGACAGTCAGCTGCTATCCGGTCGATACTTGAAAGCTGCCGTTATTGGGCCGCCACAGCGCGCTCCCGCTTCTGACACATTGCCAGACTTGGAGAGAGCGTTGCAGCAGTAATAGACAGCCTGTCCGGGAACCCTGTTCTGCGCACGTGATCGGGATTGTAAGGGCCCGTCAAAAGGCAGCGCACCCCTATCACGAGGCCGCGCATTTCAGAATCAGGGCACCGGACTTGTCCAGTTTTTCTGGGCGACAGGATCCGGCCAGCTCGATCCGAGGGGCTGCAGCGTGAGCCAAGTCTCTACCAACTTTCCGTATTCGGTACGGTATGACTGAAATCCAGCCTGGCTGCGCGGTTCGCGGGTTTCCGGATCGGTCCATTTGAACGCGAACCTGAACCATGCCCGTTCACCTACAAAGGCGTGATCGTAGATGACAACCCGGATACCCGGGCGCGCCTTGTGCACTTGCTGGATCTCGGCTGCGTAAGCATCGCGCGTAACCGTGCGATCGCCCTGCTGATCATGCCGGATATAGGTTTCGCCAACGCAACCCGGAATGAGGTCGTATCGCTGGTCGTGCCACACGCTTTCCCAGCGGTTGAACAGATCGATGAGCGATGTCTGGTCGGTCATGGAAACACTCTTTCGGATTTGTGGTCTGGTTTTCGAATGGACTTCTGCCTGCGCCTGGGCGCTGGGCGCGAGTGAAAGCGCGGTAATAACCACGCAAAGGCTAACTCGACGCATCGTCGTCTCCCTCCAAAGGTATTCGGTGGACGGAACGGCGACTAAGCGATCATGGCGGTTAAAGTGGATTGGCTCTCGATCTGCGCATCATGCGCCGCGGTGATGATGTCGAGCAAACCTGGCAGGCCTACCCCGCGCGTTCTTCAAGACCGGATTGTCCAAAACGTCCTATCGCGTTGATCCTGCTTCAATCTATCGCCCATCCGACAGGCGCATCGCACGCTGAACGGGTAAAGCGCGAGGCTGATTTTGATGACCGGCGCCTCGAGCTGTCCATGTTCGATCATCCGCGCTGGCGGTGCTGTGCTGTGGGGACAATGGGAAATCATTAGATGAAAAAATCTTGTAAATTTGCTGCAGGTTTAGCGATGTGCGCTTTGGCGATGCCGGGATTTCAGTCTCAAGCATGGGCTTCCGAAAACGCGCTCAAAATATCCTCTGCGGAAGCGATAAAGGGTACTCAAACGGTTACTATCGGCGCTTTCAATGTCGGGTTCATTTTTCAGTCGATCGACAATACTAAAGCGACAGGCGGAATGATTGGCGCATTTGGCGGTACGACGCGCGCAAAGAGCGAGCTGGTCGGTGTTACACCCGCGATGATGCAGGCAATTACTGACGCTGCTTATGCCGATTTCAAAGCTCAGCTCGAGGCCAAAGGCTTTACCGTTGTCGACCCAGCGGTAATGTTCGCGAGCTCTGGTTTTGCCAAGGTGAAGCAGATGCCTGCGCCCTATGAAGCAAATGTCCAGCTGGATAAAAAGAGCAACGGAAAGTCTGTCTATTATAAACCGTCTGTACTACCGGGCATCGTTCTGCTTCCAGGTGATATCACTTCGAGTGGAATGAGTGGCATCGGTGCCGCAATGTCGGCCGGCACCAATCAATATGCCATTAGCCAATACGCCAAGGGCGCCGGTCAGGCGGTAATAGACGTCGTTTACCTGATCGATTTTTCGGACGCGAAGCGGCCGGGCGCGTTTAGCTTTGGCGGCGGCATCACAGTGACTTCTGGCATGTCGGTGGTCGACGACTACTCTAAGCTTAACCTCCTGGCACCGAGCGGCAAGATGGCGACGATCACCCTGAAGCAGCCAGTCGCAGTCGAGGGCGATTTCGCAGCCATGCAGGATGCGACCAAAGACGGCGGCGTGCAGAAAGCCGCCAATATCGCGGGCGGCTTGCTGGCAGCTGGCGGATTCGGAGGAATGAAGTTCGGTAAGAGCAAGACCTTTACGTTCACCGCGAAACCGGGCGTTTATGAGCAAGGTGCGATCAAGGCCGCGACGCTCGCAAATTCACGGTTCGTCGAACAGCTGACGACCCTTCGATAGCGCGCCGGTGCGAGCCGCCGGGTAGACGCTCGGTCCGACGGCGGCCGCACGTAGTCGTTAAATCACTGCGCTTCCCAAGGGCTCGGCGTTCCCGATTGCAGGCGTCCCAGTTCCTCCAACCGGCGCGCCTGACGCACCTCAAGCGCAAGGGTTAGAATGGGCTGCGGTTTCACCGCGAAATGAGCAGGCGTCTGATCCATAAACTTCTGGAACTCGCGGATGAGATGACTTTGATCAAAGTATCGCTGCATCAGAATTTCACTTTCAGCGTCGTCCGCAACCCAGCGCAAATGACTCGCCATGTCGAGGACGCGTGCACGCCGCAGCACGCGTTTTGGGCTGGTCCCGAAATCACGCTTTATCAGGCGTTGGAGCCGGCGCTGGTCGATCGAATTTTCTTGTGCAAAGCGCGATATGACCAGCGTCGGGTCGTCAAACGCGGCTCTATCGAAAGAACTCGTAATTGGATCTGGCTGTCGTGCCGATCGCTCACGAATAAAAGCGCGTAGTCGGGTCTCCAACAAAGCCAGCGCAGCTGGCCCACTCAAATTTGGCGCTGATGACAAATCGTCGAAATCGAGGCCGTCTGCTACTTGATGGAGCGGCACGATCCGATCCACCATTGTCTCGGCGTCGATCCCAAACAGCGCGTGGCACGCGCCTGGCCGAAAACCGAAGCCAATCGTTCGGAATGATCCGCGCACGCTGACAGGCATCCGACGTGACTGCGGGCCGAAGAAAAGACATCCGTCGTCGTGCTTCACTACCCCGTCGGATGTTTCAGCGGTCCATTGTCCTTTCAGAAGAACACGGACGTAGCACGTGTCATTGAATAGACCGCAATCGATGACGTGATCGTCTGGAGTCGCAACTTCTGTCACAAACAGTCGCGAAACCCACGGTGCAAGATCAACGGCGGGCGCACGGCTGAGCGGTAGCGGCTGTCCATCGCTAGAAGCGCCGCTCACTGGCTTCGCTTTGGGATCTTTTCCGGGTTGCAAAGTTGATAATACTCAGGTGACGGAACTTCACTCTGTAAGCGGGTGATCTTAAATTTCATCCCACCCCAACGTTTCAGAGTCTGCGCCGGTTAGCGCTCGCACTGTCGCCGTTCCGGTGCATGATCAGTGGTCCCAGAAACGGCCAATCGTGCTGTTACACGCAACGATCCAACGTTGGGTGGTTTGTGGTCTGTCGGCATTTGGTGCAGCGTGCCCGCTTATTCGCCACAGCGAAAGGATCGCCAAATGTATCGGTGCAGTTTGATTGGAGTAGCCATTTCTATTGCAGTGGGCGGCTTGCCTGCCGTTGGGCATGCGGCAGGACATGAGCAAGCTCAGAGTCCCATTTCGATCGTCCAATCGCAGGTAGAAGCCTTTAATAAAGGCGATGCAGATGCCTTCGCGTCGTTCTATGCCATCGACGTGGAGCTTTTCGATCTCGGGCCGGAGACCAAGCCTACACTTTCGGGAAGAGCCGCTTTGCTCGCCCGGTACGCGCCCATGCTCTCAAAATATCATCCAAAGGCGACAATCATTTCGCGGATAGAAAGTGGCGACTTCGTCATCGACAAAGAGCGCACCGAGGCTGGTGGCCGATCCAGCGAAGGCGCTGTTATCTACCAAGTGGAAAACGGCAAAATTCGGAGGGTGTGGTTCACACCTTGATAGATGACTGACTTTCGGTTGGAGCTGCCGTTCAGAAATGCGCGTCCATTCCGGCCATTTAGTCGGCTCATTCAACAAGCTAAAAGCGGACATAGCGGATCGATTGATAAACCAAATGGCTGGGCTCCTGTCTCCACAGCCAGAACCATAAAACCTGCCTAAACCATTTACTTAGCGGCCAATGGGATAAATCTGTTAAACAGGTTTGTAGGACAGCTCGGTGTGGGTAGGATCAGGCTCCATGGTTCTAGATGAGCGACAACATTTGCGGCCTCGGTGGTTACCTTTCATCCAGTGACGGGCAGCTTCCTTACATTCTGTCGTATTGCTGACGGGACGATGTCGCTCCGCTGACGTCCCGCTGTCGGCCTCCTTGGCGACATGATAGGCTCAGTTCATAGGAGCTTAGAATGAAGCATAATGCGAAACGCCTGCGCCAAGTTCGAGAAAGCATGGGAATGACCCAGGAGAAGCTGGCGATCCTTGCCAGCGTCTCCGAACGCACCGTTCAGCGAGCCGAAGCGGGTCACACAATGAGCCTGGAAACGCTCAATGACTTTGCGGCCGTTCTTGAAATGCCGCTAAGCGAGCTTGTGATTGATCCCGATGAGATCAACGCTGAGGAGCCGCTGGGGCTGCGCCGCGTCCAGTCCCCGCGCTCGATGATTGAGGATTTGGCTAAGGCTGGGGTCGCGGTTTTCGAATGCGAGGTTGACGCGTCCCCTGCTGAGATCGAGCCGCTTTTAAAGCTGGTGGAACACATCGAAGCGCGTTTGCCTAGCCCTTGGGAAATGGATCAACACCCCGGAGCCAGCTCCTTACGCGAGAAGCTGTCGGTTGGTGCCGAGGTTGCCGCTCTTCTTACCGCTCTTACCCAGTTTAACATTGGACTGTTCACGTCCGCATCATGGATCATGGTCCAGTATCCACGATGGGACATGGACGAAGGACACCGCTACACTCGCGATAGCCAAAAATTCGAACGCGTGATGGCGCTTCACCTCGTAATTGCGCGCGCTTCCGATGACCGACTGTACCGCAAAGCACCAACAAACTGGTCGAACTTGGCGATCCAGCCGACTCTGACTGCCGCTGGCGAACATGGCCCAGATTTGGATGACGACGTTCCGTTCTGAGATCTCGCCTATGGCGCGTTAGTCAGGTGTCGGGGCGAAAACCACGCTTTGTACGTACCCTTGTGTCGGGCGGTAGCCGCTCCCTGACGGCTCGCAGATAACGGACACCCTAGATGCGGTCGAACACCGAGCCCATGCGTGGGCTGAAAAGCCGTTCGTAGGTGCGTAGCAGGAAGCCGTCAGTCATCCCGGAAACATGATCACAGATTACGCGCATCTTGTCTTCCGCTGCGTCGTAGCGAGCTCTAGTACTTTCCGGCAGCAGCGATTTCGGATCAGTCGCGAACGCTTCAAACACAGCGACAACCATATTTTGCCCTTTGAACTCTAGTTGCTGGACGCGGGGGCTCCTGATCACCTTCTGCTTCACTGCTTTTTTCAAAGCACGGAGGAAAATACGCTGCGGTTCGGGCAGATCGACCCGGTAACGCAGCAGTGGGGTTTCAAAGCCATCTTCTATCCGGATCCGCACCGAGGTGATGAGGTGTGATACCATTCTGCCAATGTTCCGCTTTCGCGTCGCGTCATCACTCAGGGCCTTGATCATGCCCGCATGGACGTCGTTGCCGAAGTTCTCGCGGGTCTGGAGGTATTCAAGGAAGCTCGCGCACGATTGTTCGAGGAGCGTGGAGGCAAGATCGTCGGCATCCATAAGACCCATAGCCAGCGCGTCCTCTAGGTCATGGACACCAAACGCAATGTCGTCAGCAAGGTCCATGATGCTGCAGTCAAAGGACTTGTGTGTTGTCTCGCTATGATCGCCATTTACCGGATTCCAGTCCGTAAATAGCTCCCGATCAGGCTGGGGCACCGGGTCTAGCAACCAGTCTACCACGTCCGTCTCGGAGTCGAGATAACACTTTGGTGGACGGCAGGCTTTCCGGTTGATGAGGTGAACAACCGAGGTGCCGCCTAGGAGGGCCGGCGTTAGTTTCTCGTCGGCGCTTCGAACTGCACTCATGGGTGCTGGGTACTTGAGAACGCCGAGCAGCGTGCGACGGGAAAGATTGGCACCGTTGCTATCCGAGAATTTCTCAAGGCGGCTGAGTATCCGGAGCGTTTGGCCATTGCCCTCGAAACCGCCATGGTCTCGCATGCCATAGTGTAGTGCGATCTCGCCCCCGTGCCCGAATGGGGGATGGCCGAGGTCATGTGTCGCCCCGATCGCCTGGATCATCGTGAGATCAGGAATCCAAGGCGCAGCCTCGTGGTCGGGAAAGTCTTTCTGCAACTGCAGCGCTATCCCGCCCGCGACCTGGGCCACCTCGATGGAGTGGGTGAGGCGATTTCGGTAGAAATCGCTGTCTCCGAGATTCAGGATTTGGGTCTTGCCCTGCAACCGACGAAATGACGACGAATGAACGATGCGTCCATAGTCAGTGGCAGCTGCGTCGCGGGCGTCGGATTTGGCGGGTGTCCATCCCTCGCGACGTGCGCTCCAAATCTCTGCATTCGTGTCTACCATTATTTTCTCAAATCACCTTCGTTGGCAAAGCCTTCAGCTCATTGTGCTTGTTGCATCCGCGACACTGGCCGCAAGCCCATTCCCCAGTGTGGCAGGAGAACGTCCAACCCAGCAGTTCGGGTGGAAGCGCCGAACTCAACAGGAGCTCTGCGCTTGTCATCGCAATTGCAGGCGCCCGCACGCTCACCGCACCTTGTGCGCTTAGGACCGCCGACATTGCTGAGACGAACTTAGCTGTGCCATCGGGGTGAGCGGAGTCATTCATGACGGTGCCGATTAACACCTCCAGCGGATCTCCATGCGAATATGTCATTGCCGCAAGCGTGATCAGCATCTGATTTCGGTACGGCCAGAATTCAGGCTCGCGCCCTGAAGTTTGGGGCCCGCCCACGAGCGAGCCGGAGCCGAATTTATTCAGCGGCGCGCTACGTTCTTCCAGCGGCAACGTCATCGCATGGGCAAGTGCGCGCGCAGCTCGCCGCTCTCCAACAGCTGGCAACTGGCCGTAATCGATGAAGAGCAGTACCTCTGGTTTTTCCGTCCAAGCGATCGCCGTAGAGTCGACTCCGCCAGAGAACAAAAGGGCCCTCAAGTGGCAGCCCAGACTACACGATAGAGCGCCGTCGCCAGATCATCGACGATTTCACAATTAGTTCCCACCAACATCGTCGAATCTTGTTTTCGTGGACGTTCCATCAAAGCAACCACAGGTTTCCCTGTGGCCCGCGCGTGGCCAATCTCAAAGAGAGTGCCGGGATCCGGGTCCGAAAGTAGGGCTAGCATCACATCGCATGCATCTAGGCCTGCCAGATCTTCCGTCGCCACGGTTGCATCGGGGCCGAACCCAACATCGTGCATTGGTGAAAATACATCGGCGCCCAGTGACAACAGGCCGCTACGGGCCTCCTCGATCATCCATAGCTGAGGCGTCGTGAAGAACGGTCCGCCAAGATACACCTTTGGCCTCTTCATCGTCGGCTTGATCGGCATCTTCTCGGGGGCGTTGGTAGACAGGGGAAGAAGCCGATCCTCGACATACCCCGCCGTGTATCGCGATGCGAGATCAGCAGCGGCCGCCGCCTCCTGACCTTGTTCGCCCCAGAAATGAGCGAATGCCGCGCTGAACACGTCGCCAGATCCGATCTTATCGATCGCGTTCGACTGATAGGCCGGCACTTGTTGATGCCTCTCTCCTTCGACGATGAGCGCTCCCGCTGTACCCATTTTGACAACGATCACTTTGGCGCGGTCCGATTGCGCCAGCGCTGCCGCCGCCCGCACCGGATCGGCCTCGCCGGTTAGAAGTGTCGCCTCACTGCGGTTAAGTACCAAGGCTAGCATTTCGGCGGTCGACCCGTTGTTGGAAAACAACTTTGGTGCGGAACCAGACTGAGGATCATATATCGCTCTACGCCCAGAAATCCGGAAATCCCCTTCAAGACATCCGAACCTCAGGATGACGTTTCCTTCGATTTCCACCGTGCCAGCTATCGGAAGCGGCACCGGCGATATGCGTGGGGATGACATGGGGTGGAGGTATTCGAATCCCACCATTCCTGAGCTCGCGTGAAAGATGGTTTCCATCCCATACGCTCCCAGTGCGTACTGGGCGTCAAGCATCCGTTCGGTTGGATGGAACGAGTGAAGGGTCACGTGATCCGAAAGAACCGAAAGCGCCGCAGCAGCACGGCCGCCGGAACCCAGCAGCGCACTTCGTCCAGGCGTTAGGCAACGTTCTAAATAGACGCCGCCTGCAATTGTGATGGCCATGCGATCAGACCAGATTGACGGTCACGTCGACCCGGCCGCCGATAATGCGGTCGACATGAGCCTCGTACTGAACACCTGCCTGCAAGCACTCGATCACCTTTGACAGCCCAGGGATGCCACCGATGGCGCCTACTGTCGCACCAGTGCCTGGATGAATGCATATAATGCGACCTGGCGACGGGTTCGGCTGAAAAGTCACTTGCAGCACATCACCGACGGCGCAGCCCCCGGGGACTGGGCCAATCAGGGCAGTCTTAAACGACGAAGGGCAATCGGACCCTGTGCCGCCACCGCCTGCACCACCGCCGGCTGAGCTGCCAATACTAGAAGCGCCGCCCCAGTTACCAGATCCCCCACCACTTCCACCCATACATCCTCCGCAAAAGAAAAGTGCTTCGAAAGTGACGGAAGCAATCATTAACTGTCAAGGTGATGTTGTTGCCAAGTTTTCGCTGGTACGGACCTCATCTCGGACCACATTACTGCATCGAGCACAGACGGACGAACGTCGATGGCGTTAGAAAACGCTATGAAGCGCTGCTCAAGCGGTTCGTAATCGCGCGGCAGGCGAATGTCCGGCGGGAACACTCCCATGCCCGTGCATGCTCGAAGAATATGGATATCGATAATGGCCACTTCATCGGACCCTAAGACATTTCGTACAATCCACGACGCTGTCTTCGGGCCGATACCTTCGATCGCCAAAAGTGCTTGGCGCATTCGATGCGGATCGCGACTGTTCAGCGAGACTTTCTTTAGGCTCTCGCGCATAGACTTCAGTCGTCGCGCGCGTTGATTGGGAAAGCGATACCGAACCGCCCGACCATTGACCCGCAGTGGCGCCGTCAGCAACGCCAATATTTCCGCTTCCCCGATAACAGTATTAAGGTCGAACGCCCTGGCGGCCTGAAGCCTGTCAAATGCGGCGGCGTTGATCTCATATTTAATGCCGTAGCCGCCAAGCAAGCAAAACCCTGTCTCTTCTACAAGCGTTGCCTGCTTCGTTACATAATCCGGATTGGAGTCCTCCCACCGGCAACGCACCGCCCAGTATGCGGGCGTATTTGGCACCTCAGCCGTGCCCCAAGCTACTCCGGGAACCACTTCGACATCGGGGTCGGGGATCCTGACGACACCCCCCCCTTCGCCTGCCCAAAGCTCCTGCACGCCGACCTCCAAATCTACTAGATATAATGCATATTTATGCATAAATTGCAAGCATGATAATCTCACTTCAGCAGATTCAGTTCGATGCCTTGATTGCGCAGGTTGACGTGAGCGATCGTGAGCTGGGCCAAATTCTTGGCGTCAACCAATCCACCGCTTGGCGACTTAGAAACGGTCGCATCAAAAAGATTGAACCGTATTTGCTTCTTCTGCGGGCACATCTCGGTGCATCAGAGCATTATGAAGGCGATGACGACACAAGTTTGATTGCTGATCTTGTTGCGCTGTCGAGCCGCGTACCCGCGCTTAGAAATGCTCTGCTGGCGCTAAGAGAAATTATGCGTAATAATGCATAAATCGGCTTAACCTTACGGGACAGCTTTTGGCTAGGTCGCAGGGTTGCGACGACCAAGCTGAGAAATTCAGCTTTCAATATCCAATGAGTGGATCAGGGCGCTTTCTGCGCGACAGCTGGAACTTGCGTGGCTGGCGTGTTTGGCTAGCTTGCGTACCGTATGAACGTTCTTTGTGCCGAACTTGTCACCGCCTGCGTGTCGCGGGAGTATTGATGGCAACCGCAGTACATAGCGAGGCGGATCCAAAGCCGCTGCTCGCTCCAAGAGAGATGGAGGTGGTCGAGCGGGTTCTCGAGATGAGCACTGGCTATGTCCTAGACTTCTCTGACCGCACGTTCGATGAATTCGTCGCCAATGAAGTCGATGTAGACGCCACCGCGCCGCGTTTTTCGATTGATGGCGGCTCGAAGGCGAAACGACTGCGGCGTATCCTGCCATCGCTACCATCCTATAGGCAGGCGAAGCTGCTGCGGGCCTTTCTTGAATATCGTGATAGCCCAGCCCGCGCGAAACCACTCGACGACGAATGGCGCCGTGCTTTCGTTACCATCATCGAGAAGCTTGAGACTTTTGGCGATCAAGATCCGCCTTGGCCGGGGCGGCCGGTAGCGGTCAGCGCCAGTGCGTGGACGGGAAGGCGGTCGCTCCGCGAGCAGATGGCCGTGGTGCGCGGGTTAGTACCGATGGCGCTCCGAGATGTTGAAGCGCTAGCAGATATGGTCGAAGAACGTCGGTTCAACGATCAACTCACGGCCGATGCCGTAACTTGTTTGCGCGAGCTCCACGCCCAGCTTGGCGAGCTGATCACTGCTGTTGATGGGGGCAACCTTACCCAGTCACTCGTGGCGGCCGTGGAAGCAAATCGGAAGAGCTTTATCACGCTTCTCCGTGAAGGCGCGAAGATCACTACGGTTGCGCCCGCCATGACGTTGGGTGTTGTGCATATCCTATCTTGGTTGACCGGCGTTCCAGCCGATTCCACGATGGTCACCGGTGTCTTTGGTTCGCTGCTTGCAGCGGACGCGCTCAAGTCCATTGATAAGCGCACAAGCGTCAGCGACTAAGGTGCAAACGCATTTCTGCATCAGCCGTCTCCCGATTATCTAATGTCCAACTAGAAAACCATTCGCATCGAAAGCTGCCATACCGTTCCCGGCCCCCAAATAGTCGGAATGCTCCGCGGCCTGGCTTCGCGCCTAAAGCGATTGCACTATCCGACAGGGCGGAGGCGATCTTCACCATACGTACGGCCACCACATGAACGCGACGGTGCCGAAAACGCCGATCGCGGTAATTCCGGTGAGCACGACGATCGCTCCGGCGGCCAGTCGCTTGGTCGCGGTTCGGTGGCTACGTTGTGCAAGGAAGTATGCCTCCAACGCTGCCAGTGGAATGAGATAGGAGCCGAATTCCAGCATCACATCAGCCGGACCGGACATCGTTTTGTTCATTCCCAGTCGCCCTGCCGTGAGCATCCAGGCCATAATGCCTACCCGCAAGAACCACACGCCGTTGACGACCATGAAGGCGCGGATCGCCCAGCGGCGGTGAGCAACGAACCTGCGGCGGATGGCTAATCGCCAGGCAATGGCGGCGAAGACGAGGATCAGCACGCCGTCGATGGACACAGCAACGGCCGACACCGGCGACAGCCAAGTCCGTCGGACCCAGGTTAGCCACAACCCGCCTGTCGCCATTACGACCGCGAGAATGAAAAAGAGACGACCGTTCCATCGGTGGAATTGGGGCGCGCGATCGCGGATCGTCGGTAGCAATTGTGCGAGCCCGCCAAGCGTCATCACTGCGGCGAGCAGAACGTGGACCCCGAATATCGTATTGCCAATGGTGTCGCCTGGGACATAGCCTTTGATAAGCGGCTTGTTGTTCCAAGCAGGAATGTTGCCTGAAACTGTGTTAGTGCCGTAGTGCACCAGGATCATGACGACGAAAGCGATCTGGCCCGCGGCTGCCACGATAAACCATGCCAATGCAGCGCGCCGCAGCGCGACGTTGCCGGCAGGACTGCGTTCGACTTGTTTCTTCGATTCGGTTGTCACCCCGACTACTCCTTGTGAAAATTCTCGTCGGCAATCCGATGGTGCACGTGGCGACAGCGGTCTCGCCGATTTGGAAATCGGCCATGTTTTCTGAGTTCATCGCGCAGGCGTTACGACCAATGACGGCTGGCATATGGTTACGGCGACCTTGGTCACTGATCACCGATTTCAGGCTTCCGATCACACATTTTTATGCTGCGCTGTTCGCCGGGGCGGCGCTTTCGTTCTGCCTCGCGCGAATGCTGGGTGACTGGATCGGGCCGGCGGCCGAACTGCTCGCTATCGCGGGCAGTGCGACCTGCGGCTGGTCGTGGCTCGTGTCGCGCGCTCTGTTTAGCGCGCCTGGTGCGCGACGGCAGTTCTGGCCGCTGGCGTTTGTCTTGGGGCTGGTCGCAGCGGCGACTTTCTTGCATTTCGGCGATCGGGTGGCACCGCTGGCGCGAATAGTCGGCAATGTGGAAACGCTCGTGAGTTCGACGCTGCTCCTACTGGCTATGGCTGAACCACTGAAAGGGCTTCATCGCGGGATGGCGCGGGTCGAACGGCGGTTCCGCGTTATATTCGCCGCAGGCTACGCGATTTTGCTCTTTATTGCGGTGATCGGGATCGACGGCGCGTCTCCCGGAAGCGCCGCAGACGCATGGGGCGGCACAATCAAGGCGGCGTGTGCGGCACTGGCGCTAGTGGGAACCGGGTTCGCGGTGCGATATCGCGACGCGAACCCGCTCCCGTCGGGACACCTGCAACGGCGGCGAGTTGCAATCATCGACGAGGCCGGTCTGGGCGAGCGGCTGACGGCGGTGATCGGCGACAAAGCCGTTTACACGCTGCCCGACTTGCGGGTCGCCGATCTCGCGCGTCGTTTGGGCGAGGCTGAGTATAAGGTGACGCAGTGCATCACCGGCACGCTGGGGTTCCGCAACTTCAACCATTTGGTAAATCATGCCCGTGTCGCGTCGGCGAAGCGGATGCTCGCCGACTCCGCGTTCGACCGGCTACCCGTGCTAACCGTAGCACTCGATTGCGGCTTCGGGTCGATCGGACCTTTTAACCGCGCGTTCAAGGCGGAGACCGGCATGACACCGCTGCACTTCCGCCGATCCTGCCGCTTGGGCATCCGCTGACAATTGCGACGGTGTCTGGATGTGTGATCAATGAATTGAAAGCTGAATGTCGGCAATCGGCTCTACTTTCGGTCGCAACAATAATAACATGCCCATTGTTAGCGGTACTTGTCCGCTGAAATCCGCCCTTTTCCGAACGATATGATGGTGCTAATGATGGTCTTGGCGGTTGCTCTTTTGAGATTAACAAGAGGAATCAGCTGCTTAGGTGTCTGAGAAGAGTGTTCTTCTGGGCACCATTTACCCGATCGGCAACATCTGCGAACGGTTGCAAAACCGCGGAGGGTAATTGTGCAAGCCGAATCCGAAACCATGACGATCAAGGGCCTGATAGATCTGCATAAGGCGCAGATGCTGAAGGCGAATCCGGAATATCAACGCGGCATTGTATGGAATAACGGCCAAAAAAAGAAGCTGATCGACTCGGTACTTCGCGGATATCCGCTTCCGCGTATATATCTTCACCACGTATCGACAGTGGTTGCTGGCATGAAGAGTGAAGGCCTTGAAGTTATCGATGGCCAGCAGCGCATCAATGCTTTGAGCGACTTTGCCCAAGGCGCGTTCAAACTCTTCGACCCCATAACCGACGCTGAAACCGCAAAGTTTCCAAGCTTTCTTCGTGACCAACCATGTCCTTGGGCCAACAAGAATTTCGACGCGTTAACAGATGATCTGAAGAAAAGTTTCCTGGAAACTACGATCCCCGTTGCGAGGATTGAAACGAAGGACGCCAATGAAGTTCGCGACCTTTTTGTCCGTTTGCAAGGCGGAGTACCGCTCAGCGCGCAGGAGCGGCGGGATGCATTACCTGGCAATTTTACCGACTTTATACTGCGTTTAGGAGGCAAGCCAGAAATCGCACGCTACCCTGGTCACGACTTTTTCATACGCTCGTTGGGTATGAAGCCCGGGCATGACCGCGGCAAAACGCGCCAGCTTGCGGCGCAGATCGCCGTACTTTTCTTAAATAGACGTGCGAAGGGCTCCGACAATTATTGCGATATCAACGCCGCTGCGGTCGATGATTTTTACTACCAGAATTTGGATTTTGAGTTGGAGGCTGATGACGCGTCCCGCCTCATGGCGATCCTCGACAAGCTTTCACAGCTAATCCAACCCGGAAAGCACGCGAAGTTGCGCGGACATGATGCCATGCACCTCGTGCTTCTCGCGGATACGCTTTGGGATGATTATGTCCGCAGTTGGGAGATGAAGCTTCCAGAGGCGCTGGATCAGTTTCTTGCGGCGATATCAGAAGGAAATCTCACGAAGAGTGAGCCGGCTCCTAGCGAATACTGGACACAATATGCCCAATGGACTCGCGTCAATTCGGACCGCGGCGAAACCATCGGTCTAAGGCATCGCTTTTATCAGGAAAAAATGCTCGCCAATCTTCAGCCGTTGAGGGCCAAAGATCCCGTGCGGCTATATGGCGAACTTGAGCGCAGCATCTTGTTTTACCGACAGGCCAAGAAATGTGCTGTATGCGACGCCGATATGTTGTGGCGGGATGTGGAGATTCATCACGTCAATGAGCATTCCAAGGGCGGCGCGACAACGCTTGAGAATGGCGCCGCGGTACATAAGGCATGCCATCCCAAGAGCGAAGCGCAGACCAAGGCCCTCGCAAATAAGTTGGGTCGCCAAAGCCATTGAAATGATGGTGGACGCACTAGGGCTCGAACCTAGGACCCGCTGATTAAGAGTCAGCTGCTCTACCAACTGAGCTATGCGTCCATCCTGCAAAGGCGCTTGGCCTTGCGAAGAGGCGCGCCGTTAGCATCCGGTTTTCGGATGTGCAACCGTTAGAGCGCACCCATTGCAAGGAATTTGCGCTGACGGTCGGTGCGCAGCGATGCGGCGTCTAGCCCATCGAGCGCGGCGAGCTCTTCGCCGATTGCCGCGCGCAGGCTGGTACAGGCTTGCAGGGGGTCGCGATGCGCGCCGCCGGCGGGTTCCGGCACGACCCGGTCGATGACACCCAGCCGCAGCAGGTCTGACGCCGTGATCTTCATGGCTTCGGCGGCGAGCGCGGCCTGGTTGGTCGTCGATCCATCGGAGCGCCACAGGATCGAGGCGCATCCCTCGGGTGAGATGACCGAATAGATAGCGTTTTCGAACATCAGCACACGGTTGGCGGCCGCCAGTGCGATCGCGCCGCCGCTGCCGCCTTCGCCGACGATTGCTGCAACCATCGGAACGGGCAGGGCGAGACATGCCTCTGTCGCGCGCGCGATGGCCTCGGCCTGACCACGGGCTTCGGCGTCGATTCCCGGGAAAGCGCCGGCGGTATCGACCAACGTCACGACGGGCAGTCCGAATTTCCCGGCGAGCTCCATGAGGCGGATCGCCTTGCGATACCCCTCGGGGCGGCCCATGCCGAAATTATGGGCAAGACGCGTCTGCGTATCGCTGCCCTTTTCATGGCCGATCAGGACGCAGCGCCGTCCGGCGATGGTCGCAAAGCCGCCGATGATGGCCGGATCGTCGGCAAAGGCGCGGTCGCCGGCGAGCGGTTCGAAATCGCTCGTGAGGTCCGCGACATAGGCAGAGAAGCGAGGACGGTGCGGATGGCGGGCGACCTGGGTGCGCTGCCAGGGCGTGAGCTTGGCATAGAGATCCGCAATCATCTTGCGCGCGCGCTCGTCGAGCCGAGCGGCTTCCGCTTCGGCTTCCGGAGTTCCGGTTGCACGTAATTCGGTGGCGCTGCGTGCAAGGGCAGCTACCGGTTTTTCGAAATCGAGATAGTCGATCATGGAGTCCGCCTAGTCCGCCTGCCGGGCAGGGGCAACTCCCCGGCGCTTCGTCTCGATCTTACTGGAAACCGCTCCTGCGCTGGCTCCCCGCGCGGTCGATGCTCATGAGGATGCCAAGACACAGCATGACCGTCATCATGGCGGTGCCGCCGAAACTGACGAGGGGCAGGGGAATGCCGACGACCGGGGCGAGGCCCATCACCATCGACAGGTTGATCGCGACGTAAAAGAAGATCGTGGCGGTCAGGCCAGCGGCAGTCAGTTGGCCGAAGCGCGTCGGTGCGCGGGCTGCGACACGCAGCCCCCAACGGAACAGGAGCAGGAAAGCGACGATGATGAAGAGGCCGCCCAGGAAGCCCCATTCCTCCGCCATGGTTGCGAAGACGAAGTCGGTGTGCCCCTCCGGCAGGTAATCGAGGTGGCTTTGCGTACCCTGGAGGAACCCTTTGCCGAAGATACCGCCCGATCCGATCGCGATCTTCGACTGGGTGATGTGGTAGCCGGTGCCGAGCGGATCGCTTTCCGGATTGAGGAAGATGAGCACCCGGTTGCGCTGGTAATCGTGCATGAAGGCCCAGACCACGGGCAGCGCGGCGAGCAGAGTTCCGCCTGCCGCGAAGAACAGCCTCAGCGGCACGCCCGCCAGGAAGACGACCACAATACCACCGAGCGCGATCATCGTTGCGGTGCCGAGGTCGGGCTGGGTCAGCACGAGGCCGAACGGCAGGACAATCGCCACAGCAGCGGGCCAGAGCGCGTTCCAGCCGCGTATCTCTCCTGCTGGCAACTGGTCGTAGAATTTGGCGAGCGCCAGGACGATGGTGAGCTTCATCAACTCGGACGGTTGCAGGCGGATGATGCCGGTATCGAGCCAGCGCCGGCTACCTCCCGAAACTGCGCCGAGCAGTTCGACGGCAAGCAGCATGACGAGAATAAAGACGAAGGCCGGCCAGGCTCCGTCTTTCCATATCGATATGGGTACGCGCGACATGGCGAGGGCCATGACCAGGAATACGGCGAACTTTGCACCCTGCGACGCGGCCCAGGGCGTGAGGCTTCCGCTTGCGGCCGAATAAAGCACGACAAGTCCGAAGCCACCGATCGCCATGACGAGAAACAGCACGCGCCAGGGCAGCGCGCGCAGCTGTGCGGGAACGATGCCAGGTCCAGCGCTCAATCGATCGGCTCCTGCTGCGCGTTCGATGCGTTGTCGGCGGGAACTTCAGGCGCGGGGGGTGGCACCGGCGCATCGAGGGCGGCATGTTCGGCCGCCATGCGTGTCGCGATATCGCCGCCCCAGGTCGGCTCGACCTCCGCCAGGTTCTTGATCGCCAGATCCTGGTCGAACAGATAGGTCATGATGTCACGCCCGGTCAGCGGCGTGTCGAGGTTGCGTACGGTATGGCCGTTATGTTCCAGCACGATGGCCGCGGCATAGCGCGGCGACTCTGCGGGCGCGAAGCACACGAAGAGTGCGTGGTCGCGGAGCTTGAACGGCAGGGCGGCATTGCCCCGCACGCCGCCCGCGCGCTCCGCCATGGTGATACGCCGGACCTGCGCGGTGCCGGTCTTTGCCGCCAGTGTGATGCCCGGAATCTGTATCCGTGAAGCACCGCCTGTGCCGCCCTGGTTGACCACACCCGCCATGGCATCGCGGATATAGGCGAAATGTTCTGGCGTGTAGGGCAGGGCGTCGGCCTGTGCGCTGTTCTTGCCGCGCAGCAGGTGCGGCATCAGCATCTTCCCCGACGCGATACGTGACGCCATCACGGCAAGTTGTAAGGGGTTCGCCAGCACATAGCCTTGCCCGATCGACGCGTTGAGCGAGTCCGCGACCGTCCATTCCTGCTTGTATTTTTTCAGCTTCCATTCGCTGTCCGGCATCGTGCCGAAGCGCTGCGAGGGGAAGGGTAGATCGAACTTCTGGCCAAGGCCCACACTGCGCGCGATCGGAGCAATCCGGTCATACCCAAGCCGCCGGATCATCTCGTAGAAATAGATGTCGCAGCTGTACATGATGGCCTGTTTCAGATCGAGCGGCCCATGTCCGCGGCGCTTGTGGCAGTGGAAGACGCCCGATCCCACCCGCAGCGCGCCCGAACAGACGACGCGATCGGTCGGGCTTACACCCGCCTGCAGCAGTGCAAGGCCGTTCATCGGCTTGACCGTAGACCCGGGCGGGTAAAGCCCCTGCAGCGTCTTGTTCATCAGGGGAACGTGGTCGTTTTCCGAAAGCAGCTTCCATTCCTTGCGGCTGATGCCGTCGGAAAAGCTGTTCGGGTCGTACGCGGGCATCGACACCATCGCGAGCAATTCGCCTGTCAGGCAATCTATCACCACCGCCGAGCCGGAATTGGTGCCCAGGCGCCGGGCCGCATAGGCCTGAAGGCCCTTGTCGATCGTCAGCTGTAGCGTGCGGCCAGGGATATCCTGACGCGTATCGAGTTCGCGGACCAGCTTGCCGCGCGCCGTCACCTCACTCCGCCGCGCACCCGGAACGCCCTTCAGGATCGGATCGAACGTCTTTTCGATGCCGTCTTTGCCGACCTTGTAGCCGGGGGTCAGCATCAGCGGATCCTTGGTCTTTTCGTAATCGGCGGCACTTGCCGATCCGACATAGCCGAGCAGGTGACCGACGGCGGCACCATCGGGGTAAAAGCGTGCGAAGCCCTGCGCCGGAATGACGCCCGGCAGGTCCTGCGCGCGCACCGACAGGGCGGCATAATGCTCCCAATCCAGGTTTTCGGCGACCTGAACGGGCTGGAAGCCGGCTGCGTCGTCGATGTCGTCCGCGATGCGCTGCCGTTCCTCTTCGGGCAGGCTCAGCAGCTTGACGAGGGTATCGAGCGTAGCGTCCTTATCCTTCAGGCGGTCCGGAATGATGTCGACCCGGAACACGGTCTTGTTGAGTGCCAGCGGCTTGCCGTTGCGGTCGACGACCCAGCCGCGGCGCGGGGGGATCAACGACAGGTTGACCCGGTTGCTCTCCGCCAAAAGCTTGTAGCGCTCGTTCTCGGCGATCGACAGCCATGCCATGCGGCCGGCAAGTACGCCCGACATGCCGATTTGCGCCGCGCCCAGCACGAAGCCGCGGCGCGTAAAGCTCATCTGAACCTGCGCCTCGGACAGGCTGCGCTTGCCCAGCAATCGGTCGAGTTTGATCACGATCTGTGGCTTAGCGGGGGTTGCGCCAGCGGTCGAGCGCGGCGCAGGCTCGCGAGATAAGCGGCCAGAACAATGCTGAAATCACGATCTGCGGCAGCAATATGAGCGGCGACGTGCCGCCACCGGTCGCGCCTGCCACGAGCAGTGCGAAGAAGAGATAGGCGGCAATGGTGACGACCGCGATGCCCCAGTCCTCGACATGGCTGCGCCAGGGCAGCCGTCGTTCGACGAAATCGAGCGCGAGCATGGCGGCGGTCCAACCGGCCATGCCGGTCCCGATCGGCTGCCCGCTGAAGAAATCGTCCCACAGGCCGAGCGGAATTCCCATCCACAAGGGCCAGATGTCGTTCCTGAGCAGTCGCCAGGCGAGGAACACCATCAGGCCGAAGGGCGGAAGCAGCGGCTCCGTCAGGACAAAGGGGGCAAGCGGCGCCATCGACGCGACCATCGTCGATCCGATTGGGACGAGCTGGCGTTCGAGCGCCGTCGGCGGCGGTGAAAAACTCGTCCGGCGTTTGAGCGGCAGCATCTACGGCCCACCCTCTGCGGCCGGCAGCGTTTCTGCTGGTGAGACGTAGGGCGGAAGTACAATCGCGAAATCGAGGCGGTTGGGATCGGCAAAGGGGCGGGCCACACCCGCCTCGCGGTTGCTTTGCCGCACGATGCCCACGGGAACATTGGGCGGATAAACACCACCCGCGCCCGAAGTCACGAACAGGTCGCCGACCTTGAAAGGGTTCTGCCCTGCCTCGAGCGCGCGGATGTCGAGCATCCCGTCACCGCGTCCGGTAGCAAGTGCCGGCATTCCGTCGCTGATGCGGCGCACGGGCACCACATTGCCGCCATCGGTGATCAGCAGGACGCGGGCGGTAATGCGTGGGCGACGCCTTGTCCTGTCCCAGCCGCTAACGTCGCGAAACGGCGGGTGCTCGCGCCTGTCGATGCGACGAGGCGCGCCGACACGATCGTATCCGCCTGGTTTTCGACGAGTTTCGCAAGCTTCTGCAGGCGGGCGTTCTCGCGGGCCATGGCTTGCGCCTCGACCAGCTTGGTCCGTGCGGCGCGTAGTTCGGCTTCCATCGCGCGGTTCTTGGAACCCGCCTCGATGTAGGCGCCGATGCCGCTGAGCCCGGATCCCGCCGTATCCGTGGCGGTTCGCGCTGCGCCCGAAATGGGTGATGTCAGATCTGCAAAGAATCCCTGGATCGCCGCATGACCCTCTGGGTCGAACCGCGCCGTGATCGCCAGCAAAAGGCCGAGAAGAATGCCGACGATTGCGATCACATAGGTCGCGAACAGGCCGTATTGCGCACGCCGTGAAAAGCCGGAGCGCCGGTTTTTTGGCGGCGCCATGAGGGGCCCTTACCTCGTCAAGCGGTCTGGAGGACGCCGCGGAACATCGGGTCTTCCAGAGCGCGGCCCGTACCGAGGGCGACGCAGGTCAGCGGATCGTCCGCCACCGTGACCGGCAGGCCGGTTTCATCGCGCAGCACTTCGTCGAGGCCGGTGAGCAATGCGCCACCGCCGGTCAGGACGATGCCTTGATCGACGATGTCTGCGGCCAGTTCGGGTGCGGTGTTTTCGAGTGCGATCCGAACGCCCTCGACGATGCTGCCGACAGGCTCGCTCAGCGCTTCGGCGATCTGGCCCTGGTTGATCGTGATTTCCTTGGGCACGCCGTTGACCAGATCGCGGCCCTTGACGTGGATGGTGAGGCCGACACCGTCGAGCGGGGGCTTTGCAACGCCGACTTCCTGTTTGATCCGTTCGGCCGTACCTTCGCCGATCAGCAGGTTATGGTTGCGGCGAACGTAACTGACGATCGCTTCGTCCATCTTGTCGCCGCCGACGCGCACCGAAGTCGAATAGGCGACACCGCGCAGCGAGAGCACCGCGACTTCCGTCGTGCCGCCGCCGATGTCGACGACCATCGATCCGATCGGTTCGGTGACGGGCATGTCGGCACCGATCGCGGCGGCCATCGGTTCCTCGATCAAATAGACCTGGCTCGCGCCCGCGTTCGATGCGGCGTCGCGGATCGCGCGGCGTTCGACCGAGGTCGATCCCGACGGCACGCAGATCACGATTTCCGGGAAGCGCCACGCTCGCATCTTGCCGCCATGCACCTTGTGGATGAAGTGCTTGATCATCTGCTCGGCAACGTCGATGTCGGCGATGACGCCATCGCGCAGGGGGCGGATCGCCTCGATGCTGCCGGGGGTCTTGCCCATCATCAGCTTGGCGTCGTCACCGACCGCCTTCACCTTTTTCACGCCGTTGAGCGTCTCGATCGCGACCACCGAAGGTTCGTTGAGCACGATGCCGCGCCCGCGCAAGTAGACCACCGTATTCGCGGTGCCGAGGTCGATCGCCATGTCATGCGACATGAACTTGAAGAAACGGGTGAACGGGTTGGCGGCCATGTCTGTGCTGGACTCTCAATACCTGTTGGCGCGCCCGGCAAACGGAAACGGAAATCTCGGGTGAGAAAAACCGCGCCGGGCCGGGGTCGCGGGATGGCTGCGCTTGGTCTAGGGGGTGGTTAATGTCAATACGCCGACTACCGCCGCATCTCGTCAATCGTATCGCCGCCGGAGAGGTGGTGGAGCGGCCGGCATCGGCGCTGAAAGAACTGGTCGAAAACGCGATCGATGCCGGTTCTTCGCGTATTTCCATAGTGTTACGCGGTGGCGGTATCGACGGGATCGAGGTTGCCGACGACGGTTGCGGCATGAGTCGTGACGAGATTGCGCTGGCGCTCGAACGGCACGCGACGTCGAAACTGCCTGACGATGCCATCGAAAACGTCGCGACGATGGGATTTCGCGGCGAGGCGTTGCCCTCGATCGCGAGCGTCGCGCGGCTGACGATCGAGAGTCGCGTCGCGGGCGGGGAGGGGTGGTCGCGCACCGTCGACAATGGCGCGGTCGCAGCCGATGGTCCTGCAGCGCTGCCGCCCGGTACGCGGGTCAGGGTCGACGATCTGTTCGCGCACGTACCCGCTCGTCGGAAATTCCTGCGTTCGGCGCGGAGCGAATATGCGGCGAGCCTCGATGTCGTGAAGCGGTTGGCGATGGCGCGGCCGGACATCGCTTTCACGCTGGATCATGATGGACGGCGGGTTCTGTCGGTTCAGGCCGAAGACCGGCCGTCGCGAGTTGCGGCGCTGACCGACCGGCAACTGGCCGCCAATAGTGTCGCGATCGATGCCGTGCGCGAAGGCGTGGTGCTAGGCGGCGTCGCAGGGCTACCGACATTCAATCGCGGCATTGCCGACCACCAGTATCTCTTCGTCAACGGCCGGCCGGTGAAAGACCGGCTGCTCGTGGGCGCGGTACGCGGAGCCTATGCCGAGATGCTGGCGCGTGACCGGCATGCGGTGGTGGCGCTCTTTCTCGATGTGCCGCCGAGCGAGGTGGATGTGAACGTGCATCCGGCAAAGACCGAAGTGCGCTTTCGCGACCCGGCGATGGTGCGGGGATTGATCGTCGGCGGGTTGCGTGCGGCGCTTGATAGCGCGGGGCATCGTAGCCAGCCGAGGCCGAGTGCTGCGGCGCTCGGGTTGTGGACAACAGAAATCAGTCATTCCCGCGTAAGCGGGAATCCAGCTTCCTTCTTTGCACCGCCAAGGCAGGAAAGCTGGCCTCCCGCTTTCGCGGGGGTGGCGGAAGAGAGGGCAACTTTCGAAGCCACCCCTTTTGCACGCGCCGAAGCCGCGACCGCCCCGGCTAACAGCTTCCCCATGGGGGTCGCCCGTGGTCAGGTGGCAGCGACGTACATCATCGCCGAAGCCGAGGACGGTCTCGTCATCGTCGACCAGCATGCCGCGCATGAGCGCCTTGTTCTCGAACGCATGCGTCGCGCGACGGCGAGCGGCGTCGTCGCATCGCAGCCGCTGCTGCTCCCCGAGGTCGTAGAACTCGACGAACCCGCGTGCGACCGGCTGGAAGCAAGAATCCCTGAACTCGTGGAGTTCGGTCTCGAACTCGAACGCTTCGGCCCAGCCGCCATGCTCGTGCGAGGCGTGCCCGCCGCTCTCGGCACCAGCGACGTGACTGGCCTCGTCACCGATCTCGCCGACGAACTTGCGGCATTCGGTGAAGCGCTCAGTCTCAGGGAACGCCTCGACCATGTGGCCGCCACAATGGCGTGTCATGGATCGGTACGCGCGGGCCGGATATTATCGGTTGCGGAAATGAATGGGCTGTTGCGCGAAATGGAAGTGACGCCGCATTCGGGCCAGTGCAATCACGGGCGGCCGACCTGGATCAAGCTGGCCCATGGTGACATCGAAAAACTGTTCGGGAGAAAATGATGCCGACGATTGCTGTGCTTGCCCTGATGACTGTGACGCCAGCGATGGCGCAGACCTGTCCAGTTCCTGCAGGCTGGGACAAGCCGGCCAAGCATCTTGCCGCACGCGTTCCCGACATGAAATTCGCACTCGCGACGGGCACGACGACCCAGATCGAACTACGAGCGGCCAGTGACGTGAAATTCGCCGTCGCCGAACGCGAGCCGAAGCCGCGGACATCGGCGGGTCTCGCCGCGCTGGACGTGCCCAAGGCGGGCAAGCTCGACGTCATCCTGTCGAATGCGACTTTCGTGAACCTCGTCCGTGATGGGGCCATGCTGAAGTCGACTGGCCACAACGACCTTAAGAGCTGCACGGGTTTTCGCAAATCGGTCAGCTTCGATGTGACGCCGGGGCGTTACATCGTCCAGTTGAACAATGCTCCGGAGCGTACGGTCAAGATGGCGACCGTCCTGAACTAGCCGTTGTGCGCCTCGGCGGCGGCGACCAGCGTGTCTTCGCCGGGCGCCATCGCTTCCCACGGGAAAACGAACCAGCTCTGGTCCTGGTCGCGGTCGATGGTTTCAGCGCGATAATCGACGGTCTGGATCGAACGGATGTTGTCGATGAGTACCGCGACCCGCAGGTTCGCGATATCGCCACCCTCCGCAATCGCCTTGCGCAGATAGGCGATGGTTCGGCCTGAATCATTGATGTCGTCGACGATCAGGATGTGCGTGCCATTTGCCGTTTGCCTCGCGATCTGTGCGAGCAATTCGTCGCCGAACGGCGCCACCTGTGTCGAGTGGTCGACCGACAGCAGCGGGATCGAGGTCGCATGACTGAGGAACACCGCAGGGACGAGGCCGCCGCGCCCGATCCCCAGGATGAAATCTGGCCTCCACCCATTCGCACCGATCAGCTTTGCCAGCGCCCGGACCTGTCCGACGAAACGGTCGTGTTCGATGTAGCTGAGCGTCGTCATTGGCTGTCCATATAGGCGTCGATCTCGGCGAGATGCGCCGCGACCGTTTCAGGCGGCAGGAATGATCCGGTGAAACTGTTGCGCGCAAGCGTCGCGACCTGATCGCGCGTCAGCAAGGGCGCGACTGCGCGGTAGTTCGCATTCACGTAGCCGCCGAAATAGGCGGGATCGTCCGAGTTGACCGTTGCGCGCAGGCCGAGGTCGAGCATGCGGCGGATCGGATGCGCAGCAAGATCGTCGACCACGCAGAGTTTGTGATTGGAGAGAGGGCAGACGGTCAGCGTCATGGCAGAATCGCGTAGACGGTTTACCAACGCCGGATCTTCAAGCGACCGGTTGCCATGATCAAGCCGGTCGATGTGCAACAGGTCGAGCGCTTCGGCGACATAGGCGGGCGGACCTTCTTCGCCGGCATGGGCCACGCGCTTGAGGCCCATGGCCGCCGCCGCCTCGAACACACGCTCGAATTTCGACGGCGGATGACCTACCTCGCTCGAATCCAACCCGACGCCGACGATCCGGTCCAGCCAGGGTTCGGCCGCCTTTAGCGTGGCGAAAGCATCATCCTCGTCGAGATGGCGCAGGAAACACAGGATCAACTTCGACGTCAGCCCATGCCGCGCTTCGGCTTCCGCCATGCCGGCCAGCAAACCATCGGCCACAACGCCGAACGGAATGCCGCGCGCCGTGTGCGTCTGAGGGTCGAAGAAGATTTCGGCGTGGCGGACGTTGTCGGCGGCAGCGCGGTCGAAATAGGCGAGCGCCAGGACGCGGAAGTCGTCCTCGGTGCGCAGCACATCGGCGCCCTGGTAATAGATGTCGAGGAAGTCCTGCAGCCGCGTGAAACTGTACGCCGCGCGGACGTCCTCGACACTGTCGAACGGGATGGCGACCTTGTTGCGTTTCGCCAGTGCGACCAGCATCTCGGGCTCCAGGCTGCCCTCGATATGCAGGTGCAACTCCGTCTTGGGCAGCCCGTCGATAAACTGCCCCAGGTCAGTCATGCGCTGGCGTTCGCCGCACCGAGCACTGCCCGCACACTCGCCGTCGCAACGTCCGCATCGATCCCGACCCCCCAGACCGTCTTGCCCGACGCGGTGCGGCATTCGACATAAGCCGCCGCCTGAGCATCGCTGGCATGCCCTAGAGTATGTTCGACGTAATCGACGACGTCCAGCGCCACGCCCTGTTCGGCGAGCGCCGCGACGACAGACGAAATCAGGCCGTTGCCGCGCCCGCTGACCGACTGTTCGCGCCCGTCGATGACCAGCTTGCCCGCGAAGATGCGGTCGCCGTTGCTGCCGCGCGTCTCGTCGTAATCGCCGAGCGCGAAGCGGCCGTCGCCGAGGTACGCGCTTTCGAACGCACCCCAGATGTCTGCGGCGTTGAGCTCGCGGCTGGTTTCGTCGGCGAGTGCCTGGACGTGGCGGCTGAAGTCGGCCTGCATGCGCTTGGGCAGTTTCAGGCCCTTGTCCTGTTCCAGTACCCAGGCGACACCACCCTTGCCGGACTGCGAATTGACGCGGATCACCGCTTCGTAATCGCGGCCCAGGTCCTTGGGATCGATGGGGAGGTAGGGCACCTCCCACAGTTCGTCATTGCGTGCTTCCTGCGACGCGAAACCCTTCTTGATCGCGTCCTGATGGCTGCCTGAGAACGCCGTGAACACCAACTCGCCGGCATAGGGCTGGCGAGGGTGGGTCGCGATATTGGTACAATATTCGACCGTCTTCACGACCTCGTCGATGTCGGAGAAGTCGAGACCGGGATCGATGCCTTGCGTGTACATGTTGAGCGCGACGGTCACGAGATCGACGTTCCCCGTGCGCTCGCCATTGCCCAGCAAACAGCCTTCGACGCGGTCGGCACCAGCAAGTAATCCCAACTCGGTTGCGGCAACGCCGGTGCCACGGTCGTTATGGGTATGGAGCGAAATGACGACCGCGTCGCGGTTCGGGATATTCCGCGCGAACCATTCGATCTGGTCGGCATAGATATTTGGCGTCGCGCATTCGACGGTCGCGGGCAGGTTGAAGATGATCGGCCGCTCGGGCGTGGGCAGCAATATGTCCATCACCGCTGCGCACACCTCGGTCGAGAATTCGATCTCGGCGGTCGAGAAGGTTTCCGGGCTATACTGGAAATGCCATTCGGTGTCCGGACGTTTGGCCGCCTCGTCGCGCAGCATCATCGCGGCGTCGACAGCGATCTGCTTGATCTGCGGCTTGTCCATGCCGAACACGATCTTGCGCCACGCCGGGCTGACGGCGTTGTAGACGTGGACGATCGCCTTGGGCGCGCCTTCCAGGCTTGAGAAAGTCGTCTCGATCAGGTCGCGGCGTGCCTGGGTCAACACCTGGACGATCACGTCGTCGGGAATGCGGTCGTTCTTCACCAGCCCCGAGATGAAATCGAACTCGGTCGCGCCGGCACTGGGGAAGCCGACCTCGATCTCCTTGATGCCGATCTTCACGAGCAGGTCGAAGAAGCGCTGCTTCTTCTCGCTGTCCATCGGGTCGATCAGCGCCTGGTTTCCGTCGCGCATGTCGGTCGACAGCCAGCGTGGGGCATGGGTGATCGTCCGCGACGGCCATTGGCGGTTCGGCAGGTCGATCTGGGGAAACGGTCGGTATTTTACGGAAGGATCGCGCAGCATGTGTTCGCACTCGTTGCTTCGAGGGGTGTTCGGAAATGTCCCTTAGGCAGCGTGTGCGCTTGCGCGCACGTCGTCGGTCGCGCCTAAGGGCGCGTAAGTCGAAGCAGGAGGGCGCGGGTGCGCGTCATGGGCCAGCGGCTACAACAGCCGCTGGCCCCGTGCAAGATAGTCTTACTTCATGAACCCGGCAGCAATCTTCAAATGGACAGCATCGCTGACCATGGGGATGCCCATCGAAATGCCGAAGTCGCTGCGCTTGATGGTGGCGGTCGCCTCGAAGCCCAGGCCTTCCTTGCCCCCCATCTGCGCCGGCATCTTGCCCGCGCCATAGAATTTGGCGGCCAGTGTGACGGGCTTGGTCACGCCGTTCAGCGTCAGGTTGCCCGTGATGGTCGCATTCTGGCCGCTGGCGACGACCTTGGTCGAGACGAACCTGGCATCGGCGGGCGTAGGGCCGAAGAAGTCCGGCTTGCCCCCGTCCTTGCCTGCGCGCAGCAGGTGGGCGGTCAGGCCGGTGCTTGCGGTGACGACCTTCGACACGGGAATGGTCACATCGACCTTGGCGGCATTCGGCTTCTTCGGATCGAACTGCAGCGTGCCGTTCACATCGCCGAAAATACCCCAATACGGGGTGAAGCCGAGGTGGTCGACTTCCCACATGACCAGGGTGTGATTGGGGTCGGTCGTGTAGCTGCCCCCGGTGATGGCAGCGGGGTTTTTCTGGCCCGGCGTCTGCATCGCCTGTTGCGCGATGATGGGGGTGGCGACCGCGATTGCGGCGGCGAGGGCTATGAGTTTCTTGCGCATGGGATACTCCCGTTGAAAATGGCGGCCTGTCTCGGCGGTCGAGACGCATGCGTCAAACAACGATTCGGAAACGGAACGTTTCCATTCGGTGGCCCGAAGGATCAGAAGCTGTCCAGCGCTTCGCCGATCGTGGCGTAGATCTGCGCCAGTTCGCCGGGTGTGATGCCATAGGGCGGCATGATATAGATCGTATTGCCGAGCGGCCTCAGCAGGACGCCGCGGTCACGAAAATGCGCGATCAGGCGTGGTGCAAGCGCCGAGAGATAGCCGCCGTCCGGCACCGACATATCGAATGCCGCGATCGTGCCGATCTGACGCGCGTTTTGCACGCGAGGATGCGACGCGCAGGCGGCGAGTGCGGCACCCTGTGCCTCGCACAGCGTATCGATACGCGCGTGGACCGGTTCGTCGCGCCAGATCGCGAGATTGGCGTTGGCGGCTGCGCAGGCGATGGGGTTCGCGGTGTAGGAACTCGAATGATAGAACATTCGCGCCCGGTCGGTGGACCAGTGTGCCTGGAATATGGCTTCGGTACACAGCGTAACGGCGAGAGGAACCGCGCCGCCGGTCAGTCCTTTCGACAGGCACAGAATGTCCGGGATGACACCGGCCTGTTCACAGGCGAACAGCGTGCCGGTACGACCCCAGCCGGTCATCACTTCGTCGGCAATGAACAACGCATCATGTGCCGCGCAGATGCGACGCATTTCGGCTAGCGTCTCAGGCGTGTACATCAGCATGCCGCCGGCACCGAGGATCAGCGGCTCGACGATGAATGCAGCGGGTTTCGCGCGGCATGCGGCCTCCAGCGCATCGAGCGTCGCCTGTTCCTTGCCGATGGCAGGAAAGGGCACGGTCACGACGTCGAACAGCAACGGCGTATAGGGCTGATTGAACACGCCCCGGGCACCCACCGACATCGCGCCGATGGTATCGCCATGATAGCTATGCTCCATCACGACGATGGTGCTGCGCGCATCACCGATGTTCGCCCAGTAACCGAGCGCCATCTTCAGCGCGACCTCGACACTGGTTGACCCGGAATCGGAAAAGAACACGCGGGTCAGAGGATCGGGTGTGATACGGACAAGTTCGGCGGCGAGCGTTTCGGCGGGCTCGTGCGTCCATCCGGCGAAGATCAACTGGTCGAGCCGTTCGGTCTGGTCGCGGATCGCGGCCATGATCCGCGGATGGGCATGTCCATGGGTCGTCACCCACCATGACGAGATAGCGTCGATCCAGCTTCGCCCGTCGGCGCCGAACAGCCGTGCACCCTCCGCCCGTTCGATCAGTGGCACGGGTTCCTGCAATCCATGCTGTGTGAAGGGATGCCAGACGGCGCTCACTGGAAATCGGCCAGATCGAAATTTGCGGCGAAAGCGGCCGACAGGGTCTCACGGGTGAGTGGATCGAGGCGGGGGAGGCGGCCCAGGCGCTTGCAACCGGAGAGCGCCGGGATGATCGCCTCGCTGTCCGGCACGGCGTCGCCGATGAAGGTGATGCCGTGGATATGGACGCCTCGCCTGCGCAGGGCTTCGACGGTCAACAGGCTGTGATTGATCGTCCCGAGCGCGGTCCGTGCACAGACGATCACCGGAATCTGCCAGCGGGCGAACAGGTCAGCATACAGCGTATCGCGTGTGACCGGCACCAGTGCGCCGCCCGCACCTTCGATGACCAAGGGGCCGGATGGTGGCCGGAGCGATGCGGTATCGATCGTCACGCCGTCGAACTCCGCCGCCAGATGCGGCGATGCGGGAGTAGCGAGACGATAGGCTTCGGGCAGGGGTGTTATGCCGGTCAGCCGTTCGACGGCCTGACTGTCGGTTTCCTCATCGAGGCCCGCCTGGACAGGCTTCCAATAGGGAACGTCCAACGCACCCGCGAGGGCGGCCGCGAAGACGGTTTTGCCGATACCCGTGTCTGTCCCCGTGACGATGAAACGTGCGGTCATGCCGCCGCCATAGCCCCGGCGAGCGCCGTGGCCATAGCATCGATTTCTTGTGCGTCGGCATTGAGCGTTATCGAAATGCGTAACCGCGCCGTGCCTTGCGGGACCGTCGGCGGGCGAATGCCGCGAATGTCGAATCCTGTATCCTGCAATGTGGAGGCGATCCGCATCGTGCGGCCATTGTCTCCGATGATGACGGGCAGGATCTGCGAGCCGCTGGCCGGCACGCCGAGTGGTTCGAGCAAGATTTCGGCCTGCCTTATCTGTGCCTGAAGGCGGCTGCGCAGTTCGGGTTCGGCTGCGACGATTTCGATCGCCTGCCGCACCAGCCACGCCATCAGCGGGGAGGGGGCGGTGGAGAAGATAAACGGCCGGCCGCGGTTGACGACGAAGTCGGTGACGACGCGCGGGCCGCACAACAACGCGCCTTCGCACCCCAGTGCCTTTCCACAGGTATGGAGCGTGATGACGTTCGCGCGTTCGCCAAGGGCGTGCGCCAACCCTTGACCTTCAGGTCCGAAAACGCCGGTCGCGTGCGCTTCGTCGATGATCAACACTGCGTCATGGCGCGCGGCAATCTCGGCGAGCCCGGCGAGCGGTGCTCGGTCGCCGTCCATGCTGTAGAGGCTTTCGACCGCGATCCATGGCGTGCCGTTTCCGCCAGCGTGCCGCCAAGCAGCGATCGTATCGTCGAACGCCTGGACGTCGTTGTGCCTGGCACCAACGCGCTCGGCCCGCCCGAGCCGCATGCCGTCATGCGCGCTCGCATGGATGAGTTCGTCATGGATGATCAGGTCGCCGCGCTGTGGCAGCGTCGCGAACAGTGCGGCATTCGCCACAAAACCGGTCGCGAAATACAGTGCGGATTCACTGCCATAGTGTCGTGCGGCGCTCGCCTCGAGCGCTTCATGGGCTTCGTGATTACCGCGCAGCAACCGGGATCCGCCCGATCCCGCCGGGATGCCGAGCGCAATTCCCTCGGTCAGCAAGGCTCGCAGTCGCTGCGACCCCGCCAGCCCGAGATAGTCGTTGGACGCGAAGTCGATCCCGCGTCGCGGCATGAGCGCGCGGAGGCGGTTGTCCGCCTCCAGCGCGTCCAGCTGGCGCCGCTGCGCTTCGAACATCGTGCTTAGTTCTTCGTCTGGTCGACCAGCTTGTTGGCCGCGATCCACGGCATCATTGCGCGCAGCTCAGCACCCGTCTTTTCGATCGGGTGCGCTTCAGCGGCTTTGCGCGCGGCCTTCAGTTCCGGCTGGCCTGCACGGTTATCGAGGACGAAGTTCTTCACGAACCGGCCCGACTGGATGTCGGCGAGCACGCGCTTCATTTCGGCCTTGGTCTCGGCGGTGATAATGCGCGGACCCGTGGTGATGTCGCCATATTCCGCGGTATTCGAGATCGAATAGCGCATGTTGGCAATGCCGCCTTCGTAGAGCAGGTCGACGATCAGCTTGGTTTCGTGGAGGCACTCGAAATAGGCCATTTCGGGGGCGTAGCCCGCCTCGACCAGCGTTTCGAACCCGGCCTGGATCAGGTGGGTGATGCCGCCGCACAGAACGGCCTGCTCGCCGAACAGATCGGTTTCGCACTCTTCCTTGAAATTCGTTTCGATGATGCCCGAGCGGCCGCCACCGACGCCCGAGGCATAGGCCAGCGCCACGTCATGCGCGTTGCCGGTCGCATCCTGGTGGATGGCGATGAGGCAGGGAACGCCGCCGCCGCGAACATATTCGCTGCGCACGGTGTGCCCCGGACCCTTTGGCGCGATCATGATGACGTCGATGTCGGCGGGCGGTTCGATCAGGCCGAAATGGACGTTCAGGCCGTGCGCAAAGGCGATCGCGGCACCAGCCTTCATGTTGCCCTTCAGGTCGTTCTCCCAGATCGCGGCCTGATGCTCGTCGGGTGCGAGGATCATCAGGATATCGGCCCATTTCGCCGCCTCCTTGTTCGACAACACCTTGAAACCGGCGTCGGTGGCCTTCTTTGCAGTGGCTGAACCTTCGCGCAGCGCGATGGCGACCTCTGCAACGCCCGAGTCGCGCAGGTTCTGCGCATGGGCATGCCCCTGCGACCCGTAACCGACGATCGCGATCTTCTTGTTCTTGATGAGACCCAGATCGGCGTCCCGGTCGTAATAAACGCGCATTGTAATTTCCCGCTTTAGCTCCTCTCCCCCTGCGGGAGAGGATACGAAGACTTGGGCGCAGCCCTAGTCGAAGTTGGTGAGGGGTTGGAGGGACGATCCCTCACCCTCCCACGCCTGCGGCGCGGGCCCCTCCCTCTCCCGCAGGGGGAGAGGGGTAAAAACTAAACCGCCGTCTTCCCCCGTGCCATGGCGACGATGCCCGTGCGGGCGACTTCGACCAGCCCGATCTCGCCCATCAGCGCAACGAACCTGTCGATCTTGGTCGAGGCGCCGGTCACTTCGAACACGAAACTCGAAATCGTCGTATCGACGACATTGGCGCGGAATACCTCGGCGAGGCGCAGTGCCTCGATCCGATGTTCGCCCACGCCCGCAACCTTCACCAGCGCGAGTTCGCGCTCGATATGTTCGCCAAGCGTCGTCAGGTCGGTGACCTTGTGCACGGGTACCAGCCGGTCGAGTTGTGCCACGACCTGTTCGATGACCGCCGCGGTACCGCTGGTCACGATGGTAATGCGCGAAACCGCATCATCGGCGCTGATGTCGGCGACGGTCAGGCTTTCGATGTTATAGCCGCGTGCCGAAAAAAGCCCGGCAATGCGCGCGAGCACGCCCGATTCATTGTCCACTGTGACGCTGAGCGTGTGCCGCTCGCTGGGTCCGGTCTTGATATGCATCAGACCAGTGCCTTCGCTTCGTCGTCCATGGTGCCGGACACCTGCTCGGGTGCCAGAATCATGTCGTTATGTGCGTTACCGCTTGGGATCATCGGGAAACAGTTCGCCTGTTTCGCGACGAGGCAATCGACGATGACCGGTCCGTCATGGGCGAGCATTTCCGCAATACCGGCATCGAGCGCATCGGGGCTTTCGATCCGGACGCCCTTCCAGCCGTAAGCTTCGCCCAGCTTCACGAAGTCGGGTAAGGCGTCCGAGTAGCTTTCCGAATAGCGGCTTTCATAGGTCAGTTCCTGCCACTGGCGGACCATGCCCATGTACTCGTTGTTCAGGATGAAGATCTTGACCGGCAAGCGGTATTGCGTCGCTGTCGCCAGTTCCTGGATGTTCATCTGGATCGATGCTTCGCCAGCGATGTCGATGACGAGCGCATTCGGGTTGCCGAGCTGCGCGCCGATCGCGGCGGGCAGGCCGTAACCCATGGTGCCGAGGCCGCCCGAGGTCAGCCATTTGTTGGGCGCTTCGAAATCGAAGTGCTGCGCCGCCCACATCTGGTGCTGGCCGACTTCGGTCGTGATGATCGGCTGTTTCTTGTGCGTCGCCTCCCACAGCGCCCGGATCGCGTGCTGCGGCATGATTTCGGCCTTCGACTTGGCGAAGCTGAGCGACTTCTTCGCGCGCCATTTGTCGATCTGCGCCCACCATGCCTTCAGGTCGGGCTTTGGATGCTGGCGTGCCTTCCACAGTTTGACCGCATCCTCGAGCACGCGGCCGACATCGCCGACGACGGCCAGGTCGACGCGCACCGTCTTGTTGATCGAACTGCGGTCGATATCGACATGGATTTTCTTCGATTTCGGACTGAACGCATCGAGGCGGCCGGTCACGCGGTCGTCGAAACGGCTGCCGAGCGCCACGATCAGGTCGGCGCCGTGCATCGCCATATTGGCTTCATAGGTGCCATGCATGCCGAGCATGCCCAACCACTGTTCGCCGCTCGCCGGATAGGCGCCAAGGCCCATCAGTGTGGATGTGACAGGCGCACCTGTGATCCGCGCGAGTTCGCGCAGCATCTGGCTCGCACCGGGGCCGGAGTTGATGATGCCGCCACCGGTGTAGAGCACCGGGCGTTCGGCGGCCGCGAGCATCTCGACCAGCGTCTCGACCGACTTCGCTTCCGGCTTGAGGGCAGGGCGGTACGTCCTGTGCTGGATCTTGCCAGGATTGCTGTACCGCGCCGTCGCGACCTGCACGTCCTTCGGGATATCGACGACGACAGGTCCGGGACGCCCGGAGGTCGCGATATGGAAGGCTTCATGGATGATGCCGCCGAGCTTCGCCGGGTCCTTCACGAGGTAGTTATGCTTGGTGCAGTGGCGCGTGATGCCGACGGTGTCGGCTTCCTGGAACGCATCGGTACCGATCAATGCCGTCGGAACCTGACCGGTGATGACGACCATCGGGATCGAGTCCATCAGCGCGTCGGTGATGCCGGTGATCGCATTGGTCGCGCCGGGGCCGGAGGTGACGAGCACGACGCCGGGCTTGCCGGTCGAGCGCGCATAGCCCTCCGCCGCATGAGTCGCCGCCTGTTCGTGACGGACGAGGATGTGCTTGATCCGCTTCTGCTTGAACAGCGCGTCATAAATCGGAAGCACCGCACCGCCGGGATAGCCGAATACGATCTCCACGCCGAGATCGGCGAGCGCCTCGACAAGGATTTCGGCTCCGGGCAGTTCGGTGGGCATGATACGTCCTTTGTTGCAGTGCGGCGCGGTTAGAGATATGAATCTATGCTGTCAACGTGTTTTCACGTAATTTAATTGCTAATTGCGTTGTCGTTTCGGAATCTAAATACGATTGATGTTTTGGCCAGCTATGCGGGCTCTGGTTCGAGAACCATGTAAACTGGCGTTTGGCATATTGCCGCGTGGCAAGGCTACCAGCCGCGCAGGCATCACTTCTACTGACTTTTGCCATCAGCAATGCCGCGATTTCAGGCACGCCGATCGCCCGCATGACAGGCAGCGCAGGGTCGAGACCGCGCTCGATAAGTGAAGCGACTTCGCCCTGTGCCGTCTCGACCATCGTGCCGAACCGGGCGTCACACCGGGCGAACAGCCAGTCGCGCGGCGGGAGAAGGACGACCGGCGCGAGCCGGACCGTATCGCCAATCCCGCCCTCACGCTGCGCCTGCCAAGATTTCAGGGTACGTCCAGTCGAGCGCACGACCTCGAGCGCGCGGGCGACGCGGGTTGTGTCGGCAGGGGCGAGCCGCGCTGCGGCTTCGGGATCCTCGCGCGTTAGCGCTTCGTGGCTCTCCGCCACCGGAAGGGCGCGTATCGCACTGCGAATGGCCGGGTCGATACCGGGCACCGGGGCGATTCCGTCGAGAAGCGTCCGGATGTAGAGTCCGGTGCCGCCGACGAGAATGGGCAGGCGTTGGGCGGCATGGGCGTCGGCAATCGCCGCCTTGGCATCATCGGCCCATCGAGCCGCCGAGCAACTTTCCGCGCCGTCGATGTAACCGAACAGTCGGTGCGGATGCCGCGCTTCATCCTCGGCGCTCGGTCGCGCGGTCACGATGCGCAGGTCGCGGTACACCTGCATCGAGTCCGCGTTGATAATGACCGACGGCGTCAGGTCGGCAAGCGCCATCGCCAAAGCGGACTTGCCGCTGGCGGTCGGCCCTGCAATGAGCGCCACGCTTGGGAGGACTGACGTGTTCATTGCAACGCTCGTAACAAAAGAATCGGGAAGTTACTCGGCTGTTCTGGGCGCGCACGACGACCTTGGATTAATGGGGCTGTCCAATGCCCCGATGCGAACGATCGTTGAGGGTGTTGCTTGGGACATCCCCATCGAAGACGATCCCGAAAAGGCGCGCGAGCACTTGGAAGGGTATTCGTACTTCGATTGCGTTATCCAGCGGGAAGCGGACCGCCATCGCAAACTGCTCGTCGCCGACATGGATTCGACGATGATCACGGTCGAATGCATCGACGAGCTGGCGGACTATGTCGGACTGAAAGCCGAAGTGTCGGAGGTCACCGAACGCGCGATGCGGGGCGAGATCGACTTCGCGGGCGCGCTGCGTGATCGCGTCGCGTTGCTGGCGGGCCTCAGCGAGGCCAAGGTGACCGAATGCCTGGCCGATCGGGTCAAGCTTATGGGTGGCGCAAAGGAACTGATCACGGCGTTCAAGGCGGCCGGCGGCAGGGCGGTGCTCGTGTCGGGTGGCTTTACCCATTTCACCGATACGGTCGCGGCCGAGATCGGCTTCGACCGCGCGGTCGCGAACCGGCTGGTGGTGAAAGACGGCAGGCTGACCGGCGAGGTCGAATGGCCGATCGTCGATGCGCAGACCAAGCGTGAGACATTGCTGGCGGAAGCTGCAGCGCTTGGCATTCCCGTTAGTGCGACTGTCGCAATCGGTGATGGTGCCAACGATATTCCGATGATCGAGGCGGCAGGGCTCGGCATCGCCTATCATGCGAAACCGAAGACCGAAGCGGCGGCCGATGCGCGGGTGCGTTACGGCGACCTAAATGTCGTCCGTTACGCACTGGGACTGGCCTAGGCAGGCGTCGCGGTCGCTTTCAAGATTTCGATCGCGTCCGTCTTGCCGCTGAAATCGGCAAAATCGCCTTCACCGTTTCCGATCAGCGCCTTGGCCAGTGGTGCGCTGAACGCGACGCGTCCGGCATCGGGTTCGCCTTCGTCATGGCCGACGATGTCGATGGTGCGTTCGGTACCGTTCAGGCGGAAGGTTACGCGCGATCCGATGCCGACGACATCGTCCGCGGGCGGATTCGCGACCCGAGCCGTCGAAAGCCGGGTGTTCCAATAGGCGAGATCACGCAGCGCCTTCTTTCGCGCTTCCTCATCGGGCGCTGCGGCAACTGCGGCGTTCCATTCGGCGACCTTCGTTTCGATCAGCGACAGGCCGCGCGGCGTCACGATGTTCGGTCCCGGCGGGATCGGCAGTTCGAACTTGGGTTCGAGATGCTCGTCGTCGCCCTCGCGGCGGAAGGCGACGCTCACCCTACGGCGCGACCGGGAAGCACGGTGCCTTGGCCTTCACCGCTGCGCACAAGGTGTTCGCGGCGGCGCGCGAAGGCAGGGGGCCGGCCTGAAGACGAGTCATCACGCCCGCCGGCTGATAGCTTGCCGAATAGGGGCCGAGCGCACCTACATTCTTTTGCAGGGTCGCCCAGGCCGTACGCGCAGCTGCCGTGGACCCGAACGCACCGAGCTGAACCTTCCAGTTGCCCGAAGGTTCGGGCGCCGGTTTGACGGATGCAGGAGCAGGTTTCGCTGCGACGATAGCGGGCTTGGGCTTTTCGACCTTCGGTGCGGCTTTCACGGGCGGAGCAACCGGTATCGGCGGCGCACCGACTTGCGACTGCGGAAGCTGCACCGGCTGGACCGCTTGACGCGTCGGCGTGGCAGCTGTCGCGTCGCCGAGCATTTCATCGGGCATCTGTGGCTTGGCGGTTTCCAGGACGCGGGCGAGGGCCAAGCCCTTCTGCCTCTGGTCGGCGGGAATGAACTTGTCCATCTGGGCGAGGCTTGCCGACGCTGGGCCGATGCCGCCGGCGCTGGCACGGGTCATCATCGCATAGGCGAGCGGCCAGTCCTTCTTGACCGTGTCCCCGTTGAACAATGCCGTGCCCAGGACATATTGCGCGCGCGGATCGCCACGCTTCGCCGCATCGGTGATGTAAGGCATCGCCATTTCGCGGTCGCCATTCTGGAACAGCACGAGGCCGTAATTGTCCCGGCTGGGCAAGTGACCCTGCGCCGCGGCCTTGCCGAACCAGCTTTCGGCCATCTTGCTGTCGAGCGGTACGCCGCGGCCCAGCTGGTAAGCACGGGCAAGATTGAACTGTGCGACCGGATCGCCCGCGATCGCTGCCGTGCGCCATTCGCGCACCGCACCGAAGAAATCGCCGTTCTGCCACATCGCATAGCCTTCGGCCGTTCCGGCGAACGTAGGGGTGGCGATTGCCATGGCGACTGCAAGCGCAGCCAGCGGAGCGGACACTCTGACGTTCAACTTTGGCACCTGTACTGATCCTCTGATCCGGTCGTTTGCGGTGCGTCTAACCCGATCATGGTAAACAAAATCGACACATTGAAACCATCTTTGAAGGTATCGACGTCATGGCATGCAAGCTGTCGAAATCTCCGCAGGTGTTAACTGTATC
>APMI01032080.1_pt1 | contig 44621 bp, 24 predicted proteins | sample 667938 | NCBI WGS metagenome assembly APMI01 (sample SAMN01084076, study PRJNA167559) | wastewater metagenome | biome: Wastewater | place: Denmark: Ejby Moelle, Odense | collected 2011-11-28
ATAAAATCAATTCATTAATTACGTATTTCATTAAAACAAAAAATTGTTCAGATTCGATTAAATTAATGATAGTCCAAAGCTGAATGCTGCTTACGATTATCCATAACACTGAACTTGTACTTAAACAAATCTATCGGATACTATAAGTTGGATTTCATACGCTTTAAATTTAGTGCATCTCGTGGCTTTAGAATTGGGAATAGACATTCCATTCTCTATTTGTTTATTTTTTAATATTTTTGTCTCTAGAGTTCTTTCAAATTTTCACGTATGATCACCAGCAGCATGTACCGATTGTTCAGCATTTATATTTCATGTTTAGCTTATATCATCTATGGTGGAGTGTGGATGATTGGCCCATACATTTATAAATTACTTTTTGATATAGGTTTTGGCTTCAGATTGATCTCGCCTTTATATGAAATTGATTTATTTTTTTTAATGCCAGCACTCGATTAAGTTTTGGCCTATTGCCCTTCACTCGACAGCTTCTTTTTACTCGCTAGTGTTAATTAATTGCTTTTAGGAGTGACATCTATTATTTAGTTGAGATTATCGTTACGGTAGAATGACCATGGAGCAATATCGCCAGCTTTATGCATATAATAAAACTATGGAATGAGTATAAGATTTAAGACATGATAATAATAAGTAAAGCAAATGTCCAGCATCCGTCTATAAATAATATTCAAGCCCTGCAATTTGCTCACAATCGTAGGCTCAAGTCTCTACATTTTGCCAAATAGTTCATACCTACGGATTCTAAACTCAGTATAACTTGTGAAAGTCAATACTTCCAGCAATGAATCTCTGAAAATAGGATAGTCTTTTTACATTTATTTTTACTTCACGGGTCAGTATTTGGTGTACGATATGAACAGGAAAGAATTAGTACTGTCAAAGAACCTCAGCGAGAGAACTTCATTTAAGATACTCACTGATCACTTTGATTGGAGCAGTCGCGGGTTTATCGAAATTGGACTTATATTCAAATACAGGATCATCCTAGCTGAGCTTAGCTCTTTGATTTTGACTAATTAAAATAAACAGTTAACAGCAGGTATAAAACTTGATGATAATTCACTAGTGTCTTTTTAACGCAGCATATACAGCATTGACTCATTTCATTACCCCATGAAACTATACTCGCTTGAGAACGGACTTACATTATGTTACAGAAAAAATAAGACCTTGGCTGAGAAGAAACCAAGCATTTGTGAATATATGACATCACTTTAGAAAAAGTAGAATAGCGAATATTGTGCAGTGAAGCATCCAGACTCCCACAGCTATCTGGTGAAGTCAGGCAAGGATCTGATATTCATGAAAGATGCACCGGCTCAGCTCAAGTATTGTTTCAAAGTTATCAAATATGACAACAAAGGAGAGTATCTTGTATTTGAAACATCCGACCATAAATATCTCGGACTGAACACTAAAACTAACAAATGCGAGCTAAAAGATGACTCACTTGAAAACATAATGATAAAATAATAATGCACAGAAGAGTCAATCCGCAACATATTAATATCAGCTGAGCTTAAAGCAGAACTGCCTTTGCCTTTAAATGAGTCAAACATATCTTACATTCTCGAGTAGTGCTAGTCCAGCTTCCGCGAATTTTTGTAAGTTTACCAGTAAACAGAAGTGTAAGCGCTAATCGCTGAAGGACTGCTCTCAGATTTATAGTTAATTGCTCGCAAATACAGTTGGTAATACGTGGGACCTCAAATCGTGAATTTGATCAAACTGATGTTGTACATTAAGAAAAGCTGGATTGTTCATTTATTTAAAACTTCTTCTTTATACTAAATGCTGATGAAGGAAAGTTAAATATTGCGAATTGTTGACAGTATTAGAATAGGTAGTGAGGAAGTGCAGGATCCACATTAAGTGTTGAGAGACATTAAGCATTTTATATTCAAGCAAGTTTAAATTAGCCTCACTGCATTGTACACTATTCTAATTACTTCACCACTTATATACTCTTATGGTCACTTAGAAGAGTTCAAAGAAATTAAATAATTTGTATAATTTTCGTGTACGCAGATCGTCCCTCAAATCCAGAAAATAGCTTTATCTTCCTTCTTCACAATAGGACTTAGACTTGTACAGATCAACACAACCCCTGCATTCTTCAATTCATAAATAATGAGACATCTATCTTTATCTTTATTATAAAACGAGAAGTTAAATCTATAAGATAAGTTAGCGCTCATTGAAATATTCTAAACAGAGTCAAGACCATACGCGTACATAGCTACTGAAGAGCAATCAGTAAGGTCAATGGCGCATGATCGCAAGAATTAGAAAACTGTTGCATTGTTTTTGGAAGATGTGTTACCCAAAAACTGTCGATTTTAAACTTATTAAAATAAATTAATCTCTGTCGCACTCATTGCGTTTCATTTAAAGATCAATCATGCTCTTGAAATTAATGACTGTAAGGAGTATACTAAATATTTACTGGAAAGTATTTCAAGTTATTGTTATGAATAAAATTCTGAAATTTTTCTGAAGTACAGTCTTAATAGCTTGCAAAGTCTTATAAAAAGAAGTCTAGTATTAGTTGTTTAAAAAAGCTTAAAATATGACTCAATTACACAACAAGTCGATTAGAGAATAGCAAAATGTAAGAAATAAATTGAGGGTTTTATAAATTAGAAAATAATAAAGCAGCCATTAGTGTGGGATTTATTTTCATTATAGAATAACACACTATTAAATGAAGATGATATGCAAGTGTTTATCTCAATGTTAAAAATATGTGAGCAAGTGATCTGCCCATAATAAAAATTCAAGAAATTGTTCTCAATCATTAAAATATTGGACTCACCTTCACCACATTTAATTGCCATTATTTCGCTATTTCTACAACGCTTGCAATAATTCAGTCCAATATAAACATCATAAAAGATAATTAAATTGTGTCAAGGACTGTAGGCATAAGAGCACATAATAATCGCAACTTTAATCCATGAAAATAACTTGTACTAAAATTTATGTTTTAAATCGTAGCCATTTTACAAAGTCATCAATACATTTGCAACTACTTAAATATTATAGAGTAATATCTTAGACGATCAGAAAATGCTAGAAGTTGTCACCAAAAGAAGAACTGCTTGGCTTTATAGCGATCATTAGTATAATTTTTTGAGAAATTTGCTAGTTATGATTGGTGGAGTTGTCTCAATGCCTATTTACATTGAGTATGGCAAATATATTTGTAGTGTCTAACCTGAAAAATGGTCGCTGCATTTCTTCAGACTTTGTAGAGATTTCTTTATTATGAGTCCATTTACCCTAAAGAAAAGATTTGTCATTGGTTATCACTCTGAACTAAAATCAGCAAATGAAGGCCTAAAACTTCAAAAATTATTTTTCCAAAAAGGTGCATAATTTATAATTTCTTACATCAAACTGCTATTAGCATTCATTGATTATCACTCTTCAAAATAATTAATATACGAAATCATGGGTGATGAAACTCTGTTCAATTTGTTGACATAATTCAACACAAACATTTAGCTGCGAGTAAAAATATTATAACTGATGATAAAAGCGAGAAAAAGATTCAGTTAATTTGAAGCCATTTCGACAAATGTTCAAAACAGCATATGGCTGAAGAAAGGGACAGTTTTTATACGTGAAAAATTAGGCAACTAACCGAGTGTCCTATCATAATCTGTAGCAATTGTATATTTGAAAGATTATACCTGTGCGTTAATTGATTTTTTACAAATGAGATAGGAGATTATATTAAAAACTGATGCCTCATAAGATGAAACTTTAATTGTGTAGGGCACTAATAAAATATTTGCCTTCAAACTAGCTGAGTTAATTAGCTTCACTGTTAAAAACTAAAAGATGTAAAGATCTATACTTGATAAAATACAATGGTTTGAAAATCAGTATAAAATAGGAATTGATACTGTTGAGCTTACTCAAATTTCAGTTGATCTTGAGATGGAAGAGAAAAAGAATTAAAATTTTGAGTATTAATATGCGCTGGTTCTACCATCTGAGGTCATTAGTTCTGCATAGTTTATTCTCAAAAATATTAAACTTGAAACCTTCATTGTGACTCTCATTAAGATAATATTAACTCTATGCTACCAGAATAACCCCAGTGATGAAAGTCTGTAATTAGTCTTAAACTATCTTCATTATTTAGTCACATTCAAAACTTATCACTATGCATAAAGAGATCTATAGCTGCTATTTTCAGCAATGCGACAACTAAATAAACACAAAAAGTTAAATTTCGTTGCATTGATCCAAAATTCAATAAGGAAAACAATTCTTAAAAATGGTCAGCTCGATCATCGTGGCCAAGTGATCGTGCAGTCAAATATATTAAAATACAAAAACGAATCATTCTAATTTTTTTATGAGTGCATCACAAATTACACAACTTTCTCTCCAATATATTCATCTACTTTGAATTATTTTAACCGCAGTGGTCAAAAAAGTATTTGTTGGACTGTCTCTTGTTATATTTCCACACTGAGATTTTTGATTAGTTTAAGCAAATCTTTGTAATTGAAGTTCAAACAAATATTCTCATAGACACAAGCATCTAGGAAATAGATGCTAGGCTGTCTAGTTGAAGTGAATAAGCAACACATTGCTGAACTGTTTAAGAGCACAAGTGATGCAAAACTGACAATAATCGCATACTAAATATAATTAATCAACAATCTGATGCTTGGTCCTGTCGATATAAACATAGAAACTGCCCTAAAATTCAAATATTAATAAATAATAAGCCTGATTAAATTACCCGATTTACACGATGACCCCAGTAGAGAAAATACTTTTAAAATTATCGTGCATATTAAGAAACTTATTGCTGATGCTATTTTGATTATTGCACCTTTTCGTAAGTTTAATCAGCAACAGATTAAATTAATTTAATAAGGACTTGTTATTTATTATAAATCTACGGAGAAATTGGTCAGTGGGGATCTTGAATCTGTTGTTTAAAAATATACAAAAGCTCATAAAAATTAGCTATAAGTAATGAATTTTGACTTGTGTCTTAACCTATTTTTCTGTTTGATCCGTATTTATTAAAAATTGAACAACGAAACAATAAAAAAGTTAAGAACCGACACTCTCCGCAAGATTAGACTGGTGAAAACTTACAATAAGAAGTTCAAGATGTTCTATCAGGTGTACCGCATTGTAGCTGACTTTATTGAGTGGATATCCAGAGCTGCTTTTAAGTGTTTCAAGAGAACTAAGACTCAAATTGACTAAATGGGACTATTCGGGTAAGTAGAATAAGATAATTAATAAAGTTTGAGGTAAGCTTTTACATTCTTTGTGGCAAATGTGTCAAGCATATAAATTCAAGTCGGCTAATAAATATAAACTTTCTACTTCTTGTTAATGAAATAAACGAGATGTTACAACAACTCAATTCGTAAATAGCTACATCGTAATATTGGCCTGGGGGATAGAGAATATCGACTTGGCAAATTCATCCAACAAGCTAACCATGTAATTTTAAGATTGGAGATTGAGAAAAGCATAAAATAATTCACTGGCAGATACAAACCAATTTAAATAATTATAAAAAACAGACAACTATGGAAAAGTATGAATTTTTTATGTGCCTGTCTATTAAATTTCATCTTCTTGGCTGAATAAAATATTTAGTACTATGAAGTAGCAAATTATATTTTGAGAGCAATGAGTTATCTATTCTGTATTTTCTTGTTCATCATTTACTTTATTCAGAATCTACCTCTTAAAAGAAAGCTAGCGAAGGAAATGGCAACAAGCTCAAAGCCAGGACACTTTAAGAAAATCAAGAGCTGTTTGGAAATCCTTAATGATAAGACACTATGGTTTGCGAGCATATACTTTATTGTCATTTCACTGTCATACTATCAAGAAGGATTTGTAGCAATTTTAATGATCGATTTCTTCGTTAGATTCAAAATCTCAAAGAAGGTAACATAAATCGTAACGAGACCTATGATGCAATTAGTGCTTATCATTCTGATAGGCGTACAAGTAGCTTTTATCTTCACATATTACTAATTCTTCATTCACTCAAGCATGAATTGCTAGAACATTGCCAGCTGCGTACAGAACACTTACTTCGAGTACTTGGGCATGAACAAGAATGAAGTCGATGAGGATAATTTTGTGCATCTGCAATTTCGTAATGTGAATGAATTTGCGGCCATTTTTATGACGACTGTGATCAACAACAGTCTCATCATTGGAGTGTTGCTCTATGAAAAGAAGGCCAAAGATATCAAAGTTAGCGAATGGGAATTCAAAGTTAAGGAAAAGTGCTTTATTTGCGATAGTTAAAGAAATGTTGTTGATCGATCTCGAAATAATAACAAAGGATTTTTTGAGCACATTGAAGAAGAGCACAATCTGTGGAACTATATTTTTTATCTAATATACCTTAAAAATAAGGAAATTGAGTCTTTGAACGTCGTGGAAAGTATGGTTTTAAGCCAATGGAAAGATCTCAAAATCTAATGGTTTCCAAAAACATATCGATCCTGAGATTTTCAATAAATTTATGATTGCATAAGTTAATAATGATATGATATAATATGTATGTATTGTGCATTTATAAGCTAAGATCATAGTCTGAATGAAGGATTGAGAACATTGAGAAGATATTATGTCCCGTATCTGCCTGCACACTATTCCACTAATTTACTCCGTTGATATGAATACAGTTGTTCTCGCACGAAGCTGACTCCCTCCATGGTGACCTGTCTGCCTATGACTAGGGCAACAAATGGGATCACAGCCACACTGGCGAATCCTCGTATTCCTCTAGTTCTCCATAAATATGCGGCGTAGAGTCCCGAAGTTACATAGAAACCTGCGTTTATGAAATATGTGATGGGGCCGGGGTTAACAGGTTATAGTAGTCTTGCTTCTCTCACTCGCAAAAATGTTGGGTTTATTGTTTGCAGCTTCTTCAAAGCATAAAGACCCAAACTTGTTGTTAGTTTCTCAGGAGCTTTGAATACTTAAGGTGCAGCATGGCTCGCTTCAGCGGCATGTTTATCTCCTTCTTGCCCATGTGCTTTGCTATCATGTTTTTGTTAATGTCCATGTCCATGCCCATGCCCGTGACCATGGCCGTGGTCATGGTGGTGATCATGATGATGATGATGGTGATGATGACCTAGAAAACTGGCTGCTTGATTAGCGACTTAGATTAAGACTTCCTCCTCGTGAGTGAATGGTCCTGACATGCTTAAATAATATAATACGATCTATTATTGCTCTCAACTCGTAAAAAAACATAATTAATAAGCTCACTACTTACTCCTAATAAATTTCTATAACAATAATATGAAAATATAAAATTACAAATTTACTAAAGTGTCCAGTCGTGCACTCTTTGGTAAGATATATGCAATATTTTGATAGAATGACTTGTCTGTATGAGTTTGCAGTAATTTGAACTTGAGATTTGTTCTATTTAGGTCTTTTATATTTAGTCCGTTCATATTATTTAAATGAGCTTTTCTATTTCTAAAGAATAGCTAGCTTCCATCGTCGAGGCATGTCAAAAAAGGACATTCGCTGAGGAAATATAAATATTTTAAGCTAAAAGAGCCCCCATAGATTGGCTTGCGTCAGGTCTAAATACCGATATCAGCGCAGGCATCTTCGGTGACGAATAAGATAAAAATTAAAGGCTAAGTTTCTACGGCACGAATCAAAAGCCACCTAAAATACCGCCTGGATTTTTACAGCTGTTTTTCTAATCACTGTAGGATTTTACTCTTAGAATTTTAATCGTTGCATCGCTAGTTATTATAGCAGTATAAGTGGGTACAGCGGACTAAGGGGACAAGAAAACGGCCTGGGTATAAGGATTCGCCATTCTTATCGCTGTCTTCATCTCTGCCTTGGTTACTACAGTCAATGATTACCAAAAGGAGAGACAGTTTATGAAATTGAACTAGGAAAAGGAAAAAAGTAAAGTCGCCACTGTTTTCAGAAACGGAGAAATGATTTAACTGCACCAAGACTTGCTGCTTGTTGGAGATGTGGTGTGTATCAGCGGAGGTATGGAAGTCCCTGCTGATGGATTCTTGATTGAGGCTAATTAAATTGTGTCTGATGAAAGCGCAATGACTGGTTAAACTAAGCCGATTAAAAAGAATATCTTAGCTAAATGCATCGAGAAAAAGGAGGAAATTATTTCTAAGAACGGTAAAAATTAAGCAAATAGTCACGCAGTCCCCAGCCCAATTATGTTGTCGGGGACAAGTGTGCTGACTGGTGAAGGAAAGATGGTCGTTTTAGTTGTTGGTGATTTATCTTGTCTTGGTAAAATTAGATCAGTTCTAAGCCAAGATGAAGATGGTCCTACTCCATTACAAAGCAAGCTCGAGAAAATAGCTCAAGATATTGGCAAGTTCGGGCTATGTTCAGCCATTTTAATTTTGATCGTTCTTCTTATAAGGTTTGGAGTTGAAAAAGGAATATAAAAGACTTGGGATAACTCAGTTGATCCAAAGACACTTTTATAATACTTTATTCTTTCATTAACAGTCGTTGTAGTCGCTATTCCAGAAGGACTGCCACTTGCTGTTACTTTGTCACTTGCTTTTTCAGTTAAGAAAATGTTACTTGATAACAACTTAGTTCGAAAACTTGAAGCATGTGAAACAATGGGAGGAGCCAATAACATTTGCTCTGATAAAACAGGAACTTTAACTAAAAACTAGATGACCCTGACAACTTATTGGAATGAACAAGTAAAAGAATTTCCACCACATGCTGAACAGCTTTAAATTAAAGATTTCTTTGCTAATTAAACATTCCAAAATATGTTCAAGCTGTCATGCGCCTTGAATGGCAGTGCACTTCTCAAGACTGATGATGCTGCTGAAAAAGGGTCAGCAACTGAACTAGCAATTTTAAAACTTTTGAAAAAGTTGAAATTCAGCTATCTTGAAGAAAGATAAAAGAATCCAATTATAAAAAAGTTCCCTTTCAACTCTGAACGAAAAAGAATGAGTACCATTTTATAACTTAATGGTGAACAGATTATTTTATTGAAAGGAGCCTCTGAAATAGTCTTGCAATCATGTGACAAATGGATGAAAGCTTCTACTGGATAAATCGTCAACATAGATGAAAACACTTTAAAACAAATGTAGAGCTCAATCGTGAGCATGGCGAAGAGATCACTAAGGACTCTATGTTTTGCATATAAGCCGATATCAAAATAAGAAGATACTATCACATCAGACAACAGGGGAGTATTCGAAGTATAAAAATCAGGATATGTTTTACTGTGCATAATCGGAGTGAAAGATATTGCACGACCAGAGGTACCATAAGCAATCCGCAAGTGCAAAATGGCTGGTATTACAGTCAGAATGGTAACTGGAGATAATTTAATTACTGCCAAAGCCATCGCAGAGGAGATAGGAATAATCAGTCCAAACGATCGATCGGGATTAGTCATGGAGGGCAAAGACTTTATACAAAGAGTCGGTGGAGTGGGATGCAAAAAGTGTAGAACAATTAAATGTGACTGCCCAATTAACAGCGTTTAAGCAGAAAAAAGATAACTGAAAGATGAAGATGTCAGAGTTGACACAGTTTTGAATGAAGAAGAGTTCGATAAGATATACCCTAATTTGTTAGTCTTGGCTCGATCTCGACCATAAGATAAATATGCTCTTGTTACAGGACTCAAGGAAAGAGGAAATGTAGTTGCTGTGACTGGTGATGGTACTAATGATGCTCCAGCCCTTAAAAAAGCTGATGTTGGATTTGCTATGGGAATCAATGGTACATAAGTTGCTAAGGAGGCCTCTGCTATTATTTTGCTTGACGATAATTTTGACTCTATTGTCAAGGCTGTTATGTGGGGAAGAAACATTTATGACTCAATCAGAAAGTTTTTACAATTTCAATTAACAGTAAATGTTGTAGCAGTTGGAATTACTCTAATTGGTGCAGGATTGTTAAAACAATAAATTTTAAAACCTATCCAGATGTTGTGGCTGAATTTAATAATGGACACACTTGGATCTCTCGCTTTGGCTACATAGCCTCCAACCTAAGCACTACTCCAAAGAGAACCACATAAAAGAGATGACTACATTATTTCAAAAATGATGTTTAAACATATCATCGGTCAAGCTTGTTTCCAAACCATTTTGCTGATCATGCTTGTCTTCTTTGGAGAGAATATGTTATTGGAGTTCCCTGATGGTTTCGATAATATGGACGGATTCCAAAGATATCAAAAATATAGTGATTCAGGTTTCGCTCGATCTGGTCGTCTCATCAAAATAAATGGTGACCACGATTATGAAGATATTATGAACGATTTGGGCATATATTCGCGACACATGACTTTTGTGTTTAATACTTTTGTAATGTTGCAAGTTTTCAACTTCATAAATTCGCGCAAAATCCACGACTAGGTACAGTTTATTTAATATAGAAAAACACGTTTGGAGGCATCAGTAACAACCCTATGTTTATCTCCATAATCGCAATAATTGTGATACTGCAAGCCTTACTTCTCACCTTTGCCGGTAGTGCTTTTGGTGTGTATCCTTACTTCGGACTTCATCCTTTGCATTGGGCTATTTCGGTACGCTTTCACTTATTTAGATTGGATTAGGTTCTCTATCTTTAGTCGTAAATTTATTATTAAAATTCTTGCCATCTTCTTGGTTTCCAGAAAAAGGAAATAAAGAAGAGGATGTCATTCGACCTCGCTCAAGTGCGCTTGACGTGAGAAGACGTTCAAGTCGTACGCTCCGGTAGATTAATCATAACAGTGAATGATATTAATATTTTTTGCATCTGTCATATGACTTTACTTAGAATGATATTTATTAAAATATTAAACTATGTTCGACTTAATAATCAGCTGCTGTGGGACAGTCAAATCCGCAGACGTATTCGAACAAGCCCGTGTTGCATCAACTGAACCTAATTGGCAAGTTTCGCCCAACTAGCCATTATAAAGTACGCATAAATGAATTAAGCAATCCTTTCGATAATGCATGGACACTAGCCACTAGCAGATGCTTAAATTTCAATGAACAATTTACTCGCGCATCTTTAACAGGACGAAGCTCGTAAGAATGTGACCTTTGTACTTAAGAACCTAGTCTTACTTGACTTGATAGCTTAGTAGCGCTTGTTTTTGAACAAAATTGGGCGATACTATAATAGTCAGCTGATATACATGGAGCAGGAAGGGCAGACACATAAAGCTGTAGCTAGTATCAAAGATTTAATCGCCAGTTATTACGTATACATAAAATAAAAGTCAAAATACTACGAACTACAATCAAAATAATTACTATAACAGAGGGCGCGTGAAGCCTTCATCGAGAAATCCAACTCAGTCATCATATTAAATGAGGTTAATTACTGTTTCAAAATACAAAACCTAATTTTGGACGTGAATAGCAAATATAAGAGTGGGGACAAATCTAGTGAACTTGTACAGTTTATTTTCAGTCTACTGCTTAAAACATATATATTTTGTCATTCAATAGTTTCAATAGCTTTGCGCACTTTCGCCAGTAATACTGACATTATTTAGAACGTATCCCATAGCTGAGCAAATACGATTTGGAGTATATTAAAAAATTTGCTACATTCTTCAATAAAGAGTACACTAAAAATTTTATTCTGTTCATAAATAGCAACCAGAATGTCCCTAGTTTCCAAGGAATGCAGTACAAGGAAATGTTAGTCTCAGATGAGAAAATTTTGGCGATTATTGAAGCACAACTGCAGCTGATACTTTAAGATCCTGGGATATGTCCCGATCCTGAGGATATCAATGAGGAAAAACTTAAATAAATGGCGATTGCGAAATAGAAATAAAAATAGAAGGAGAGAAATTAGATCACTACTTTTGATAGCTTGAGAGAAGAACAGGAAGTATTGCAGAGGAGAAAATAGTATATGTTATAAGAGGCACCAAGTTCATAACCGTTCACCCAATATGTTAATTTTTACAGCGACATGGAGCAATAGACAGATAATCGTCCATAAAACATGGTCTTTATGGACCCAGCTGATATTTTCGGCTACTATGGTGTACCAATCCCATAAGACGAGCCAGAATAATAGGAAACTTAACAACCACAAGCTGAATCCCCGTAGAGGGTATAAAAATAAGGAAATTAGGCGTAAAAGGAAGAACATAGCGGAGGTGAAGGTGAGGGAGAGCCAGCAGAGTAAGGATGATATTTAAAGTATCCCAATAATATTATTATATCGAATATGACTGAACATAGACCAAGAGGTGTCATGAGCGTTAGAATTAAATAAAGACCTCTTACAATGAGAGATGGTAAAATAAGTATTTCCAACTCTTTAAGATCATGCAAGCATTGTCAACGATTGAGTAACTAGATGATTTGCATGCGTAAATAAATTGTACGACTCAATGACTAACTTCAACAAGAAAAAACCAAAAATAAAGAGATGGATATTCTCTGCGAGTAAATCAGCAGAACGAAATAAAGATTTATGCTGAAATTTGGTAATAACCATAAGCAGTCTTTGGGTAATAAAATATCTGCAAATCATTCAATGAGTACAGTCAAATTATAAAATCGGTACTAACCATCGAAACTTAACATCACACATCCAGTGTGGGACTACTTTTGATAATATTTGAACGTGATATAATGTTTTACTGCAAATTGTATATAATAAAATTATTGAAAATTTTCATTTTGCTATTATTATTTTTCTACGCACTCGATCGTAAATTGTATAATTTAATGTCTCACTTGTAGAATTTTCTCTATTTTCAGCTCCATTGGTACTGAGAGATCTAATTTGATGAACAGTACTATATTTTTATTTAGATTTTTATCTTTATTTTTAACGTATGATGTCCTATTTTCGCTAAAAATTATTACCTATTTATGCTAGATCTGATATAATTTTAACTTTTTTGCTTTTCAATTATTAGCCTGCTCCTTCGCTCGCATTTTGTTTAATAAACTGTATGATGTCCATTTTATATTCGTTTTCTTTGTTTCTGTCCAATGAAAAATGCTGTCTCATGTTTAATTATCTTGGATTTTCTGTCTTTAAATTTGAATATTTATTATTGAACAACATTATATTTTGACTAACAATTCCAGTTTTTAAGTTGCTACCGTTTACTTCAGTGAAATTGACTTTATTTCCTAAGTTGATGGCTTGACGTGCAGCTAATTCGTTAACAATCAGTTCATTTTAGAATATATAATCTTTTGTATAAGCCTGTCTGATTATTAATCTCTTTCGGTTTTATTTCTAATCTTTTGAGCTTTTGCTTGATACTTTCATAGCGCATTACCGATTTTTAGCCACACTGATATACATGCCAGGAGCTGATCTAAAACTGATCTTTTGCTTAAGTGAACTTTTCCTGCAGTTTAAACTACTGTAACTATCAAAGAAATCATCATACATTTGTGACAAACTTTAAATATTCTGTTTCTTCAATGCCATTTAAATAAGTTTACCCCTTTTCTTCTGTTATTTAATCCTATTGAGTGATTATAATGATTTCAAAGAATGAATATATGGCTCCTCGCTCTTGTTCATATTAATGATCCTATTTTAGTTAGAGTTGCTTTCGCTTGCCATCAATAGCTCACTAAGGCAGTCGATATCGATAGCTTGCACTTAACTTATTACTGATCTCATTTAGTTTGAAAAATAGCTCACCAATTCAATAGATAATTTCTTCTAGTTTACCTTCTTTTTTATTTATGGAGGTAAAATGTTTTCAGGCTTTGATATTCGTTTACGATAGTTACTTATTTTTGGAACGAAATCTTCAAAAGGTTCGATGTTGTCTCTTTGGGATTTAGGATTTCCATAATTTTATTATTCAATGATCTATAATTTGTTGGGAGTCTATTGTTACTCTATTGATGATTTTAGTATTGTCACCATAGACTAAAGCATATTTTTGATCTTTGTTTTGCTTTTCTCAGTTTGCGGCTGAACTACTGCAGCAATTCTATCAGATGACACTCGTGAATATCCCCACTTTTTCCACTACTTCTGCCTTGGAGTTCTAATATTAATGGCTTTAGATGAGTCTTTCTTTGATTAAATTTGTTATTAACTTGGCTAAATAGATGGTGTTTATGTTTTAGCTGCATGACCCTCATACTGCTGGTCTCCAACAAGATCTACTCCGTTTATTCGATAAAATTAATCCATAGACATTAGATAGCCTTCATCAATGAGTAACTAATATATTTTTTATTCTAATATTGCATTTTAATGGTATAGCATTTTCATGACTGTGAAATGATGATCTAATGTTTTGAGCTTATGTGAGTCATTAAATAAACTTTGTATTGAACGCGTAAATTTGACTATATAGCTGGCTAAAAATTCCAAACTAGCAAAATTCATCCAGAAATACGACACTCTTCTGATACCCATTTAAATCAACCGAGCATAGTACCGCCTTAACAATTTATCATCAATCTAAGCATTAATAAAAGCATGCTATTCCTTTTAAAAACAAATCTGATTGGCTTTATTATTAGTAAACAACGCGTATATGGATTTGATATAAGTGGAGTTGATGTTTTTATTTTTGCGTTTTAGGATGTCGATGTAGCATTACTGCGCCTATATGTTTGCTCGCTATGTTAGCCAACGACTACGTAGGTTGTCTGCATCTGATTTAGGATCTTGTCCATTTACAAGATGTCCAGCTTTGAGTTTCGGGTCACTCTGCTCTCCCTGTCTGATTATATGTATTCTTCTTTGCTCGCTCTCTTCATGGAATATAATAGCTAATTATCAATTTTATTTTACTAGTCGCTAAATTCATTGAATTTTTGAATTTGGGAGATCAAAAATACAAATATTTTTAACATTTAATAGTTTATGTTTTTATGTATATGTATTGTTATTTTGTTCTTTTTAGCTTCAATATATTTTATTATATTTCCATACTCTTTAATGACAACTTCTCCTTAAGGATTTCTCACAATAAGCGCTGGCTACAAATTCCGAACGGGTGCTCTTAAACCTTCATCCACATTAAAACCCATGAAACGAAGCCACAAACGAAACAATTCCTGTAACAAAGGTTATCGAGCATATGATAAATAGCGATTGCTTCAATAAATCGATATGAAAATTAAGAAACAAAACTATATTCTGTAAGAAAATAGGCAACTCAAGGAGCAAATTAATATCGGTGCCAATATTAATTAGGCAGTTAAATGGGATCGAGCACCGAAGCTCATGATCGATGCTTTGATTCAAGAAAATTAATAGTTAAATAATAGTATCAGAGATAAATAACAACAAATTCAACAGATTAAAAAATCTACTGCATATACAGATTTTCTCGAAGTAATTTGTTTTAGATGTAGACTTTCACATAGTACTCCAGTAACAAAGATGAGCTCAACAGACTCAAGAAATTGTATAGTTAAAGAAGAAAGAAAATTATAGAATCACAGAAGACATTACTGAAATAAAATGCATAGAAAATTAACAAACTTCAGTGCAAACAATAAGACATTAACAAAGCTAAGGACAAAAATCAATATTTAAAAGATTTTCTCGAAAATGTAGAGTAAGAACTAGAGCACTATAAAGTAATTTATTTGCAAATTTAGAACAAAAATAAATAGTTATCTAAAAAATAAAAGAAATTAACTGATGATGTAGACGATTTAAAAGCAAGAGTAAAGGCATAGAAGGTTATCGCGAAAGTATAATTTAGCAAAAAATAAATAAAAGCATATGATAGCGTTTTCATTAAAGCTGTCAAAACAAAATCATTAAAATAGAAGACGTAGCCTTCAACATAATAAAAAATTATCTCACAGCAACAACAACCGTAGCCTTAGCCAAAAAAGCATGAAAATTAAAATAAACTTGCAAATAAAGACAAAGATTCAACATTGCACCACCCATGGCCATAGCCCTTACATAAACAGAGCTAACATTCCTAGCAATAATCAGAAAGTGAATTCGGACAATAATAATAAGAGTAACATCATATTAAACATGCAAGTACTGACAATCATCATCGGAACAATGAATGCAGCGAACCATCATCTGGACCGGCTTCAGATGTCTCATTTTGATATACTTTTAACATTTGATGATTTATCTCTTAGAGCCGGGATCATTTTCTTCTGCTCTGATATCGGCAGGTACTGTCTGTTGTACTCTTTTGTTTTTAAGCCCTAGTAGTTGTCTATGTATTCCATATTTTTCTAGAATTTTATTGTTTCTTCTATAAGCTAGTACAGCGCATTATGAATTTCACTACGATCATAGCCGTATATTTTATCAGGCAAGTGGTACCAAATTTCAAGAACAGGATACTTTTCGATCACAGATCTTGGAAGCTATCTATATGGCTTTTCATATAGTATGCTTTTATGCAGAAAATCATACACTTTCTTTTCAGGATCATTAATATTATTCTTAATGAGAATCGTACTTTTAGTGTATCCGCACACTAGATGCAAGTACTCAAATATTTTTTTGGTCATCATCTCATGTAAAGTTTTCAACAAATAAGTTTCTTTGTTTGTGCGTAGTAATTATGCAGACAGGTGCATTTATTAGATAATGTTGATCAAATATATTTTCTATGATGAGATAATGTTGCGCACGTCTGTGTTAATTACGATATCCTCAGCTTATATTTTTAAATTTTTGTATTCGTGTACTCGCTGTTTCTTGTAAGACTAGAAGTCTTTCAAACCTAGGAAATATATGCTGTCAAATGGTTTGTTTAATTAGCTTTAATCGCATTCAAATATACGATGATATGAGTTAACCGTGTCAATTTTAAGTTCGCCTTTGTTATAGTCTTATTCTTCGTCATCGCTGCCCTCCATTTTGAGACTGTTTTTAGCCAGCTCCATTAGTTCAGGAGGATATCTCTTATCTTAACCAGTAGATGCAATAAATTGTTTATTATTCTTGAAAAACATGAACCTACACAGATCAATATAGTCAAAATAAGTCAAGTAATGTGTGAGTGATATAATTTCCTGTTTGATATCTGAAGTCAATCCCTCATCCACAATTTGGATTAAATTTGATTAAAGTTATTATGCTCTTGTCAGATCTGTACTGAAGAAAAAGAACTCATACTCGGGTTTTAAGTATGTGTTCGGCTACAGCTCAATTGATAGTCTTTTGTAAGGATAAATGTTGTACACTTGCTTTGTGTTTAGTTTATTTTCGGTTAAACCTGAATTAAGCTATATTGAGTAATCCAAAATTATCTTAGATTTTTACCGTTTGTCTCTATTATTCAAATCCAATGTCGCCACCTTATTCTTACTATTTTTACCACCAGCCAGCAGCTCAAATCGATTATTGTCCAGTACACTCTTAGTGATAGCTGTAGTCATTTTGAGAAAATCATGATTTTGTTGTGCTAGTTCCCGATGTAATTTGCGTGCGTCTTATCTAAATTTGTGAAATTTTACAGGCGCCTTCGCTTGATGTTACTCTTCATTCTTCGTCTATTTTGTTGTGAATGCTTCCGCTAACATTTCTACTCGTTTTAAACGCTTCTGGTCTATGTAATCTTATCCCATGCGATATGCTAGCTGATTAGTGAAGTGATCACCACCATATTGTGATTATTTGTTAGTCATTTTTTAGACTTTTTTGATATTGAGTTTTATATAAACTGTCTAATATTTTGAATACAAGTTAATAGAACAAATGAAAATGATATATAAAGAACTCAAAGCAATGAAGATTCGATGTGATTGGACATAGACTCCATTGCTTTTTCATATTCGTTTAAAAATTTATTTGAAATCAGTAACAAATTTTAATGCTATTTTTTATTTGTTTCAGTATTTTACTGAATGCCTTTTTCGAGATTTTGCATACATTTGATCAATAATTTCATCATAGGCGATGGCCCATAATGTTTCAAATTAATATTTTAAATAGATTTAGTTTTATTTACGATTAATTAGCTGCTTTTGAAAAAATAATATTGTTTGTTGAGAAGAACTTGATACATTGTTTGAAGAATCGTCATTTTCGGGTGATACACACACTTAGAAAGATTATTGAGCTTGAACTCAAAATTTTTGTCAATTGAGAAATTTGTTAAGTTGAAACTAGCAGAAAAATTGTCAGTTCGCTCCAAGCATATAGAGCTAATGGCCAATATTTGTGAGATAATTCTCAGTTTGCTCTCAAAAGACATACTGATTTTATTTTTATTAAGGTAATAACGCAAATTTTAAGGAGGTTCATCTTCAACTTTTAATAACACGTATTTTCCAGTAATTTTGAGATTATTTGGAATGAGCACGTACTGTTTCAGGAATGAATAGTACAATTTTTTCTTAGTTATCTTATCCAAAGTCGAGTAATGGTAATTAATATCTTTTTGATTCATCTGTCGATACTAAAGTCTAACACTTTTTCCTTCACTTTAAAATTTGCCCTATGCTGAATCGCCCTCAGGCAATATATTATCATGTTCAACATTTTTCAGTAATGTTTGCATGGACTGATTTGGATCAAGGTTCATATACGCTAAATTAAATTGTTTAGTTTTGGAACTGTTATGCACGAGCATACTTAAGAACTCTTCCACGTAAGTTTTCTTTATCTTTTATAGCAAGTTGTAATTTACAAAAGATAATTAACTACAATTTGGATGCCCGTTAAAAGAAAAGTAATTTTAATGCAAAATTTGCTATTCAGTCTCAGAAAATAATTCGTAAGTTTTTGCGTTGATGATTAATGGTCGAACAACATGAAGTTTACTAAGTAGACTAGTATGAAAATTATTATTTTATTGTTCTGCAGGGATTTCTTCAAGTACTTCCAAAATGTTGGATATAATTTCTGTGGTATTTTCTAAATTATTCAACAACTATCGAATCACTTATGATCCTTCCACACCTTCAACTGTCCAAAAATTGAAACTTAGCATCACTGCTCCTGTGAGAGGTTGGATTTTGATCTGAATCTTATCATTTTTTTGATTACGAGCCATGGCAAATCTACATAATGTAACTTTTACTTGATCAACAAAGTTTTCTGGTGTACTGAACTGGCTTTTACTAGAACACCAGACTCATGATACAATTATGCCATCATATTTACAACACAGTTGGCGTAAGTTATTGAAACAGACAGAAAATACTGATAAAACACTTTGTTTTCAGAACAAGATATCAGTGGCTCCAAAGGCAAAATAAATTAAGTTGTTGAAGCACTTGTCCTTGAGTAAGCTATGTTATTGAGATTGAGGAATGTCTAAGCATCATCTAAGAAGAACTAGGAAGGATATTGCTCCACTTTTGATAAGGACACGTTAAGCAGATCAGTCATTTTGATTATTAAATCAAATTTATTGATCAGAAAAATAGATAAAATTATGGACAAAATTCAAACTTTTTTAGCTTTTAATAAGAAAAGTAAAATCAATGTCCGTCTGTAAAGTTTCATTTTCTTGTTAAAATAACAAAATTGGAATATTTAATAATTAGATAAGTAGGAGAATAATGGAGAATCAATTATTATAATTGAATCGCCGAATTTTATAGAATGGGCAATACACATAAAGTGTCCCATGATGAAGAATCTGCTATGGATATCATAAAGAAGAAGGATCAGATATAGTTTGGTCAGAATGATTTCATTCGAGAATTTTAGAGTGATATTGAGCATGAGTATCAAATGTTAAGTCCTGCATTGATATCAAATGACTTTTACGAGTTGCGAAAAATCATATACAAAAGGACAAAGCTCTGCAAAGCTGCATTTATCATTAATAAGTATAAAGTTCGAACTCAGCAACGATAGTTGCTATAATAACAAATTTATAAGCTCAAACGAATCGATAATCCTTATCTTCTCAAAATTTATGAACTATATCACGACAAGCACCGATTCTATATAATTTGCGAATTCTGTCAAGGCCAGTCTCTCTCAAGCATACTGCAGTAATAAGGTTCAATTCCATAAAGAAAAGCAGCACAAATTTGTTTTCAATTACTTAATGTTTTTAGTTAATGTCATCGGAATGATGTATTTCACTCCGATCTGAAGCTATAAAATATAAATTTTAACTCTAACAGTGAAGAAGTGATTAAGATAACTGATTTCAGTATCAGTCGCATTTTCAGAATTTAAGATATTATTGAACAGTCAAGGAAAAAAGTATTTTATCATTAATTAAGGCATTTCTGGCAGCACCTGAGAATTTAGATGGGAATCCAGGGTTCAAAAGTGATATTTGGTCTATTGGAATCATTCTTTACATTATCCTCAGTGGGTAAATTCCAATATACGGATCCACAATTAAAAGACTCCGTCAAAAAATGCTTTACTGTAAACATTATTTAATGTAGATTAACCAAATTTTACTCACTAAAAATTTAAATATATTTCTAAGTAGGCCAAAAATCTTATAAAATTAATGTTAAATGACAATCCTTAGAAAAGACCATCTGCAGAAGAATGTTTGAAACATCCTTGGTTTAAAAAATATTATTAACCCATAAAAATTCCTAAATCAACTTTTTCTAAAATTTTAATGTAGGGATTCAACTTTAATGTAATAAAATATTATAATAAAGCCTTCATCAAAACTTCAATAGGCAACTTGGGGACTCTATGTGAATGCTTTTATTAGCTTTGATTAAAAACAGTCGATCTTACATGCTTTTTCTTATCTAGATAAAAATTGCAAAGGAAGTCTGACTCTCGAAGATCTGTAAAATGGATTTTCACTATTTTGCGACAACAGAAAAGCCCAAAACTTGGCCAGATTCATTTACTAGAGGCACAAACTTAAACCTATTAAGTTCTCGTAGTTTGTAACAATCTGCACAAATAGATAATTTCTCATTGATTAATAAAATAACAGAAACTTATTTAAAATATTTGATGATGACGAGAGCGGTGAAATATCAGTAAGCGAATTAAAATCTGTCTTAGGTGCAAGTAAATAAATTCCTTAGTAAATATGGCTGTAATTGATGAAAGAAGCAGATTAAAACTCAGACGGATTAATTTCATTTGAAGAATTTACTAACTTAATGAAAGAACTAAAAAATACCAATAACTTAAATTTGATGAAGACTTTTGGAGAATTTGCTATAAACGCTTGATCAATGATATGCTGCATTTTTATTTACAACAAAGCGATTTTAGTGTAAAATTATTGTTAATATTATTAAAGTATGGGTACTAATCCAAGCTCCTAGATGACGACCAACATCGAAAACCCATAGAAATTTCGGGAAAACCTCGATTTCGTAATGGAAACCGAAACACCGATATTCGGACAGTTTAAGATATACAAAATGCTTGAAAAACCTTACGAGTACATTATGGCAAAGACTTACACTTCACTTGTAGATGATAGAAGTTTAGAGAAAAAGAAGAACATGTATCAAAGCCTACCTGTACATAAGAACATAATTAATTTCGACTTGGTAGATCTAAAAAGAGGTACGCATTTATAATAAAAAAGTTGAGTAAAAATGCGGTAGACATCTTGAGCTATCAACTTTCTGTCGATATTACTTTTTCACTCTCGAAGAGGCTATTGTGAAAAAAATAAAACGGCAGTCTAGATTTCTTGAATAAGAAGTATTATACATAGCAAAAACATTAGTATCAGTATACTAAACTTTACATCAAGCTGATAATCGAAACTGGAACTTATTCAGGGCTAATAACATTTTCTTAACTCCTTAAGGATTTTTGAAGATTTACACTGAAATAAATTAATGGCGGTTGTAAGCAAACGAATAGAGAAAAAGTATTGGCAATCGTTTATTTACGTTTTCCACATAAAATTAAGTCTAGCTAGATCTCAACAGAGCGAAGAATGACTTTAGTGTAAAATAGCACCAATCAGATGATATAATTGATATTGGGGTTACTTTGCTTTCAGTTACGTGGATGTCTAAATAGAGTGATTATAGAAATGGAAATAATTAAATCAAGGAGGAAATTATAAAATTTATCCTTAATTCTCTAATTTAGCCTGACAATAAACCTTTGCTCATGTTCAGAAAACTATTGAAAGGAATTTTTGAACAGAAATGGCAGATTGAAGATGTTAAAAAATAGTTGGAAAGCATCGAATTAAGCAATCAACTAAAAACTGGCTCAAGAATTAGAATAATAAACAATTAGAATTAAGACTCTGATCTCACTATCCGAGGCGATAGCTTTGAAGTACAAAGGTAGTCTAGACTAAAGATGATGCCAAAAAATCACCTGGTCCCTCGTAAAATTCAATGCTATAGCTCCCGCGCATCTAACCCAGTTGTGTGATTTTTTAAAGATTATTTCAGATGACTGATGTAATCCTATTGTAATAGATCAGAATTTAATATAACTTTAGTCTAAAGATTGATTTTATAATCTCTTTATTGACTTTAAAAAATGCAGGCCTCAATTAACAGGCAAGGAACTTCAATGACCAGCGATTAAGCATCCTAAAAGCTCGAGCTATTCATCAGTTGTCGTAATCTCGCTGACCTGGACTTCATCACAGTCACGGACTCTTTCTTAGTGATTAAGCTAAGCGAGGTTAATAAACCATAAAAGACTATCTTAAGAACAAAGGTTTATGATAATGATCTTAACCCCGATTATGCTTAAACTGTCACTATAGAATTCTTTTTCTAAAGTAAATTCATAATTAACCTTAGTCCGCCAGAAATTAAAATTCGAAGTTTATCATTAAGCAAACCCTCCCAAACTAGTAGGCGAGGCTGAGTCAACACTTGGGTAAATATTTGGGTCACCTGATAACGGTATTCAAAAGGATCTTGTAAACAAGAAAGGCAAGAAATCAGGAGTCATTTTAGTAAGATGCGAAAAAGTTGCCAACTCTACTAACAACATTCTATAGTTTAATCTGGAAGCTTCAGATTTACCTTCCTCGTATTCTTTCTTATGTTTTGGTAGCAACTGTGACACTTTTTACAGAATATTCAGAAAGAGAAAGCAAGATGAGCTGCTCATTTATTAAAGTGAGACAGTTTTTGGCACATCCAGTCCTAGATTCAAAAAATGCAAATTATCGTAAAGAAGACTTTGCAAAAACAACGCTGATTCTAATGCATAAATTCGAGTCTATCGTTACTCTAGCTCAGGCAAACACACATAAATAGGTAGATCAAACTTTACAGTAAATTCGATTTTAGACCCCCGAGCAATTCCGATCATGGACGGGAGTAGACAACGAGGAACATTCTTTTTCAGAAGTGTGAAGAGAACAGTGAAGAACACATTTACTGATTATTTGGCAGCTGGTCTTCAGTTAATGCTGATAACATGTATCGATTTCACTGCAAGCAATGGTTCAGCCAAATCACCAACTTCTCTCCATTTTATACAGGCAAACAAGAAAAGCCCATATGAACAAGCACTTGAATAAGTATCACGAATTCTTCTCGACTACGACTATGATAAGTTAGTGCCAGTATACGGATTTGGAGCAAAGTGTTCAATGCCAACTTTTAACTCATACGGCAAGGTACATCACTGTTTCCCACTGAATGGTAACTAATAAAACGCACATGTGTTTATGGTGTAAGGTATAATGCAAGCCTACCGCAACGCAATCCCATCTTTATAATTCGGCGGTCCTACATATTTCAAAGTATTGTTACAATCAGCAATCGATGAGTGCTATTAAATTCAGAAATAAATAAACCAGTACATGATAGTGTTCATTTTAACTGACGGTTAAATCCATGACAAAAAATAAGTGATAGATCAACTAGTGTAATGCTGTAACTTACCCATCAGTATCATTATTGTCGGTATTGGTAATGGACCATTCGATATTATGAATTAGATTGATGATGATTAAGGTAAACTTGTCGATAGTAAGGGCAGAAAAACATATAGAGATCTTGTGCAGTTTGTATAATTTAGCAAATTTAGGAATAATGGTATAGAGCTTGCCAGAGAAGTACTCGAATAACTTCCCAGACAAGTTGAGTAATATTATCAAATCATGAACATGGGGCCCGATAAACTTTTAGAAATTAGAAAACCATAGATTCTACCACCTTTGCCTCAACAGCAGGCTCAGATGCCCAATAATATTCCGAACCCATACTTCAACCCCAATCCTAACTCTTTGCCAAGATACTGATTTTGATATTTTGATAATTATTTTAATGTAATTCTACTTAACCCTAAATTGAAGAAAGACAGAGTCTGGATAGCTAGCAGTTTGTTTCTACTGAGTAAAATTGATTAAATTTAAAATTATCATTAAAACCATGATCGGCTCTTACAATAGCATTATGGAGTAAGAAGCGGCTTTTAGGATGAACCTCAGTCAAGAGTTCACTGCTTTTCTTAAAAGAGCTTATGATATATTCGGTGATACTGAGTCACTCATGGGTACATGCTCACTTATTTAGGAAGGAATCTTACATCTACCAGCTTCTGGTTTTTCATCGACGCTCTTTACTTCTCAGGAAGCGATGGTAGTGAGCTGGAAAGAATACGTGAATTTACTCGATCTTGGAGATCGCACCCTGAGGAATTTGAAGAAATTTAGGATTTATAATTTGTTTTGAAGCTTCGAAAACTTGTTTCAGACCAAAAGCTGTCGACCCTAAATTTAGCTGACATTAAATCTACCTCTATTGACGAAGTAATCTCAACTGCTCAAGACTATCTTAAGAGTGTCGAACAAGAAAACATAGATAGAGTTCAAATGCAAAAATAAAAATTAGCCAAATAACCCTAACAATTGGATCTGCTGTTGAACAGATTCAATATAAAACACAGGCAATCTCATCCGATGTTCAATTACGAATAATTGTAAACAAAACTGATTAAATCCTGGACGAAAGAGGACTCCAAATAGGGGAGTAAGGATAAATGTTACCTCTGTTCGATGCCAAATGATCTTATAACTTGCAATGTACAGGTATCTGTAGTAAGAACTGTCTTTTAAAAGTGCACCCTGCTTGCTATCCTACATTTACCCGGCGATGTGATAGCAAAACCAACAGACCGACCGATGCCGAACTTAAAAAATTTGTATGTGAAACCTGTCGGAATTAAATTGATGTTGTCAATGAGAAATGTGAGCTTTGTTGCTGCGTCGGCGGTCACTTTGTTAAAACTAACATAAAGGAAGTAGACTACAAAATAAGTAATTAGTCATTAATGCAGCATTTTTGAAGGAAAATAATTCTGAAGAAAGTAACAAAAATACAACTGTCAGTGTAAAAATGTTGAATGAAGCTGAGAAAGAACCAAGATGTAAATTTGTGCATTTAACTTGCTTTATTTGGAACACTGACCTAACCTGGAACAATAGTTTGAATATAGTTGAGGGTGTGAATAAATTTACAAAGAAAAAACAAAATGGAATGTGCTCGCTCTGTGGACTGAGCTATGGGTATTATGCACCATGCTCGAATTAAACATGCAGAAGATTCTATCATGGATAGTGTGCGAAGAGACACGGACTATAAATGAGCTTAATTCGCGCGAAGACATCTGTTATTGAACTGTACTGTGAGAGACATCGACATCTAAACAGGGCATAATCGCTTGAATAAGTAGAGGTAAACAGATTCCGATAAGTAAAGAAGTTATTCGAAGGTTTAGACAAAGAAATAAAACGCCTGCATGTTGTATCATCTTACAACCAAGTAAAGCTAGTCGCATAACGAGACTATTGCTCAGTCTGTGGTAAGGAATAAAACTGGGAGAAAATAACGGTTTGTAAACAGTGTCGTAAGTGGTACCATAATGCTTGCTCGCCAAATTGTAAAAATTGTGCCTGAAGATGAAATTATTTATAGTCTTTTTAATAAATATCAAAAGGTAGAATCGCCATGTATTTTAATTTCCAGCCACCCCTCTGCATCTTTGTACTTGTCATAAATATCGCCCATAGTAAGGTGCAAGTTCGATAACTGATTTCCTTTACAATAAAAGAATATTTGGTCTGATTTAGTAGAGCCCATATACTCTAGTTTTTTAGCAACTGATTTAGTAAAGTACAGAAATGATGAGTCAGGGTCAATTGCGAATAGAAGAGGTCTCTATAATTTGATCGCTTTGTTGGCTGACTATACTATAATAGGAACTTTTGATTCACTGCTTAAGAAATGAATTACTCTTGGAAGGTTCTAAAGAGTTACCTGAATTTTTACTTCTTTTATTGCGAATTTTTCATAAAAGACTATTATAATATGCTATGTCTAGAATTATACTTTGTCAAGGCACAATAATCATATAATTTTGTAACCTGTGCTTATAATAAATTTCAAATGGCGTACTCAAGCAATAACAGCCGCAATATTGCTAATTTACTCCGATACTAACCCTTATAGCCTATCCAGCCTCGTCGACAGCAAATCGCCAACTCATAGTCCTTAATTCAAGCTAATAGCAGTGGCAGACCGAGAGAGATTCCCATTTAAGAGGTATTCACTCCTGAGTAAGGGGTTTAACGAAGACCAGCTAAACGAAAAACACCTCTGTCTTCAGGGAATGGAGGGCAAGGCCCACTATTTCCACCAAACTTCAATGCAGAAGACCCACAAGTGTAATCACTGAAAGTCCGCTTAGAACAAATAGTGAAATACTACGATGAGAGACATCGCAATTTATAAACAAACTTCTCAGAAAGATTAAATGGACTGTAGAATTTAGTAATGCGAGAAATGCCGAAGGTAGACAATGCAAACATAATGAAAGCTGATATTGTCAGTTTCAAATAAACAGTGAAAGATCTGCGCAAGCAAATGGAATATCAAAACCAATAATTAGTCACACTCAAAGCGATGGTCGATCAAAGAAGTTTCACGGATGTCAGTTTAGCCAATGATGCTAAATAAAAATAAAAAATGACGGTGCTTTTCATGGAAGTTGTCAGGCTGTCTGATATGGTTGAAAAAATGGAGACGGGAATGGGATCTGTCGGCAGAAACTATTAAGTGAGACTACAGTAACTGGAACATAAGTTATCGAATGCTGAGAAAAACGTTGCATTAATGGCCCAAAGGACAACAAATGGTAACTAAGTCCTTAGTTAATTCGGTGATAAAATAGTAAGTCGCTTGCAACTCGCAGAAAACAATCTTTTAACTCTAGGTCACGAAAGAGTAAAATAAAAGGAAGTCATAAATCAGTTGAAAGTTCAAAATGATAGGATGACATAAAATATCCAAAACTTACTGCAAACAATGCAGGGAGATTTCCAAAACAAACTAGAAAATCGTATGCAAGAAACTATTAGTAGACTAATTAACGAACATGAATAGCGAGTGAATGCTCAGGAATAAATCAGAAGAAATTTGGATATGCGAGAGCGAATGAACGCAGAAAAGCAGAACAATGATAAACAGGAATTCCGTGCTCGTTATGAGAATATGGATGTGCAAATCAGGAATTAATTTCAAAGAAAGGAATAAAGTATTCGACAGTTGCAGAATTTTATTGAAAATCAAGTGAAGAATGTACAGAAAGAAATATTAATGGAGGCTTCAAATAGAAAGTAGCAATAAAGCATAGCAAGAGCAGAAATGAAGAGGATTCAAGATAGTTTTAGAAAATAATATGATTTTTATAAAACACAACAAAGCGATGTACTCTAAAGGATAGGCGAGCTCGTCAAGGAATAAGTGCAAGTTAGAGTCAACTCATAGATAAATCTTAAGAAACTGACTAGCGAAATTGCTAACTAGCTTGTTATTGATTTGAATGGAGTAAAAGATGCTATTGCTAGCTCAAATAAAAAACTGAACATGTCAATTAGAGAAGTAGCTAGCGATTCATCTTAACGTGCAGGTCAGCTGAGTCATTATATTGACAACGAAGTTAAAAAAGTTGTTGAAGTTGTGACAGAAAAGTATAGTAAAATGAAAAGTGTTTTCACTAAGTTAGCTCAACAGCTTAGATAACATCTTACGAATACTGAAACAAATAGAGTTAATGTTGAGAAAAGATTATCTATCTTGTAAGATAATTTCTAGAAGCTTAAAAACGAAGTTAGCACTGAAATCGATGAATTTTATGGCGATCTAGACGCTCGACTCAAGGATGAAAAATAATACGTGGAGACTGTTGTTTTTAAGAAAAACAACGACTTGACTATTCGTGTGAATAAGCTAGAATAATACACGAATCAGTACTTCGAACTGTTAAAAGGCAATATCGAAGAAAATAAATAGATTCTCAACAACAAAATAACTAACAAGGATGAAGGAAGATCTCCGTAGAGCTAATAATAGATGAAATAATTAAGAACAATCGTCTTCAACAGTAATTTTTATTTAATTCAGTTCGTAATCTGACATAAGAAATCAAAACAGAAAATAAAGATGCTTTGGAAGAGTTCCGTAAATAGATTAAGCAAAAATAGGGTCTAGCTAAACAAGGAAATTTAGAAAAAGAGAATGAGATGAGAGAAAAAGTGGAAAAAAATACAAAGACTATAGCAAAATTGGAATAATAATTAGGTGAACTGACAGTCAAGGTCAATTCGTTACGAGCAGGCAGTGGTTAAGGCCCATAGTCCACAATTTCAAATGACAAAATCAAAAAACTATCTGATTAAATCGATTCTGTGAATAAAAAGATCAAGGAAGTTGAAAAATAGGCATCAGATCAATCTAAGCACAACTAGCAATAAATTATAAAATTACGAACAGATATCACAGTTCTTAAAGGAGAAGTCGGTGCTCTCGACGATGATATCAAGAAGCTCAGTAGTGCATGAGCCTACAATATAATTTTATATTTTTAAAATAAATAAATAATTTTATACACAATTTACTCAAGCATGTATCAGTCATTGTGATCATATTAAATATTTAATTATCATTGCTTAAACTACTAAAAAGCGAAATTTGAAATTCACAGTAGGTTGGGGTATATATGGTTTAAAAATAGAAAAAGTGAGCCAATGCTGTAAAAATTTACACAATCACATTATCATGCACTCCTCCCTTCCACAAATATTTGACTTTTAGGTTGAATCCTTCTAAACTGTCGTATTATTTCTCAGCGCTTGTACTTTTTCACCCGGATGCGCTTTATGATCGTCAAGCTCTTCTACAATAAACTTCAGCTTGATCACATTCATGCATTACTGTATCTTTCTATTGTTTCCTATTATGTAGCTTTCGTTATGGGCTGGCCGAATCACCGCATTCTTGGTTTTTAGTAGGCCCTACTCGTGCATGAACTTAATGATAGATAAGAAAGTTGTGTCGGGTGGAAGCTTTAGTTTGATCTCCTTGCTGCACACTCCATTCGATTTCTTAATTAGAACTACTTCGAGTTCGTCGGTAACTGAGTTATCGGTGCTTAGTTGTGAATGTTTTTTCATTTTTATTATACAACAAAATAATAAGACATGAAAAATAAAAAAGCGACACCTGTGGGATTTGAACCCACGCTCCTGACGGAATTAACTTAGCAGGCTAACGCCTTAACCACTCGGCCAAAGTGTCTTCTCTGCCTCCTCTTAGCGCTGCTCCTATTTTTACCAAGACAATTGACCACTCACGTTCTATCATTATTAAAATGCCATCAGATTTTTCGTTAAGTTTTTATTGATTAATAATATGCAAACACATAATTATTTATCATGCAATCTGATCGATATAGTATTATCTCCATATTTTATGAAAGATAAAAATAATGAGCTCAGCTTCAGATACATAATTAGTATATTTATTATTGATATAAAATTAATATTATTAATATATTCAGCGTTGTAATGTAGATGTAAATGAAAATGACAAAATCACAAAATAAAATTCATGATACAAGTTCTCAAGTCTTCACAGTACTTCATATGAGTATCAATTGCTTCTTTACTATGACTATATTTCGGTCTCATTTCAACATTATTATGGTAGTAAACCTGCAATCTTGCAGTGTATGCCTTAGCAAGTGGGTAGCAGTACTAGGGATGGAACTGCATGCTAAAAATACGACCATTTTTGCTTACAAATGCCTCATTTTCGCAGCTGTTGCTCACTGCTAACTGGATATACTCGCTGGGAGTTGTTGTCACGAAGTCCTAGTGGTGTTATGATAGATTCAGGTTTGGTACTTCGTAGGAGTGTAGAGGTTTTAAGAATTAGCATTTCTTTATTGCATCCTTATGAAATTTAATCAATTATAATCCTCCGTATCTTTATCTTTTGACCACAGTTGCTCCAAAAGCTTGAGCCATTAGCTGATGGCCATAACAAATGCCTAATATTTTAAGCTTGTCTGATTTTTTATACGCTTCAACCATATTTTTAGTGACTTTTTCAATTTATTCATAACTGTCTAGTACTGAAAGTCCACTTCCTGGAATTATGAGAGTTTTCAATGTTAGTAACTCTTCAACGGTTGGGATTTGACCTTTTAAAATATTGTAGAGGTAATATTTTTAGTTATTGTAGATCTGGCCTAGCAAAATAGCAACTGTGTTCATCGATGGACTGAATGCTTGCCTAGAGATCTGACTTGTTGAACAATTTATCCACCCGATTCGTTTTTATTTTTGCTGAGTTTTTAACTTAAATAATTCACTGACAGTTAGATCCTTCTCACTATGAGTATGAGTAATATCAGAACTTTTTGTTAAAGCTTTAGTAAATTCAGGACACACATTAACCTTAAGGTACAGTGTATCGCCTTCTCTGATGGCATTACCCTCGAAGAAAGTTTGACTTAACACATCAATCAGCTCATCGAAAAGCGGATGTAGTGATGTAAACAATGAAGGGTACTGGTTGTCTTATTTCAGTGGAGGAACCTTGAGTTAGGGATTTCTCGGGTGAGTAAGATTCGGGTGCTTGTGCAGGATGTATGCAGCTGCACTCAATATTACTGAGTTAGAAGCTGTATGATATGTCGGTATTGCTGGTCCCATGCAGTAAAAGTCATGGCTGTTAGGGCTAGTCTCAGAGTGCAGCGTGATTACACAATTCTTCAACATATAAGCACCTATAGTAATTTTATATAATAATGTACTCTTATGTTCAAATAAGACATATTAAACAGACAGTTTCTTAAAAGTGAAGATATATTTTACGTTCTTATTCAAATGATTATTAAGTTTGATCAAAATGTCTGTCAATATACTAAAAAATATCAAACTATTAAATTTTTACTTATTTTCGACTTATTTAAAATAAAATATAGAAAAATACTAATGTCTGGAATAATCATAGTTGCTAAACTTGAGATATTTTAGAGCATTTTATTAAGAAACCACATGCATCAGCTCTCTAATATATTCCAAAATGCTATATTTTTCCATTGTCCACTAAGTTGCACTCATAAGGCACATCGTGGATGATGGTTGGATTAAAGACATTGGAAGTTACCACAATCGATTTTAGCTTCTTTATGCCGATAAACTTATACTAGTATGAGTACTAAATAGTTTGATTAAACTGGATCCACGTTTTGTTCTTGTAATCTCCCTCGTAGCTTAGGTAGTCCCAGTAAACTTGAGGGCTCACTCGTTCAGATGGCTTAGTGCTGAATTCAAAACAGTTTGACCCACCATCAGCTAGCATCATCATGTGAATATTGTCATCGTACCTTATATTGAGGTAAATGAGGTCTTTGCGGCTTGGTGGACCATTGTGGCACATGTGGTCATCATCTGAGTAATATAGCTGGCGCCTTTGAATGTTTTGCTGCTCAATTGTGCACACCACTAATATTATGGTTAGAATTCCTACTTTTATCATCAAAATTAAGTTTTGACAAAAAGTTATTATATATTTTCTCACTATGAGTATCAAAGTTGCATTGCTGATCCTCACTTTGTTAGTCTATGCTCATACAGGTTTAAAACCTGATCTGCCCATGTTGGCTAAAAAAAGAACAATGGTTCCAATCCAGTTCGAATAAAGCTTCAATAAGACCTTTTGCTATAGCTTCGACTTCAATGATCTTAACTGCCTTATTAATTTCAATCATGTGCACATACCATAAACTAGCTTCTTCAAACCGTAACAAATATCAAAAAACCCTCACAATATCCAGTCAGTATAACTGTTAATAAACGAAGTGTACGGCGACTATACTCTCCCGTATAACAGCCTTTATAATGTGTCAATGAAATACATAGCTTACATTCCTAATATGACTTAGTTGAAGGGTGTTGTCATTTACTACAAATAAGCTTTGTTTGGAAGACAGTCTGTTCCTACATCTGCCACGCCTTAACTCAATGCCATCGCTGGGCTGTATGCTTCAAGTGGGTATGCTATTGTGTTTCCTGACTATTTGGGGTATGCTATGGGCTCAGATATTGTCCATCCTTATCTTTTATATGCTTAAGTCAATGTCAGATCTTCAATTTATGCTCTCAATCATTTCATGAATAACCTCAAGAATAAATTCTCAACAACTTTAACCTATGATCTTTATGCAGTTGGGTATGGATAGGGTGCTGCTTATTCTGTTACACTCTAAAAATGTTTGTAGAAAAAGTAAAATTGTCAAGGTGCTTAGCTAGACCCATCATATAAATATCGAGCAGCATGCGGACTTGATGGACCATATGATTTATTTAATGTTGTCAAACCGTTCTTAACTTAGAGAGTACAACAATAAAAAAACAATGTCTTTCAAATAGAAAACCAAACTACAACAAATTTCGCGAAGCCAGCTCTCCTTACAATGAGTATGATCAGCTACATTCACTATTCTTTAGGAGAATCTAACTATACAAAATACTTGAACAATAATTTCTATGAGATGGTATGTGCAATTCATATTGGACCAGAAAAATGTAAAATTGAAGATACAAATTATAATATTGCAAGAGCTTTATTTTCATTCAAACCCGCGCTTGAGATTTCTGATGCTTTAGCGTATAGTGCTTTCAACAAACAAACCAATTCGGAGAAATATCTTAGCGATAACCCTCATGACCGATCTGATGGATTCAACTAAGGATTTTATAATTCTGTGTTTGGTCTTATATCCAGCGACATATTGTAAAGCCAACTGTTCAATGATACTTTGAAAAACGCTTCCGCTATAAACTATAAGCCGACCCAGCCTATTTTTCTGTTCTCATTGAAAAGAGATTCAGTAGTGTCAGTCAACAGCACATAAAATTATATCAATAAACACGGGAGAGATAAGATACATCACTACTTCTTTGAGAACAGTCTCCACAAGGTAAAAGTTGACGGAACTATCGGCAATGTGGATCATGCAAGAGCGCAAATTGTGGGAAATCTGTTCGCTTTGTCCTTTATCAAGAATGTCACCAATGCAATAAAGGAGGAATGATATTTAACAATTATATTGTCATATTGCAAGGATTTTGAAATAAATAAATATTTTTGCATATTTAATTAATGATTTTTGCTGATAATAAAAAGTTATACAAATAATTCAATCGTCATCGAGGCCAGCTTGAGCTTTCTCTTGGTCACGGCTGCGATATAATCGAATTAGTACATTGCTTCCATATACCTCTTGAAGAGCTCAATATGCTGAAATCTAAGTATGCTGAAGTTCTTAGTTGTAGGCCTTGCACTGTTACTGAAAGTTTATCTATGCACATAATTTTTCTACATTAATATACTATTGTACTATAAATTCCTTGAAAGTAAATAAATTCCTGGTTTTCAACTTTGACTAACTGATTTGATTCACGAAAAGTATGACTTCGGTGGGGCTTAGTTTTGGATCTGACTCTTTATACAATGATAAATCATTCCCAATTAGTTCGTGAATCAGAGTTGGCCTATTTTATGTGCGAAATATTTGTCCAAGGAGTCCTTTCAGCGAGAAATCAGTCAAGCCCAAAGCTCTCACGTGATGCTATACTGATGAGCAATAAAGTTACGCCGACACAAAATTTTTAGAACTTTTGATTCATTTGGAATGGCTGGCTTTTGGGAAAACATAAAATTTTAGTGTACGATTTGTTTTGCATGAGTTCGCACTACATAAGCTTCTCAATATGGAAAGCTTGATCATAAATATAAAATTTCTTGCGATTTATTTATGCTATTTTTGTGGTGGAAGGTTCTAGGTTTTATAGCAGCTCATTGTTATCAGACTCATACAGATATTTTTTCATGTTTTTAAAGTTTTAAATTCCTTGCATACTCACAATGTGATTCTTAAAATTAGATTGCAGGTAAGCAAGTGCTTCCATGTGCTCATTATGAAGTAATTTGCCACTATGAGACCAAGATTGATCCTTTGCCGAAGTGTTAACTGTGAGAAAACTGATGAATTTTTCACATACAATTTGCTATATTTCAGGTACAAGCCTTGCGAGTTTTTTAGCGAGTTATCGATTTTGCGGATTGAACATAGCCAGATTAATTCTAATTATCGCTTAATAATATTGGATATAATTTAATTTAATGACAATACAATACAATATAATGCGATACAATAAATGAATAAATCATCAATCATGACATGCAGGTGAGATCGTAAAGATGGATATCCTTGTTAAGTCCTTGCTTGCCTCTGTAGAACACATTGTCGTAGGTGCTGGCAACAAAGTTGGCCTTATTGGATTCCATTCTTGAGCAGCCTCCTATTCTCAAGTTAACTGGGCCTGATGATGTGTTCACAGTGATATAACCGGGTTGAACACTGGTGATCTTGCCGTATCCAGTAGCGAGGTCGTTGCCTGAAGCTGAGCATGAGAAATCGCTGACGATGTTTGAAGGAGCTTTAGGACCAATTTGAGAAACTGAAATTCCGCTCAAGTATGACGATCCGCTGGGTAAGAAAATACCCGCAGCGCTGGTGCCGTATAAAGCGTTGATTGTGGTTGAGCTCAATGGGTACATGACTGAGTAAGATGATCCTGATGGTGATGATGCATAAGGTGACCAATAGCTCTTAGTAGCTTGACCATAGACTCTACCTAAGTAGTCTCCAATGCTTCCAACTGAAGTTGGCTTAGAACTGTAAATAAGGACTGATGAAGAGAGGGTTGATGAACCTGATGAAGCAGCGCCACTAATTCCACCTGTTCCTGCGCCAGAACCAGAACCTGAGCCAGAGCCAGATCCAGAGCCAGATCCTGAACCTGAGCCTGATGATCCTGATGGCCATGAGAATAATCCTGATCCAGAGCTTGAACTTGAGCTTGATCCAGTGTATCCATAAGGACCCAAAGGAATAAGGCTAGGGCCAACATTGGTGCTTGTAATAGTAGTGGTGGAAGTTGTGGACTTTACAGTGTCATTGAGCCACTTGTTGACAGCATCATCGGCATTTCTCTTTCTGGTAGTAGCGGCAGTCAGTTTAGCTTGAGCATCAGACAAGAATTTCTTCTCAGTGTCCAGCTTTAGTTGTGCTGCTCTCAGATCGCTTTCGCCCTGTGTGATAGAGTCGGATGACTGGCTGCAGACGTAGTACTGTCTTTGGAGTGCGGTTTCAGCATTAGCCAAATTATTCTGATAAGTGCTAAGTCTTGAGGGTAAGCTGTTGACATCGGATTGATATGAGCTGGCTTCATTTCGCTTGCTGGCAATCAAACTGTCTTGCACATCAATTTGCTTAGCAAGATCATCATAATCCTTCTGGCTGCTAGCAATGCTGCTTCTGATATCATCACCTTGCTTTTGAATGCTTGAGCATTGTAGAACTTGATTGTCAATTCTGGTCTGAATGGTTGACTGTTGGACTGACAATCTTGAATTTTCACCTTGAAGATTGGCAATTTGATTGTTTGAAGTTCTAATCAAGTCATTATATCTGACAATATCTCCTTGAATTCTTGATTTTTGAGATCGAGCATCACTGAGCTTAGATTCAAGATCAGCAATAGTAGCATCGACAACTGAGAGTTGCTGATTAGCGAGGGCAATCTGATTAGGGGCATCAGCGAGGTTACTTTGAATAGTGGCAACTTGGACATTGTTGCTGTCGATTGTGCTCTGAGTTGTGGTATAGCTGTTTCTGATTGTGGTCACATCGGAGTTGCATGAAGCATATTTGGCTTACAATTGAGTCAGCTGGTCTGAATTTGGAGTCTTTGATCTCTCAATACTGGATCTCCTTTGAATCAAGGCGTTTCTAGTATTAATGAGGCTGTTGATAGCAGGGGTGACATCTGCAAGCTTGGCCCTTGAGCTACTGATTTGAGCGTTAAGATCATTGATTGTGGTTTGTGCTCTGAGTTTATTGTTGCTGAGTTCCATAATCTTATCATTGCAAGTAGAGCTTGATGTTCTGTAGCCTGTAAGATCACTTGTGATTTTGCTAACAGTTGAAGTCGAAGAAGCAACACTTGTTGTCAATTGATTGATTAAAGTTTGAAGATCATTTAAATCTTTGTTAGCAGCGTACTGCTCATCCAAAGCATTCTTTCGGTCATTGGCGTTAAAAGTTGAGCCACTTGAAGTTGAAATTGTGATCACACTAGGAGTAGAGCTGAAAATAAAGTTTCTGCCGTCTCTTCCATCATCTTCAGAGTTAAAGAAGTTTCCGATTCCTGAAAGTCCAAATCCTGAACCTGAGCCAGATCCTAATCCGATTCCATATACTGAGCCAGATCCTGACCCGCTGCCTGAGCCTGAACCTGAGCCTGATCTTCCTCCAGGGAACCAGTAAGTTGAGCTTGATCCATCGAACCAGCCATCTCTTCCAACAGAGCTGAAGAAGTTATTCCAGTCGCTATCAGAGACACCGTCAGATCTAAAGTTAGATCCAATGACAAGGTTTTTAGTTGAGACTCCTCCCAAGGGTGCGATTCTAAGCTGAAGTCCGTTGATTGTCAGTTTGAACTGATCGTTGGCTGAGTTGGTGTTGTCGGTGGCTTTGGCTCCAAAGACCCAATCTCCCTTCTGTGACAGCAAGTTAGGAACCACAAGTTTGTTCTGATACTGTTTCCAGCCGTATGGCAAGTTGTAGTACCTGTACCCGATGTTGTTGCTAGAGGTACTGAGACCAGGGTTGACATAGCAGTTGCCTGCATTGAGATAGGCGGTGGCTTTGTTGACATCAAAAGAGAAGCCGGAGCCCCCTGCTTGCACATGGGCAATTTGCACGAAGATGGCAAACACAACGAAGATGGTGAGTTTGTTCATGAATATTAGATACGCATCATGGATATTCTGATTATTAAATTAGTTCTTACTGGATTTGCATATTTCTCAAATCAACACTCCTTGAAATCAAGTATATTTCCTTATTCTGCACTCGCTAAAGCCGTAAATAATCAATCTTTATCGATCTTAGTATGAATTTTGATAAAAGCTTAATTAAGGAGAGTCCAAAGGCGTATAAAAATTTGTTAAAAAATTGTAGCACATAATTCTATATCAAATTTGATGCTATGAAGAGTTGGAGTCCATATATAGCTTTATATAATATTTAATATGTTAACTGTAACTGGTTCACTTTCATAATCATAATTTTGATGGACTCAGTAACAATTTTGAGAGGCACATAAAAAACTTATTATAATCAATTAAGGACACCTGGATTGAATTCATAATGATATGTTAGAAATGTATAGAAAATGGGACACCCATATTTTTAATCAATAGTAATCAGCTGATTTATTGATTTATCTTTATTATATAAAATTGAATATTTTGTAAAATGGCGAAGTTTCAGTAATTTACTTATACTAACCCTGCACATTCAATATCGATATAATATGGTTCTCTCTATGATTTATTTATAATCTTTATTTAGTTCTTCACTGATGTAATTGAATTCACATCTATTGTGTTTTGTCGAGCTAAAAGACTAACCAGCTCTATTTTGGGATTGAATTAGATTCAAACAATTAATTTATTGTTGCTGCAGACGCTGAAAATTTGGATATAAGATATAGGGCTTATAATCAATTTATAAGCTAATATTATTACAATAAATAATTGATAAATATCAAGTCATGTCAATTTTTACAAAGATAACAGCTTTTTATAAAGAGTAAATAGTTCTCAATAATCACATTATACCTAAATTATGAATTTGTCTTGATTTGTATAATAAAAGTTATTTTGTTTACTATTTACAATAGAACTCAAAGTAATAACTAAACATACCTGAGATAAATTATAAATTTGTTTTTAATAGTTTGCTATGGATATGTATGATTTTGTATAGAGGTGTTACTTGCACATAATAATACCAAGCATGAAAATCGGAATAGCTAGATACTTCTCCACAAGTAAGCATTTCCTCGATGACAAGCTGCAGAATATATCCCTGGTCACGCATAACAAAATAGGTAGTCTGCACAACGTGAGCAAGCTGTTTGCTGATTAAGATGTTAACATGACATACATCAAGTCTTATTTCGCGAATGCCTGGACTAACAACAAGAAGTATTGCTTAGATCTCACCATCGAGAGACAGACTGATTAGAAAATTAACCTACTTAAACAAAAATTCTCAGAGATGGGCGTGAAGTTCAATAAGTAAAATCCAATAAAAGTTCCATGGTTTCCTAGACAGTACTCGGACTTAGATTTAATCGGGAAGATACTGCTAAATGTTAAGGATGAAGTCAATAAGGACCACCCACAATTCAAAGACAAATAATACAGAAAACGGAGAGATTTTATTGCTGATGTAGCAGCCTCGTATAAACTTGGAGATAAAATACCATAAATACCATACACAAAGTAAGAGAACGATCTATGGAGAAATATTTATACTAAGCTATCAGGATTGCATAAAAATGGAATGAGCAAGCGCTATCTCAATCAAATGGCTAAACTATAGAAATAATTCCTGTTCTCTAAAAGAATTCCTCAACTAAATTAGCTCAGCACATATCTTAAGAATAAGACTGGCTTTACTCTTAAGCCAATCCATGGCATCCTCAGCCATCGTGAATTTCTGAACTGCTTCGCCTTCCGAGTATTCTGCTGCACCCAATATATAAGACATACATCGACTCCTGAGTATACACCTGAGCCAGACATAGTTCATGAGATCGTTGGTCATATTCCAATGTTCGCAGATCCTGACGTCGCTGTACTTTTCATTTAATTTAGGAACTGTCTCATCAAATTGGCTTGCTTTCACTAGGAGCCACTGATTAACAACTTGTGCAGCTTGGAACTATTTACTGGTTTACTCTTTAGTTTGGGGCTTGCTTGGAATCGGGTAAGAAATTAGGGTACGGCGCTGGCATCGCGAGCAGTATATCTTAAATTTAAAACTTATTGAGTACAAAGCCTAAATTTAAGACACTCAATATTCTTTCTGATTATAAGGAGTCGTACCCAATCCAGTCAGTGCAAGAATCATACAGACTGACAGAAACATTCGAAAAATCTCTTGCTGACATTGAAGAATTTGGAAAGAACATCACGAAGCCTATTACAACAACTTTTAACTTCTAGAAAAATGAAGTGGAGTATGACCGCAATATTTAAGGTGTCGATGTTGGAGATGTCAAAATTGAAATTTGATTTGTGAAGCTTAATAGTTTTCTAAACGAGCATACTAAATTTTATAATTCGTAGAACACTACATAACAGTAGAACAATATAGACTATGGAGCATTCTAACATTCCTTACCGGAAGCTCCGTCAACAGAAAAACAAGCTAACTATAAAAACATCCGATCAGCTGACTTCAAAGAGAACTTCGGGAGAGAAAAAGGTTGATAAAAGACAGAAAAGTCAAAGGTAATTTTCAATAATGTCTCAAAATGTGATACAGTATGAGCACATGCTGCGATAGGCTCACATGAAATAAAACTTTGTCGAGTGGATGGTCAAGTTAAGATAGCCTATTACGTTCTCGCAAAGAGACGATAATATTACTCATGATTCGACTCCTGCAGTTTATAACCATAACACGAAATCAAGATAGAACCTATTGAAATAAAATAAAGCAAGTTCAGCTAGAGCCATTAATTCGGCTGATTACCCATAATTTATCAGTCGAAAGTAAAATCAGCAACACGTTGACTGCAATTTACTTGGATACATGGCCAGTCTAAGAAGCTAACCTCAAGAACATAATACTTCAAAGCCTAAATTCTGTAATTTACCGCATAAAGATCGAAAATAATACCCAACTTTTCTTACTAAAGTAACTTTATATCTAATATAGAATGCAATTAAAAAAATGAGAGATATTACTAAAAATGAAAGATAGTCAGCATTTGAAGGAAGTCAAGGGTATCCAGCATATTCTCCAAAAATAATCCCTGAGAAAAATTTCAACTTTGTAAGTACATTTTCATCAAATACCAAAAATAGATTGTCATTGCCTAGTTTAGCCTGGCAGCTTGGGTTACGTGATTGATTGATTATTTGTTAATTAAATAATAAGATGTCTATTATAGTTATTAAAATACCAGAAATGAGCAACTCAGCCTCGAACTTGTCCAAAGAATTACAGGAGCTTATCAAAAGCATCGGATAAACTAAATCAAAGCAGGAGGAAGATAGGATTATTCTAAACGAACTTAGTACACTCAAGCCTCGTCTTAGCGAAAAAGGATTGCCTGCTCGTAAAATAAAATAGTATCTGATTGTTGCCATGTACGTTGAAATGTTGGGGCACTCGGCATCCTTTTGTCATATATAAGCCATCAACTTGACCCAAAATAAAAATTTAGCTCTTAAACGTTTAGGATATCTGCTATGCTCGCTTTTCCTGAATAGTAGATCGGATCTAACAATTATGCTGATCTCAACAATTCAGAAAGATTTGGCTAGCACTAACATCCACGAAATTGTAATCTGCTTAACTTCTATCGACATCATAATGAACTCCATGATAGCTAGTGCCATCTCGGACTCTGTCATGAAACTGCTTAATCATTCGACTGATCTTGTGAGAAAAAAAGCAGTATTAATTTTACAAAAAATTGTAAATTATGCATAATTTAGAAACAAGTGCAAGGAAACGATTTGACTTAGTACAAATAAAAAATGAAGAAAGCTTTATGTGATCGAGAGCCCAGCGTAATGGCTGCATCTCTCAACTTGTACTTAGCTTAAGTTAAATAAGAGCCAAGAAAGTATCGAGATTTAGCACCTTCTTTTGTTGTAATTTTGAAGCAAGTCATCGAACACAAACTACCAAAATAATTTGACTATCACCGTATGCCCGCACCTTGGATCCAAATGAATTTATTGAAAATAATCGAAATTTTAGGTAAAGGAGATCTGAAAGCTTCTTAACACTGTTATACAATTCTATAACAAGCTCTGAAACGTTCAGAAGATGGTACTAATAATATCGCATTCGCTGTTTGCTTTCAGTGCGTTAAGACGATTTGTAATATTTATCCCAACTAATCATTGATTCAGGAAGCTGCCAATACTCTGTCAAGGTTCTTGGACAGCGTAAACAGTAATGTTAAATATTTGGGAGTTAAAGGTCTTGGGCTTTTATATAAGCAAAGCCCGAAATTAGTGTAGAGCTTCCAACTCATTATTGTGGATTGTTTATAAAGCAAAGATGAATCCCTTATGAAATAAACTCTTGAGCTTCTCTATCGCATGACCAATAACTCTAACATTGAGGTCATCGTAGGTAAAATGTTAAACACACTACACTCTTCGACAGACACTCACTTCAGAAATACTTTAGTATTGAAAATCACATCGTTAGTGTAAAGATTTGCTCCGAGTCATCAATGGTATATCCAAACTATGTGCCTGCTTTTCGAGCTTGGAAGTTAATATTTAACTGAGGATGTGCTCAACAATTTCCTCAAACTTGTTGTATAAAACTGTGAAGAAGATCCATCATTCGGAGCATAAATTATACAAAAAATGAGTTAATTATTAACAAAAGTCGTGCCTACTGATTTTATTATCAAGGCTATAGCTTGGATTCTGGGAGAAGTCGGTTCAGGTACAGTTAAGGACCCAGCTGAAGTATAAAAAATAACATTAACTGTTATTGATTGTCTGGATCATGATTTCGGTAGTGAGAGCACCAAAGTATGGGTAATTGATGCTCTGGTCAAACTCTCATCAACTAAAAATTTCACTCTTCATGAACAAGTGAAAAATATTCTTAACAACTATTCTAAAAGTTTTGATATCTAAATTTGTCAAAGATCATTATGTAAATATTCAATTTATGATTAGAATCGAAAAAGTTGGCAAAGTACAATGCAGCTCTACGTCTCAACAACAAAATTAACTTCGATGATGATATGAGCTTCTTAAATAATTTCGTGTAAAATGCAAGAAAAAATGGAGCTAAAGAATATCAAAGAGTTGCAACTGCAGCATTGAGTGAAGCAGAGCTCAGGTTTACGCCATATTAACAGAAAAAGATACAATCTGCCTTCCCATTCCAAATGTAGCAAAAGTAAATTTTAAGATATAATATAGAAAACCAGAGTAACCTCAAAAACAGCAATAATCGAGGCCAAAATTCTAGCCATAACCAGCTCCCCAGCCTGCATTAGTGACCCCAGCTGACATAAAACAGAAGAAGCCAATGATAACACCAGAACAGCGGGCTAAGCAAAAGCTTGCAAACTCACTATTTTCAGGTAGCACTACCACAAAACCAAAGGAACCGACAACGAAGACCCAAACCACAACTGCTCCAGCATCCAAGAAAGACAACCCACCTAAAAATGATGATTCCTTAATTTGACCATATTTTTATATCTATTCTAACTATGATGAGTGTAGGCAAAGTATATTACTTTATATAAATGTATCAATAGTTGTCTTAGTTAATAGTAGTATATTATATTTAGTATTTATGGTACGGCATTATTGGAACCAACAGCGGTCCTGCAGCTATTTTAGACATATTTAACTAAAATGTAACACATTCTCCTTATATATTTTCATCACCGTCCATGATTATATTCATAATATCTTCAAATCCATTTGCATCTTATTATTACTATTCTTATATTATGATATTTTCATGTTGTTGAGTATATTTGGATAATTATTTTATTCCATTAATATTACTATCACCAACATTCGTACTGTTTTCAATATTTCCCTTAGCTTCTTACTATATAACTTGCTTTTAAACAATTTAGAGATATGTTTGTTAAGGGTTTATACGCTTTATTGAATTATATTTGTGATTTTTACTTAACCTATATATTTTAGATTATGAATTTGAGGGATTAAATACATCTTATTCTTCTACTTATTTTAATTGCTAATTCATCTATGAGCCTGTTGAGTGTTCATTATTTTACTTACTAAGATCGATATTCTATTGTTTAAGTAGTACACTATTTTCTCTATGCCCTTCGCTTGTTTCTACGTTGCCCATTATTATATATGCTTATTATAAGATAGACTTTACAAATGTCAAAACGCTTATTATTAATTTATATCAATACAGAAATACGAAAAAAATAATTATAATCAGAGCAATTTAATGATGGGTCAATCACTTAAATTTGTGTTGGTCTCTCCATCATCCTCAACTGATTAGTACATGAAATTGCGGAATCTTTTGCAATACTCGGCTGGCGGAATACATGAGACATCCTTGCTCAAGAAAGTGCTTTTAAAAGCATATTCGAATTTCTTCTTGAGTTAGAAAACTGTCAGTATGTCAATTATGCTCAAAATATAGAATTATCCAGGGTTAGCACCTAATATTCCTCCCTTGTATGGTTTGAAAACATTGCTTGATTTATCTATGTTTGCCATGTTTTATCTTTAGCGTGTCCACACTTGCTTATCAATTTCAGCTATAGTCACCATAAGTGAGTAATCGTTAATATTATTTAATTTGAAAAATCGCGAATCTATTTTTATCTGGTTTTTGAATATTTTCTTTACATCGGGAGGTAGGTGAATTTTTCGCTTTCTTTACACCCAATCATTATCTTTAAGTTATTTGCCTTCAATTCCACTTCTGCCATATAGTGAACCCTTCAGATCGTATATTTACTTTATCTTAATTGAAAAATCATTAGATATGCCTTTGAAAATATTTTCCATACTGATGAAATAAATCGTGTTAACTTTCTGCTTATTCTGAAATATTTTCAACTTGTAAAGCCCATATATTCTAACAATCATAGTATTTGTAAATTATTTCATGTGACGATAATAATTTTCCAGAATTTAAATAAAGAAAATAAATTCATGCTTAGGAATTGTCTTTAAGAATATTTTACTATCCAAAGTTAAATAGAAAAATGATCCTGATTTGCCAGTCGAGCATTTTTCATTCAACCCAGTTAAATTACCCATTAATAAGGAATTCAATAGTGACTACGGCCCAACAGAACGTTGATAGTCATAGTTTGTTATTCCATAATTCGTTCTCAATTTTTCAAATACAACAGGAGCAATTTATATGAATTTGTATACTTCTTTATTTTTACCACTTAATACTTTGTTTCCCAGTAAAAATTAATGCTGCTATTTATAATGGCTTGATTTTAATTAAAGAAAGCTGTTTAGTTAATATAGAGAACGGATACTTTTTCTGAGTCCTACCATGAGATTTAACACTAAATTCCAGTTTTGATGACCAAAATATACCAATATATTCTTTTTCTTGGTCTTTACTTCTTATCTGCTATCTTCCTCTAGTCTAAATTGTTTGTTACTGACTGCTTGGATTTTGGCCTACTTCAACTTCATTTTAGTAGGCGAGTACTTACTGGATAGCTGTTTCATTTCTCTGTACTATGT
>APMI01002837.1_pt1 | contig 44609 bp, 31 predicted proteins | sample 667938 | NCBI WGS metagenome assembly APMI01 (sample SAMN01084076, study PRJNA167559) | wastewater metagenome | biome: Wastewater | place: Denmark: Ejby Moelle, Odense | collected 2011-11-28
AGCACACGGTCGAGGGCGAAGCTGGTTTGTTCGAGTTTGAGCTTGCCGGCTTCGATTTTCGAGAAGTCGAGGATGTCGTTTACCACGCCGAGCAGGGAGGTGCCGGCACTGTGGATCTTGCTGACGTAATCGTGCTGGCGAGGGGGGAGCTCGGTGCCCAGGCACAGGTTGGCCAGGCCGATGATGGCGTTCATCGGGGTGCGGATCTCGTGGCTCATGTTGGCCAGGAAGCGTGCTTTCGATTCCGTCGCCTCTTCGGCGAGCCGTTTGGCTTCGCGCAGGGTGTCGACCGCCTGGCGATACAGGGAAAGGTCTTCGAGAACCCAGATGCAGTGAGTGATCTCGCCACTGTCTTCGGCCAGACCGCTGACCGAGATGCCGACCCACAGCGGCTCGCCACTATGGCGGCGGAGCTGGCATTCGCGCCGCCACACGCCTCGGCTCTTGAGCTCGTGCCACTGTTCGGCGTGGAATTCAAAAGGCAGGCCCTTGGCATCCACCAGGTCGGGCAGGGTGCCGGCCAGGTTTGCGGCGGTGAAGCCGGTAACCTGCTGGTAGCGCGGGTTGGCGTACTGGATGGCGCCGACCGGGTTGGTGATGACCAGCATCGACGGGCTTTGCTCGACGGCCAGTGACAGCTTGCGTATTTCCTGCTCTCCGGTCTTGCGGGCCGTGATGTCGTAACACCAGCTGATCAGCGCCGCCGTCCCCCTGACTTCGATCTGCTCCATGGTCATCAGGGTCCAGAAAGGCTTGCCGTCGATATTCTGGAACGCGATTTCGACATCCCGAACCGGTCTGCCATCGCGCAGCATGGCAATGGATTTCTCGCCGGCCGATGCATCCCGAAACCAGCGGGTAACCGGATTCTGCATGAAGGTTGCCATGTCAGTGCCGGCGAGAACGAGGGCACGGGTGTTGGCAAACAGGGGCGTGCCGTCCGGGCGGTTGATGACGACGGCGATGGGGCTGCTTTCGAGCATCTGGCGGCTGCGCTCTTCGGCTGCCCGGGCGATGCGCTCGGCTTCCTTCTGGGCCGTGATGTCCACGATCACGCCAAGAAGACCACCCGGTTCGCCGTTGGCCAGGCGGAAGCCTGTGACCCAGTAGAGCGTGTCGTGCAGCTTGCCGTCGGCAAAGGGTATGCGGTTTTCGCGGTGGAGGCTGGTCGCGCTCGCAATGATCCGCTCGTCCTCATTCTGGTAGGTGATGCGCTCATTGGAGGGCAGATAGGGCAGTTCGAGCACGTTCTTACCGATGAGAAAGCCCCGCGTGGTGCCGAAGGCGTCCTCGTAGGCCTTGTTGCAGCCGAGGAAGCGGGCGTCCGGTCCCTTGTAGAAGACCGGGTTCGGCAAGGCATCGAGCAAGACCTGGATGAAGAGCAGCTGGTCGGCCATGGCCTCGCTCTTGCCCGCGAGTTGCCGGGTTCGTTCAGCGACCCCCTTTTCGAGCCGCGCCTGACTTTGCGCAAGCTCAGTCGCTGCGTTGTGCAACTGCATGCGCATGCGCTCCTGCGAGTCGCCCAGTTCAGCGATTTCCTGCCAGGGGGCATCGAGTGGCGGATTGGGGGAGAGATCGAGGCGACCGATGCGCTCACTGCGTTCGACGATGGCCGCGAGGGCTGTTTCGATCCGCCGTGAGACCTTGCGGGCAAGGTGGGCTGCGGCTGCAGCACACAAGACGATGAGAAGTGTCAGTGCGGGGGCCACGTCACGCAGGCGGGCGGGGATGAAATCGGCTTCGCGGGCGAACCCGCCAACCCACCATTGCTGCTCGCCCAGGCGCAGGGGGACGAACTGGGCAAGCCAGGCTTCGTTCTCGTTTTCAAACTTGAGTGCGCTCTCGCCCTTCCGGGCAGTGCTGACCCAGCGCGCGTAGCCGTGTGTGAGAAAGTCCACATTGAGGGCTGCCGCGGGTTGCAGGACTGCATCGCGACGGTCGGAGAGATTTGCAAAGCGGGGATAACGCGGTACGCCTATGACCTCCCCTGCATCGGTCAGAATCGCGCTGCCTCCCCGCTCGCCTACCGGCGTGTCAACGGTGATGCGCGACAGCCCGGCGAGAAGGACATCGAAGGCCAGTACATGGATTTTTCCGTCATTGCCACGCCAGCGGGTGGACACGGTGATGCCGCCGTCGCGTGTAGTGAGCAGTTGATAAGGCGCTGTCCACGCCGGCAGATCATCGTTGGTACTCTTCTGGGCGGCCACGAACCAGGGCCGACTGCGTGGATCGTTGCGTTCATTGTTCCATTCTTCGTCGAGCAGCTTTCCTGCTCAGCAGTGGCGTCATCAAGGCGTTGAAGCCTGCGGCATCGTCGAGTCTGAAACGCTGTGCCTGGCCCCAGGAGCGTGCCGTACGCAGCTGCATTTCCATGCGACGGAAGCTTCTTTCGGCCTCAGACTGGATGTGTCGGGTGGCCAGGTCGAGCTGAACGCGGGCGAGGGCCTGGGTGGCCGGGGCGACGACCAGAAAATGAAAGGCGGCACCGAAGACCAGCAGGCAGGCGATGAAGGCCGCCGACATGCGCCATAGCAGGCTGCGGGCAAGGCGCGGCGGACGTTTGCCGGCGGTCGCGGGTATTGGCATCGGGTGTCGTTCAGGTTTGCGCGGACTTGGCGGGCGGGTCGACGGTTTCGTCGGGCAGGACTGGCTGGGGGCTGCCGTAGGTACGGAATTTCTCGAGGACTTCGGCCATTTCGGCAGGCGACAGGATGGCTGGCTCTCCGAGCTGGCAGGCGCGCCAGTATTGTGCGCAAAGCGTTTCGAACTCGACGGCGAGGGCCAGGGTGTGGCGCAGGTCGCCGCCGAAAACCAGCATGCCGTGATTGGCCAACAGGCAGGCGTTGCGTCCTTCAAGTGCGGTCAGTGCGCCTTCGGACAGGGCCTGGGTGCCAAAGGTGGCATAGGGGGCGCAACGGATGTCGACGCCGCCAAAGCGGGCGATCATGTAGTGAAAGGCGGGGATGGAGCGCCGGTGGCAGGCGAGGGCGGTGGCGAACGACGAGTGGGCGTGGAGGACAGCCCCGGCTTCAGGGTGGGCGGCATAGATATCACGGTGAAAACGCCATTCGCTGGACGGGGCGAAGGGCCCCAGCCAGCTACCGTCCATGGCCACCAGCGCCATGTCCTGGGCGCTGCAGTCTTCATAGTCGCGCCCGGACGGGGTGATCAGGAAACCCCGGGCGCAACGCACGCTGGCATTGCCGGCCGTGCCGGCGTTGAGTCCGCTGCTTACCATGCCGCGGGCAGTGGCGAGCAGCCCTTCTCGAAGTACGTTCTCGTTCATCTTGGGCCTCCGGTTGTCGTATTCAGCGATGTTCGAGGGATGCGAGGGTGCCCGGGTCGAGGGCGCCAAACTCGCAGATTATGCCATTCACCAGACTTGCCGGCGTTACGTCGAAAGCCGGATTGCAAGCTGCGGTGCGGGTTTCGGCGATTCTGAGCGTTGCCGGGACATCACCCTCCGAGAGGCCTGCAAGCACCCGGATCTCCTCGGCGCTGCGCTCCTCGATGGGGATCGCGTTGCCTTCCGGGCACTTGAAGTCAATGGTGGCGCGCGGCGCCGCCACATAAAAGGGCAGGCCGTGGGCCCGGGCGGCGAGAGCCTTCAGGTAGGTGCCGACCTTGTTGGCGGCGTCACCGTTGGCGGCGATTCGGTCGGCGCCGACAATGACGCAATCGACGCGGCCATTGGCCATCAACCAGCCTGCAGCGTTGTCGGCAATCAAGGTGTGGGGTACGCCGGCGCGCTCGAGCTCCCACGCCGTGAGCAGGCCCTGGTTGCGCGGACGGGTTTCGCTGACCCAGACGTGCACATCGAGCCCGGCGCCATGGGCGGCATAGATCGGGGCGAGGGCGGTGCCATGGCCGCAAGTGGCGAGCCAGCCGGCGTTGCAGTGGGTCATGATCTGCAGCGGTTTGCGGCCTGCGTCGTGCAGCGCGCGCAGGATGCCGAGGCCGTGCTGTCCGATGGCCGCGTTGGCGGCTGCATCGCCGGCACGAATCGCTTCGGCGGCGGCCCACGCTGCTGCACTGCGGGCCGCGGGGGCGACCGGGCGCAAGGTGTCGAGCATGCGATCGAGTGCCCAGTGAAGGTTGACCGCGGTCGGGCGGGTCTGACGCAGACAGGCGTCGGCGGTGGCGAGAGCTGTGTCGGAGGCGTCATCGCGCAGGGCCAGTGCAATGCCGAAGGCTGCGGTAGCACCAATCAGCGGGGCGCCGCGCACTTGCATGTCGCGAATCGCCGTGGCGGCCGCTGCAAGGTTGTCGAGGGTGATGAAACACTCCCGGTAGGGTAGACGGGTCTGGTCGAGAATGAGTACCCGGTCGCCATCGCGGCGCAGGGTGGGGCAGCTGTCGGGCACGGGCGCTTCCTTGTTGGATATCCGCGAGATTGTAACGGGGTGTTTCTGTCCGGTGCGGGCAAATGCAGGTTTGGCCCAACTGGCCGGTAGCTTCGTCATCTGCCAGAATCCGCGAGCCTTATCCGGAGCGCTTGCCATGCCAACATTTCCAGCTGCTGTCGTTTCCCGCCTGCCGGCCGTGGGAACGACCATTTTTACGACCATGAGCCGTCTTGCCCAGGAGTGCGGGGCGATCAATCTGTCGCAGGGCTTCCCGGACTTCAGCGCCGAGGATGTGCTCTTCGAGCGGGTAGCGCACTGGATGCGGGCTGGCCACAACCAGTACGCACCGATGGCCGGCGTGCCTGCCTTGCGCCACGCGATTGCCGCCAAGGTGCAGCAGCTGTATGGCGCCGACTACGATCCGGAGGATGAAATCACCGTGACGGCCGGGGCAACCCAGGCGCTATTCACCGCGGTGGCGGCGTTGGTCCATCCGGGTGACGAGGTGATTGTCTTCGAGCCGGTTTACGATTCCTATGTGCCCGCCATCGAGTTGCAGGGCGGCATTGTGCGCAGGGCCCGGCTGGCCGCGCCGGATTACCGGCCCGACTGGCCGGCGGTGCGGGCACTGGTGTCGCCGCGCACGCGGATGATCATGATCAACACGCCCCACAACCCGACCGGCACGGTGTGGACCGGGGCCGACATGGACGAGCTGGCGGCGCTGACCCGCGATACCGGCATCATCGTGGTGGCTGACGAAGTCTACGAACACATTGTCTTTGACGGTGTGCGCCACCAGAGCGCAGCCCTTTACCCGGAGCTGGCCGCGCGCAGTGTGATCGTCTCCAGCTTCGGCAAGACCTATCATGTGACCGGCTGGAAAGTGGGTTACGTGCTGGCACCACGGGCGCTGATGGCCGAGTTTCGCAAGGTGCACCAGTTCAATGTATTTACAGTAAATACCCCGGTGCAACTGGCCCTGGCGGAATACATGGCCGATGCGTCGCGCCATCTGCAACTGGCTGCGTTTTACCAGGCCAAGCGCGATTTCTTTCGCGCCGGGCTGGCGGGCACGCGTTTCGAGTTGCTGCCCTGCGCTGGCACTTACTTTCAGACTGCGCGCTACACCGCCATTGCGGACGTGCCGGATAGCGGATTCGTCGATTGGCTGACCCGCGATGTGGGTGTGGCGGCGATTCCGCTGTCAGCCTTCTTCGGTGACGGACGCGACGAGCAGGTGATCCGCTTCTGTTTCGCCAAGCGCGATGAGACCCTGTCGGCCGCTTTCGAGCGGCTCCATCGCTTCTGCTAAACTGGGGCGGAACCCTGTGGAGCCTTTGTCGTGCGCAATATTCTTGTTTTCATCCTCGTCCTGATCGGTATTTTCTACGTGCGCCGCGCCCTTCGTCGAGCTGGCAAGACTGGTGCTCAGGGCGCCAGCGAGGCGCGTGACACTCCGGCAGATGCACCACGGGAGGAGCTTGTCATCGAGCAGATGGTGCCGTGTGCCCATTGCGGTCTGCATGTCCCGGAAAGCGAGGGCCTGCGCGGACCGGGTGGCTTCTTCTGTTCGGAGGAGCACCGTCGTCTCGGTTCCCGTCCGTGAAATTCGCCGGCGCTGAGGCGGGTAGCGCTTACCTTGCCGACGGTATGGTCCGTTCGGAGCCACTGCGCTATCTCAATCTTTTTCGCCTGATCCTCGCCGGCCTGTTCCTGGTGGCGGGGCGCTCGCTGCAGCTCGGGGGCGATTCGCCAACCCTGTTCGTCGGGGCATCCTTCACTTACCTGGCGGCGGTGCTGATTCTCGGTTTTCCGGATGCGGCCCGGCTGCTTGGCACGAACCGGCTGGTCACGCTGCAGGTGCTGGTCGATATCAGCCTGCTGACCCTGATCATGTGGGCCAGCGGTGGCTACCGCAGCGGGATTCCGACCCTTATCCTGGTCGCCCTGGCCGGTGCCGGGCTGGTCGGGCAGAGCCGTATGGTGCTGTTCTATGCGGCCTATGCATCGGTGGCAGTCTTGCTGGAGAACGGTTTCCGGTTTCTGTCGGGGCGCGAGTCGGTTGATTTTTTTACTGTTGGCATTACCTGCATCGGCTTTTTTGCCATTGCCCAGGTGGCGCGTCTGCTAGCCCTGCGGGCCATCGCCAACGAGGATCTGGCCCGTCAGCGGGGGGCCGATCTGGCCAACCAGTTGCGTCTCAACAGGCAGATCATCCAGGACATGCAGGATGGTGTGCTGGTGGTCGGTGAGGGGGGCGTCATCCGCCAGTTCAACCGCCAGGCCATTGCTCTGCTTGGCCCCTGCCTGCGCGACGGTGGCACCCTGAAGGAGTGTGCCCCGGCCCTTGAGCGTGAATTGCAGCGGCGCGACGAGCGCGGTGATTCGGCCCACAGCGTGCGTGCAGACAGCAGCGGCATGATGCTGCTGGCCCGTTTCCTCCCGGCCGGCGAGGCCAACGAAACCCTGATCTACCTGGAGGACTTCGGGCGCATCCACCGCCAGATCCAGCAGGTCAAGCTGGCTGCGCTGGGCCGACTGACGGCCAGTATTGCGCACGAGATCCGCAACCCGCTGGCCTCCGTGTCGCAGGCTGCCGAGCTGTTGATGGACGAGAAGCGCAGTGAGATGCAGGCGCGCCTGATCCGCATCATTGGCAACAACGCGCAACGGATCGACCGGTTGGTGGGCGATGTACTGGCGCTCGGGCGGCGCGACGAGGCTTTGCCGGAAGCCTTGCCGCTGGCGGCTTTTGTTGATGAATTCCTTGAGGAGTTCTCGGTTGCCGAGGCAGGAGTGGATCGCGGGATTGTGGTCAGCGGCGTGCGCCCGGGGCTGGAAATATTCATGGATCGGGCCCATCTCCGGCAGATTCTCTGGAATCTGGTCGGCAATGCGCGGCGACATTGCAGCGGCAAGCCGGCCGCAGTGAGAATCAGCGGTGTGTTGCTTGATGATGGCCGCGTGGCGCTGGATGTCTCCGACGACGGCCCGGGAATCCCGGAAAACCTGCGGGCTCAGGTTTTCGAGCCATTTTTTACCACCCATTCCAAGGGAACCGGGCTGGGTCTGTACATCGCCCGCGAGCTGGCCGAGGCCAACGGTGTCGTGCTCGAGTTGTGCAGCAACGCGCCGTCGGCAATGCCAGGTGCCCATTTTCGAATTATCGGACACGTCAAACCATGACCCTCAATGAAAGGCGGGCTCGCCCCAGCGGGCCGGACGTTCTCATCGTCGACGACGAGGACGATATTCGTGAATTGCTCGAACTGACGCTGCTGCGTCTGGGATTGGTCAGTGACGGGGCATCCAATCTGGCCGAAGCCCGTCGCCTGCTTGACGAAAAACGTTACCGGCTGTGCCTGACCGACATGCGCTTGCCCGATGGCAACGGGCTTGACCTGGTGCGCTATATCTCGGAGAACGTGCGTGACCTGCCGGTGGCTGTGATTACCGCCTTCGGCAGCATGGACAACGCGGTGACGGCCCTCAAGGCCGGCGCTTTCGATTACCTTTCCAAGCCGGTTTCGATCGATCAACTGCGCGCGCTGGTCAAGTCGGTGTTTTCCGTTTCGGCAAATGCGGACGAGTGCGGGCGCAAGGACACTTCCAGCCTGATCGGCGACTCACCGGCGATGGTCCAGGTGCGCTCGCTGATCGAGAAGCTGGCCAAGAGCCAGGCCCCGGTGTTCATCTCCGGCGAGTCGGGCAGCGGCAAGGAGCGGGCAGCGCGGATGATCCATGATCTGGGTCCGCGGGCGGCCGCCCCGTTTGTAGCGGTGAACTGCGGGGCAATTCCCGAAAATCTCATGGAAAGCGAGTTCTTCGGGGCCAGGAAAGGCGCTTTTACCGGTGCCGACTGTGACCGTGAGGGTTTCTTCCAGGCAGCCCACGGCGGCACTCTGTTTCTCGACGAGGTCGGTGATCTGCCCCTGCCGATGCAGGTCAAGCTGTTACGGGCGATCCAGGAAAAGAAGTTCCGCCGGCTCGGCGACACCGTCGAAAGTGTCGTCGATGTGCGCATCCTCAGTGCCACCCACCATAATCTGAAGGCCATGGTCGAGGCCTCGCGCTTTCGGCAGGATCTGTTCTACCGTCTTAACGTGATCGAGCTACGCATGCCGGCTTTGCGTGAGCGTAGCGAAGACATTCCCCAGCTGGCAGACATCCTGCTGGCCCGTCTGGCCGAGTCGTCGGGCTTGCCGCTGGCGCGCCTCAGTCCAGGGGCCATTGCGGCATTGATGGCGTGCTCCTTCCCCGGCAATGTGCGGGAGCTTGAGAACATCCTCGAACGGGCCATGGCCCTGTCGAGCGGCGAACTGATCCAGGCCGATGACCTGCTGCTGGATCCGACCGACATGGGCGAAGCCAGCCATTCGATTACCGCCGCGCCGGGCGGCACGGATCTGCAAGACTATCTCGACGCAATGGAAAGGAAGGTCATCGAGGATGCGCTCGAGAAATCCGGTGGCAACCGCACTGCCGCTGCGCGTGCGCTCGGCGTGACTTTCCGGTCGCTGCGTTACCGCCTCGAGCGCCTGGGCATGAAGGAGTGAAAAATACGTGGAGCGGTGCCGAGCCGGAAGCCGTTCAGCGGGTCGTCAAGGTCCGGCGTGACTACAACACGTGGGTCGCGCGGGAGAGCATCGAAGACTACGCGCTGCGCTTTACCCCGCGCAGCTTCCGGCGCTGGTCCGAGCTGCGGGTGGCCAACACGGCTTTCGGCGTGGCGTCCTTTCTGGTGCTCGAAGCGGTAGGGGCGACCCTGCTTGTCGATTACGGTTTCATCAATGCCTTCTGGGCGATTCTCGCTGCCGGGCTGATCATCTTCCTGGCCGGTCTGCCAATCAGCCTCTATGCAGCCCGCTATGGGGTGGACATGGATCTGCTGACCCGCGGTGCGGGTTTCGGCTACATCGGGTCCACGCTGACCTCCCTGGTCTACGCGTCGTTCACTTTCATCTTTTTCGCCTTCGAAGCGGCGATCATGGCCTACGCGCTGGATCTCGCCTTCGACATTCCACCCGCCTGGGGCTACATGCTGTGCGCCGTCGTGGTGATTCCGCTGGTCACCCACGGCGTGACGGCAATCAGTCGTTTGCAGACCCTGACCCAGCCCGTGTGGCTGGTGATGCTGGTGGTGCCCTACATCTTTGTGTTCAGGGAGCGCCCGGACATTCTCTCCAGCATCGTCGGCTATGGCGGTGAGCACGGTGCGGAGGCGGCATTCAATATCCATGCCTTCGGTGCGGCGGTCACGGTAGGCATTGCGCTGATTACCCAGATGGGCGAGCAGGCCGACTATCTGCGCTTCATGCCCGAGAAGACGGCGGCGACGGCGCGCCGCTGGTGGGTCGGGGTGCTGGTGGGCGGGCCAGGCTGGGTGCTGCTGGGGGTGGTCAAGATGCTTGGCGGGGCGCTGCTTGCCTATCTCGCGATCAGCAATTCGGTGCCGGCCGAGCGCGCGGTTGACCCGAACCAGATGTACCTGGCGGCTTATGAATACGTTTTTCCGAACCTGCACTGGGCAGTGGGGGCGACGGCGCTGTTCGTGATCGTTTCCCAGTTGAAAATCAACGTGACCAACGCTTACGCAGGGTCGCTGGCCTGGTCGAACTTCTTTGCGCGGCTCACCCACAGCCACCCGGGGCGGGTGGTCTGGATGGTCTTCAATACCTTGATTGCCTTGGTGCTGATGGAACTGGACGTGTTCCAGGCGCTCGGCAAGGTGCTTGGCCTGTATGCCAATGTGGCCATCTCGTGGATGATGGCGGTGGTGGCCGATCTGGTCATCAACAAGCCGCTGGGCCTGTCGCCGCCCGGCATCGAGTTCAAGCGGGCCCATCTATATGACGTGAATCCGGTTGGCGTCGGCGCAATGGGGATTGCTTCGCTGTTGTCGGTGGCGGCCTATATGGGGTTGTTTGGCGAGAGCGCCCAGGCCTTCTCGGCCCTGATCGCGCTGGTTACGGCATTCGTCACCGCGCCGCTGATTGCGTGGGCGACCGGCGGGCGCTATTACATTGCCCGGAAGCCGGCGCCCGGCGGAGCGGCCATCCGCCAATGCGTGATTTGCGAGCGCGAATACGAGGCCGATGATCTGGCCCGCTGTCCGGCCTACCAGGGCGACATCTGTTCGCTGTGCTGTTCGCTGGATGCCCGCTGCAACGATCTGTGCAAGCCCGACGCGCGCCTGTCGGCCCAGTGGTCGGGCGCGATGCGCCGGATTCTGCCGCCGCAGGTATGGCCTTATCTGGAAACGGGGCTAGGCCATTACCTGTTGCTGATGGGTGTCATTGCCCCGGGTCTGGCCCTGCTGGTGTGGCTACTCCATTATCAGGGTCTGAGCCTGCTCGGCGAGCGTGCCGGGGAGTTCGCTCCGGCCATGAGTCTGGCTTTTCTGAGGGCTTATGCCGCCTTGCTGCTGCTGTCCGGGTTGGTGGTGTGGTGGCTGGTGCTGACCCACAAGAGCCGCCAGGTGGCGCAGGAGGAGTCCAACCGCCAGACGCACCTGCTGATGAAGGAAATCGAATCCCATCGGCGTACCGACGAGCAACTGCAGCAGGCCAAGCAGGCGGCCGACCTGGCCAACCAGGCCAAGAGCCGCTATATCACGGCGATTAGCCACGAGCTGCGCACGCCGCTCAACAGCATCCTCGGCTACGCGCAGATCCTCGACGGTGACGATTCGATTCCGGTGCACCGGCGTCAGGCCATCAACGTGATCCGGCGCAGTGGTGACCATCTTCTGTCGGTCATTGAGGGCACGCTGGATATCGCCCGCATCGAGGGCGGCAAGCTGACCCTCGATGTGAAGCCGCTGGATTTTGCCGATTTCATGCAGCAGATCGTCGGCATGTTTGAACTGCAGGCGCGCAACAAGGGGCTCGAGTTCCACTTCGAGCCGAAAGGCGAGATCCCGCCGATCGTGCGTGCGGATGAAAAGCGGCTGCGCCAGATTCTCATCAACCTGCTTGGCAATGCGGTCAAATTCACCGCCCGCGGCCATATCTGCCTGCGTCTGGCCTATCGCATGGAGATGGCGACCTTCGAGATCGAGGATTCGGGGCCGGGGATTTCGGGCGCTGAAATGGAACGCATCTTTGATCCGTTCTCGCGTGGCACGTCGGCCCAGGGTGCGAGCGGGGCCGGGCTGGGTCTGACGATCAGCCGCATGTTCGCCGACGTGATGGGCGGCGAGCTGACTGCGAAGAGCGAGCCGGGCGTCGGCAGCGTCTTCCGGGTACGGCTCTTCCTGCCGCAGGTGCGCGGCGAACTGGCGGCACGCGAATTGCCGCGCAAGAACCTCGTTGGTTACCGCGGCGAGCGGCGGCGCATACTCATCGTAGACAACGAGCGGGTCGACCGTGAATTCCTGATCACCTTGCTGGAGCCCTTGGGCTTTGTGCTGGGTCAGGCTGCATCGGGCCAGGCGTGTCTGACGGAGCTGCCCGACTTTCGCCCGGATCTGGTGTTCATGGATCTGGCCATGCCGGGCATGGACGGTTGGGAGACCCTGCGACGCATCCGGGGTGGCGCTTATGCCACCACGCCGGTGGCGATCATTTCGGCCAATGCCTACGAGCGCGGCCTGAATAACGACAACAGCGCGCTGGGCATCGGTGAGCACGACTTCATTCTCAAGCCGGTCCAGGTGGCAAAGTTGCTCGACTGGATTGGCCAGCGTCTCGGACTTGAATGGCTGGAGGCGGATCAGAGGGAGCCTGTCATGCAGATGCCTGCTGACCTGGTGTATCCGCCTGAATCCCTGCTCGACGCGCTGTCCCACCAGGTCGAGCTGGGCTATGTGAAAGGTATTCTGGCCCGCCTTGACGAAATCGAGGCTGCCGATCCGGCTTATGCCGGGTTCGTTGCCGAGGTGCGCGATCTGACCCGCAATTTCCGTCTCGACGCCATTCCTCCGCTGCTGGAAAAAGCCCGCGATGCCTGATTTTGACCGGCTCAACGCCGACCTCGTGCTGATTGTCGACGACATTCCAGAGAATCTCTCAGTGCTCCACGACGCCCTCGATGAATCCGGCTATACGGTCCTCGTTGCCACCAATGGCGAGTCGGCCCTGCAGCGGGCCCGCCAGAGTGTGCCTGACGTCATCCTGCTCGATGCAATGATGCCCGGCATGGACGGATTCGAGGTGGCGCGCCGCCTGAAGGCGGATTTCACGACCCGCCACATTCCCATCGTTTTCATGACCGGGCTCACAGAAACCGAGCATGTGGTCGCGGCCTTCGATGCCGGCGGCGCGGATTACGTGACCAAGCCGATCCGCCCGCAGGAGGTGCTGGCCCGTATTGCAGCCCACATGCAGAGCGCGCGGCTCATGAAGCAGGCACGTAGCGCCCTGGATGCCTTCGGTCAGGCCACGCTGGCCTTGCGGCCAGGCAGCGGGCAGGTAGTGTGGCAGACGCCGCTGGCCAGAAAGCTGATTAACGATTATTTCGCAGGGCAATCAGAGGATATGCTGCCGTCGGCAGTGATGGCCTGGGTTCAGGAGTCCAGCCGGGCACGCCAAGAGGGGCGGGATTTTCCGCCCCTGCATATCAACCAGGGCGCCAGGCGGCTGATCTTCTCGCTCCACGAACGGACCGGTGAGGATGAGTGGCTGCTGAACTTGCGGGAGGAGTCCGATGCGGCAGTGATCGATGCGCTGATAGCCGCTTTCCGCCTCACCACCCGCGAGGCCGAGGTGCTCTACTGGGTCATCAAGGGCAAGACCAGCCCGGATATCGGCGAAATCCTCGGTTCCAGCCCACGCACGGTAAACAAGCATCTCGAGCACGTGTTCACCAAACTGGGCGTCGAAAACCGGACGGCTGCCACCTCTGTCGCGATGGCGCGGATTCGCATCGGCGGCAGTGTGGAGGGTTAGACGCGCGTCACCACACCGTGTCCGGCCCCTTCCTGCAGCAGGCCGGTTATACCGGCTGCGGGCATCGGCCGTCCAAGCAGGAAGCCCTGCATGATATGGCACTGGCGGGTCAGCAGAAAATCACGCTGCGCTTCGGTTTCGACGCCTTCAGCCACGACTTCGAGGCCAAGATCGCGGGCGATGGACAGGGTGGCCGAAGCAATGGCGGCGTCTTCCGGGTCACCGGGCAGATCCTGGACAAATGAGCGGTCGATCTTCAGGCGGGTGAGGGGCAGGCGCTTGAGGTAGGACAGGCTGGAGTAGCCGGTGCCGAAGTCGTCCAGTGCCAGCCCGAGGCCCATGGCGCGCAGCGTGGCAAATTGATGCTCTGTATCGGGGCTGGGCTGCATCAGCGCGCTTTCTGTGATCTCCAGTTCGAATGTGCGGGGTGACACACCGTTCTTGGCAAAAATATGGCGTATCCGGTCCACGAATCCGGATTTGCGAAACTGCAGTGCCGATATGTTCACTGCAACGACCAGTGGCGGAAGGCCGCTGGCCTGCCATTCGGCTTGCTGCCGACAGGCTTCATTGAGCACCCAGTCGCCAATGGCCTGGATCAGACCGGTTTCTTCCGCGATTGGAATGAAGTCGTTGGGCGGAATACGCCCCTGCTCGGGATTGTCCCAGCGCACCAGGGCTTCGACGCCGATCAGGCGTTGTGCCGGCATTTCCCACTGGGGCTGATATTCGAGCACCAGTTCATTTCGCTCAATGGCGCGACGCAGCGCATTTTCGATCATCAGGCGGGCGTAGGCCCGGCTGTTCATTTCTGGCGTAAAGAAGCGGAAGTCGTTGCGCCCTTCGTTCTTGGCGTCATACATGGCGGTATCGGCATGCTTGAGCAGCACGTCCACGTCGGCGCCGTTGCCCGGGAAAAGGGCGATGCCGATGCTGGTGGATACGGTCAGCTCCTGACCGTCGATGTCGCACGGGCGGGACAGACTGGCGAGGAGTTTGCGTGCGACGGTAGCGGCATCGTCGGCACGGGTGAGCTGGGGAAGGAGTACGACGAATTCGTCGCCGCCAAGCCGCGCGAGGACATCTTCGTCGCGCAGGCACCGGGACAGGCGGTGCGCCACCGCCGACAGCAGCCGATCGCCAACCGGGTGGCCCAGTGTGTCGTTGATCTTCTTGAAGTTGTCGAGATCGAGAAACAGAACGCCGAGACGTAACTGGTTACGCCGGGCGAAGGCGAGGGCCTGTTCGGCCTGGCTGACCCACAGGCGGCGGTTGGGCAGGCCGGTGAGCGGGTCATAGTGCGCCAGATAGTGAATGTGGGCTTCGGCGGCGCGGCTGTCGGTGACGTCCTGGACGGTCCCGCGCAGGGTCTGGGTGCCATCGCGGCCGGCGCTCGCCTCAATTGTGAAGTGGACGATGCGCGGTTCGCTGCCATCGGCATGATCAGGGAGGCGGATGTCGAGGCTGGCGCTGGCGATACCGCGTTCTGCCTCTTGCAAGGCGTCCCGCAGGCGGGACTGATCGTCCGGATGAATGGCCGAGATCAGGCGCGACAGGTTGCTGTCGTCGATGGTCGGAATGCCGAGAATCCGGTAAAGCTCTTTCGACCAGCGGCCCTGTCCGGTGAGTGGATCGGCCTCCCAACTGCCCAGGTGGGCGATGCGTTCGGCGTGGGTCAGGATGGCCTGCTGAGCGCTCAGTCGGCGACCGGCATCGGCGAGTTCATTGGTCCGCAGGTGTACCAGATCCTCGACGCGACGGGCATGGCCAGTGGTGGTGAGCAGAAAGGCGCCCAGCGTACCGACGCTGAGCAGGCCGATGGCGAGCAGTGTCCATGCTTCCCAGCCTCGGTAGAGCACCGCGTAGTTGGGCGCGGCGACGAGGTGAAGTGCCCACGTGCGGCCGCCGAAGTCAAAGGTCTCCACCCATGGCGTCAGGCCACCGGTACCTTGCGTGTCCTGATCCGGACACTCGGCCAGCCCCGCGAGACGCTCGCCCTGGCCAGGTGCGGTGGTGACATCCGAAAGGCAATAGTCGATTCCGCTGATCGGATGTCCCTGCAGGGCGCCCTTGATCGCGTCCTCGATACGCAGGGCGACGAAGACGAGGCCATCGGGCTTGCCCGCTTCTCTTGTCGCAGCGGGGCTGGTGCGCTGGTAAATGACAACGCCGAGTTTGCCCTCGGTTTCCTGCGTCAACGTAAAGGCACGGGTTGCCGCGGCTTTACCGTCCTTGAGGGTTCCAGGAATTGCCTCGGCCGGTGCGCTGACCGTCAGAACGTCGATACCTAGGGCCTTTCGGTTCGCCTCAAGCGGGGTGATGTAGCGGATCGGATAATACTCGGCGCGCAGACCGGCTGTGATCAGTTGCCCACCGCTGGCGTGCTCGATAATCCTGAAGCTCCGCGTTGTGTCGTCGGCGCGCGCCGCGGATTCCATGGCTGCGCGTTGCTTGTCGGTAACCCGCGGGATCCAGCCAATGGCTTGCAGGCCACCAAACCGCGACAGCCATGAGGCGCCGAATCGCTGGAATCCGTCGTGATCGAGTTCAGGGGCCGCGACCATGACGCGCTCGGCCGACTGAAGAACGTCGAGATAATCGGAGAAGCGGGTGAAGAGCAGGCTGGAGAGGTAGCGGGCATCCCGTTCGAAGCGCGACTGAAGGCGCTCCTGTTCCCATTTTCCGACCTGGATCTCGAGGCCTATCAGTAGTATGAGCGCGACCGACAGAGGCAAGGCGAGCGCCAGTCGCCGTGATGCCCAGTCCTTGCGGGGGCGGCCGAAAAACACAAAGGTCAGGGGCGCCGCGACGAGTATCCCGATGGCGTCGCCAGCCCACCAGTTCCACCAGCTGAAGGGCGCTTCGTTGAGCGGAATGGCGCCGAGAAGGACAAGGGTGCCAACGCCGATGCTCGCACTGATGACGCAACTGACAGGCGCCGCGGCGAACAGAAAGCGAAGAATCGCGCCCGCCGTATCGAGCGCATTGGGGAAACCGATCCAGCGCCGGGCCAGTGCCGCCCCGGCAAGGGCTTGCATGACGGCGCCAGTGCTGACACACAGGGGCATGATCCAGCCTTCTCCGCCAAGCCCCGAGAGTATGACGGCCTCGATGTTGGTGACGAACGCGCCCAGGAAAATTGCCGGCCAGATCCGCTCTCCGTATATCAGGACGCCGGCGAGGGCGATTCCCGCCGAAGGGAAGAGCGGTGCGACGTAGCCAGGAGGAATGGCCATGCGCAGGGCGAGCAGACCGCAAATCGCGTAGGCAATGGTGATTCCTGCCATGGGTCGGAGCTTGATCGGGAGCATTGGGAACTGCCTGGTGGCAATAGGACGTCTGGCCGTAACCGGTCTGAAGCCTTTATTGTAACGTCCGGGTTCCGGCCATTTCTTAAAGGAGTTGAGCATGTCTTCTTTCAATCTCGGCGATGCGGCACTTCTTGCCCTTCTCGCCGATGATGTCTCGTGTGGAGACTTGACGACCGAGGCGCTGGGTATCGGACAGAGGTGCGGGCAGATTGCCTTTCGCGCCCGCCGGGAAATGGTCGTATGTGGCTCGGAGGAGGCGGCGCGCTTGTTTGCACTGGTCGGATGCCGAAGCCGTTTGCTCGTTCCTTCGGGTACCCGGGTGAAAGCGGGCACCCTTCTGCTGGATGGGGAGGGTTCGGCCGGGCATCTGCACCAGGCCTGGAAGACTGCCCAGGTGTTGATGGAGTGGGCGAGCGGGCTCGCGTCGGCAGCGGCCGATATCGTCCTTGCGGCGGCTGCCACCGGGCGCCGGATTCCCGTGGCGTGTACGCGCAAGAATGTGCCGGGCGCCAAGGCCATGTCGGTCAAGGCGGTGCGCGCGGGTGGGGCGACGATGCACCGGCTTGGCTTGTCGGAATCGCTATTGGTGTTCGCCGAGCATCGTCTCTTTCTGGATGAGGCGCCAAACGAGACAATCAGGCGTCTGCGTGGCGCAGAGCCGGAGAAGAAAATCGTTGTCGAGGTGGCATCTGTCGAGGAGGCACGCATCTGGGCTCTGGCGGGCGCAGATGTCCTGCAGCTTGAAAAATTTCCCGTTGCCCATGTGGCCGAGTGCCGCGCAATGCTCAATGGCCTTCAGGTGCAAGGTCGGACTCCCTTGCTGGCCGCAGCGGGTGGCATTCGGGCCGACAACGTGGCCGGATTGGTGGCCGCAGGGGCCGACATGATCGTCACTTCGGCACCTTATGCAGCGCCGCCCGCCGACGTTTCGGTCAGCCTGGAGGTTTTGACCGCGCAAACCTAGGGGATTGCCCTGTGCTGATTGACCTCTGGATCCGGACTCCCGCTTTTGCTGCGATGCGGTAGTATCGCAAACCCGTGTCGGGGCGCCCTGGTGATTGATTGCCCGGAGCCCTGGCCGCCGGGGCGGATTGGCTGTTTCAATCCGTGTCCGTATTGGGTCACGCGACCTGTTCCAAGGTGTTTCAGGAGAGCCGAATGTCTACGGTGCTTGCTTCAGGGCAGGGAAAGCAGTCACGCGCGGAAGTTCTGCCCGTTGCGCTGGCCGCGATGGGGGTTGTGTTCGGCGATATCGGAACCAGCCCTCTATACACGATGAAGGAAGTGTTCGGCGGGTCACATGCAGTTCCCGTTACGCCGGACAATGTACTGGGGATTCTGTCCCTTGTTTTCTGGGCGCTGACGATTGTCGTTTCACTGAAGTACATCATGTACATCATGCGGGCGGACAACCGCGGCGAGGGGGGCATCATGGCCTTGACCTCGCTGGCACTGCGTACCAACAAGTCGCCGCGCATGGGCGCGGCCATGGCGGCACTTGGCCTGTTTGGCGCGGCGCTCTTTTACGGCGACGGGGTGATCACGCCAGCAATTTCCGTGCTGTCGGCGGTCGAAGGCCTGGAAGTGGTGACGCCTGCCTTCAAACCCTATGTGCTGCCTGTTTCGCTGCTCGTTCTGACCGGGTTGTTCCTGATCCAGAGCAAGGGAACGGCTAAAGTGGGTGCCATCTTCGGGCCTGTCATGCTGTTCTGGTTTACCACACTGGGCGTGCTGGGGGCCATGAACGTGATGCGTCATCCGGATGTATTGAGGGCGATCAACCCGGCGTACGCCGTGGCTTTTTTTGCCAACAACCAGTGGCACGGCTTTCTTGCTCTGGGGGCCGTGGTGCTCGCGATCACTGGTGGCGAAGCACTTTATGCCGACATGGGGCATTTTGGGCGTCGTCCGATCAAGCTGGCCTGGTTTGGCTATGTCTTTCCGGCGCTCTATCTGAACTATCTCGGGCAGGGTGCGCTGATCCTCGACAACCCGCTGGCGGTCAAGAATCCTTTCTACCTTCTCGTCCCTGAGCCCTTGCTGCTGCCGATGGTGGGTTTGTCTACGCTGGCGACCATCATTGCGTCGCAAGCCGTCATCTCGGGGGCTTTTTCGCTGACTAAACAAGCCGTGCAGCTCGGTTATTGCCCGCGCATCCACATCATTCATACGTCTGAAAAGGAAGTCGGGCAGATTTACGTGCCCAACGTGAACTGGATGCTGCTGGGGGCGGTGATTGCCCTGGTGATCGGCTTTCATTCGTCGAGCGCACTGGCTTCGGCCTACGGGATCGCCGTGACGCTGACAATGATGATCGATACGGTGCTTGCCTTCGTGGTTGTACGTGCACTTTGGCGATGGACGCTGGGGCAGGCAATTCTGTTTCTCGCCGTGTTCTTTGCGGTGGATTTTGCTTTTTTCGCCGCCAACAGCGTGAAGGTCTTTGATGGGGGATGGTTTCCGCTGGCCATGGGGCTGGCAGTGCACACCATGCTGATGACCTGGAAGAAGGGGCGGGCTGCCCTTACCGAGCGGATGCGGGTGGATACGATGCCGCTGGATATGTTCATCCAGTCCATGTTCCATGATCCTCCGATCCGGGTGCCCGGTATGGGGGTATTCATGACGACGGCGCCAGATGGCGTGCCGAGGGCGCTTCTGCACAACCTGCTGCATAACAAGGTTCTGCATGCCCGGGTTGTTCTGGTGAACGTGGTGACCGAGGATATTCCCTATGTTCCCGACGCGGAACGGGTCAGGGTTGAAGAGCTTGATTTCGGTTTTTACCGGGTCTTTGTTCGCTATGGCTTCAAGGACGATCCGGACATTCCTGCTGCACTCGGTATGTGCGACAAGCTGGGCCTGTCGTTCGAGCTGATGGAAGCATCGTTCTTCCTTGGTCGTGAAACGCTGATTCCCCGCGTGGGTTCGTCCCTGGGACGTTGGCGCGAGCGCTTGTTCATCCTGATGTTCAGGAATGCCCACAGTGCCGCAGAGTTCTTTTGTATTCCAGCTAACCGGGTCGTGGAGTTTGGTACCCAGGTCGAACTGTGACACAGGGCCGGCGGTGATGGCCTCTTTGTGCGTATCTGAATGCGTGAGGTAACTACAGGCTTTGTCGGTTCCGATAGCCGGTGAGCACTTCACCCCACATGCTTTTCGGGCATTGTCAAAAGTTTTCCGGAGCTTGTCACTTTATGTGCAATGTAATTTTTCGTGTGACGGGCATCACGCGCGGACAGGCCGGTTGAGGATATCGTTCGGTTGTACAGTTCTTCACGCATTTGGCAAGTTTGCGGTGCACAATTTGCATGAGCCTCGAGTCGTGTTCATAGATAATGTGTGGCCATTTTGGAAGTGCTGCTAGCGCACCGCTTCTCCGGTTGATCTAATTTGCATGGGCGGTCGCCTCAAAGGGCGGTCGAAGCTCCGAATGCTAAAACTCTTCAATCATTACGTTCCCTCCAACACGGTTCTGCAGCTGGCTTTCGATGCAATGCTGCTGTTCGTGGCGGTCGTGGTCGTTTTTGTGCTTCAGTCACGTGTCGATGGCTCGCTCATTTTTGCCGTGATTCCATCGGCCTTTGCGTTTGCCTTGACCATGATGATCCTCAATGGCGCGCTCGGCCTATACCGGGTTAGCTTCGGGGCCGACCTGCGCGAGACACTGATGCGGGTCGGGATGTCCATCGTGTTGAGCGTGCCTGTTGCCTACGGTATTTTTCGCGTTCTTCCGTGGGGCGAATTTGCTTACGAGGCGGCAGAGCTAAATGTCATCGCCCTTCTGGGGTTTGTCGTCGCAGTACGTGGTTTCACGGTACGACGTGTGGGAGCAGGGGTTTTGGTCAAGCGAATCATGGTTATCGGGACAGGGGCGGACGCAGTTGCCGTTGAGCATGCTTTGTCCAATCCGGGCAATCCCAGTCTGCAAGTCGTAGGTTTTTATCCGGCTGGTGCCGGTGACGAGGTCAGGGTCGACCCGAAACGGATCGTTCACTTTGATGGCAATCTGCTGAATGCCGCGAACCAGCTGCGGGTCAATGAAATCATTGTTGCGGTCAGGGAGCGGCGGGGTGGTGTCATCCCCCTGCGCGAACTGCTTGATTGCAAGATGGCGGGCATCAAGGTGCTTGATCTGTCAAGTTTCTTCGAGCGGGTGCGCGGGCAGGTTCGTATCGACTCGCTGCGGGCAAGCTGGCTGATCTATGGTGAAGGTTTCCGGCAGGGCTGGGGCCGGACATTGGTCAAGCGCATTTTCGACATCGTCGCGTCCCTGATCCTCCTGATTCTCGCAGCACCAGTGATGGTTCTGGCAGCAATCCTTATCATCGTTGAAGACGGAGCGCCGGTTTTTTACCGTCAGGAACGTGTTGGTCTTGGTGGGCGGCTGTTCAAGGTCACCAAGTTCAGGAGCATGCGTCGCGACGCCGAACGCGATGGAAAGCCACGTTGGGCTTCTGCAAACGATGATCGTGTTACGCGCATCGGGCGTTTCATCCGCAAAGTGCGTATTGATGAGTTGCCGCAGTTGTTCAATGTCCTGAAAGGTGACATGAGCCTGGTTGGTCCCCGCCCGGAGCGTCCGTTTTTTGTTGATCAACTGACGCGTGATATTCCGTTTTATGCTGTACGCCACTGCGTCAAGCCGGGTGTGACCGGATGGGCTCAGGTGCGTTATCAATACGGATCATCGGTGGACGACGCAATCAACAAGCTGCAGTACGATCTCTACTACGTCAAGAATCACACGCTGTTCCTCGATACCGTGGTTTTGTTTGAGACAGTGAGGGTTGTGTTGACCGGTGACGGCGCACACTGACGCCTTCCGGTAGCTCCCTGCAAACGGGAGTGAGTCCAGACGCTCCCGCCCGCGGCGGGGGCGTTTGTTTTTCCGCTGAGATCTGATGGAATTCATCCTTTCCCAAGTTTCGGTCTGGAGCTATGCGTTTGCCACGCTTGTGCACGCGCTTTTCGGGCTCTATCTTCTTGTCGCATGGCGCAAGGGTGCCCGTGGCGGTCTTCTGATTGGTGCCACTGCAGCGAGCGCCCTGTGGGCCGGAGTCAGCTGGGCCTTTGCGGTGTCGGGTTGGGTCTGGTTGTTCCAGCTGGCCAGCCTGCTTGATGTGCTGCGGCAGGCGGCGTGGTATGGCTTTCTCATTGCCCTGATTTCGCAGCCGTCAGCTGATGGGTCCAAGGTGATACTGCCCGGTTGGCCCAAGCCTGGTGCCATGGCGGTAGTGACACTGAGTGCCGCCGGTGTGTTTTGCTTTACGCTGGGCCTTCCGGTGTATGGGACACCATTGCGTACCTGGGCTGCGACCTCGCTGTTTGCATCCGTTTTCGGACTGGTTTTGCTCGAACAGTTCTACCGTTCGGTCCCGGAGCGTTCGCGCTGGGGTGTCAAGCCCCTGGCGCTGGCTCTTGGCGGGCTGTTTGCATTTGATGTCTACCTGTATGCTGACGCGCTTCTTTTTAGCCGTATTCACCCGGTTATCTGGAGTGTTCGCGGTTTTGCGCATACCCTGACGATACCCTTGGTGGCAGTGTCCGCCTCCCGCAATCCGGAATGGACGTTCCGGGTTTCGGTGTCTCGTCATGTCGTCTTTCACTCCACCGCGCTTGCCGGCTCAGGGCTTTATCTGCTGATGATTGCAGGGGCCGGCTATTACATGCGGTATTTCGGTGGTGAGTGGGGCGAAGCGCTGCAACTGGCGCTGGTGTTTGGCGGTGCGCTGTTCTTGAGTGTCATTGCGCTGTCTGGCGCTTTTCGAGCCCGCCTGCGAGTGCTTCTCGCCAAGCACTTCTTTGCCTACCGGTATGATTACCGGACCGAGTGGCTCGGTGTTACCCAGGCGCTTTCTGTTGCAGGAGATGGTCTGAGTCTGGGCGAGTCGGTGGTGAAAGCATTGGCTGATCTGGTTGAGAGTCCGGGTGGCGGCGTATGGCTGCGGGATACCAATGGTGGATATAGCCAGCAGGCACGACTGAACATGCCTCACTACGGTATGCAAGAACAGGAAAATTCGGAATTTTGTCGCTACTTGGTGGAGCGCGAATGGGTTGTCAATCTTGAGGAGCTGCGCGGCGGTCGTGCGTCAAGGGGGGAATTTCCCTTGCCTGACTGGGTTTCCGGACTTGCCGAAATGTGGTTGATCGTTCCGTTGATTTCGTCGGGTGTGCTGGTCGGCTTCGTGATTTTGCTGACGCCGCGTACTCCGGTGGATGTCAATTGGGAAGTGCTGGATCTGCTCAAGATGGCGGGCCGGCAGGCCGCGAGTTACTTTGCCAGGATGCAGGCCGCAGAGGCACTCCTTGAAGCCCGCAAATTTGACGCGTTCAATCGCATGTCGGCATTCGTTGTACACGATCTGAAAAATCTCGTCGCGCAACTGTCGCTGATGCTGCGTAACGCTGAACGCCACAAGGACAACCCTGAATTTCAGGCAGACATGCTTGACACGATTCGGCATGTTGAGGAACGGATGCGCGGCCTGATGGCCCAATTGATGGAGAAAACTCCGATAGACCAGCGTAAACCGGTTGCCTTGAAGCCTCTGATCGAGCGCATCGTCCAGTCGAAGCGGATGTTTCATCCAATCCCGGCGTTCTTGGCTGGGGCTCCGGATATTTCTGCTCTTGCCCATGCTGAAAGACTGGAACGTATCCTCGGGCATATCGTGCAAAATGCCCTGGACGCTACTTCTGAGCATGGTAGTGTATCCATCGAGCTATCCCAGGAGCGTAACCAGGCTTGCATCACGGTTCAGGATACTGGGTCGGGCATGTCACCCGCGTTCGTTCGCGAGCAGCTTTTCAAGGCTTTTCAGACAACCAAGGCAAGTGGAATGGGTATTGGCGCCTACGAGGTGCAGCAGTATGTCCACGAACTGGGAGGGAGTTTGTCAGTGCAGAGTGAAGTGGGTTCAGGAACCCGCTTCGACGTCAGGCTGCCGATTGCCGATTACTCCCGGAAAACCGGTAACGAAGCGGTAGCAAACTAGCCATATATGAGTGAGAAACGCAGGACTTTGCTTATTGTCGAGGATGACCCCGCACTGCAGAAGCAGATGCGCTGGGCCTTCGATCAGTACGAGACAGTAGTTGCGACCAACCGCGAAGAAGCGATTGCCCAATTGAGGCGGCATGAACCTGCTGTGGTCACGATGGACCTCGGCCTTCCGCCCGCGCCTGACGATGTGACTGAGGGTTTCCGGTTGCTTGGTGAGATTCTGGCGCTGGCGCCTGACACCAAGGTTGTTGTCCTCACCGGTCAGCATGACCGCGAAAACGCCGTGCGTGCGGTCGGTATGGGTGCTTACGACTTCTTTGCCAAGCCTTTTGAGCCGGAGCTCCTGGCCCTGACCCTTGATCGTGCCTTGCGTCTTTACGATCTTCAGCAGGACAACCGCAAACTGAAAGTTCAGCAGGGGAGTGCCCTGTCCGGGGTCATTACCCGTGATGCGGGCATGTTGCGGGTGTGTCGCCTGATTGAAAAGGTCGCCTCTGCCAATGTCACAGTGATGCTGCTAGGTGAGAGTGGAACGGGCAAGGAAGTTCTCGCCCGTGGGCTGCATGAGCTGTCGCCACGCCGCAATGAGCGTTTTGTGGCGATCAACTGTGCGGCAATTCCCGAGAATCTTCTCGAGAGCGAGTTGTTTGGCTACGAAAAGGGCGCTTTCACGGGTGCTGTCAAACAGACACTCGGCAAGATTGAGGTAGCCAACAAGGGGACTTTGTTCCTGGATGAAATCGGTGATTTGCCGATGCCCCTGCAGGCCAAGCTGCTCCGCTTTCTTCAGGAACGTGTCATCGAGCGGATTGGCGGACGCGAAGAGATTCCCGTGGATGTGCGGATTATTTGCGCTACGCACCAGGACGTAAAAGGGCTTATCCAGGTCGGGCGTTTCCGTGAGGATCTCTATTACCGCCTTGCTGAAATTGTTGTCGATATTCCTGCTTTGCGTGATCGCGATGGTGATGCTGTGCTGCTTGCTCACGCCTTTGTGCAGCGTTTTGCCAACGATCACGGGAGGGGTTCCATGTCCCTGACTGACGATGCGGTCCAGAGCATCGAGTCGCACCGCTGGCCAGGAAACATTCGGGAGCTTGAGAACGCGATCAAGCGAGCCGTTATCATGGCGGATGGAAACTGCATCACGGCTGACGATGTTGGCCTGAATGTCGATGCCGGTGAGGAAGAGCTCGAAGCCCTCAACCTGCGTGTCGTCCGTGAAGAGGCTGAGCGCCGTGCTGTGGTGCGCGTCATGGCCAGGGTAAATGGCAACGTGGCCCGGGCCGCTGAGGTGCTCGGTATCAGCCGCCCAACGCTTTACGATTTAATGAACCGATTCGGACTGAAGAAAGAGACTTCAACGTGATTCAAGGATCCATGCAAATGCGCTCCCGGACAAAACGCAGCATAGTTCGAAACACCGCTGTCAGTGCCCTTTGTGCCTTGCTGCTGGCCGCGTGCGGTGCCAGCCCGGAATCGATGATCGCGTCCGCCAAGGACTATCTGGCCAAGAATGATCGTAGTGCGGCCACTATCCAGCTCAAGAATGCGCTTCAGAAAAATCCGAGTTTTGCCGAAGCCCGTTACCTGCTTGGGAAAGTCCATTATGAGCAGGGCGATTACGCTGGCGCCGAAAAAGAGTTGAAGCGTGCCTTCGATCTGGGTTTCTCGCCCGATCTGGTCGTGCCCTTGCTAGCCCAGAGTTTGCTTGCGACCGGGCAGGGGCCGCGGATCGATACCGAGCTTGCCAGCGTGACGCTCACTCAACCGGAAGCTCAGGCCGGCTTGCTGACTTCCCGAGGCTATGCGGTCCTTGCCCTTGGCAAGCGTGAAGCTGCGGAAGAGGCCTTTCAGGCTGCCATCAAGGCTTCTCCCGGGTTTCCGCCCGCGCGGGTCGGGCAGGCACGCATGCGTGCCATCACCCGCGACCTCGCAGGTGCTCTGGTCGACGTGGATAACGTCCTCAAGGATGCGCCGCAGCTGCCGGAGGCCCACAGCCTGCGCGCAGACCTTCTGGTCGCTCTGAATCGTCCGGATGAAGCAATTCCCGCCTATGAGGCTGTGATTGCCGGCAAGCCGACGGATGTGGCTGCCTATCAGAATCTGATCTCACTGCTCATCCGCAGCAACAAGCTGGATGTGGCGCAGACGAAGATTCAGGAGATGAAGAAAGCGTCGGGCAATCACCCCCTCTCCATCTATCTGCAAGCGTATATGGACCTTCGGAACGGCAAGGCCAAGGAGGCTTACGAAGGCGTTCAGCAGGTGCTCCGAGTGGCTCCGACTTACCTTCCAGGAATGCTTCTGGCGTCCACGCTCCAGCTGCAGCGGCAGGATTATGCCCAGGCACTCGAGAATCTGAAGAAGGTTCTGGAGAAGACGCCAAACCTTGTCATTGCACGTAGCCAGATGGTTTCAGCTTACCTTGGCTTGCGTGAGCCAGCCAAGGCCCTTGAGTCTCTTCAGCCGCTACTCAAGGAAGGTACCGATGATGTGGCGGTGTTGAACCTCGCCGGTCAGGTTTACGCGATGAATGGTGATTTCACGCGCTCCGAAGAGTTTTTCCGACGTGCCAGTGTGGCTGAGCCCAAGAACGCGCAGTACCGTACCCGTCTGGGGGCTTCACGACTTGCTGCAGGGGAGACCGAACAAGCCTTCGCGGATCTGGAGGCCGCCTCGGGGCTTGATCCCGACAACATCCAGGCGGACGTCACCTTGATCATGGCCCATCTTCGTCGCAACGAAGTTGCAAAGGCCTTGACTGCTGTGCAGGCACTTGAGAAGAAAAAACCGAACGATCCGATCACCTACAACATGAAGGGTGGTGTTCTGCTTGCTGGCAAGGATTCCGCCGGTTCGCGCAAGGCCTTCGAGAAGGCGCTGGAACTCAAGCCGGATTTCCTGCCGGCAGTGAGTAACCTGGCTCGACTCGATATCATGGACAAGCAACTCGAATCGGCGCGTAAACGTTACGAAGATTTCGTTGCCAAGAACCCCAAGAACACCCAGGCTTACCTGCAATACGGTGAGTTTCTGGCAATGACTGGCTCCCAGGGAAAAGATGTTCAGGCACTGCTGGAGAGGGGCCTTGTGGCAACGCCCACTTCGGCGCCTATCCGGATGGCGCTGGTCCGTCTGCTGATTCAGTCTGGAGATCAGAAACGCGCGCTTCTCCTTGCACAGGAAGCCTCTGCCGCCGCACCTGAGGATCCAGCCGTTCAGGATTTGCTGGGACGTGCCCAGGTGGCTGCCGGTGAGCTGCAGCAAGCCTTGAGCACCTATGGAAAACTGGTGCTGCGCATGCCCAATTCGCCGGCGCCGCTGCTTGCCATGGCAGATTTGCAGGTGGCTACGAAGGATTTGGCGAGTGCGGAGCAAAGTCTGCGCAAGGCACTTGCCATCAAGGCTGATAACGTGGAAGCGCAGCAGCGCCTGATTGCCATCCTGCTCAACAACCAGCGGGGGGATGCAGCCGTCGGTGTGGCGCGGGATATGCAGAAGCAGCGCAAGGATGCAGCAATCGGATACGTGCTCGAGGGTGAGGTTCTGGGCGCCATGGGCAAGAACATGGAAGCTTTGGCACCGTTGGAAGAAGCGTTCAAGCGTGACAAGGGGCCACAGTCGGTTGTACGCCTTTACCGGGCGCGGGTTGCTGCGGGTCAGACTGCGGAGGCGGCCAAGCTTGCTGCTGACTGGGTCAAAGCCAATCCGAAGGATCTGGTGCTGCGCTCCTTTCTGGCCGAGCGCAGCCTTGCCGATAAAAAATATGAGCTTGCCGCGCAGCAGTATCGTCAGATGCTGGAGCTCGCCCCAAAGAACGCAATGCTGCTCAACAACCTGGCGTGGGTGCTTGGCAAACTGGGTGACAAGACTGCAATCAGTGTTGCCCAGCAAGCTGTTGCCCTGGCGCCGAATAGTCCGGTAGTGCTAGATACGCTTGGTGTTTTGCTTATCGAAAGCGGTGATACGGCAAAGGGTCTGGAGCAACTCAGGAAGGCTGTGAGTCTCGGCCCCAAATTGCCGCAGTTGCGCCTCAGTCTGGCAAGGGCCCTGGCGAAGAGTGGCGATAAGGATGGCGCAAGACGGGAACTGGATGCGGCGATTGGCAACGCTCCGGAAAAGTCGCCTGTCCGCGTCGAGCTTGAAAAGCTCAAGGCCTCGCTATAAAGGTTTGCAGGTTCAGAAATTTTAATCAGGAACGACTTTCATGAGCACAATCGCAGTTATCGGCCTCGGTTACGTAGGCCTGCCTCTTGCCGTTGAATTCGGCAAGAAGATGAAAACCGTCGGTTTCGACCTTCACGCTGACAAGGTTGCGGCCTACGGCCGCCATGTCGACCCGACCGGCGAAGTCAGCACAGAAGACTTGAAAGCAGCCGTGTACCTCACCTGCAGCACGGACCCGAAGATTATCGGTGAAGCCGACTTCATCATTGTGGCCGTACCGACCCCGGTGGACGAAGCGCACCAGCCGGATTTCACCCCGCTGATCAAGTCCTCCGAGAGCGTTGGCAAGCACCTCAAGCGTGGCGCCATCGTGGTGTACGAATCCACCGTGTATCCGGGCGCCACCGAAGAAGTGTGCATTCCCATTCTCGAAAAGTTCTCGGGTCTCAAGTGGAAGGAAGACTTCAATGTCGGTTACTCACCCGAGCGGATCAACCCGGGTGACAAGGAACGCACTGTCACGAAGATCATGAAGGTTGTCTCCGGCGATACCCCGGAAACCCTCAAGAAGGTGGCCGAAGTGTACGGTGAAGTTATCGTCGCCGGCGTCTATCCTGCCAGCTCGATCAAGGTCGCCGAAGCAGCCAAGGTCATCGAAAACACCCAGCGCGACCTCAATATCGCCCTGATGAACGAGCTCTCCGTGATCTTTCACAAAATCGGCATCGATACGGTCGAAGTGCTGAAGGCCGCGGGCACCAAGTGGAACTTCCTGCCTTTCCGTCCAGGTCTGGTGGGGGGGCACTGCATTGGTGTGGATCCTTACTATCTGACCCACAAGGCCGACATGCTGGGCTATCACCCGCAGGTTATCCTGGCTGGCCGTCGCATCAACGACAGCATGGGCAAGTACATTGCCGAGCAGACCATCAAGCAGATGATCCAGTCCGGCCACAACATCAAGGGCGCGGATGTCATCGTTCTCGGCCTTACCTTCAAGGAAAACTGCCCTGATCTGCGCAACAGCAAGGTCATCGATGTGATTCACGAGTTGCAGAGCTTTGGCTGCACCGTGCATGTGCATGATCCGGTAGCCGAGTCCGGTGAGGCCGAACACGAGTATGGCGTCAGCCTGACCCCGTGGGACAAGCTGCCGCGTGCTGCCGCCATCGTGGCTGCTGTGGCCCACAAGGAGTATGCGGCGATGGGCGTGCCCCAACTGGCCGAGAAGCTCCAGCCGAAGGGGGTGTTTGCTGACGTGAAGAGCTTCTTCGAGCCGGCCGAGCTCGAGGCGGCGGGCGCCACCGTTTGGCGTCTTTGACAGACTTCCGGATGAAGCTCGTGACGCGTGTGTGGAGCGTTTTTCCTGTTTTGCTGCTTGGTGCATGCCTGGCGGGCAATGCGCGTGTCGCGAGTGCCACTCAGCAGGCGGGTGATGCTTCACCGCTTGTCGAGCAGGCGCTTGCCTTCGAGCACGGGGAAGGTGTTCCGCGCGATCCGGAGCGGGCCGTGGAGCTCTATTGTGAAGCGGTTCGCATGGGAAATACCGAGGCGATGTATAGCCTCGGCTGGATGTATGCGAACGGTCGCGGCGTAGCCAGGGATGACGCTTACGCCGCCACGCTATTTGAAATGGCCTTGTTCAATGGTCATGCCGAGGCAGCCAAGGCGCGCCGACTTGTCGGTGACTACTCCGGCAGCGTACCCGAATGCCTCAAGGCGCCTGCCGCCGAGCGTGGTTTTGCTGCACGTGGTGATAACTGGGATACGCAAAAATACCTTGCGTCACTACCCGATCACAAGAAGCGGATGGTCGAGCTGATCACGACGCTGGCTCCGCGCTTCTCGATCGAGCCACGACTTGCGCTGGCCATCGCCACCACCGAATCCAATTTCGACGCCAGTGCAAGCTCACCGAAAAACGCAATGGGTGTCATGCAGTTGATTCCAGAAACAGCGAGCCGCTTCAACGTCAAGGACAGTTTCGATCCGGTCCAGAACATCAAGGGCGGGCTCGCCTACCTGCGCTGGCTGTTGGCCTACTACCAGGGCGATGTCGCCTTGGCCGTTGCGGGTTACAACGCTGGCGAAGGGGCTGTGGACCGTTACCGTGGTGTGCCGCCCTACAAGGAAACCCAGAATTACGTAAAGCGGATTTTGGCTTTTTTCCCGCGTACCGAGCACCCTTTTGACGCACATGTCGTCAGTGCATCGCCTTTTCTGCAAGCCTTGAAGGCGGTCAGCCGTTGAGGCCCGTATCGATGCCCAAGTGCCTGTCACGTCGAAGTTTGCTGGTCGGCGCATTGGTTGCGCTCCTCGGTGGGCCGGCTTGGGCGGATTTAGCCGCAACTGTAGTCGAGATCAAAAAATCGGTGGTTGCTGTCGGGAGTTTCCAGCCGACGAGGAATCCTCAGTTTCGCTTCCTTGGAACCGGTTTTGTCGTCGGTGGCGGCAATCAGGTGGTTACCAATGCCCACGTTGAAGGCGCCATTCTGGACAGTGTCGAGGGCAATGAACGTCTGGTTATCGCCTTGCCAGGTTCAGGGCGTGTCATGGTTCGCCCTGTCGTCAAGGAAGCTGTTGATCGGGACCACGATGTGGCGGTGCTGCGCTTCGAGGGGCCGCCGATACCAGCACTGCAATTAGGTGACTCCAGCGCAGTTCGGGACGGACAGGATATTGCCCTGACGGGCTTTCCTTTGGGCGCAACCATCGGAATTGTGCCGGTGACTCACCGCGGTATCGTATCGGCTGTGACACCTGTAGGGCAGCCCCTGCCGTCTGCTCGTCAGCTCGACGCCCGGACCGTGCATCGGCTTGCTGCGGGCGGGTATTCGGTGTTCCAGCTGGATGCTGTTTGTTATCCGGGAAATAGCGGGAGCCCGGTTTTCAATCCTGATTCCGGTGAGGTAATCGGTATTGTCAATATGGTTTTCGTCAAGGGCTCAAAAGAGAGCGCTACGACGACACCATCGGGGATTTCCTATGCGATACCTGCTGCTTTCATAAAGGCACTGCTGAAGCCCTGATTGGTTTGGCCTTGCGCTTGAATTGAAAGACCCGGGGGTGCCTGATTGCCCCCGGGTCTTTCGCTTTCAACTCGCCAGTTCGTCCATCGGCACACAGGAGCAGAACAGGTTCCGGTCACCGTATACGTCATCGATACGGTTAACGCTCGGCCAGAACTTGTTGTCGCCGACCCAGGGCAGCGGGAAGACGGCTTCGGTGCGCGTGTAGGGGCGATCCCAGTCGCCGATGAAGTCGGCCTGGGTGTGGGGGGCGTTCTTCAGCGGGTTGTTGTCCGCCGGGATGCGGCCTTCTTGAATCGCCTGGATTTCCTTGCGGATGCTGACCATGGCCGCAATGAAGCGGTCCAGTTCGCCCTTGTCTTCGGATTCCGTCGGCTCGACCATGATCGTGCCGGCCACCGGGAAGGACATGGTGGGCGCGTGGAAGCCGTAGTCGATCAGGCGCTTGGCGATGTCCACTTCGCTGATGCCGGTGGCGGCCTTGATCGGGCGGATGTCGAGAATGCACTCGTGGGCGACCCGCCCCTGGCTGCCGGTGTAGACCACCGGGTAGTGGGCACTCAGCTGGCTGGCCACGTAGTTGGCGTTGAGGATTGCCACTTCAGTGGCACGTTTCAGGCCGCTGGCGCCCATCATGGTGATGTACATCCACGAGATCGGCAGGATGCTGGCCGACCCGAACTGGGCTGCAGATACCGCACCCTGGCCTGCATTCGGACGATCTTCGGTGCCGGTGGCTGCAACAACGTGGTCGGCCATGAAGGGCGCCAGGTGAGCCTTGAGGCCAATCGGACCCATCCCCGGTCCGCCGCCGCCGTGGGGAATGCAGAAAGTCTTGTGGAGGTTCATGTGGCTCACGTCCGCGCCGATGATGGCGGGGGAGGTGAGGCCGACCTGGGCGTTGAGGTTGGCGCCATCCATATACACCTGGCCGCCGTACTGGTGCACGGTGGTGCAGATCTCGCGGATGGCTTCTTCAAACACACCGTGAGTAGACGGGTAGGTGATCATCAGTGCGGCAAGTTTGTCGGCGTGCTGCTCAGCCTTGGCCTTCAGGTCGGCCAGATCAACGTTTCCGCTGTCGTCACAGTTCACGACCACCACGTCCATGCTGCACATCTGGGCTGTGGCCGGATTGGTACCGTGGGCCGAGCGCGGAATCAGGCACACCGTGCGGTGATGGTCGCCACGGGCTGCGTGGTAGCGGCGGATGGCGACCAGGCCGGCGTATTCGCCCTGCGCGCCCGAGTTGGGCTGCATGCAAATGGCGTCAAACCCGGTGATGGCGCGCAGCTGAGCGGCCAGACCCTCGATCATTTCCAGGTAGCCGGAGGTTTGCTCGACTGGGGCAAAGGGGTGGATGTCGGCGAACTCGGGCCAGGTGACCGGGATCATCTCGCTGGTCGCGTTGAGCTTCATGGTGCACGAGCCCAGGGAGATCATGGAGTGGTCCAGCGCCAGGTCGCGGTTCTGCAGGCGCTTGAGGTAGCGCAGCATTTCATGCTCGGTGTGGTGGGTATTGAATACCGGGTGCGACAGGATGGCATCGTTGCGCAGCAGGGTTTCGGGCAGGTTGCCACCTCGGGCAGCGACGGTGGCGTCCAGCGCCACCACGTCAGCCTTGGCGCCAAAGGCGGCCAGCAGCGCTGTAATGTCGGCGAGGGTGGTTTTTTCGTCGATGGAAATGCCGAGGACGTTGCCGACTACGCGACGCAGGTTGTAGCCGCTATTTTGTGCGGTGGCGTAAATGGTGGCGGTTCGGTCGCCGGTGGCGACTTGCAGCGTGTCGAAAAAAGTTTCGGACGTCAGGGCGAAGCCGGCCTGACGCAGACCTTCGGCAAGTGTGGCGGCGAGGCGATGGATGCGTGCGGCGATGGTGCGCAAGCCTTGCGGGCCGTGATAGACGGCGTACATGCCAGCCATGTTGGCGAGCAGGACCTGCGAAGTACAGATGTTGGAATTGGCCTTCTCGCGGCGGATGTGCTGCTCGCGGGTTTGCAGGCTCATACGCAGGGCAGTCTTGCCGTGGGAGTCCTTCGAGACACCGATGATGCGGCCAGGCATGGAGCGCACGTGTGCTTCGCGGGTGGCAAAGAAGGCTGCGTGAGGACCACCGAAACCGAGGGGCACGCCGAAGCGCTGGGCAGAGCCAAGGACGATGTCGGCACCGAGTTCGCCCGGTGACTTGAGCAAAACCAGCGCCATCAGGTCGGAGGCTACGGCAACCACTACGCCCTTGGATTTGAGTCCGGCAATGGCGCTCGAAATATCGGTGACCTCACCGCGCTCGTTCGGGTATTGCAGCAGCGCGCCGAAAACGTCGTGATGTGCTGCTTCGGCTGCCGGGCCGACGATCAGCTCGAAGCCGAAGTAGCCAGCTCGCGTGCGAACCACGTCGAGGGTTTGCGGGAAGGTCGCTTCGTCGACGAAGAAGGCCTGACCTTTCACCTTGGAAATCCGGCGCGCCATGGCCATGGCCTCGGCGGCTGCGGTGGCTTCGTCAAGCAGTGAGGCATTGGCGAGCTCCATCCCGGTGAGGTCGATCACCATTTGCTGGAAGTTCAGCAAGGCTTCGAGGCGGCCTTGGGCGATCTCGGCCTGATAGGGCGTGTAGGCCGTGTACCAGCCGGGGTTCTCCATCACGTTACGCAGGATCACCTTGGGTGTGATGGTGTCGTAGTAGCCCATGCCGATGAGCGACTTCTTCAGCACATTCTTGCCGGCGATCACCTTCAGGTTTGCCAGTGCCACGTGTTCGGGCGTGGGCTCGCCGAGGGCCAGTGGCCCCGGCAGGCGGATCCCGGCGGGCACGGTCTGGCCGATCAGCGTATCGAGGGAGTCGACGCCGATGGCAGCAAGCATCGCGGGCAACTCGTCGGCACACGGGCCCAGGTGACGGCGGATGAAGTCGTCACCCTGTTCGAGCGTGGCGAGCGGGGCGGAGAGAAGGGTCTTCGACATGGGGGTACTCGGTTTGGATTTACGGCAAATGCAGGGTGGGGTGCGCCGGGTCGGCGCACCCGCGAGCCAGAACTCAGCCGATGGCGGCTTCGTAGCCGGCGGCGTCGAGGAGGGCATTCACATCGGCGGCGTTGGCTGGCTTGATCTTGAACAGCCAGGCGGCGTAGGCGTCAGCATTCACTGACTCCGGTGCATCAACGGCTTCCTGGTTGGAGGTGATGATCACGCCGGCGACGGGGGCATAGATATCCGAGGCTGCCTTGACCGATTCGATCACGGCGATGGCTTCACCGGCAGCCACTTCGCGGCCGGCTTCGGGAAGCTCCAGAAAGACTACATCGCCAAGGGCTTCCTGAGCGTGGTCGGTAACGCCGATGGTGAGGGTGCCGTCCGCTTCGGTGCGGATCCACTCGTGGGAGGAGGTGTAGCGCAGGTCGTTGGGGGTCGTCATGGGGTTGTCCTTGTTCGAGTCGATGGGATTGGAGGATTTCTGCTTGTCAGATCAGGGCCTGGCCCTTGCGTACGAACGGTGCTTTCACGACGCGGGCCTTGAGGCGCTTGCCGCGAATGTCTACTTCGACTGCATCGCCGGGTGCCACGCCGAGAGGCAGGCGTGCCAGTGCGATGGATTTCTGGAGGGTGGGCGAAAAGGTGCCGCTGCTGGTTTCGCCTTCGCCCTGTGCGGCAAACACTTTCTGGTGTGAGCGCAGAATGCCCTTGTCTTCAAGCACCAGACCGAGGGTTTGCTGACGGGCTCCTTGGGCAAGGAGGCTTGCTTTGCCGATAAAGTCGCGGCTGTCGTCCTTGAAGTCCACCGTCCATGCCAGACCGGCATCCAGCGGCGAGACGCTTTCGTCCATGTCGTTACCATAGAGGGCCATGCCGGCCTCGAGGCGCAGGGTGTCACGGGCGCCGAGGCCGCAGGGTGCGACGCCGGCGGCGGCCAGTGCGGCCCAGGTGGAGGCAGCCTGGTCGACAGGAAGGGTCAGTTCGAAACCATCTTCGCCGGTGTAGCCGGTTCGGGCAATGAAATACTCACCGAAGATGCCCGCCTGGAAGGGCTTTAGCGCAGCGGAGGCCGCTTCGGAGCCGGGAATGGCGACCCACGTCTTGGCCCGGGCATTGGGCCCCTGCACCGCGATCATGGCGAGGTCGCGGCGGACAGCCAGGTTCGCCTGCGTGCCGGTGTTGCGCATCTGCTCGTGGATCCACGCCACATCCTTGTCGGCGGTGCCGGCATTGACGACGATGCGGTAGCGGGTGTCAGACAGAAAATAGATGATCAGGTCGTCGATCACGCCACCCTGCGGGTTGAGCATGCAGCTGTACAGGGCCTTGCCCGGTTCGACCAGCCTGGCTACGTCGTTGGCGACAAGGCCGCGCAGGAAGGCCTTTGCATCGGGACCTTCGAGGTCCAGTGCGAGCATGTGGGAAACGTCGAACATGCCTGCGTCGCGACGTACCGCGTGGTGTTCCTCGATCTGGGAGCCATAATTGACGGGCATGTCCCAGCCGGCGAAGTCAACCATGCGGGCGCCGGCGGCAACGTGGGTGGCGTGTAGGGGTGTATGTTGGGGCATGAGGCTCTCCGGAAGGCAATCGTTCAGTGTAGAAAAGCAATGGGGCCAAAGCGACGTGAAATCGCTTTGGCCCCATCTGTCCTTTTTACCTGAGAGATTGCAGCGGTAACTTCGACCGTCTGCGTGCCCCTTCGGTGGATGCGGCCGCGCTCAATGGGCGGGCGGCATCGCTCTCCAGATTCTTGATTCGTCGGCGGTCCTTTTGCCTGAGCGGTTCCGGGGGTTGCGCCTTCGGCGGTTCGCGAAAAATTCAGTGCGAACTCTCTCCCACACGACGGCGCGCACCTTACCATTCGGAGCGGAGCGGAGCAAGGGTCTGTTACAATTGCGCCGATGATTTCGTCACGAAGCCGTTTTCTTGCTGTTCGCGGGTTGCGCTATCACCTCCGTGAGTGGGGTTCTGAAGGCGCGCCCAAGATTTTTCTGCTCCATGGCTGGATGGATGTGTCAGCCTCTTTTCAGTTCGTGGTCGATGCACTGAAGGCCGATTGGCATGTGATCGCTCCCGACTGGCGTGGCTTTGGGCTGACCGAATGGCAAGGCGACTCCTACTGGTTTCCCGATTATTTTGCCGATCTTGATGCCATTCTCCGGGATTTGGTGCCAGACGGTCAGGTAATCTTGATCGGGCACAGCATGGGCGGAAACGTGGCTTGCCACTACGCCGGTGTTCGCCCTGCGCGGGTAGCCCGGTTGGTAGCCCTTGACGCCTTCGGGCTGGCCGAGAGCGATCCGCAGCAATCGCCGGGCCGCTTTGAAAAGTGGTTGAATGAACTTGAATCCGGCGTGAGCTTCAGGGGCTACCCGGACAGGCTGGCGCTGGCAGCTCGTTTGCGCACGGATAATCCACGTCTTACCGATGAAAGAGCCGCCTTCCTTGCCGAGCATCTCGGTGAGCCCGATGGAAAGGGTGGCATCCGTCTGGCGGGTGACCCTGCTCATCGGCGGGTGAGCCCGATGTTGTATCGCCGGGCTGAAGCAATGGCTAGCTGGCGGCGCGTGACGGCACCCACCCTGTGGATTGAGCCGGCAGAGCCTGAGTTACGCCGCCGTCTTGGTGTGACTGACGAGGCCCATTTAGAAGCGCGGGCGTGTTTCAGGGATTTTCGTGAAATTCAGGTGTCAAACAGCGGTCACAATCTGCATCATGACCAGCCGGGGGAGGTGGCCCGGATCATCGAGACTTTCTTGTTGTCCAGGGAATCATGAACGCGCTCAATGCTGATTTGCACTGTCACTCCACCGCATCGGACGGTACTTTGCCGCCAGCCCAGGTGGTTCGCCGCGCTCACGAAAATGGCGTGGATCTGCTGGCCCTGACCGATCATGACGAGCTTCTGGGCTTGCCCGAAGCCGCTGCTACGGCTGCTCAGCTGGGCCTGCGCTTTGTGCCTGGTGTCGAGGTGTCGGTTTCGTGGCTGGATCAGACGCTGCATATAATTGGTCTTGGCATTGATCCGACGAACAAAGCGCTGATCGAAGGTCTTGGCAAGGTGCGTAGCGGCCGGGATGGTCGTGCTGTGCGCATTGCCGCCGAGCTCGACCGCATCGGCATCCACGGGACTCTGGAAGGTGCCCTGAGTTATGCTGGCAACCCGGCACTGGTGAGTCGGGCTCATTTTGCCCGTTACCTCGTCGAGATCGGTATTTCCAGAAATGTTCATGACGTCTTCCTTCACTACCTGGCGCGTGGCAAGCCTGGCTATGTGGAGCATGTGTGGGCAACCTTGGAGGATGCGCTTGGCTGGATAAAAGGGGCTGGCGGTCTGGCGGTCATTGCCCATCCGGGGCGCTATCGCCTTAGTCAGGCCGAGATGGACATCCTGCTGGAAAAATTTCGTGACCTGGGTGGCGATGCCATTGAGGTTTCCTGCGGCGCCCATGACGGCGGTCAGTTGCTGGCTTTTGCGCGACTGGCGAGAAAGTTTGGCCTGATGGCCTCTAGGGCGTCGGATTTTCATGGTCCCGAGGATAGTCCCATTGATCTGGGGCGTGCCCCTCCGCTTCCTCCCGATCTCACACCAGTATGGACTTGTCTGGCGTGACTTTTATTGTGCTTCCCTGAATCATGGCCCAGTTCTTTTCCCTGCATCCCGACCAACCCCAGCCCCGGCTGATCAAGCAGGCTGCGCAGATCATGCGCGATGGCGGGCTGGTCGCCTTTCCGACCGATTCGGCTTATGCCCTTGGCGGTCACACCGGCGACAATCCCTTGTTGACCCGAATTCGGCGCATCCGCGATGTGGACGACCGGCATCATTTCACCCTGTTGTGCCGGGATCTTTCCGATATCGCGAACTTTGCGAAAGTCGATAACAGTCAGTACAGATTGCTGAAGGCCACCACGCCAGGCCCTTACACCTTCATTCTGGAAGGAACCAAAGAGCTTCCGCGTCGCGTGCTGCATCCCAAGCGCAAGACCATCGGCCTCCGCATTCCCGATCACCCCGTGGTGTCGGCCTTGTTGGCCGAATTGGGTGAGCCGATCCTCAGTTCGACACTGCTGCTGCCAGACGAGGCGTTTCCCCTGACTGATCCGGAGGAGATCCGTGACCGAATGGAGAAAGAGGTGGATCTGGTGATCGAAGCTGGTCCCTGTCGGGGAGAGGCGACAACTGTCATCGATCTGACCAGTGGCACACCCGTGCTGGTGCGTGAAGGGCGCGGCAGCCTGGCGCCGTTCGGGCTCTGATCTGCGACTGATTGCGTCCGGTGGATGCAGACCGGCGGGGTGGAGCCCGGCTGTCTGTTAGAATCGCGGCCCCGCACGGACCTTTCCCATGCAAGAACTCATCACCACACTGACCATCTGGGCGTTGCCCGTGCTGTTCGCCATCACGCTACACGAGGCTGCCCACGGCTATGCGGCGCGGTATTTTGGCGATGCCACCGCGGAGCGGGCCGGGCGGATCAGTCTCAACCCTCTGCGCCATATCGATCCAATGGGTACGATCATCGTACCCGGTGTGATCGTGGCCATGAGTGCGCTCGCTGGCGGGGCGCCGATATTGTTTGGCTGGGCCAAGCCGGTGCCCGTCAATTTCGGCCGTCTGCGGCGTCCCAAGGCCGACATGTTGTGGGTGGCGGGTGCCGGGCCGTTTGCCAATCTGGTCATGGCGGTGGGGTGGGCGCTACTCTTCAAGTTCGCAATTCTGTCGCCCGACAGCATGTATGCCCTGCCGATGGCAAAGATGGCTGATGCCGGCATTCAGATCAATGCGATGTTGCTCTTTTTGAACCTGGTGCCCCTGCCGCCGCTTGATGGCGGACGTATCGCCGTCAGTTTGCTGCCGCCCGGCCCGTCCTACAAATTTGCGCAAATCGAGCCCTACGGTTTTCCGATTCTGCTGCTTTTGCTGTTCACCGGTATCCTTGGCGACATTCTCGGGCCACTGGTGGCTTTTTTCCGTTTTGCTCTCGCAATCGTTTTTGGACTTTGAAATCCCATGTTCGCTGAACGCGTCCTTTCCGGCATGCGCCCTACCGGGCGACTCCACCTTGGCCATTACCACGGCGTCCTGAAAAACTGGGTCAAGCTGCAGTCCGAGTACCCCTGTTTGTTCTTTGCCGCCGACTGGCATGCGCTGACGACTGACTACGACAACCCCAAGGGGATCGAGTCGAGCGTGTGGGAGATGATCGTTGATTGGCTGGCAGCGGGTGTCGACCCGTCCCAGGCGACGATTTTCATTCAGTCCCGGGTGCCCGAGCACGCCGAGCTGCATCTGCTCATGTCGATGATGACACCTCAGGGCTGGTTGGAGCGGGTGCCCACCTACAAGGACCAGCAGGAAAAGCTGACCCACAAGGATTTGACCACCTACGGTTTCCTCGGCTATCCGCTGTTAATGAGCGCGGACATCCTGATCTACCGTGCAGACAAGGTGCCGGTGGGTGAGGACCAATTGCCACACGTCGAATTTACCCGGGAGCTGGCCCGTCGGTTCAATCATATGTACGGTCGTGAGCCGGGCTTCGAGGAAAAGGCCAAAGAGGCGGTCAAGAAGCTGGGCTCCAAGCGCGCCCGACTGTACGAGGAGTTCCGCACCCGCTTCCAGCAGAATGGTGATGATGAAGGTCTGGCTCTTGGCAAGGCGCTGCTGGAGGAGGCGCAGAGCCTTTCCCTTGGCGATCGCGAGCGTCTGTACGGTTACCTGGAAGGCAGCGGCAAGATGATTCTGGTCGAGCCCGGTGCATTGCTCACGGAAGCATCGCGGATGCCCGGCCTGGATGGTGCCAAGATGTCCAAGTCCTATGGCAATACGATCTTCTTGCGCGAGGATGCGGAGCCCCTCACGAAGAAGATCCGCACCATGCAGACGGACCCTGCGCGTGCACGGCGGACCGATCCGGGCGATCCGGAAAAGTGTCCGGTGTGGCAGTTTCACCTGATCTACTCAGATAGCAGCACGCGGGAATGGGTAACACAGGGCTGCAAGAGTGCCGGCATTGGTTGTCTCGAATGCAAGCAGCCGGTGGTCGACGCCATACTGAAGGAGCAGGAAGGCATGCGCGAGCGCGCCCAGCCTTATCTGGATGATCCGTCCCTTGTGCGCAGCATCGTCGCCGATGGTTGCGACAAGGCACGCAAGCTGGCGCAGGAAACCATGCGCGAAGTGCGTGACGCGATGGGCCTGAGCTACAGTTGATGTCAATGTGCTGCGACGTGGACTTTTGCCTTGGACCTGACGTTTCTACATGTTAGCCTGCGGTAAAGGAAGGGGCGCGTGACGGCCCCTCTCGATCTGGCGCCACCGGCCGATGTGCTGGAAGGCGTGATCGGCCGGATGTATGGCCAGCCGATCTTCGACATGCCAAAGGATCTTTACATCCCGCCTGATGCGCTGGAAGTGATCCTTGAGGCTTTCGAAGGGCCGCTAGATCTGTTGCTTTATCTGATTCGCAAGGCCAACATCAACGTTCTGGATATACCGATGGTGCCGCTGACGGCCCAATATCTGGAGTATGTGGAGGCGATGAGGCATCACAACCTTGCGTTGGCGGCAGACTATCTGTTGATGGCTGCCACGCTGCTCGAGATCAAATCGCGCATGTTGCTGCCGCGACCCGCCAGGACCGAGGAGGCGGAAGATCTGGATCCCCGTGCGGAGTTGGTGCGACGCCTGCTTGAATACGAGCAGGTCAAGCTGGCGGCAGCCCGCCTTGATGACCTGCCCCGTGTGGAGCGTGATTTCGAGTGGGTCGGGGTGTTTGTTGCCGAGAAGGTGGTGGAACGTTTGCCTGAGGTCAGCCTGCATGATTTGCAGCTCGCCTGGTTGAAGATCGCCCGTCAGAGCCGACTCAAGCAGCATCACACCATCCAGCGCGAAGAGCTTTCGGTGCGCGAGCACATGACCTTGATCCTCCGCAAGTTGCAAGGCGATGCTTTTGTAGTATTTGAATCCCTTTTTGATCCTGCTCTGGGGGTGGCGAGTCTGGTAGTGAGCTTTCTCGCGACCCTTGAGCTGGTTAAGGAGCGCTTGGTGATCATCACCCAGAACGAGGCTTTTGCGCCGATTTACGTGAAGCGGGCCGACGGTGCAGCCGGAAACGATTGAGGCCTTGAAGCTGGTGCTGGAAACTGCGCTACTGGCGGGCTCAGCGCCGGTGCCGGTGAGTGATCTGCGTCGTCTTTTCGATGAGGATCCGGGCAGTGATCTAGTGCGTCGGCTGCTGGTGGAGCTGGCGGCGGACTGGCAGGGTAGGGGTGTGGAACTGGTGCAGACAGCGGGTGGGTGGCGTTTTCAGACCCGTCTGGAGTATCAGGTCTATCTGGACCGGCTCAAGCAGGAAAGGCCGCCGAAATACTCCCGTGCCGTTCTCGAAACCCTGGCGATCATCGCCTATCGTCAGCCGGTAACCCGCGGCGACATCGAGGATATCCGCGGGGTGGTGGTTTCTACAAACGTATTGAAAACCCTCGAATCGAGGGGGTGGGTGGACGTGGTGGGCTATCGGGATACTCCCGGGCGGCCCGGCTTGTATGCCACGACCCGAAAATTCCTGGAGGACCTTGGTCTGCGTAGTCTGACCGAGTTGCCTCCGTTGACTGAAATCGAAAGGATCATGGATCTTGTCGACCTCCCAAAAACCGAAGAACCGGCCGTTTAGACCGAAGACCGGCAAGCCCGGGGGTGATGGCCCCCGCTCGGCTGCACCACAGGGTGGCCCGCAAGGCGGGCGCCGTGGCCGTGGCAGGCCGGAAGGCGAAGGCAATCGCGCAACCGCTCGTCCCGAGCGCGAAGCGGATGGTAATCGTCAGCCGAAGAGCAATGCATCGGCGATCGGTTTGACTGACCTTGGCGGCGGTCGTGGTAATCCGCGCGGCCGACGGCCGGGCCCCCATGCAGGCTATGCAAAGCCCGACTCCCCATACCCGCTTGCCAGCACGGAACTGCTGCCGACGCCTGATGGCGGGCTGCGGCAGGGCAAGCCTCAGGAGGCTGCCTATTCCGAACCCCAGCGCCTGCACAAGGTGCTTGCGGCGGCCGGAGTGGGTTCGCGCAGGGAAATTGAGGAGTGGATTGTCGCCGGGCGGATTTCCGTCAATGGTGAGCCTGCGGATGTCGGCCAGAAGGTCGGTCCCGGGGATCGCGTGCGGATCAATGGCAAGCTCATGCCGATCCGTTTTGCACCCCGTATTCCGCGGGTGCTGATCTATCACAAGCCGGATGGCGAGATCGTTTCGCGGGATGATCCGGAGGGACGTCCGACCGTTTTCAACCGCTTGCCTGTACTACGCAAGGGGCGCTGGATTGCTGTCGGGCGGCTGGACTTCAATACATCCGGGTTGCTGCTGTTCGTGAACGACGGCGATCTGGCCAACAAGCTCATGCATCCCCGTTACGAGCTTGATCGTGAGTATGCGGTGCGGATTCTCGGTGAGCTGGATGAAGTCCAGAAGAATGCGCTGCTGAAGGGTATTGAGCTGGAGGATGGGCTGGCCAAATTCAATACCCTGCAGGACCGGGGCGGGGAAGGCTCCAACCACTGGTATCACGTCACCCTTTCGGAGGGCCGTAACCGGGAGGTTCGGCGCATGTTCGAGGCTCTTGGGCTGACCGTAAGCCGTCTGATGCGGGTCCGTTACGGGCCGGTAACCTTGCCCTCGCGCTTGAAGCGCGGCATGTGGGAAGACATGGCCGTCGAGGAAGTATGTGCTCTGGCAGGACTTCCGAAGCCTGACAATCTCACCGGAAAAGTCAAACGTCCTGCTCGTCCGCCGCGTCGGTCGCAGCAGTTCTAGGGTCGGAACGAGGGGCAAAATTGCGCCCGCTTCGCCGGGCTGCTATACTCAGCGTGTTTTATCGGTTCGAAAGGACCGAGCGGCTCGAAAAAGGGCCGACATCCGGTCAAATTTAACAGGGATGGGCGTTTCGCCCATTTTTCATTTGTGGGCTAGGAAATGGAGTTGCTGAAACTAATCGAGCAGACCGCGGAAGGACTCGGCTACGAACTGGTCGACTTCGAGACCTCGCCCCGTGGCCGTCTCATGCGGGTGTTCATTGATTCGCCGAGCGGCATCACTGTGGATGATTGTGCCACGGTGAGCAATCAGCTGACCCGAATCTTCGAAGTCGAAAACGTGGAGTACGACCGCCTTGAGGTGTCGTCACCCGGGTTGGACCGTCCGCTCAGGAAGCCTGCTGATTTCGAGCGCTTCGCCGGGCAGGAAGTGCAGGTCCGCATTCGCATGCCAATCGCCAATCAACGCAATTTTGCCGGGGTGCTGCAAGGTCTTAAGGACGACGTGGTTACTCTGGAGACGGAAAAGGGATCGATGGAGATCCCGTTTGAAGAAATAGAGAAGGCCCGCCTGGTTCCCAGGTTTTAAGGGATTTGGAGGTTTGCAGGTATGAGCCGCGAAATTTTGCTGTTGGTTGATGCGCTGGCCCGCGAGAAGAACGTTTCCAAGGATATCGTTTTCTCCGCGTTGGAGTCTGCGCTCGCTCAGGCGACCAAGAAGCGTATTCACGACGAAGCCGATGTGCGTGTATCCATCGATCGGGAAACCGGTGATTACGAGTCCTTCCGTCGTTGGCAGGTGCTGCCCGACGAGGATGTCGAGAATGACGAAGCCCAGATGGGCCTGATTGATGCACGGGATGAGTATCCGGACATCCAGGTCGGTGACTACGTTGAAGAAGGTCTGGAGCCCATCGACTTTGGTCGGATCGGCGCGCAAGCGGCCAAGCAGGTCATTCTGCAAAAGGTACGCGATGCCGAGCGGGAGCAGATCCTGAACGACTTCCTCGATCGCAAGGAATACATCATCTCCGGCAGCATCAAGCGCATGGAGCGTGGTAACGCGATCATTGAAGTTGGGCGTCTTGAGGCCATGCTTCCCCGGGATCAGATGATTCCCAAGGAAAATCTGCGCGTCGGCGACCGGGTCAAGTCCTATCTGCTGAGGATTGATCGAGGCGCCCGTGGCCCGCAGCTGATCCTTTCTCGCACCGCACCCGAGTTTGTGATGCGTCTGTTTGAACTCGAAGTGCCTGAAATTGACGACGGTTTGCTCGAGATCAAGGCTTGTGCCCGTGATCCCGGCCTGCGTGCCAAGATTGGCGTAAAGTCCAACGATCCGCGTATTGATCCGATTGGCACTTGCGTTGGCTTGCGCGGTTCCCGCGTTACTGCAGTGCGTAACGAAATTGGTGGCGAGAATATCGACATCGTTTTGTGGTCAGCCGAGCCAGCCCAGTTTGTGATTGGCGCCCTGCAGCCTGCGGAAGTGTCTTCCATCGTTGTCGATGAAGAAGCGCATGCCATGGATGTGGTGGTTGACGAGAACAATCTGGCAATTGCCATCGGGCGTAATGGCCAGAATGTGAAGCTTGCATCCGAGTTGACCGGCTGGGGCATCAACCTGATGACCGTCGCCGAGTCGGAGCGGAAGTCCGAAGCGGAGCACAGCTCGGTTCGCCAGCTGTTCATCGCCAAGCTGGACGTGGACGAAGAGGTGGCCGACATCCTGATTGACGAGGGTTTCTCGTCGCTGGAAGAGATCGCCTACGTGCCGCTGGCAGAGATGCTGGAAATCGAATCCTTCGACGAAGATACGGTAAATGAGCTGCGCAACCGCGCCCGCAACGTGCTCCTTACCGAAGCCATTGTGACTGAAGAACAACTGGAGTCCGTTGCCGAGGACTTGCTCAGCCTTGAAGGCATGGACAAGCCAATCGCAGCGAAGCTGGCTCAGGGGGGTGTGCATACCCGTGACGAGCTGGCCGATCTGGCTGTAGATGAGCTGATGGAAATGTCGGGGCTGGACGAAGAGCGGGCCAAGAATATGATCACCAAGGCGCG